>Ga0207646_10000962_pt1 | contig 37134 bp, 34 predicted proteins | sample KBSK5502metaG_FD_184343 | JGI IMG/M metagenome (GOLD analysis project Ga0207646, IMG submission 184343) | Corn, switchgrass and miscanthus rhizosphere microbial communities from Kellogg Biological Station, Michigan, USA - KBS K5-50-2 metaG... | ecosystem: Host-associated > Plants > Roots >... | reverse complement strand
GCCGTGTATGGTAGGGGCGGGGCTTGCCCCCGCCATGCCCTGCTGCCCTGCCCTTAAGAATACGTTCGTACCCCCGCATATCATCTCAGACTTTGCGCGTAGCTCATCAAGCAGCTAACCCAAAAGTCCCAGCGGCTCTTCCACCAGGTCTGCCAGATGAGATAGGAATTGCGCGCCCCGCGCACCGTCTACCACGCGATGATCGCATGCAAGACTAAACACCAGCATTGGCTGAACCGATGGCTGACCCGCTACAGGAACAACGCGCTCAGCTATGCGACCCACGGCCAGGATAGCCGCCTGCGGTTGATTGATAATGGCGTTAAAGGCATCTATCCCGTACATGCCCAGGTTGCTGATAGTAAAGGTACCACCCTGGATATGCTGTGGACGCAGTTTGCCGGCCTGGGCTCTTGCGACCAGGTCCTCGCGGGCCTGGGCAAGGGCTTGCACACTAAGTTCATCCGCCCGCTGGATTACCGGCACGACCAATCCCTCCGCCGTGGCTACCGCCAGCCCGATATTGATTTCGTCGTGCCAGGTGATCGAACCTGCCTGCCAGGAGGCGTTGAGTCGCGGATGTTCGCGCAGCGCTGCCGCCACGACTTTCACAAGCAGATCGGTATACGTCACCTTTTCAGCTAAGCGCTTCTGGAGCTGCTCACGCCAGGTGATCAGACGGCTCGCGTTGACTTCTCTGACAAGATAAAAGTGTGGCACACTGGTCCAACTCCGGGTGGTGCGCTCGGCCATGATACGCCAGGTGTTACTCAAATGCTCACCGGTGGGTGCTATCACCTCCCCTGCCGCCGGGATGAGCGCAGGTTGTGCCCTTGCTGCCTGCACATCGGCAACCAGCACTGCACCGCCTGGCCCAGAGCCCTGGATCGACGCGAGATCTTGCCCATGCTCTGCCGCGAGCCTGCGAGCCCTGGGAGAGGCTGGCAGCAGGCGCTCCTGGGCCTGGCTTGCTGCGATGGGCGCTGCCTTCTGCTGATCCTGGATGTGTGCCAGCACATCCGCTCGCTGGATACGCTTTCCCGCCGGCTTTATCGACCCCAGGTCCAGGTTGTGCTCGGCTGCAATGCGCGAGGCTAAAGGACTGGCCTGGGGGAGACCTGTCCCGACTTGTGGCGTCACGCGTCCATCGCTAGAGGGTGCCCCGGAGGCAGGCTTCAATGGGGCAGCAGCGCCCGCCCCTGGCAATTCAGCAGGGGCCACAATAGAAGCGATCACCTGTCCCACCGGGATCTCGACGCCGACAGCACCGCTGACTTGAGCAAGAATGCCAGAAGCAGGCGCTTCTATTTCAACGGTGGCCTTATCGGTCTCGATCTCTGCCAATGGCTCGCCCTTTGCAACCTCCTCACCCTCGGCTTTGAGCCAGCGCACGATGATCCCGGTATCCTGTGACATACCCAGCGCAGGTAAGATGACCTGTGTAGCCATGATGGGTCTCCTGTAGCCTTACGGTTGTAATACGGATTCCTGGCCCCTGGTTTGCGCTGCCGCAGACGCAGGCCGATAGCCATTGCTAAGGCTGTTCAAATGGGATTGGGTTTCTCGCGTGGCAGGCAGCGGGCCACCGGCTGTATAGTAGCGCACGCCAGCTACCAGCAGTTCCTCGGCTGGGAAGCGGGTGATAACCTCGCAGCCGTCCCCGGTGACGACAAGCTGCTCTTCAATGCGTGCTGCCGACCAGCCATCGCTGGCAGGCCAGAAGGTCTCGAGCGCGAAGACCATGCCCTCTTCAATCACCTCCGGGTGATCGAGGGAAACCAGGCGGCTAAAGATTGGTTTCTCCCAGATGGCAAGCCCCACGCCATGACCATATTGCAGCGCGAAGGCCGCTTCCTCGTTCGGGAACCCGAACTCCTCCGCTTTCGGCCAGAGCTTGACGATATCGGTGGTGGTGACTCCGGGTTTAATGGCATCGATAGCTATATCCAGGTAGTAGCGACAGCGCTTGTAAGCGTCTACCATTGCCTGCGAAGCGCTGCCAACGGAGAAGGTGCGGTAGTAGCAAGTACGATAACCATTGTAGCTGTGCAGGATATCGAAGTACGCCGGGTCGCCCGGTCGCAACGCCCGGTCGCTGAAGACGTGTGGGTGGGGGCTGCAGCGCTCACCGGAGATGGCGTTAACGCCCTCCACGTGCTCTGAACCCAGGTCGTACAGCACTTTACTCACCAGGCCAACACATTCGTTCTCGCGCACTCCAGGCTTCATGAAGCGATAGAGTTCTTCATAGGCGGCATCTACCATCATGCAGGCCGAGTTGAGCAGGGTAATTTCATCCCGCGTTTTGATCACGCGAGCTTGCTGCATCAACTGCTGGCCATCCACCACCTTGATGCCCTCTGCCTGCAAAGCAAACAGAACCGGTAATTCGATAGCGTCCACCCCTACAGGTTCGTTGAGCAGCCCGCGTTGTTCCAGTTCGACGCGTATCTTGCGGGCTACATCTTCAGCGCGGCCAGCCTCGGGCAACATTGCACCGCGCAGTGTGGAGATGCCGGCGCGGGAGCGCTCCCCCAGCCAGGGACAGTAGAGCTGGTGATGGCGCGCAGCCGAACCGAAGTCCCACATAATCGGCTCGTCGTCCTGTGGAAGGAGTGTGAAGCGAGCCAGTTTGTCCATCGCCCAGGTGCCGATATGGGTAGCGGTGATGTAGCGTATGTTGCCCATGTCGAAGCATAACAACGCGCCCAACTCGGATTCTTTGAGCAGCTTCTTAATGCGTGCCAGCCGCTCGCTGCGCAGCCGTTCAACGTTAACGCGCTCTTCCCAATCTACGCTCATCAGCCCATAGGTCTTGATTGCCATAATCGCGCTGCCTTTCGTATCCGGGGAGGGGCAAGCCCTCCCCCTACATTTAGGTTCGTCCGCATAATGTTTTGGCCAGTTCCGCGACGGAGTTAGCGGTGGGGACGGTTTGATCTTCCAGCACCGGCGAAAAAGGTACGGGTACGTCCATAGCTCCCATGCGTTTGACCGGAGCGTCGAGATAGTAGAACGCGCCGTCGGCGATCACCGAGGCGATCTCGGCTGTGACGCCGTAACGCTCGTAGCCCTCGTCTATCACGATGGCACGGCTGGTCTTCTTAGCCGACTCGATCAGTGCCTGTTTATCGAGGGGAAACGTTGTACGCGGGTCAATGACCTCGGCGCTGATAGCCAATTTTTCCAGTATCTCTGCCGCGGCCAGGGCGACCTGTACCATGCTACTGGTTGCTACGATGGTAATATCGGTACCCTCGCGTTTGATACTGGCGACGCCAAGGGGAATGGTGTACTCACCTTCGGGCACAAGGCCTTTCAACTGGTACATCATCTTGTCCTCGAAAAAGATCACCGGGTTGTCATCGCGGATGGCAGTTTTCAGCAGCCCCTTCGCATCGTAGGGTGTCGAGGGTAACGCCACCTTCAAGCCGGGAATATGGCTCACCCAGGCGTGAAGGCTCTGGCTGTGTTGTGCCGCCGAGCGGCGCGTGGCGCCCAGCGTCGTGCGCACGACCAGCGGTACCTTGAGCTTACCACCGGACATGTAGTGAACTTTCGCGGCCTGGTTGACGATCTGATCCATTGCCAGCCCGATGAAGTCGCCGAACATAATGTCTACTACCGGGCGCATGCCGGTCATCGCTGCCCCCACGCCCAGCCCGGTAATGCCTGCTTCCGAGATTGGCGAGTCAATCACGCGCGCCGGCCCAAATTCCTCGACCAGTCCGGAGAGCACTTTGAATGGCGTCCCGGCCTCGGCCACGTCCTCACCGATGACGTATACACGTGGGTCACGACGCATTTCTTCGGCTAAAGCTTCGCGGATGGCCAGGCCAAAAGTGATCTCCCGCGTTTGCTGGCCCTTCCCAGGCCCGAAACTCTCCTGGCTGGATGTTGTCCTAAGCATAGACATCTTGATCTACCTCACCTGGGTCCGGGAATGGCGCGTCGAGCGCGAATTGAACTCCTGCTGCGACCTCGGCCCGTACTCGTTGCTCGATCTTTTCGAAGACCTGCGGATCGGCCAGGCGCTGATCGATCAGCCAGGCGCTGAGCAGCATGAGCGGATCGCGTTGGGTCCTCCAGTGCTGCTCCTCTTCTTTGGAGCGGTAGTACGAGCGCTGGATGTCGCCTACATGGTGACCGTAGAAACGGTACGTGTTGCAGATCATGAAAGCAGGTCCTTCACCACGGCGGGCCCGCTCTACTAGCTGCTGCGCGGCAGCATACACGGCCCGCACATCCTGCCCATCTACCTCTTCCGTATGAATGCCAAAGGCCTGGGGCCTGCCACTCACCGTACCCGCCGTCGTCTCCGAGTAGTGGGTGTACTCGTTGTACAAATTGTTCTCACAGACGTAAATTACCGGCAGCTTCCACAGCGATGCCATATTCATGGTTTCGTAGAGGACGCCTTGACCGAGCGCACCATCTCCGAAGAAGCAGGCCGTTACCTGGCCGGAGCCGCGCATTTTGCTCGACATGGCGGCTCCGGTAGCAATGCCTGCGCTGCCGCCAACGATGGCGTTGGCACCCAGGTTGCCGGTTTCCTGGTCCGCGATGTGCATGGAGCCGCCCTTACCCCGGCAGTAACCTGCTTCTTTGCCGAGCAGTTCGGCAAACATCCTATCGACCGCAGCGCCCTTTGCCAGGCAGTGCCCGTGGCCGCGATGCGTGCTGGTGATGTAGTCATCGCGCCGCAGGGCCTCGCATACCCCTACCGCTACGGCTTCTTCACCTGCATAGAGGTGGGCAAGACCCGGCATTTTGGCGCTGGTGTACAACTCGTTGACATGTTCTTCGAAGACGCGGATTGTGAGCATCTGCATGTACATATGTAGCCAGCGCTCGCGTTCGATTGTTGACGGCGGTGTATTTGCCACGGTTGTCCCTTCCAGGGACGTAACGCCTCCCACTTCCTCCGCAGAATGAGATGTTTCGGGATGCAACACGGTTATTCTCCATTGGGCTTGAGAAATACCTACGATTCCAGGCCGGACATTTTTGCCAGCACTTTGTAAACGATGGCGAAATCCTCCTTTGCCAGGCCCATAGCGCGGGCAGCAGTGAGAAACTCGTTGCTCACTGAAACCGTGGGGAGGGGCACGTCAAGCTCCCTGCCCATCTCCAGGGCCAGCAGCATATCTTTCTGCATCATGTTGACGTCGAACCATGCTTCATCGGGCTTTTTTAAGATGAAAGGCGTGCGATACTTCAGCGAAGGCGAAGCGATGACGCTGTTTAACATGACTTCGAGCGCAGTTTCGCGGGGAATACCACCCTTCTCGGCCAGCAGCAGCCCTTCGCAAAAGGCCAGCATCTGCACCTGCAGGTTGAGGTTGATAGCGATCTTCATCAGGACGGCCAGGCCGTTCGAGCCAACGTAGTTTACTTTTGGGCCGATATCCAGCAAAACAGGCCTGACCTGCTCATAGGCAGCCTGGTCGCCGCCAACCATCAGGGAGAGCTGTCCTTGTTCGAGGGTGATTACGCTGCCGGATACCGGGGCATCGAGCATCTGGGCGCCTTTTTCAGCAGCGTGAGAGGCCAGCCTCCGCGAAGCGGCGGGACTGACGGTACTCATATCGATATAAATCTTGCCTGGACTCAGACCGGCCAGTATGCCATGCGGGCCACCTGTGACCTCGTGTAAAGCGGTGGTATTCGTCACCATGGTGAAGACTATATCAACCGCTCCGGCAACCGCCTGGGGCGTGTCAGCCCAGCGCATCCCGGCATCCAACAACCACTGCGCCTTCGACTGCGTGCGGTTGTAACCGGTGACGCTGTGACCGGCATCGAGGAGTCGTTTGGTAACACGACCGCCCATTGCTCCCAGCCCGACAAATCCAAGATTGGCCATAAAAACCTCCTCAGAGAAAAGGTTTACGCTTTCGACGTTGTCGCGGTCTTGACATCCTCGCGCACCTGCTGCAGGTGGGCGCGCATAGCTTCGCGTGCCTCCCGCGAGTCACGATGCACAATAGTTTCGAGGATGCGTTTATGGTGAATCTGCCCGCGCTTCGGACCGCCGTTCACGGAAAAAACCTGTTTGCGCTGCTCGCTTAACAGGTCAACGATGGAATCTACAAGGGCGAGAATCAGGTCGTTCTGCGTTCCTCGCGCCAGGGCAAGATGAAATTCGTTGTCGGCTGCGATGTAGGTGTCAGCATCTTCCAGGCTGGCATCCATGATGTCCACCGCTGCCTGCATCGAAGCGATGTGCTCGTCCGTTGCCCGTGCAGCAGCCAGGGCGGCTATCTCAGGCTCGATAATTTCTCGTACCTCAACCAGGCTGGCTGAGCTGCCCGCCTGCCCGACTCTCATCATCAGGCCCAGCGAGTGTCGCATAGCCTGGGAGGTGCCATCGATAACGATCGTGCCCCGGCCGGGTCGCATGTCAACCAGCCCTTTCTGCGCGAGTGTCTTCATGGCTTCGCGCACTGCTGTGCGGCTGGCACGAAACTGCTCGCTCAGTTCGCGTTCGGTTGGCAAACGGTCACCACTGCGCAGTTCGCCGCTCAGAATGCGTTTCTCGATCTGCGCTGCTATTTGCTCATAGACTTTGTTTGAGTGGATCGGTGTATACATGCTCTTATACGAATTTGCGGTCAAAGCTACAACGTGTACCGGCAAGGGGCGACGCAAGCGTCCCCACTCCACTCCACTCCGCCCCTACGCGGCTTATCGAACGGTTCGCAAATCGGTATTAAAAATAATTGGTATGATGAACTGACCAGCTTGGTCAAGAAAAATGTAACATAATTGTATTGTTGTGTCAATGCTTTCTCATTGCGGAATAGTATTAGCCAGTGGGCGCATAGTACCACACTTGGGACAGTAACAAATACCATCCTTGAGTAAGAAAGGCTTCTGACAGTTAGGACATCTCCAATTAACGACCGGGGCAGCTATTATCTTTCCTGATAGAGACATAGATGCATTAGCCGAAATCGGCACCAGTCGCTGTGACCTGACCTTCTGGTTTGATCCCTGGACTATGGGTAGTTCTTGAGTAGGACGACGAGGAATAGCCAGGGAGGCCTTGTTGGGCTTTCGCCCAATTGAGCGACTTTGCAAGGGCATTGCATGTGCAGCCCTGGAACCAGGCTGTACTGAGGAAGCAGCGGGTATAGCCTTAAACGCTGGTGAGGGTGCCGGTCGAGTATATTGCTTGTTATGTGAAGCTCTCCATACGGACCAGCGCTTGTGTAGTGATGGGACAATCCCCTGGGGGAGAAGCAGGATGACCACTAGCAGGAAGCACCCAAAAAGAATCTGGTTGATGCCGGACCCGGCGATACCGAGCTGCTGGTTCAGGTATGTTTGGAGCGGCTCTAGCAACAGGCCTCCTACAATCGGACCCATCACGGTTCCAACGCCCCCGAAGAAGGTCATTGTAATAATGGAGATATCAAGGGTTTGATCGAATGCAGAAGAGGGAGTGATAAGCCCTGCGAAGTAGATGGCCAAAGCGCCGATCATGCCGGTAAAGGCGGCGGAGAGCACATATGCTCCGAGCTTGTACCATCCTACGCGGATGCCAAGGCTGCGAACCCGGTCCTCGTCGTCGCGAATCGCTAAGAGTACCAGACCATATTTTGCATTTCGTATCCACCACGAGACAAGGATGACCAGCAGCAGGAGTGCAAGCGCCACGTAATAGAACGGCACAGTCAAGAGATCATAGGTCCAGGTTGGGAACGGCAGGAATATGCCAGTAGAGCCACCAGTAAGGCCCAGCAGGTTATATGCAAGCAACTGGAAGATAAAGAAGATGGCAATTGTGATGATCATGAATGTATACTGCCGTGTGCGCAAGGCGATCCACCCAAGTGGAATGGAGAAAACGCCAGCGCCCAGGCCCGCTAATGGAAGGAGGAGAAAGGGTCCATATCCTCCTGGAATATGCCAATCCTGGCATGCCAGTGCCAGGATGTAGGCACCGAGACCGTAATAGGTTGCATGTCCCAGGGAAATGTAGCCCGTGTAGCCCGAAAAGATATTCCATGCAACCGCTGCCCCTGTCAAGAGCAGGACTTCCACAGCTATGGAATCGGTAGACGGGTCTCCGATCAGGAGCGGAAAAACCAGGCAGAAAAGGATGATGGCCAACAACGGTGCCAGCCTTCTGAAAGATTTCATGTATTTTCATAGCCCACAGAGACCTTCAGGCCAGGGCGACCGCAAGCAGGGCGACCGCAAGGGTCGCCCCTACCATAGACGAATCGGTCTGTGAAGTAGGGTAGGGGCAGGGCTTGCCCCTGCTTGAAGGTAAACCTGCCAGGAAAAAGCAGCTGGGCTCTCCTTTGTCTATTAGGTCGCGGCAGCGATGCAACCCCACCCCTAAGGGGTTGCAGCACATTCCCACACCCTAACATCATAATAAACACAGCCATTAAAGGCAAGAAAATACCCTTCACATGGGACAATTTGGGGAGTTACGGTAACCAGGCCATAACCGCGCCGGGAAGCTGTGTCCATTGAATGAACAACACGCCCACAGCCTATGTGATACCAAGTTGCGAACAGCAGGAGAATTAAGAGGGATACGGATGTGCTGTCCCCGTTTACGATACCCTGGATAGTTCGTTGTATCTATGCCCCGGTGAGGGTTCCGCCGAAGAACAGGTGGTTCATCTCCGGGTTTGTCCGGACCCGTTCTGCCGGGCCTTCCATGCGCACAAGCCCGGATTCCATGACAATCCCGTGGGTGGCGACGGCCAGGCCCGCACGGACATTTTGTTCGACCAGCAGCACTGTTGTGCCGGTGGCGTGCATCTGTTGAATGGTCACAAACACCTGGACCAGCGTCTTCGGGTCCAGGCTCATCGAGGGCTCATCTACCAGCACCAGCGCCGGGCGAAGCATGAGGGCACGTGCTATCTCGACCTGGCGCTGCTGGCCACCCGAGAGGCTCCTTGCCAGTTCTTTCGCCCGTTCCCTGACGATTGGAAACCGCTCCTCGATCTCGTGCAGGCGGCGTACGATACGGCTGTGATCTCGCAGGAGCAGCCCTCCAAGCTCAATATTCTCCCTGACGGTCATGTTGGGGAACAGGCTGTGTTCCTGCGGGATCTGCGCTATGCCCAGTTTCAAAATGTGGGGAGTCGACAGGCCGCTAATGGATTGACCATAAAAGGTGATAGAACCCCGGCGCGGCTTCAACAAGCCACTGATCGTCCGCAATACCGTTGACTTGCCCGCTCCGTTGGGTCCCACGATGCAGGTGAGCGATCCCTTCTCCACTTTGAGATCCACCCCTTTGAGGACGTCTCCCCCACCATACCCTGCAAAAACATTCGTTAACTGCAGCATGACTTACGCTCCCAAATAGGCATCCAGGACCGCCGGGTTCTTGCGTACCATAGCGGGTGTCCCTTCGGCGATGGTTGACCCGCGATGCAGCACATTCACTGTATCGCACAGCCCCATTACAAATTCCATATTGTGTTCGACGACCAGGAAGGTGATGTTTTTTTGCTCGTTGAGCGTGCCGATGAGGTCTGCCAGCTGGTTGACCATGGTGGGATTGACGCCTCCCGCCGGCTCATCTAACAGGATCAGCTGCGGCTGGGCCACCAGGATGAGGGCGAACTCCAGCAATTTTTTCTGCCCGTAGGAGAGATTACCTGCTGGCGCGTCCTTGTATGGGAAAAGTTTCACGAAGTCGAGCAGTTCCAGGGCCTGCTGCTGCTCGAGAGTCGAACTCCAACGGCTGAATAATGCTTTCATGCGCTCGCGCCGGGCGGCTATGTGCATATTCTCCAGCACTGTCAGACGCGGAAAGACGCGCGTCAACTGGAATGTCCGGCCAATGCCCAAGCTAAACACTTTATCGGGTGTCGCATTGATGATGGATTGACCATGCAATCGGACGGTGCCCGCATCCACCTTTTCGTAGCCTGTGATGACGTTAAACAACGTCGTTTTGCCCGAGCCATTGGGGCCGATTAACCCGGTAATCGTACCCTGCTCGACGGTGATTGAACAGTTGGAGAGGGCCTGGATACCCCCAAAGGCTTTTGAGACAGCTTGCACTTCTAACAGGCTCACGCGTTTATCCATCCCCTCTTCGTTCTGCCAGCACAGCGGGTTGCTCCTGGCGTGCAGCGCGTGCGCGGTCGGCCAGCCGTGCCTGGCGCGCCGTTCTCCAGGTGCGCCACCAATCCTGCAACGATGGCACGATGCCTCGTGGAAGCAGCAAGAGAATCGCCAGGAAGAGCGCACCATAGATCACGAGGTCCAGTCCCTGGCCACCAAATTGCAGACCCAGCCACTGCTGAAACGGCGTGACAAACAGCGCCCCTACAAGCGGGCCGGCCACCGTCCCTAGACCGCCTAAGAAACCCATGATGGCGATCGTGATATCGACTGCGGGGTTGAACCCTAGCTCGGGGTAGACGCTCCCAATGTAGTATGAAAAGATGGCCCCCGCCATACCGACGAAGAAGGCGGAGAGGACGTAGGCGGTCAGCTTGAATGAGGCCGTCTTTACGCCTAAGCCGAGCGCCCGGTCTTCATCGTCGCGGATCGCGAGAAGCCCCAGCCCGAATTTGGAATGGCGTATCCACCAGGAGACAAAGACTGCCACGAGCAGCATGGCAAAGGCGATATAGTAGAACGGGAGGTTGGCATACGGTGCTACCCAAGGAGTCAGAGGCATCAATACCCCGCTTGAGCCGCCGGTGATCCCCCGCATATTATAGGCCAGCAACTGGAAGATAAAAACCCACGCGATGCTAATGACGATAAAGGTGTGCCGCCGCGTGCGGAGCGCGATCCACCCCAATGGAAACGCAAAGGCCCCCGCGACCAGCCCCGCCAGTGGGAGGAACAGGAACGGTTCCCACCCCCCGGGAATGTGCCAGTGCAGGCTGGCCAATCCAAAGGTGTAGGCTCCGAACCCATAGAACACCGAGTGCCCTAACGAGATATAGCCGGTGTAGCCCGAGAAGATGTTCCATCCCACCACAGCAATAGCGCCGATCAAGGTAAACACGGCGATCGTATTGTACGTATCGTTCGGAGCGATGACCACAGGGAAGATGCCGACGAAGACGACGAGTGCGACAAGCGCGAGCGGTCGACGGAGCTGAGAGAGCAGAGCGGGCTTCATTGCTTCCTCCCCTCGAGCCTCCCAAACAGACCTTGCGGGCGAAACACCAGCAGGATCACCAGGAAGACAAAAAACACCGTGCTCGACCAGACGGGGTCGAAGACCAGGACAACCACGTCGCTGATCACGATCATGACCAGCGATCCCGCCAGCGCCCCCCATAAGCTCCCCATTCCTCCCAAAACGATAATCACGAGCAGGCGCGAAATGAGGTCGTAGGAACTGGCCGGATTGAACGCATTGGTCGCGCCGTACACCATCCCTCCCGCGGCCGCCAGTGCCGTCCCCAGGCCAAAGGTGATCGCCTGCACCTGCGGCACGTTGATGCCGATGAGGGACGCCGCCGTGCGGTTCTGCATCGACGCGCGCAGGCAGCGCCCGAAGGAGGTACGGTAGACAAGCAGGTAGAGCGCTGCTAACAGGACCACGCTCAGGATGAACGCGTAGATATAAATGAGGGGCATATAAAAATTGATAAACGGCACGTACACCGACTGCTGTATGTACGGTGCCTGCAAGGTCACCAGGTTGCCCGTGAATACAAACGTCAGGGCACCCTCAATGACGACCGCTAGCGCAAAGGTCACCAGGATCGACAGGGTGACGCGGTCCCACCTGATCCTGCGGATGAAGGCCCAGTCGATGAACACCCCGAGCGCGAACATAGCCGGGATGGTGATGAACAGGCCCAGGAAGAGATCAATATGGAAGCGCTGCTCCAGCCAAAACGAGAGATAGGCCCCCAGGATGACCAGGATGCCTTGAGCGATGTTGATAATCTCCAGAACCCCAAAGACCAGGGTCAACCCCGATGCCATGAGAGCATAGACCCCGCCGCTCAGGATGCCGAGGACGACCCCTTGGAGAATGAGTGTAGCGATGACGGATCTCCCTTTCTTCTGCGCACCACGACCGCCGCGCGCCTGCTCGACAGATCCCCTTGCCGCTTACACGTGCGGTAGCCGTGCTGAACCAGGGGAGGGGAGGTCGCCGGCTGACCGGCAGACTGCCTCCCCTCAGTCGGAATAGACGCCTTACGACGTAGGCCAGTTGGGCTTGGGATATTCCACGTTGCCCTGGGCCTGTTCCTGTGGGAATACGGGGATCAAGTTCCCTTTTTGCCACTGGAAGAGGTACGCTACGGCCAGCTTGTTCTGCCCGGTACTATCAAACGCTACCGGACCCTGCAGGCTCTGGAACGTGCCGGTTCGCAGCACATTGATCAGCTTCTGGTTATCCAGGCTCTGCGTCTGGTTCAGAGCCTGCTGGAGGACCTGCCCTACGGAAAACGCCTGCACTTGATCGGAGCTGATGCCATCAGGGCCGACCTTCAACTGCTGCTCGATAAAAGGGACAAAATCGGCGTTTTGATAGCCCTTCGATTCTGGCCACCAGCCGTCGTTTGGAACGAGTAAGCCCTCGGTATTTTTTGCGCCAATGGCCTGGGTGAAGGCCTGGCCCTGATCAGGGCCGGCTGCGGCGATGATGAGCTTCGGGTTGTAGTGCTGTGCTATAAACGCCTTGATAAAGGCCGAATAATCCTGCAAGCCAAGCGTTCCCAGCACCACGATTTCTGCATGGGAGTTCACAATCTTCTGCGCGATACTTCCAAAGTCCGTAGTCTCCGCCGGGTAGACGATCTCAGGAGTGGCCGATGTGATTCCCCCTTGTTCCAGGAGCGGTTTGGCGTGATCGATTTGCGACTTGCCGAAAGGGTTGTCCGAGGTGGCATAGGCAGCCGTCAGCGGGCGTATACTGACCGGAAGGGACAGGATATAGTTCACGAAGCTCGTGAAATAGGCCGTCGCAGAGAGTGAGACTGCAAACAGATTGGTCAAGCCATTTGTGAAGACCTCGGGACCGGTGCCAATGCCCTCCAGGAAAGCCATGCCGTGTTCCCGAGCGACCTCCGCACCGGTGATGGTCTGGGGGTCGTCAAAGGGGCCTATGATGAAGTTGACCTTGTCGCCAGTGATAAACTGCTCGTAATTCGCCTTCGTGCGGTCCGTTTTGGTCCCGTCATCCTTGTAGAACATCTGCACCTGGTGCCCGAGAAGTCCTCCGTGGCTGTTGACGTAGGCTTCCCAGACATTGTAGCCCTGTTGGGTCGCCTGCCCGTCTGCCGAATCATCTCCGGTCAGTGAGAGCGACACCCCGATCTTGATCGGCCCGGCAGGTATAGCGCTACTGCTGCTGGTGGTGCTGCTGGTGCTAGTGCTCGTGATGCAGGCGCTCAGGAGCAGCATGGCGATGACTAAAACTAAAGCGAGCGTGCTCACTCTGAAGCGACTTCGCCTATCCATAAATCCTCCTTCTTTTGGGCCGGGTCTCAGGGCATGTGATAAAAGACCACAGCCTTCCAAATAAACAACGTGTTCTTCAAGCACAAAACAAGATTAGATAGCGGCAGCCCAGCCAAATATTGCATGTCTCTCGTGACCAGACAGTAGGAGACGCGGTTGCATTCTCCTCCCCCTCCGCTATACTTTACCAGAAACTCAGCTAATCGGCAAGCCCCAAAAGTCCATATATTGCATATCTGATCGTTTTACCGTTCTGTTTGTCTCGACGGCCACTGCGGGTAGGGTGGCTGCGGTTTCTGTTGCCGCGGCGCACCATTCTCCCATCTCTGCTGATCAGGTGCAGGGGGTGTCTGCATACCGCCGCCATTCTGCTGCTGATATGGTGAATGCGGCGTACCAGTCCCCCATCTCTGCTGATCAGGTACAGGGAGTGTCTGCATACCACCACCATTCTGCTGCTGATATGGTGAATAAGGAGAGGGTGAGAGAGGCCCACTTGTACGCGCTCCAGCCGGAGCAAGCGCGTTGTACATACCCGAACTTGCGGGTTGAGCCGTCGCGGTAACGGTGCGGAAGACCCCGCTGATCGAGAACTGGTCCTCGTGCTCGTTCTCCGATGTAATCGTGATGTTGCCGCTTGGAGCATAGTAGTTGAGATTCTCGCGCAGCTTAAAGGCCTCCACAGATGCCAGCAGTTGCTCTGCTAAGCGTGCCAGTCGCTCCATGTTTTGTGCTACTATGCGCGTACTGGAGCTACTCTCTCGGGTAGAGTCAGAAACGCCTTGCATGATGTGCACAATGGCACTTGAGGATTGCAACTGCTGTGCAGCCATCTGGTTGATGACTTCGATTTCCTCGGCCTGGCGCTCAACGACACCAAAGATTGATACGAGCGATGAACCAGCTTCCTGGGCTAGCTGGGCTCCTATCGAGGTTTCGTGTTCCGTATCGCGCATCGAAACTGCCACGGCCCCGATATCTTCACGCACGCCGCGGACAATACGTGAAATCATACCGGCCTGGTCTTTGGCGCGTTCCGCCAGCCGTCGAATATCGGCAGCGACCGCGCCGAAACCTTTACCGTTCTCGCCCGCCATCGCAGCCTGAATTGCTGCGTCTAGCGCCAGGCGATTCGTCTGGTGTGCAATACTGGAAATGACTTCGACAATGTTGTTGATTTCACGCGAACGCTCTCCCAACGTTTGTACCTTGCTGGACGTCTCCTGTACATAGACATGGATGCGCTCCATACCTTCAACCGTCTGCTGCACGGATGCGCGCCCGGATTCTGCGCTTTGACGCGCCTCACGCGCGATACTGTAAAGGGTCTGCGCACGTTCGGCCACCTGGCGGCTCGAGTTGGCCATACGCTCTACTTCAATCGCTGCCTGGGCAATCTGTTTGATTTGAATATCCGCGGTCTCCACCAGCTGCGTCATGCGCTCAAAAGTCATCGTCGTGGAGTTTTCGACCTCTTGCGCCACCATCTTGACGCGCACCACCAGGCTGCCCAGTTCTTCAACCATGTAGTTAAACGAATCGGCCAGCACTCCCAGGGCATCTGCCGTGACCTCCGCCTGTATGCGCAAATCTCCTTCACCGACGCCGCTCACCTCGCTCACCAGTTTTTCGACTTGCGCTTGCAGGTTATCGCGCTGGGCCTGTGCATCCTGGATGAGGTGTACGATGTTGTCCAGCATATTGTTCATCGATGTTGCAACCAGGTAGATTTCGTCACGGCCAACCATCCTTGCACGCGCACTGGTGTCACCCTTGCTTATACGCCTTGTAAGTGCAGCAAGACGGCGTAAGGGCTGCGAAATCGTGAGGTTCACTATCCAACCGGTTGAGAAAACGATAAAGATGCTACTAATGATAGCGACAACCGTGGCTATCAAAACAGGTTGGGTCTCAGACGGCCCGACCGCTGTCACCGTCTTGCCCACAGCCACGGCATCATTTACCACGCGCTGCCACTGATTACTGAGGTTAGTAAAGTCGTAATCGGCATGCCACAAGTCATAATACACGCTATTGTACGTACTGGTCAGCTGTTCGGGGGTCAAGACGGTAGAACCTACCTTGTCGAGTTCAGTTCTCACTTTCTGCTGTAGGGCGAGGTACTCAGACCATGTCTTTACAACCTGAGTCAGCGCGTCTTGCTGGTCACTGATAATCCCGGGTCCAGTAGCGGGCTGGTCGTTTACCAGAATGGATCGAATAGCGCTCATATTATCGGAGGTAGCCAGCTCAAAGTTCTGCTGGTATGCTGTGAGGGACAGGCTAAAATCTGCCTCACGGGCGGCAATGTCAGAGCCATTGAGAGCCCCCGCATTTGCCAGCGAGGGGTCGGTCACCTTGCCGGAGAGGCTGGCGAAGACCTGGTTGAACCGCGTCTGCAGGAGCGCGTTCATACGCTGCAGGTTGTCTAGATCCTGCGCTGCCGTGTTCTGGACATCCACGCTGGTCGCGACCACCTGGGATCGTGACGAGAGTGAATTCAGATAAAAGCTGCCCAGCAACACAATCACTATGGTTGGTACGACCGCCGCGACGGCAAACGCGATGAAGAGGCGGCGGAAAATAGGTAAATTACTCAGAAGTTTTACCATGTCAGCTTCAATCCCTTCTTCATGAGACAACCTGTCTATTGCTGTGCGCTCCTCGCGTTTGCATGCCTCGATCGCGTGAGAGCATAGCAGATTCCCCCAGGCAATGGATAACCACCGCCCAGTGTACCCCCGGAGGAGACAACTGTCTAGAAAACCCACCCATATTTCCTAATTCTGCTCACTATAGCAGGAGTTTCCGGCGATCACTATTAAAATCGCGTTAAAATTGCCATGCCCGATACCGGCCACCTCCTCGCATCATCCATAACCATTTAGTTATGGGTAGCATTCATAACGCCTATCAAGATTCATGGACTTTCACATGAAATGGCTGTTAGACTTATCTTATAGAGACATAGCTACTATGCTGTTTTATAGGAGCTTTACACTACATGAGGAGAAGTCTAATGATTGCACAGAGAACAAGGACCAACACTGTTGTTGTAACTAGCGATGATGCGACTGTGCAGGCAGCAGTACGATTACTCACCCGAAACCGGCCGGTCATGCTCCTTCGCTGGGAATGTGAAGTATGCGGCATGGTTCACACGGGGTCTAAGCCCAACGCGTGTGAAAGTTGTGGAAAAGAAGGATCTCTCGTACACCAGCCCAATGTCCGTTACGAAGTAAATAGCCGCTGCTAAATAACATGTTGTGTCTGGCGTACCGCCTCGTAGAGGATGATTCCCGCCGCCATTGCCGCGTTCAAGGATTCCACGCCATTCGCCAGGGGGATGCTAATAGCCAGGCTCGCCAGCCCGCGGGCCTCTGGTGAAGGCCCATGTGCCTCGTTGCCAACAATTAATGCAAAGGGCCGCCGCAAATCTTGCTGGTAGTAAAGATGCGAGCTTTCTGCCTCAGCCAACAGCACGCGCCGTTCTTCCCTACAATGCGAGTTAATTTTTTCTGCGATTGTTTCCCATGAAAGGTCGGTTGCCAGTGGTAGGGCGATATGAGCGCCCGCGGCTGCCCGCACCACTTTGGGGCTGAAGCAGTCCACGCAGCCGGGGGTCAGCAGCACTTCGGCTACATCAGCGGCGAGCGCGGTGCGCAGGATCGTTCCCATGTTACCAGGATCGGCCAGCTCATCGAGGATGAGCAGCGCGGGGCGCAATGCAGCGGGACGGCGTGCACCCACAAGCTCAGGTTGAAATGCATCCTGCGCTAAGACACTGACCACACCCTGTGAAGTCTGCACCTCGCCCAGACTCTCGATAACCCGTTCGCTGACCTCTACCAGGCGTTCAGCCGGTAGGGTCGAAGGATGTACGAGACGGTCCAGCAGCGATCTGCCCTTTGCAGTGCGCTGCAGCAGTTCGGGTTGATAATAGACTTCACGCGGCACGATCTGGGCATCGAGCAATGCTTCCAGGAGATGGGGACCTTCCATCAGAAAGAGGCCGCTTTTTTTGCGGCCTCTTGTGGTATGCAGGTCGTGTAACCTACTGATACGTGGATTGCTGGGGCTGGTAATTAGAGTCATATTTTTAGTCGTTGACGCGTATTGGGTGGGGCAAGCCCGGCCCCTACGAGATTGTCGCCAGAGCAGCTTTGAGCAGCGCGCTAAAGGCGGCTTCGTCATTTACAGCCATCTCGGCGAGAATCTTGCGGTCTACATCGATATTGGCTTGATGAATGGCATAGATCAACTTGCTATAGCTCACGCCGTGCATGCGTGCGGCGGCATTAATGCGTGTAATCCACAGGCGGCGCATATCGCGTTTGCGATTGCGGCGGTCGCGGTACATGTAGGCCATTGAACGCATGACGGATTCGTTCGCGGGACGAAACAGGCGTTTGCGCGTACCGCGATGGCCTTCCGCCATTTTCAGGATTTTCTTATGTCTCTTGTGAGCCGGAACCCCACGTTTTACTCTTGGCATAGTATCTGCTTCTCCTCCATTCGGTGCCCAACTCTAAAAGGAGTAGGGGAGTAGACGTTTGATGCGTCGTTTATCGCTGGTTGCCAGCGGAAATTCCTTGTCCATCGAACGGACGGCGTGGGGTGATTTGTTGCGGCGAAGGTGGCTCAACGCGACTTTACGGCGCATAATCTTGCCGGAGCCGGTGATTTTGACCCGCTTCGCCATTGCGGTGTGTGTTTTTAGTTTCTGCTTCATAAACTCCTCTTTCCACGGGGCAAAGTACAATAAGGTTCTGCAAATCTGTCTGTTTGAGCGCAAAGCAAGGCGCACAAAGGAGAGAGGCAGTGTAGGTGGTGATTGATTGCACTTCAATCCCACAATTGCTCCTTACGAAGGCGCAGAGAAGCCTGTTTCTGGAGCTAACCCCGCGTGCCAGGAGAGTATAGCACACCTGGGAAGATTGTGCAACTGTGTTTGTGACCATGTTCCAGCAGGAATTGGGGGCTGAGGGTGAGGGCGGGGAATGAGCGACCAGGGCGGCGATTGGCGGCCAGAGGCCAGAGCATGGGTGCAGGGCGGGGGCAAGCCCCGCCCCTACCATACACGGCTTCGCTGTTCCTGGCATTAGATACTAGCCCCTGCTTGTTAGTATAACCCGTGCCTATCTAGTACAAATGATGTAGGTTCGCGCGGTAAAAACCGCGCATCAAGTATACTTTTAGCAGAAGCAGTGTGGCTGTTTCTCCTATCAGATACGGGTCGGCATTACCCGTTCGTGGATAGAAAAGGAGTATTATGGATCTTGAAATGGGTCTTGCCAACGACGCTACGGCCTCACCCCAGCCCTCTCCATTGCATGGAGAGGGAGCAGAGGGTAAGGCGTCCGTCAGGCAAGACCAAAGGCAGTACAGTGAAGGCCTGTATCCACGCTTTTCTGAGGCCGAGTTTGCGCGCCGTTACGCGGCGGTTCGAGCAGGTATGCAGGAAGTCGATCTCCCGGTACTCCTGGTGTATGGCACGCTGCCCTTTGCAAGTAGCGAGGTGCAGTACCTGGCAAACTTCCCGGTAACACGGGAGGCGTTCCTTGTGTTTCCGGGCGAGGGAGAGCCTGCGCTGTTCGTACAATTCTATAACCATATCCCTGCAGCTCGCAAAATGACGCACATCGCTGATCTACGCTGGGGGGGACTGGATACAGCGGCTAGCGTGATTGAAAACGTGAAAGGGCGAGGCCTGATGGAGGGCCGTGTAGGCCTGGTGGGCAGAATCCCCGTCCAGCAGTATGAAACCCTCAGACAGGGACTCCCAGGAGCCACGTTCGTGGACTTTACGCCGCAGATGCTCCAGTTACGGCTGATTAAAAGCGACGAGGAGATCGAGTTTCTCCGCAAGGGAGCCGGGTTTTGTGACCTGGCTATCGAGGCGCTCGCACGCGAAGTGCGCCCGGGAATTACCGAACATGAACTGGCTGCCATCGTGCAGGGCTCTTACCTGGGATTAGGCGGCAGGAACACGATTCACTACATGGCTACTACCCCTATGAGCAATCCCAGCGCCTGCGTTCCTGCGCAATTTCAATCGACGCGCGTGCTGGAAAAAGGTGATGTGCTCATCACTGAGATAAGCGCTCACTACCTCGATGGATATCCCGGCCAGATTCTTCGTCCCTTTACGGTCGGAGCGCCGCCTACCCCACAGTACCAGCGGATGTACGAGGTGGCGGTTGAGACATTCAACCGCATCGCGCGTGTGATCCGCGCCGGTACCGGCGCCGAAGAGGTGCTGGATGCCGCAGAGTCTATCCACGACGCGGGATACACCATTTACGACGACCTGGTGCATGGATTCGGAGGCGGCTACCTGCCTCCAGTCTTGCGCACGCGGCGAACAAGCGCCAGGCCAGCAGCGCCGTTTATCTTCAAGCAGAATATGACGATTGTCATACAGCCCAATATCATCACCGGGGACGAGCGCATGGGCGTGCAGGTGGGTGAGTTGTTACGCGTGACCAGCAACGGCGTTGAGTCACTTCACCGCTATCCGATGCGCTTTATCCAGTGCGGTTAGCGATTCTTGCAGAGCTAGACCTGGACAAATAGTCATGGTACACTTGGGTAAGGGAGGCAGTTCATACAGCAAGGAGCGTTTCATGGAAGAGAAGCTACTACCTGCCGCAAAAGATATAATGGTACCCTTGCAATCTAATCAACAATACCAGGAACTGCATGCGTGCGAGACCGTATTTTCACCTCTTTATTGCCGTGCTACTCGTGTAAGGCGACAGACACAATTTGTAGTGCGCGGTGACGTACCGGCGCCGGATTGGCCACGCCAGTACAAAGCTGAGTCTCTCGATATTTCTCTACACCTGTCGCGTTCTAGCCCCGGGAACTACCTGCTGCTGGGCATCCTTACCAGTGCGCATGCTACCCAGAGCATAGATACTTTTGAGGGGATGCATGCAGAACTTTACGCCTCGCCCGGGCCATTCGCGGCAGAGGGAGACAAACAGGCAGAGAAGCCACTCCTGCGCACGCAGGTAGACGATCTTGGACACATTGTTTTTAGCAATGTGCCCGAGGGCGAGTATGTAATGATTATGCGCCTGACTGGGCTTGACGTGGTGATCGAGGAACTGTCTATCAAGCACACCTGACGACATCAGGTGTACTTGATGGCCTATCGCGTACAAAACTTCAGGCGCTATTTCACGAAATATGCCGTTAATCCGGCCTGGAGATCTTCTCTTCTTGATTGCCCTGATTTCTTAGCTCGGATAAAACGTTGTTTGTCGTCTCCCTCAGCCTCCTATTGGCCTCTTCCAGATCAAGAACAGCCCGGACAAACCGGCTATATTCTCGCCTAAATAGCAGAAACATAATGACCAGGGTTGCAATCCACCAGATTGCTTCGATTACCATTGTAACCGCAAATGGGATAGTGCGGCCAAATGAAGAGAGGGAGAAGAATGATTGCACGATAATCCAGCCAACCAGGGCGATAAGCTGAACCGTCACGAAGCGTGTGATTCTGTTTGCGCGTTGTTCCATGTTCACCAGTGCCATCGATGAATACCCTCCTTTTCAAACTGTATGTCTCTGATTACACGATTCAAAAGGGTCTCCCGTGTACAACATATATATACACCTATTGGACATGACATGCAAGGGGGGCTGGAGTATTCCTAACATAATTGACCACTCTGAAAGTAGAGCGTTTCACAAAACTAATACCCTGGTTCGTGTGCACACGAACCAGGGTATTTTTATCACCTTGAAACCATTACGAACAGTCAAGCCTACTCCCACGCGCCTATCTTCACGTAGCCCTTGAGCAGGTCGCGGGCGATGATGAAATGCTGGATCTCGTCCGTGCCTTCGTAGATGCGCGTAACGCGCAGGTCGCGGTACCAGCGTTCAAGCGGCATCTCGCGGGTATAGCCCATGCCGCCGTGAATCTGCAACACGCGGTCGACGACACGATTGGCCATGTTCGAGCCGTACAGTTTCGCCATGCTTGCCTCGTGGCGGTTATCCAGCCCCTGGTCAACTTTCCACGCGGCGTGCAGCGCCAGCCATTTCGTCGCATGAATCTCTACAGCGGAATCGGCAATCATCCACTGGATAGCCTGGCGATCGGCGATCGGCTGGCCGAAGGTCACACGCTGCTTGGAAAAGTCTACTGCCATTTGCAGCAAACGCTCAGCCGTGCCAACACAGTGCGAGGCAATAACCCAGCGTCCCTGCCCGATCCACTGCATACCGAGCTTGAAGCCGCCGCCGACCTCTCCCAGTATATGATCTTCCGGTACACGTACATCTTCGAAGAAGAGTTCTGCGGGCGACCACCCGCCCATCGTGGGTACCGGGCGCGAGGTCCAGCCCATGGAGCGGTCCACCAGGAAGCAGGTCACGCCGCCGTTCTGTGGCGGCTTGGTGCGATCCGTGACCGCGAATACCATCGTAAAGTCGGCCTCGTTACCACCTGTGATAAATACCTTTTGCCCGTTGATGACCCAGTGTTTACCATCTTTAACAGCGCTCGTGCGAATGGCGGATGGATCGGAACCAGCCCCTGGCTCGGTTAACGCGAAGCATGACCTGCGTTCCCCATTTATCGTGGGAATCAGGTATTCTTCCTTTTGTTGCTCGTTGCCAGAGTAGAGAATGTTGTCGGCGCTTCCGCCAAAGCTAAATGGCACCAGCGTGTGGCCCAATTCCATGTAGATCAGCGCCGTCATCACTGCGCCAAGGTTCGCGCCGCCATACTCCTCTGGCGTATTGATGCCCCAGAAGCCCATCTCTTTGGCCTTCATTTGTAAAGAGTGATAAAGCGATGGTTCAACGCCATGCGGATATTTGCCTTCGTTCTGCAGCACCTCATTTTCCAGGGGCATCAGTTCACGGTCAACAAAACGCTTTACGGTCTGCTGAATCATCTTCTGTTCGTCGTTGAGAGAAAAATCCAAGGTGACCTCCTTTGGTGATAACACTCCGCGCTAGATGCAGGTTTGGGACTCTCAATATGTCAATTGTAGCACAGTTGACTGTACTATTGACAGCGTTGATGAATGCGAGGTAGGGCTTTCTCCTTTATTCATAACATTTTGGAATGTATGTAATAATTTGAAAGATGAAATGCACCTGGTATTGTTTGTAATAGAGTGCCTTTGTCAGGCACCTCGACATTGATACTACTGCCTATACGCCCTCTACTCCACCGGCAGGAACAGAGTTGCGCAAGGCAGTCAAGTCCTGTGTTTAGTCCATTAAGAAAAGGAGAAAGACTTTGACCGTTGTACAGGAGTTTCTTAAGTCAAACGAGGCCTATGCTTCTACGTTTCAAAAAGGCGATCTAGCTATGCCTCCTGCCCGCAAGGTGGCCGTGTTGACCTGCATGGATGCGCGTATTGACCCGGCACGCGCCCTCGGGCTTGAGGAGGGCGATGCGCATGTCATTCGCAACGCTGGCGGTAGGGCTGCCGATGCGCTCCGCTCGCTCATCATCTCCGAGCAGTTGCTCGGAACAACGCATATTGTGATCGTCCACCATACGGACTGTGGTATGCTCACCTTTAGCAATGAGCAGTTGCGCTCGAAACTGAGACAAGACCTCAACGCCGACGCGGGAAACATCGACTTCCTGCCATTCAGTGACCTGGAACAATCGGTGCGCGATGATGTTAACTTGCTCAGGAATTCTTCGTTTATTCCCAAGAGCATCGACATCAGCGGCTTTATCTACGATGTGAAAAGCGGTAAGCTTTTGCCGGTGACCTGATGAGTTGATTGCAACTGCGAGTAGACGGCCAGGAAGCGAAAAAGAAACGCTTCCTGGCCGTCACTCAGTTGTCAATCATGTAGGAGTTTTTTTGTTCGGCTATCACGGGAGTGACAGGCCCAGGTTTATTCTGTCGCACTGCAATATCAAGCGAAAATCCTTCGCCCAGTGCCTGTACATACCGGCGAAGGCTATTGAGGGTATACGCATCATAGCCGCGTTTTTCCATGCGTGCTACCTGCGCCTGGGAAACGCCCAGCCGCCTGGCAAGCTCTGCCTGCGTGAAGCCTGCTTTTTGGCGTGCCTCAACGAGTTGCAACCAGAGTTCCTTTTTAGCAGCCTCTTGTTCGTAGATTGCTCTATACTCAGGATTAGCCCATAGGCTATCTCGCCATTCCTGGTATGCTTGCTTACCTTCTTCAATTAAATCGCGCTGTTTCTCCATAGTACTACCTCTGAATATACGGATTTTAGTATATTAGAGCGTTTCTGTCAACTACGATCTTCAGGATGTAGACATTTGGAGCTACTGGCTGTCACCCTGAGCGCAGCCTGCGGGTCTGGCTCGCCGGACGAACAGATCCTTCGCTGCGCTCAGAGCTTGCCCTGAGAGAAGCGAAGGGATGACAGCCAGGACACCGCTCCAGTCCGCTCACGGGAAGCCTTCTCTCCAACTGCCTATACCTTTGTTTATTCGGGAAGGGTGGTGAAAACCTCTTGTTCGCCGGTCCATTGGTCATTGTTTGCAGCAGGTCTGGACGATATCAGTTTGTGAGCCTCGGAGATACGCACGAGAGTACCACCCACGATTACGCAGATGCCGAAAGCCACGCCTATGGCGAAAAGGGGCAGGCGGAAGTTCAAGCCGTAGAGAAAGCTACAGCCATTTGCGCCGGCGAAGCCCCCGATTAGCCCGGCAGCGGAATACAAGCCCTGGATTCTCGCTCGCGCACCGGGTATGGTTGAACTGGCGACATGTGCATCGACGGCAGGCTGCATAAATGAATAGACCACCCCGTGGATGGCGAAGAATACAATAATGATTAGCACTGAATTCGCCAACCCGTAGATCATGTAGATGGGTACCTGCGCCAGGCCAAATATAAGGATCATTGTTGAACGACGCCTGCGATCAGCGACTCTTCCGCCAAACGGTGAGGTGATGATGCTGGGGATGGCAAAGGCAACGTAAGCCAAACCGATAACTGCTACAGATGCTCCCAGGTGATCGTGCAGCCAGAGAGCTGTGAGCGTAATATCGAAGCCGAGGAACAGGTAGTCGCCAAAGCCCAGGATGTAGGCACCCAGTAAGGGAAGCCTGAAGAGCGTGCGCAGGGATAGAGTTTTTACTTCTTCCTGTGCTTCCTGGCTCGCCTGGACTTTGACACGGATCATGATGGCGACAATCATAATGGCAATCAGCCTGAAAAGCACCGCGCCGATGAAAGCGCTGGCATAGCCAGTCGAGGCAAGCAGGCCGCCAAGGGCAGGACCCAGCAGGAAACCGGTATTGAAGAAGGCGCTGAAAATACCAAAGGCCTCGCCCCGGTTCTTAGCGGGGATGGCATCGTTGATGAGCGCACGGGCCGAGGGGAGGAAAACTGCCGCCGCTGCCCCCTCCGCGAAGCGTAAGAACACAAACATGAGTGGGTCGCTGATTAGCAGGTAGACTGCCGAGAGCGCTGCCTGGAAAAAGAGGCTGAGCATCATCATCGGCTTGCGCCCCCAGCGATCAGCCAGCCAGCCACTCGGATACTGGAACAGGAAGTTTGAGATGAGGTAGGACGATGCCATAGCGCCGATAATAGCTAAAGAAGCGCCTCGCGACTCCGCGTACAGCACGCGCACGGGTACTACCATGCCAATCCCCGTAAAAGCGGCGCAGACAGCAAGTGATACGGCCAGCAGCGTCCGATTGCGCAGCATAAAGTCTCCAACTAACGAAAAATAGGCGGCTGCATAACTTTTTTGGAGTAGTTATAACTCGATGGCCCTGATTGCGGTAGGCTGAAGCGTAAAAAGGGACCTTGCAGCGGCAGAACAATATAAGTAATTATATTTCCCCCGCCCTACTGTTGCAAGGTCCCGTCATTAAAACGCAGGTGAGCCGGGTTTTTTGGGAAGCAATTATATTGTGATATACTGACGTTGTTTTACACCAGCACTTCTGTTCAGAAAGGAACATGCCAATACATGAATGATCAACCCAATCTGCCCCCGAACTACTTTTATCACCGGTTGTCCAATGGCATCGAGATGGTCGGCCAGTACATGCCCAGTTTGAGTTCGATTACCTTTGGGTTTCAGCTGGATGCGGCCGTAATCCACGAACCTGAGGAGAAAAAAGGCCTGGCGCACCTGTTCGAGTATATGCTCTTCCAGGGTACAAAGCAAAAGGATGCGCGAGCATTGAACGAAGCCTTTGAATCCCTGGGCGCGCGCAAGGGAGCGAGTACCGGCCTGGAAAGCTCACAGGTGTGGGCACAGATCGTCAACACCAGGTTCGATGCGACCCTCCAGCTTATCAATGAACTCCTGCTGACTTCTACCTTTCCCAATGATGAGCTTGAGCAGATGCGCAGCATCGTGCTGCAGGAGATACGCCGCCGCGATGATGAACCGATGAGCCGTGTCTCTGAACTCGTACGGGCTAACTTCTACAGGGGTTCGGCCCTTGGTCGCCCCATCCTGGGTACTTCTGAGAGTGTAAACGCACTACAAAGGCAGGATTTGCTCGATTTCTGGAAGGCGCGTTACCAGCCTGATGACGTGCTTTTTGCGATAGCAGGGAAGTTCGATTGGGATCACGTGGTCGCGCAGATGCAAACGCTGTTTGACAACTGGAGCGGGCACGCAGCACCCAGAGCCGAAGAACGGCCAGAGCCTGCCGCGAGTATTGCGCTGGAGCATCAAGAGGGAAAGCAGGAGCACCTGGCGCTCATGAGTCCTTTCCCTAACTATACTGATCCCGATTATTATGCTGCCCAGGTGGTCGGCGAGGTGCTGGGTGGGAATATGGCCTCGCGCCTCTTCGTCGAGGTACGAGAAAAGCGGGGTCTTGTCTATAGTGTTTCTGCCGGGCTTGCGAGTAACAGGCATATTGGAGCGATGCGCGTTTATGCCGGCACAACGCCCGAACAAGGCCGCGAATGTCTCAAGGTGATTGTCGATGAACTGCGCAAGCTGGAGCAGGATGGCATCACCGCCGATGAGCTGGAGCGAGCCAAAGTCCAGTTGAAAAGCGAGAACGTTATGCGCAGCGAAGGCTCAGGTGCGCGTATGGGTGCAATCGCTCGCTCCTGGTGGTATGAGCGCAGGGTGCGTACCATCCAGGAAGTTAAGGAGGCTATTGACGCGGTAACACAGGAACAGGTGCTGGGTGTATTACGCCGCTTCTCTCTGCTGGACCCGCTGACCGTTGTCGCGATTGGCCCGCTTGAACAGGATGAGCTGGTGGGAGATACGCTATCTTAGAGGTACGGTCCACCATGCAAGCCATTGCCTGGCGCGGTGGTCGCGCACACCAATGATTGCCCCATGGCGATAAACGCGCACAGCAAAAGTTGCCAGCACATCCGGGTCGTCAGGGTAATACTCCAGGCTCAAGCGATCGGCGCTCAGGCGCGGGCCGCGATGTCTCCCTGTATACCAGGGAGACATCAGATTTACATGTGTCACGGGATGACCGCCCAGTATCTCAGTAAAGACCAGGTTCGGCGAGCCCCAACCTGAGTGGGTGTGCCCGCTAACGTAGAGACCTGCATTCGCATGCCGCGCCAGTATTTCACGCACCTCTTGCGAGTTCTCAACATAAAAGAAGGGGTCCTGGGAGTCGTCGTCAAGGTTATGCTCAGGGTCCCTATCCAGCACGGTATCGCGTAAAGGACAATGAGCAAAGATAATAGCTTGTTGCCCAGAGTGATTTACCAGCGCGGTATCAAGGAATGTTAGCGCCTCCTCGGAGAAGATTACCTGCGTGTTCTCCTTGCGGGGTTCCGACGTGTAGGGATCGGGCTGATCGAGCATGATGCAGAGGACTTCACCTGCTGTCCAGGTATAACGCACAGGTCTATCCCAGGCTGCACTAAACTCCTCAGCAGTATGGGTTGTATCCATTCTACTTTCGGCGTGAAATTCGTGATTACCGATGCCGGGATAGAATGGAATGTTGCCGCCCAGTTGTGCCGCCAGGTCTCTTTTAGCAAGCTTATAGTTCTCCGGCGCACCGGTGTCTACAATGTCACCTGGAGAGACACAAAAAGCGGGGGCGTTTCCATCCGACCAGAGCGCACGTAAATCCTGAAACAGGAGAGCCATACGCCTTGAATGCATCGCATGCCATTGCTCTCGCGCACGATAGTGAAGGTCGCCAATGGCCCAGAAGTACAATAGCTCGTCGCCGACTTCGAGTGATAAAGAATCTTTCATCTTCGTTTTCTATGCTCCTCAATATATCTGGTTTCATTGTACAGTACCAGCGTTAAAAGAATGTGAACAGGTTGAACAAATATAAGCTCAATCTGCTATAATGTACTTCACCCATTTGAGAGATGGAACAGTAAGGCGAGTTTCATGGGGAAGGCCCGATGAAACGCAGTGAGGAGCAGCTATCATGGTGGAGCAGCAGGATCGAGCCAGGCGTGAACAAATTCTAACAACCGTTGAAGCTAAGGGTGTGCGCTTCGTCAACCTGGAATTTACCGATGTCGTTGGTATGGCAAAGTGCGTGACCATCCCGGTGGAACAGTTTCCCGATTGCCTCGCGCAGGGGAAATGGTTTGACGGGTCGGCAATAGAAGGGTTTGCGCGTGTTGCTGAAAGCGATATGTACCTCTTTCCTGACCTGAGTACTTTTGCCATTGTGCCTGGAAAAGTGCGGCCACAGGCGGCAACGCGAACGGCTCGCCAGGAGTTGACGGACCAGTTTTCCGATGGAGATGTTGTGGCCCGCATGATTTGTGACGTGCGCACGCCGGACGGTGAAGCCTTTGATGGCGACCCGCGTGCTGCGCTCTTGCGTGCGCTGGATGTGGCTCGTTCCATGGGTTACGGCTTTCTGGCAGCACCCGAGCTGGAATTTTTCCTGCTGCGGCTCGAAGACAAGACTCCCACGCCGCTCCCGCATGATCGAGGCGGCTACTTTGATCTCTCAACCGACTTAGCCGCCACGGTACGCCGCCAGATGGTAGAGGCGCTGCAACAGATGGGTATCAGAATCGAAGCCAGTCATCACGAGGTCGCTGCAGGCCAGCATGAACTTGATTTTGAAACGAGCGATGCCCTGCGCATTGCCGATGGGTTGATGACGGCAAAGTACGTCCTCAAGGCAATTGCTGCGCAGCACGACCTCTACGCGACCTTTCTGCCTAAACCCTTCTACGGCGAAAATGGCTCAGGAATGCATACGCACCAGCAATTGATCAGTCTCACAACGGGGCAAAATGCCTTTGTCGATGAACAGGGTGAGTATGGGCTTTCCGATACCGGGCGCTACTTTATTGCGGGGCAGTTAGCGCACGCGCATGCTATGTGCGCGATCCTGGCCCCCCTGGTGAATTCATATAAACGCCTGGTGCCGGGCTATGAGGCGCCCGTGTTTATCAACTGGGGGCGTGTGAACCGCGAGGCGCTGATCCGCGTCCCTCGACCTGGCAGCAACCGCCAGTTGACGGCGCGCATCGAATTGCGCTGCTGCGATCCCAGCTGCAACCCCTACCTGGCCCTGGCAGTCATGCTACGGGCTGGTCTGGATGGTGTGCAGCGTAAATTGCCGCTCCCGCCGGCTATGGACGAAAGCCTGTTCCTGCGCGACGAAGGCGAACGCCAGCGTCACCGGACCAGGTTGCTCCCTGCAACGCTAGGTGAAGCATTAGAGGGCTTGCGCGAGGATGGCCTGATACGCGAGACGCTCGGTGACTCGATATATGAAGGGTTCCTCGAGGCAAAGGGCATCGAGTGGGTAGAGTACCGGAAGCAGGTACATGCCTGGGAGCTGGAGCGCTATCTGTCGGTGTTTTGAGAGGGGCGCGATGCATCGCGCCCCTACGAGGTGTGCGGGCGAACGAGCCAGTAGCGGCCATTCTCGCGCATCATAATGCGCTGGTCAATCATTTCCCGGCGCAGGCTTGCGTAGTCATCATGGAACGTTTTGAAAATGGCGTTGACCTCTTTTTCATCATAGAGGCGCCCCCACTCAAAAGATCGTGCCAGCTCCTCCATCACGTAGCGCCGTTTTTTGTACTGCGCCGGAATGCTCACCAGGCGACCGTCCTTGATGAATGTCGCCACCACGCGAGCTCGCTCATCGCTTTTAGGCGGCAGTGGGTTGCTTGCAAAGAGCAATTTAGCGATATGCTGCGTGCTCTCGGCAAGGTGCTCTATACCCTCACCATCCAGCTCGTAATAGTGATAGTTGTTCTCACGCCTTATCCGCACCAACCCGGCCATTTCCAGCTGCGCGATGTGGTGTGAGACTGTTGGTGGCTTCACGTCCAGCACTTGCGCCAGTTCCTGGCCATACATCGGACGCTCAGCCAGCAGACCCAGGATGCGTATGCGCGTCGGGTCCGCCAGGGCACGTCCCATGATGACGAGTAGCTTCATCTCTTCCGAGGAGAGTTTTGAAGCGTTCTCCAGGTTTTCTTGCTGGTCTTCCACAGCTTTTATCTCCTTGCATAATAATACAATTAGAAAATTGTCTAATCGTATGATAGATTATTTTCGGGGAAAAGTCAAGGGGGACAAAAAAGCGTTTAGGGGGACGGCGGGCGACCATAAAGGCCCTCCCAACCACCCTTCACCACCCTCGCCCCTACGGGAAGCATATGGGATACAGGGGGCTTAATACGCTGGCGCCGGTTCCAGGCTTTAGAAGATATCGGAAAAAATTTGACTGACCTGGCAGCTAAAACCTGGTAGATGGGGTGATTGTAAGATATCACTCTCGTAGAGTGTGCTATGAAGCTTGAGTACGGCTTCCTCGCGCCGGTAGATTTCAATGCACCTCTCTTCCCAGTTGACAATCCAGTATTCCAGGACACCACGACGCGAATAGAGCTTGAGCTTGGCTTCACGGTCCCGGCGCAGGTTTGTCACACCTGGCGAAAGAACTTCAACCATCAGCTCAGGTGCAGAATGCAACTTTCCATCTGGCTGAAGTGCTGTGGCGAAGCGTTCTCGACTTATCCAGACCACATCTGGTGCCACATCATCGTCAGCAAAGATCAAGCCTGGCGCTGAATTTGCTACCCCACCTTTTGTTTGACGGCTCCAAACTTGTAGTAGCTCCCATACCCGACTACAAACGAGCTGGTGGTGCCAATCTGGTTGTTTCGATACGTACAATTCTCCATCAATTATTTCATATCGCTTGCCATCATCCGGCAACGATTCAAGGTCCTGTGAAGTCCAGCGTAATGTACCCATTGTTGCTCCTGCTGTTTTCTTCTTTCTTATGCATGAGTTTTAACAAATTCATCCGGTATGTGGTGGGTTTGCCATGAGCCGATAATGAACTTTAGGCAAGGTTCAATTTGGACGAATTGTACTTGCCAGTTTGAACAGTCACCCCGTGTCACCTTGAGCGAAGCGAAGGGTCTGTCGCAGTCGGCAGCGAGATCCTGAGCGAAGCGAAGGATGACAGGGCTGGGCTTTGCTGTTGGTGAGGAACTGCCAAGTGCATTTGAACCTTGCTTTACCAAATTAAGCGGGATAGCGGAACATCCAGCAATGGCCGATCCGTTACCTATTACATCGGGATAGCAAAGGCCGATAATGCAGTTTCATAAATTAACCGGGAGAGCGGAACAGCCGGCAAAGGCCGATAAATCGGCGGTGTGCGCGATAAATCGGCACCTACGAGTGTACCGTCCCCATTTATGATACCCTGGCTATTTCGTCAAGGTGCATAATCGGGCCCTACGGGTGTGCCGTTCCCGTTTACGATACTCTGGGTAGTTCGTTAAAGTTCATATGAAGTATACTACAACTGGGCTTTTATTGCCTCCCTATACGCCCGCTCGTAGGCATCGATCATTTCATCGAGGGCGAAGTTTGCTTCGACGTGGGCGCGGCAGCGAGCGCGGGGGATGTCGTACAGGTCATCGACCAGCGCGGCGGCGTGGGCGCGTTCACCCTCCTCAACCAGGAAACCTGTTTCGCCATGGCGTATGATCTCTTCCATCGCACCACGGCGATAGGCGATCACGGGAGTGCCCGTCGCCATCGCTTCAACCGCTGTCAGACCAAAGGGTTCATCCCACTCGATGGGGAAGAGCAGCCCGAGTGATTGGCCCATGATCTTCCACAGGGCCAGCCGCTGCAACTGTCCCAGGTAGGTTACGCGTTCGCCCGCTTCTTGCAATTTTGGCCAGATGCGTTCTGCAAAGTACTCGCGATCATAGATGCCGCCCGCGATCAGCAGGCGATAGCCCGCCATGGCTGCAATCTCGATGGCCGCCTCGACGCCCTTCTCTGGTGCGATACGCCCTGCAAATAGCAGAGGAGCTTCTTTTGAAGGCTGTGGCGAAAAGGGAATGGCTTCCAGGTCAAGCCCATTGTAAATCACGGCATCGATCGGGGTGTATTCCAGGTAGGTACCGGCGCAGGCATGCGAGACTGTAATCAGCGTGAGAGGGTGGCCCTGCTGGTGCAGCACACGCAGCGCGGTATTAATCTCTGGTGACACGGCCGGAAGATGCAGCGTGTGAAGTACGGGAATGTCGTGTATTAAGGAGCTGCAGGCGTAAGCAGGCCAGTCGAATGCATGCACATGAATGACATCGAACTCAGCGCTGCGGCGCTGTAATTGCAAGAAGAGATCGAGGAACAGGTTTGCCTGCGTAAAGAAACTTGTATCAGCGGGCTGCTCCTCACCAGAAAAGCTAGCCGGCCGTATGTCACCAGAAACATTTACGGCTTCGATATCGATGCCAGGCACGAACGATTCGTTGCGCGCGAAGAGTATTACACTGTGCCCACGATGCAATAGCCCTTGAGCAAGGTCCGCCAGGAGCGCCTGCGCTCCACCAAGGTAGGGCTGGGCAATGGCGCTAACAAGCGGTGCTACCAATGCTACTCTCATCACTCACCCCGGTAACTGGCTATATTGTTCTCCGTTTCGTACAACTTCACTTCGTATAGCAGACCCCTGTGAAGCATTTCTGCGAGACGATCCCAAAACTTGACGACCAGCACCTCTGTTGTGGGTATGCTGCCCTCCAACCAGGGAACATCGTAGTTCAGGTGCTTGTGATCGACCCAGTCCACTACCTGCTCATGCATGGCGTCCTTGAGCTGGGTCAGATTCAAGACCATGCCGGTTTGTGGGTCGGGCGTGCCTCGTACCGTGACTTCCAGCATATAGTTGTGACCGTGTCCATTGGGATTGGCGCATTTCTCATAGACAGCGTAATTCTCTGCTTCTGTAAGCTGCTTGCTCCATAAACGGTGGGAGGCGCTAAAACTTGCGCGCCTTGTCAGGTAGACCATTTCCATGTCCCTTTTATTTCATGTATTGCTGAATATTTCAAGATTTGTTCCGCTCAGCATTCGACCTGAGTCATCAACGAGGAAGAGCAAGATTTCGGCCATGTCGCCGGGTGTCATGCCAGCATGCAAGTGCGGCGCAGCCTGGCGCAGCATCTCAGTATCCACCGCGCCGGGGCTTACGGCACATATACGGATATTGTATGGCTTGCCTTCTACTGCGAGAATTTCGGTTAATCCAGCCACACCTGCTTTCGACACGTTGTACGCGCTCAGGCCGGGAAACTTCTCTACTCCTTTCACGCCCGAAAGCGAGGAAAAATTGACAATTACGCCCGAGCGCTGTAGCGCCATGATACGAAAAGCTTCAAGACAACATAAGAACGTGCCACGCAGGTTTACTGCAAGCACGCGATCCCAGGTAGATACATCCATTTCAACAAAGGGAAGTGAAGCGACTATTCCCGCGCAATTCACGAGGATATCGACGCGTCCATAGGCCTGCATGGCCTGTTGAAAAAGAGCATGCACATCTTCTTCGCGAGAGACATCGCCGGCGATGGACAACACGGGGTATCCTTCGCGTGCAATCTCAGCGGCGACCTCGTCTAAAGGGGTAGGTGAGCGGCTGAAGAGTACGACACGCGCTCCTTCGCGCGCAAACCGAAGCGCTGTAGCACGGCCTATGCCGCGCCCCGCTCCGGTAATAATGGCAATACGGCCTTGAATGCTCATATAATAATTATAGCATGCAGTTCAGGATACTTGTTGAAACAAATTGACATCTGTTATAATATTGCCAGCGACTAACATTTAGTAAGAGTATTTTTTCACTTGCTTCTGACTGGCCGCATGAGGGGGAGCATGACAATCAACACCAAGCTGCTGCAAGGGTCGCTCAGAGAATTTGGCCTGGTGGATCTCCTGCAAATGATGGAATTAGGGGCAATGACAGGTGCCATCCATCTGAAACAGGCAACGGGACGTATCGGCATCGTCTACTTTAAGGATGGCAAGTTAGCTGGCTGTTCGGAACTGGATGCCGGGGCTTTAACGCTCGGAGATGTCTTGCAACAGCTGGGTATGGCGACCAGCCCCCAGGTAGAGTATGCCTTTTCGCGACAGTTGCAGGATCCCTTTGGCAAGCGCATCGGCGAGCGCCTGGTCGAAATGGGCGTCATTACCAATGACCAGTTGAAAGAGGCACTGCGCAAGAAGGCGTTATGGACAATGCGCGAACTGGCGTTGTGGAAAGAGGGAGCCTACGAGTTTGTCGCTACCCCGAATAGTGAGGCAAAATCAATTCTGCCGTATGGAGAGGAACCCCTTGGTCTCGAGGTCATGGGTGTAACCATGGAAATGGTTCGCTATGCCGACGAGTGGGAGCAACTGAGCTATTATTTGACCCGGGGGATGCAAACACAGGTGCAAATGGCTCCTGCTATTCCTTATGCCATGCGTTTCGATACGCGAACGCTCCAATTGCTTGGCGGCATCAATCGCTATCGCAGCGTGCGCCGTATCGCCAGCGCCATTCTCCGGCCAGAGTTGGAGGTAGTACGCGACTTGGCACTTCTGATACAGCAGGGGTTAGTGCTGCCAATCAAGCAGGAAGAAATGCCGCGTGTGAACGGAGATGGGCGTGGTGTACGTCTCCCTGGTCCTGCTGAGAGGCTGCGCATGGAGAGCTTTGAGCTGATGAACCTTCTCAGCCGCATGGAGCAGGAATGGAACCGTCGCCGCACCCCGGAAGAGCAATTACCCGCCCTGGCTGAATTTGTCAACTGGACGATGGACGCTCTTTCCGAAACATGTCGCGCCAATGGCGCTGAATTAGACCCGAACACCCTCGACAACCTGCTCGTTCGTAATGACCTGCGTTATATGGGCACCTACAAGTTCATCATCGATAATAATACTATTGATGTCGAGAATTTTACTGCCCTGTGCCACGAAGTCTTACGAGGCGATATTCAGAAGGCTCATGACTTCTTTGAAGAAGCTTCTATTGTGCTCCAGCATATCCTGTTGTGCGTCTTCGACTCGATCAACGGGCGAATAGCTTCTCTCTATGAACGCCTGGAGAACCTGGAAGTCTGGGACGCGATGTTCACACAATTTGGATTGCCACGAGGGTAAATGCTGGTAAGGGGAACCACTAATAGCTTCTCTGTCTCCGTTCACATATAGGTAATGGTATACTGTCTTTACAGAATGTTGTTGCGTTTAGTAGCGCATGGGCCGGGCTAAAGGAGGAAGCCACGGTTGACGAGGTGGAGGCTGTTCGGATTGTCAGCGGGGAGCCTCCAGGGTACGTCACTACCCTGAAAAGATGGCGCACAAACCCGGACGGTAACGGCTGGAACAAAACGCTATCAGTGATGTAGCTGTATACACTACGCTACAATAGAAAGGATACCTGGCCACATGTGCGGTATCATCGGCTACGTCGGCCCGCAGGGGACCGATGTTACTTCTATATTGCTTGAAGGTCTCAGCAAACTTGAATATCGCGGATATGACTCCGCGGGCATTGCAGTACTGACTTCAAACGGCACCCTCGAACTACGCCGCCGGGCAGGCAAGATCGCCAACCTGGTGGCTACCCTGGAGAATGGCTCGCGACCTGAGCCGGGCCCTCTCGGTATAGGCCACACGCGCTGGGCGACGCACGGTCGTCCCAACGATACAAATGCGCATCCCCATCCCGACTGCACCGGTGTATTGACCGTTGTGCACAACGGCATCATCGAGAACTATGCCGAACTGCGCGCGGAATTAGAACGGGAGGGACACACCTTTCGTTCCGAAACAGACACTGAAGTACTTTCGCACCTGGTCGAGCGCTACTACTTCGGTGATGCACAGCACGACCTTGAACAGGCTGTGTATCTTGCCTTGCAGTGCGTTACCGGCTCTTATGCTATTGCTGTTGTCAGTTCCGAGCAGCCGCACCTGCTCATCGGAGCACGTTATGGCGGCGGTCCGCTGATAGTTGGCGTTGGAGAGGGGGAGCAGTTCCTGGCATCGGATATACCCGCCATTCTCAAACATACACGCCGCGTGCTCATTCTGGATGAAGGCGAAATCGCTTCGTTACGTCCCGGCGGCGTTTCGATCAGCAAAATCGATGGGACGCCGGTGCAGCGTGACCCCCTGACTATCGAATGGGACGTGGAATCGGCAGAGAAGGGCGGCTATCCCCATTTTGTGCTCAAGGAGATTCACGAGCAACCGGACGCTTTACGCCGTGCCTTAACGGGCCGCGTACGCGAAGGAAAGTTGCACCTGGCAGAGCTAGAACAGGTTCGACAGTCTGGCCTGCTCGACAAAGTACAACGTATCATCATTGTCGCCTGTGGCACCTCGTACCATGCTGGCCTGATCGCCAGATATGCGATCGAGCAGTGGGCGCGTATTCCGGTCGAGGCGATTACGGCTGCCGAGTTCCGCTACTGTAATCCGATCGTTGGGCCTGAGACGCTGTGTATCGCGGTGACGCAGTCGGGGGAGACGGCAGACACGCTGGTCGGCATCCGCCAGGCGCGTGAGCATGGAGCGCCGGTAATTGCTATTACCAATGTGGTCGCCAGCGCGATTACGCGCCTTTCCGATGCTGTGTTATACCTGCAAGCCGGCCCAGAGATCGGGGTCGTGGCAACCAAGACCTTTGTTACCTCTGTTACAGTGTTATACCTGCTGGGGCTGTATCTTGCCCTGCAGCGCGGGCGCATGACGAGCGAGGAGGTAGGAGAGATCCTGGCGGCATTAGAGCACATTCCCAACCAGGTACAGCAGATTTTGAGCGGCGCTGCAAGTCCCGACGACCAGAAGGATCTTATTCCGACCGGAAACGCACTGCGTGCTAGTGACCCTACCCAACCACCTGTTCTGCAACGCTTCGCTACTGCAAGCAGTCAGCAGAACCCTCCCGCGCACTCATCCGGTCGGATCAGTAGTATCGAGTCACTTGCCAAACGCATGTCACATTGCAGCAGCATGATGTTCATTGGGCGCGGCGTGGGCTTTCCTACGGCATTGGAGGGTGCGCTCAAGCTGAAGGAAATCTCCTATATCCATGCCGAGGGACTTCCCGCCGGGGAATTAAAGCATGGTTCGATTGCTCTGCTCGATCCGGACACGCCCCTTATTGCGGTGGCGACAGCTTCGCACGTATACGAAAAAGTCGTTAGCAATATGCAGGAGGTGCGCGCCCGCGATGCTCGCGTAATAGTTGTTGCAACGGAGGGGGACGAGTCAATACGCCAGCATGCTGACGATGTGCTGTACGTGCCCGCGACAATAGAGGCGCTCAGCCCCTTGCTGGCGATTATTCCGCTGCAATTGTTCGCGTACCACGCTGCGGTTGCAAAAGGCTGCAATGTGGATCAGCCGAGGAACCTGGCGAAGTCGGTGACGGTGGAGTAGGTGTAGGCTTAAAATAAAGTCTTTTGTAGGCATGGAAT
>Ga0207646_10000961_pt1 | contig 37143 bp, 59 predicted proteins | sample KBSK5502metaG_FD_184343 | JGI IMG/M metagenome (GOLD analysis project Ga0207646, IMG submission 184343) | Corn, switchgrass and miscanthus rhizosphere microbial communities from Kellogg Biological Station, Michigan, USA - KBS K5-50-2 metaG... | ecosystem: Host-associated > Plants > Roots >... | reverse complement strand
CGGCGGCGGCGGCGGCGGTGGCGGCGGCGGCGGCGGTGGCGGCGTCGGCGGTGGCGGCGGCGGCGGTGGCGGCGGCGGCGGCGGCGGTGGCGGCGGCGGCGGCGGCGGCGGCGGCGGCGGCGGCGGCGGCGGCGGCGGCGGCGGCGGTGGCGGCGGCGGCGGTGGCGGCGGTGGCGGCGGTGGCGGCGGCGGCGGCGGCGGTGGCGCTTTCTTTCAGTGCGGTTCTGAGCCGCGCATAAGCCTGTCTGCGTGCCTCCCACGCTTTCGTTCGGATGCGGTCAATCTTGTGGTACGCGTCGATGACGGCTTGCCGCGACGACGTGTCGATCTGACGCAGCTCATCGGCCTCGGCTTGAAGGCCGGCGCGTTCGAGCCAGCGCGGCGCGGCGACGTGGAGAAGCCAGTCGCGGAGGATCAGCGCTCGATGCTCGTCTTTCCCGTCGTCGCGGGTTCCGACGAGACGAGGGATGAACGGGACGAGACGCTGCCGGTTCTCCTCGTCGAGGAGATCGTTGAAGCGACGTCCGTAGGCGCCGAGGATCTCCGACACGCACCGGGGATGATCCGAGAACGGCTCCTGCACGTAGCGGGAGACTTCCTCGAGCAGACAGACCTCAGCATCCCCCGAGTCGTGCGCTCCGACCGCAAGGCGGACGGACGATAGATCGACATGGTTCACGCGCTTCTCCCCTCCTCGAAATCGGCACGTGCGCGACGCCACGCGTCCACACACACGTCCACGAGCTCCGGATCATCCGGGTAGTGCACCTCAGCTTCGCGACGCATCTCAGCCTCCGACCCGCACAAGACGATCCGCCCCTCCCCCAGATTCACGGCCCCAGCCCGACGCGCCGCCTGCGTGCGCCGAGCTCGAGGATTCCCCCCCGACGCTCGAGAGCCGTTCGTGTTCGCGCGAACATCCGGCGAACGTGGATTCGGGTCGGGTGGGGGTATGGGGGTAACAAAGGGGCTTCGGGTACGGGGGTCAGCAACCTGACGCGAACTTCGCGGCTCGTTCCCAGCAGGTTCCTCGCCCGTTCCCGTCGTGTTCGCGCGAACAGGCCGCGAACCGTTCCGGAGGGCGGACATCCGAGAGCGGGCCGCGTCGCGCTTCGACTCGACCTCCGCACGCGACGGCTGCAACTCGATCGAGTCCAGGATCCGATACCCGCCGTCGACGCGGCACCACAGGCCCGCAGCAACCACCCGATCAGCGACGAACCCCGGCTCCAGGCGCCGACGCTTCCCGCCGGGAAGATCCACCAAGAACGGTCCCAGCGTCTCCAACGCAGCCTCGGAGATGAAACCGTCGGTCAAGTGCCGGTTCGAGTAGCACAAGCCGGCCACGTGCAAACCCATCCCCAGCAGCCCGGCCGCGAGACGCTTCGGATCGGAGGCGAACGTGTCCTCGAGACGTACCCACGGCATCCGGCTCAGCGCCTCCCCGACAAGACAGCCCGCTCGAGCTCGGTGAGATCCCAGACGGCCAAGACGGCCCACAGGTCGCCGCCGATATGACGTAGCAACGCAGGATCGCGCGGCGCTTGAACCCAGTCCGCTTCCCACAAGACGTGGAACCGCGTCAGGGCCCCGGCGGGCCGGAGCGGCGGCGGGATCGACGGGACGATCGCCGACGCCGCGGGCAGCGCCCGAGCGCCCTCCGGAGCCTGGACGCGGACGCAACGACCCGACGCGAAACTGTGCCGGTGATACCCGCCTGTCTGACAGAACTCGATGCGATCGCTCCAGCAGTCGACCCAACAGCGCTTCGTGTCCGCCCGCGCGATCGCGAGACATGGATAGCCCCGCTCGTCGCGTCCGGCAGCGGAGAACGTTTGGGGCAGGTTGATGACCTGCCGGCCGCGCGCGAGCTCTCGATAGCCGCGCATGATCTGCGCGTCCTCGAGATCGTGGCGCTCGCGCACCGCACGCCGATACTCGAGGAACGCTTTCCGCGCCTCGGTGCGGTCCATTTCGATCACGGGAAGATCCATCAGCGGCCTCCCAACTGCAGATCGAACGGTGCGAGCTGATGGCCGCGGATCACGAGCCAGAAATGCGGATCCGCCTGGAGCTGCTCGAGGTCACCAGCTTCGAGCTCGATGCGCATCCAGAAGCAACGCCCCAGTGCATCGGCGTCGACGATCGCCTCGACCGAACGAATCTGTTCGTCGGTCGGATCGCCGTTGGGTGGACCGATGACCAGCCGACGGCCGCCCGGCCAGACGAGCTCCGTGGGGATCGGCACCGGGATCACGACGCGCGCTCCTCACGACGCCGCCGGCGCAGCTCCTCGCGATGCGCGCGAGCCGAGACGGCATGGGGATCCTCGCGAGGCAGGCTGAGAACGTCGGAGACGCGGGCGGCGCCGTGCAGCTTCCCACCGCACCGGCAGCGGCACCGCGGCGTTCTCGCGTGCTCACACGAGGCCGACTGCGCGAACGAGAGGGCCTTCCCCATCAGCTCGCCGCCTTCGTCTCTGCCCCAGCCTCACGTTCGAGCGTGGCCGCGATCGTCGACAGCACGTTCTCCGCGAGCTCCTCGAGACGACCCGACGCGACGCCTCGCCGGCGAGCGACGCTCGTCAGATACCGGGCGCGCGCCCCGTCGTCGGGGAACTGGCCGCGTGCCGCCTGATCGATCCTTGCGACGAGCTGCGCCACTGCGGGAGAAACGGGCGCCGGCGGTTCCGGTTCGGGCTCGGGTTCGGGTGGCGTGGAAGGCCCGGGCTGGGACGCCGACTCAGCGGGGGCGGCCATGCCCGCCGGCGGCGCCCCATCGCGCGGAACGGCCGCGCTTCTCCCGGGGGCTTCGACGGCTTTCCGTTTCGTGCGGAGATGCTTCAAGGCTTCGAGAGACTGGGGGTGCGTGAGCCGATCGATCGTGTCCTGCCCGTAGTGAGCGGCGATCCGCTCGAGCGGCACGTCGACCTCGAGCGCGAGTTCGCGGATCTCCTTCAACGTCTTCGGCTTCGCCGGCGCGTCCGCCGGAACCGCCCGCTCGGCCTGCGTCGCGTTGTCCTCGCGCTTCCACAGATCCAGGGCGACACCGAACCGCAAAGCCGCGTTCCGCAACGCGTCCCCGATCAGCACCTTCACCGGATCCGCCTGCGAGCCGACGTCGGTTGAGCCGTAGCCGAGGCGGGTCACGCCGGCGACCGTCAAGCGGATCCACAAGCCCATCGGCCGGCCGCTCCCATCTCGCTCGAGGACAGGCGCGCCGCGCTCGTCGACCGCGGCCGGCTCCCACGTCCACGTCGGATCCACATCGAGGAGCCGCTGCGTCACATGCGCATGCCCCACGTAGTCGATGTGGGTGTGCGCCGACGTCAGATACCCGTGGCAGGTCCCGCACCGTTCCTTCTGATGCTTCGCGCAGTGCCGTTCCCGAGAGTCGCGACACTCCTTGCACGTCACCCGAGGGAGCTTCCCGATCGACTCGCCGTCGAACGGCGCGCGCAGCTGCTCCAGCGCAGCACGCTGATCGTCTGTCATCGCCCGGACCTCCACCGCCACGACCTTCGCTAGATCGGCTTCAACGTGCGGACCCGCCGCTCCTCACAGCCCGCACACAACGACCGCTCCCGCTCCATGAACGTCAACAGCCGGCCACACCGGCCACATCGCGGCCCTTGCGACACGCCGCCACGTCGTCCATCCGCGCGTGCCTGTAGGAATCCGGCGACACACATCGGCGTCGCCAACAGCAAGACGCCGCCCAGCAGCAGGAAGAACGGCAAGCCGGTCAGCCACACGCCGTTGGTCATCCGCGCCACCGCCTCGCCGGATGGAACGAGCGGACGTTCGACACCTCGGCCTCCGCCTCGCCTGGCGGCGGAGACGGCGTGTTCGCCTGCGTCTCGAAGAAGGCGCGCACCGCAGCCTGCAGACGAGCGATCAGCTCCCGGATCATCGACGTCGCTCCTCCGGGCGGAACCCCGCCGCGACGAGCGTGTCCGCATCCACCAGCCGCTTGCGACGCGCGACGCAGACGGCTTCCTGGAGACGCTTCTCACCCCAAACGCCGCGATCGCGGCCGCGGAACAGGTTCACGCGGCTCAAGATGCGGCGGCGCGCGCGACGACGGACCTTCACCTCAGCGTCGCCGCTCATGACGCTTTCACCGACCAGTCGGCGAGCGTCAGCTGCTGGCAGGACTTCGCGAACGTGGCGACGTCCTGAGTCCACGCGCCATGCCGTTCGACGATGCAGACGAACTCTTCAAGGTCATGACCGCGGATCGCAAGCTTCCGCGTCTCCGGATCCACCCCAGCGCAGTGCGTGAGCTCATGGTCGACGAGCGCGCGCCGCTGCTCGGCCGACAGGGTTTCCCACTCGTCTTCGGCGACCTCGATCAGATAGAAGTCCGCGCCGTCGTGCATCGCCGCGGCGAGATACGCCGACCTGCCCGTGACGAGCTGAGCGGTCGCGAGCACGATCTTGCTCCGCTTGGCCTTCGCCTTCGACCGAAAACATGCGCTGATCGGGATCCCCACCAGCTGCGGATGCACATCCGAATCGACGAGCAGACGGATCTCCCGCTCCACCTCCGGCGCCGGCCGATACGCGACGCCCACCTACGACGCCTCCCCCACCAACGTCGCCGGCGGGAACAACTCGCCCACCGTCGTCCCCAACGCATCCGCGAGCCTGAACCCGTCCGCCAGCCGCGGCCGCGACACCGACGACTCCCACCGGAAGATCGTCAACCCCTGCACGCCCACCATCGCCGCGAGCTCATCGATCCCCAGCCCACGTTTCTCGCGGAACTCCGTCAGCCGATTCCGCGGGAAACTCATGCGGAAGCCGCCTTCGGCTCCCGGCCGGCCGGGAAGAGCTCGTCGAGCGTCGAGTCGAGCGCCATCGCGAGCGCCTGCATGACGTCGAGGCGCGGGAGCAGGTCACCGGACTCGTAGCGATAGATCGTCGTCTCGCGGACACCCACCGCGTTGCCGAGCTGGAACGCCGTCAGCTTCCGCTTGCGACGAATCTCCTTCAGGCGGTTCGGTCGAGGTGCTGGGGTTGTGCGCAGCATGTGCGGGTTCTAACCCCAGCATTCATATGTGTCAAGCATCTTGGAGTGCTGGGGTTAACGTTGACACCTGGCGTGAGCGGTAATAACGTCCGAGCGGTTGGGAGAGGAGGAGCCGGATGGCCCAGGTATTGACACGCTCCACGACCTTCGCGGCCCTGGTGCGCGACTACGCGGAGCGTCGCGGCATCGGCGTGCGGGACCTGGCCCGGCGTATCGGGCGTGACTCGTCCAGCGTCGCTCGGGTCTTCACAGGCGAGAGCCTCGGCCTACGCGTTCATCGCGCCGGCGAAGCGCGCATGTGCGACCTCATCATCAACGAGCTCCGGATCCCGAGCCGCGACGCGATCAAGGCGCTCGTCGAGGACTACGTCAAGGCTCGAGGCCACCAGATCGAAATCCCCGGACTCGAGAGGAACGGCGCCGAGATGGGCGGATCAGCCGTCACGAAGACCCGCCGGGCGGCTAAAGTCAAGCCGAAACGGGGCCGTTTCCTCATCACACACGACGTAGCGGTTCAATCACCTGGGACGATCGTCCCCGCCGCCTAACGGCTGATCGGGCCGTTCACCTACTTTCGGACGATGCCGGCACCCGGGGTCGCAGCGCAGCATCGGCCTCGCTACTTTCGAGGACGACCCCGCCTCGATAGACACCTTGGTGCCCCCGTGTGCCGATTCGACCCCTACCGCACCTGGTGGGCGGATCTTCCGAGCCGCCACGCCCCCGGCACCGTGCGCCGGTGGCGCTACCTCGTCCACCGGGCCATGGCTGATCTCGGCCGACCGGCCGAGACGATCACCCGCGCCGAGCTGCGCCGCTACCTCGACGAGTTCCGGCCGGCGACCGCCAACCAGTACCGGCTCGCCCTCACCGATTTCTTCGCCTACCTCGTCCGAGAAGGGCAACGCGCCGAGAACCCGCTCAACGACGAACCGAGCCGACGCCTGACAGGCATGTACATCCGCCGCGGCCTTGAGCCTGACGAGTTCGTCCGCCTCGCCGCAGCGCTCGCCTACCTGCCGCCCCGCTTCCCCTGGCTCGGACAACGCATTGCGATGCTCGCGACCGCACACGTGCTCACCGGAGTGCGACCCGGGGAGCTGCTCAAACTCACCACCGACCGGATCCATCTGAACGGCTCATCGAGCCGCATCGAGGTCGTCGGCACCAAAACGGGCGAGGATCGGCTCGTTCCCTTGTCGCCGGCGGCGCACGACGTCTTCACCGAGCTCGTCCGTGACCGTCAGGGTCGGATCGCGAACATCGGCACGACCCGCTACCACGAGCTCATCCACCGCGCCGCCGTGTACGTCGGCCTCCCCAACGAGAAGGCCCGGCCGTATGCCTTGCGACACACGTTCGCGACGTGGGCGCTCGACGCCGGCGCCGACGAACGCGTCGTCGCGAACATCCTCGGCCATCGAGACCTCCGGTATATCCAGCGGTACACGGTCCCGAGCGACGACCTGCGCCGCGAAGCCGTGGGACGGCTCGGCCGAGTATGAGGTGGCCGCCCGATTTGACGCCGCCACCGCCGCCGTGGGGACAATCCGGTCGACAGGGGGGAAGTTTCCGGCGGCGAGGCGCGTTGCAAAAGGCGAGGTCAGGGCGTGCACTACCCGGGTTTCCTACCACGGACAGGCGATGCAGCGAATCGTGGGGGCGGCTTACAATGCCGGTTCCACGGGCTGGGGGCGGTCATATGGGAGACTATGCGGGCATGCTCACCCCACCGGCTGGCGGTGTCTCCCTTCAAGGTCCCGCATCCCCGACCCGACAACCAATGGGAGTGAGGTGGAACGTGACTTCTTCGGCAGCGGCGATCGAGCGTCCGGCGGACCTCGAGCTGCCCAGCGATCTCCTCGAGAGATTCCAGTCGGTGTTCACGCAGGTCCCCGGCGGACATCTGTTCCGCGAGTTCTCGCGCCATCTCAGCGAGCAGGGGAAGATGCGGTTCGTCGACGAGCTCCTCGAGGCTGTCATGGCTGCGAAGGAGCGGAACGATCTCCGGCCAGTCCAGGACATCATGATCTCGTGGTACCGGACGTCGCTGTTCATCGCCGACCCTGGCTTCCTGCCGGCCGTCGCCGCGGCTGAGCAGGACCAGGAGATCATCGACGACGAGAAGCTCGACAAGCTCCTGCGCATCTGACTCTCGCGACTATTTGTCGCACGAGGGCGTAAACTGCACGGCTGAGCTTCCCCCCTGAGCGAAAAGATCCGGGCGCATGAGACCCAACCGCTGGTACCTGGTCGGCGACGCCGTTCTCAAACACGTGGAACGCGTCGCGCCGCACGTCATTCGCAAAGAGTTCCGGGATCTCTGTCTCGCCCTCCAGGAAGGGCCCTATCCGGGCGACGGCGTCCCAGACATCTATCCGCTGATCACAGAGCCGTCGGTCCCGAACGCATTCTCGGTGCCGTTCGACGACGCGCTGCTCGCCTACCAAGTCACCCTCGACATGCCAGCGGTCCGGCTCCTCTACGTCCACTGGAGTACGCCGCCCCAGCGCGACGAGGATTCCCAGGAGGTGGGCCCTGCGTGACCGACTATTACGGGAACCTGACGGGCCAGGCTTACCTCGCGATCATCTTCGCCGTCGACGTCGTGATCGGCTTGTTCGCCGGCTGGCTCGCGAACGAGAAGGGACACTCACAACAGACGTGGGTGCTGCTCGGGATTCTGTTCGGCCCCATCGCGCTCGCGGCGATCGGCTTCGCGCCGGCACGGGCGAAGGCATCCCCGCCGCCGGCTCCCTCTCGAGACGACCTTCCGCTGTAAACGAAGAACCCCGCCGACCGAAGTCGACGGGGTTCGCACGTTGCTGGACGTGATGCTGGGGGAATCACGCGTCCGCGGGGGGCGGGTTGGTGACGTTGATCGTCGTGTTCGACGGCCTGTCGAGAACGGTCGACGTCGCGTTCGCCTCGACGTGCTTGTCGACGACCTCGATGCCGAAGTAGGAGCCGATCAGCACGACGAGCTCGGTCCACTGATGGTTCTGGACGAGAACGACTGCACCGAAGATCAGCGCCGCGAACTTCTTCGACAGCAAACCCTCGAGGAACCGTTTGATCTCGTACACGGGAGACGCCTCCTATCGTCGGATGAGCCAGCCGATGACACGGTCGCGCTCGTACCGGTGCCACTCTTTCGTGCAGCGGCGGTAGCGCGACCAGTTTTGATCGAACGACTGAACGTTGTGGGCGTCGGAGCGTCTGAGTGCGATCGCGACGTGCCCATAGCTGTTGCCTGGGTGGGCGTCGAAAACGACGATCGCTCCCGCCGGCGGCACGCCGGGCGGCGTATTCTTGACCTTCCGCCACTTCCGTGGATCCGCCTTCGCGAACATGTCCTTCGCGCCGCCGGGGACGGCGGGGATCCCGTAGTAGGGGTCGCCGGTCTGATCTTTCAGGAACGTGCGGACGAGGTCGACGCACTGGCCGCCCGACTCTGAATAGCCGGAGACACGCTTTCCGTCGTACTTCGTCACGAACTCGGCGAGCGTCAACGACATGATCCTCCTATCTGCAGCTCGGCGAGCTGCTCGGATGCGGCTTCGGCCGCCTCGCCCACGCAGCCGGAGAGACCGGACTATCGATCTCAAGGCGTATGGGAATCAACAACGGGACCGTCTCGTTCGTAGTGCGCCGTGTCACTTACCAAGATGTGATCTAGCGGCCGCACGGCGCGCTTCCCCTGGGTCGTGGCCGGGGACTGCTCGGGGGTGGTCGAGCAATCACCGCTGGCCGAAAAAAATCTTCTGTCACGAACAAGGTGTCGTCCTTGATCGACACCCCCACACCGAGGTCAGTGAAGTCGCGGTCGAGGATGTTCGCGCGATGGCCCGGCGAGTTCATGAACGCTTGGTGGAGCTGATCGCAGCTCGCTCCCATGCCGACGTTCTCGCCGGCGTATTGGAAGGGTGGGAGCTCTTCGGCGAGGTTGGGGTCGTGGTAGATCGTGTCTCGTGACGCCATTTCCGCCGAGTGCGCGCGTGCGACCTGTTGAACCGCGGCGTTCGGTTTCAGTTCCGGGATACCGAGCCGGGTCCGTTCGTAATTGATCGTCGTTCGGAAGCACGCCTCCTCGGGCGTATCGCCGGCGGCGGTCTGCCCGGCTGCGACGAAGACGACGGCTGCGATGAGGGCAAACGTGCGCCGCACTCGCGCTCACCCGCCCGGCGTGGGGACGACGACGACCAGGAGGTGACCGAACGCGGTCTTGCAGTCCTCGCGGCTCATCTCCGCGGGACATTCGCGGCCGGTGACGCCGAACCAGGCTCCGTCGATCCCGAACCGGGGTTGGCTCTGCGATGGATTCGGCCAGAGCGTGATCGGCAGGATCGCCGCTGCTGCGATGCCGACGCCCGCGAGTGCGAAGCGCGTCTTACGCATGGTGAGGTCCTCTCTCAGCAGATGGGCAGGTCGCACGTCGGTGTTGGGCTCGGCGTAGGTTGCGGCGTCGGTGTCGGAGCTGGTGACCCTGGAGGCCCTTCCGGTCCGGGTGGACCTTCGGGGCCTTGTGGGCCGTCCGCGCCGTCCTGTCCGGGTGCTCCAGGTGCTCCTGGTTGTCCGTCGCGACCGTCCCGTCCAGGCGGTCCTTGCGGGCCGGGGACCACGACGAGGGTGGGACTGGTGTCACGTCCGAGGAGGGTCCGCAGGCGCGCGACGAGCGCTTGATCGTCGGACGATGCGGCGAGGGCGTCGACGAGCGACTTCGTTGCGGTGATGGTACGCGCCTGACGTGCGTTCGTAGACGCGAGCTGTTGAACCTGGAAGATCAGCACGAGGACGGCGACGAACGTGACGGTGAGCGCGACGGCTCGGAGACGATGCACCCACGTCATCGCCGTGCCGCCTTCCGTGCCGCCTTCGTTGCGATCTTCGCGGCTGCTGACTTCTTGAGCTGTTTCTCCTCCATCATCTTCGCCAGCAGCTTCCGCACTTCGACGAGCGAGCGGGCGAGGTTCTTGTTCTCTTTGAGCGCCCGGTCAAGGCGATCGTTGACGAGCACATGCACGGCGTCGATCTTGGCTGTCTGCTCTTTGCGGTTCCGGCCGGCGGTGCGTTGCGTGACGATAATCGTCACAACGGTCGTGACCGACCCGATGAGCGCGATCCAGACGGCTGCCGTATTCGGCGCAGCTTGGGCTATGACGACGAGCGGCACGTTCCCCCCCTTATTCGCGGATGCCGAGCTGCTGCTCGACGATCTGCGCGGCGATCCGCAGCAGCGTCGGCGCTTCAGTGAGCGGCAGGCCGAGAGGTGTGATCGACAGGCGACCGTCGTCGAGTTTTTCGACCATCAGCGCCGGCTTCGGCTTTGGTTGCGGCGGCTTGATTCGCGGCTTCTTCGGCATCGGCGTCCTCTCGCTTCTTCGTTCGGTCCGCCACGACGCAGGCGGGGCAGATGTACTCGTCGTCCACGAGCCTGAACCGGCGTGGGGTCGCCCCACAGCGCTCGCAGGTGCCGCCTCGTGCGGCTGCTTCCTCTTGGATCTCGGAGTCGGGTTTGTGCATCAGAGGGGTCCGTATTCGGTGCCGAGATCCGAGATGTAGAACAGCCGCGTCTCGCCTGACCCGTCATCCTTCGCGTAGAGGCGCAGATGCGCCGAGCCTGGGGTCGCAGGCGCGGCGGCGAGCTGATCGAGCTCGACGTGCATGTCGGGCGCCAACGCGAGCTGATCCGTCGCCGTGGTGACCGCCGATTTCCCGAACGCGATCGCCCGGGCGAAGCTGGAGGTCGTGTCTCCGCCGATCACGATCGCGAAATCGGCGGTCGCGCGCGGCTTCCCACCGTTGGGGGTGCGCGATCCGATGCAGATCGCGGCCTCGCCGTGGGCGCCGGGATCGTTGGAGCCGCTCCCGACTTTGCTGCCGATGCTGATAGCGCCCTTGCCTCGAGCTCCGCCGCCAGATGAGGAACCGTTGGCGAATCCGATCGCGATGCCGCCTTCTGAGTCGGTATAGGTTCCGTCGGTGGTGACGCCGGCTCCTTCGCCGATAGCTACGCCGCCTTTGCATGTCGCGTTGACGGTCGCGTGTTCGCCGATGGCGATCCCATAGTCGGTGCCGACGAAACAGTGGTAGCCGATCGCGACGGTGAGGTCGATGCCCCCCGGTGAGCTTGAGCCGACGACGGCGACAGAGCCGATGGCGACGTTGCCGTAGCCGTAGGATTTGCTGTTGGGGCCGACGCACACGTTTTCGTCGCCGCCGTCGCTTTCGTCGATCGTGAACGCGGCCATGCCGATCACTACGTCGGTGTAGCCGCCGGCGTGGGGTGCGAGTTCGGTGCTGAACGACGAGCCGTAGGAGCCGATGACGACGGCGCCGATCGCTTCAGCGCCAGCTTCGGGCTTGTGACGCGAAGCGGTGGAGTTGCCGGCGCCGATGACGACGACGCCGCCGAACGACCCCGAGACTGCTGTGCTCGACGCGTAGTCGCCGACAACGACCGATTGTGGGCCGCTGACGACGGGAACGCTTGGTCCGCCTTCGTTGACTCCACCGACGATGGTCGTGTTGGCCGGCGCGCCGTCGTGCGGATGTCCGCCGCCGGATGGGGTGAGCTGGGTGATTTTCGGATCGGGGATCCGTCGCGACGGTGAGGCCGATTCGATGTAGCCGGAGATCGTTCCGGCGGACATGCGAGCGATGGCTCGCAGGGATCGCTCTTCTGGGGTGCGCCGGAGTTTACGAGGCGGCATCGTCGTCGTCCTGGGTCACTTCGATGCTGTAGATCGGCCAGCCGGTCTCCTCGTCTTCGCTGATCGCCAACGAGATGATGTTTGTGTCGACGAGACCGGCGTCGCCGGGTGCGAGGACCATGTCGCCGGGGTTCCAGTCGACGTAGGGGCCGGATCCGGCTTTGACCTTGGCGTTGCCTTCGATCGAGGGACGGGCGAACTCGACGAGGATCTCGTCGCCCATCTCCTCTGCGCGTTGCTGGTTGGGGGCGAGGGCCATCTCGACGTACCCTTCGATTCGTGGCGCGCCGGCGGAGAGGCTCACGGTGTCTTCGCGGATGGTGAGCCCGCCGGTGGTGTCGCGCACGAGAAGTGCGTTCACGAGCTGCCCTTGTCCGCTCGGAACGAACTCTTCGAAGTCGACGCCGACCTGGAGTGTCACGGAGCCGGTGAGATCAGAGCCGAGGGTTCCTTTGTCGTAGACGTTGAGCTCGAGGTCGGTGGTCATCTCGACGTCGACGAACTGCTCGACGAATGTGCGGATCACGTCGAGGTAGGAGCTGCCGATGTCGAGCGCGATGTCAGGCTCGTCGGGCCAGGGGACGCTGTGAGAGTCGTCGTCGTCGGTGAAGGTGAGCGTGATCCCCGGAAGGCCGCCGCGGTCCTGTGCTTGCTCGATGAGGAGACGGAGGATCTTCCCGACGGTCATGCCCGGAACGGTGACGGGATAGTCGAGGCAGACCCAGCTCGAGTCGGATTCCACGATGATGTTGGTGGTGAGCGTGCCAACCTCGTCCGTTTCGATGAGTGCGACGAGCAGGCCGGCGGGGCCGGCTGGCGCTGCTGCGCTGATTGCGGCGGTCGGCGTGTTGGTTCCCTCGACGGCGATCTGATGGTCGCCGGCGGGGAGCGTCACGTTGACGCGGTAGGTCTGCTGCCATTCGCCTCCCTCGAGGGCCTGCTCGCCGTCGAGGAACAGCTTGAACTGGTTGTCGCAGGTCGCGAAGAGGGCGACGTCGGTGGCGTCGGCGAGCGTGAAGTCTTTCCGGAAGTAGCACGTGCCCGGCGGCATTTTGCCGGCCGGGTAGACGTTGTCTTTCGCGCGGCTCCAGATCCAAAACGCGTCCGGGTCCGGCCACTCGGCGGGGAGGCTGTACCAGCGTCGCTCGTCGGCGGTCGTGGAGCCCTGCGGCTGGATCTCGGTTGCTGCGATCCACGTCGAGTCGTCGTAGGCGAGGGCGGTGAAGTCGAAGCGTCGCTGACGTGCGTGGGAGCCGATGACCTCGCCTTCGGTGCGCACGTTCGCGCGGGCGAGAAGTGCGAGCACGCCGGGCCCGGAGATCGACCAGTAGCGTGCACCGGCTTCTTCTTCCGTGACGGGCGGAGGGTCGCGTTTGGCGATGACGAACGCGAATCGGTCGGTGTCGTTGAGCGCGAGCCGCACGATGTTCCCGTAGGCGAGCAGTTCTTCCTTCGGATGCGTGTCGAAGACGGGATCGTTCTCGTGGAGTTTCAGACGCCCTTCACCGGGTTCGTTCAACGTGTCGACCCATGCGCGGGCGCTCGATTTGGGCAGGGCCGCGATCAGCGTCGACGGGGACGCGGCTTCGTAGACCCGGGCGGTGATGGGCGACGTTGGCATCAGGACACGATTTCGGTGAGTTCACCGGCTGGGATGAGGATGTCGAAGACGCCTTCGGCGGCGATCGGCGTGGATCCGACGAGCTGGAGTGGCGGCCGTACTTTGCAGTCGCCGCCCCATGAGGATCCGTCGGGTGCGTGGAGAACGAGCGGCCATGTCCCTTGATCGGTGGCGGGGTTGGGGATGCAAAACGCCGCCTGGAGATAGCGGATGTTCGCCCAGAGGCCCGCGCGCGCGTCCATGTAGGGATCGCCTTCCTGATCCATGTCGCCGTAGACGATGAACGGCAACTGGCAGGTGAACTCGTCGACCACCCCACGCTGCGGATCGGTTCCCTTTGCGAATGGGAGCAGCAGATTGTGGTCGCGGATCGGAGCCGCATCCCAGATGGGAGCGAGATCAAGGATTTCCCACGCCGGCGTCGCAAGTGGGACGCTGTTGATCTCGACGTATTCGAACTGCGTGATCGTCGGCATGAGCTACTGATCGCTCCCTCGAGCCAGCGCCGCGCGGCGCAGCATCGCCGGCACGGAACGGGTCGCCGGCTCGGGCTTGGGGTTGTGCACCTCGATATGGATGTACGTGTCGCCCTTCTTCCCGGAGCCGGCAACGGCGACGGCAGGTCGGCGGGCGCCGATGCTGGCAGTCGCCAGCGCGGTCTCGAGGTTGGGGATCATGAAGCCGGGCTGGTCGAAAACGGCGAGCTCGGGCCCGGCCTCGCCGGTCACCAGCATCTCGCCTTCTGCGAACCGGCCGCCGTGTTGCAGGAAGCGGATGTCGGCGCTGCGCGACACTTCGATCCGCGTGACCTCCGCGGTGACGCTCGCCTGAACCGCCGCCTCGATGCGGGTGCGCAGATTCTTCCGGACCCCGAGATCCTTGAGGATCGCGTCGAACTCTTTTATCGGGATCTTCGGATCGTCGAGGATCAGCGCCTTGACCTCAGCGCGGATCCGACTGTTCGCGCCGATGTCCTTCAGACGATCGTCGAGGTCGGCGAGCTGCACGTCGGAGAGCCGCTGCGCGGCCGGCGCGACCTCGCCGGCCCACGTCTTCGACAGACGATCCGATTCGACGATGTTGGCGACGATCGCGTCGAACACCTTCCGGTTCCCCGAGGTGAGCGCGTCGGCAAGCGCTTTGAGAATCGGCGCCGACTTCTCGGGGCCCATCTCGGCGAGCCGTGCCTTGAACTCATCGACGGGGATACTGTCGGGCAGCGCCGCGAACACGATCCGCGCGTTCGCCGCGGCCTCGCGCTGTGCCTTCACCTGATCTTGGAAGGCTTTCAGGATCTTCGTGGCCGTGAGGTGCGCGGTCTCAGCGAGGGTCTGGAGGCTTCCTTCGACGAGATCGGCGTTGCCGGCCACGGACTCTTTCCATTTCGCGAACTCGTCCGCGGTCTGCTTCGCGAACACGAAGACGGGCTGCTCGATCGCCGGCAGGGTTTGCTGCCAGAGCGCGACGACACGGTTCAGGTCGTCTTGGCTTCCGGTGAGGAGCTGCTCGGCGGCAGCTTGGCCCTGGTCGCCCATTTGGCGGAGCATGTCGGCGAACGCGCGCGGCGCGCCGCGTGCGACGAGGTCGTCGAGCGTCTGCCCGAAGGCGACCTGGTTCGTCAGGTTGGCTTCGAGGGCATCGGAGGAGACGCCGAGCGATTCGGCTTCCTTGTCGGTTTGCTTCGCGAGATCTCGGAGCGCCTCGATGCGCCGTTGGGTCTCCACGGTGGCTCCCCGGTCGGCGCGCGCGTGACTCTTGAGGAGCGCCTCGCGTTCCCGGTAGCGGCGGTTCCCACCCGCGATCACGATGCCTTCCTGGCGCAGCGAGGCCTCGAGCTCGTCCGCCTTCGCGCGGAGCGCATCCGCCGCGTTCGCACCGCCGCCCATTCCGATCGCGAAGCTCGCGGCCCACTTCTTAGCTTCGTCGTCGCTGTCGCGGAGCACCCGGCCGAGGACCGTGAGGATCCCGACGGTCGCGCCGATCGCGATCACTGCGGGACCGGCCGCGGCCGCGAGCCCGGCCATCCCGCCGGCTGCACCAACAGCTGCCGGCGCGGTCTCAGCGATGACGGTCTGCTGCAACGCGAGCGCGCCGGAGAGTGCCGCCGCGCCCGGCGCAGCTGCAGCCTCCGCGACGCCGAGGGCGCCCACGCCGCCGGCAGCGGCTTCGGATGCGACGGCGACCTGCGTGAGGGCCGCAGCCTCCGCCTGAGAAACCGGGACGTCGGCCGCGGTGGCGGCCGTCTTCTGCGCGGTGGTGATGCCGAGTTCGGCGAGGTTGCGTTTTACGCCGGCGCCGACCGCGACGAGCAGGGTGAGGACGCCGGCGAGTGCGGCGCCGCCCACGCCGGCGGCGACGAGCCCCGGCGGAAGTCGATCGAGGACTCCGACGACGAACTCGAGGCCGTGCGCGAGCGCTTCGGCAGCCGGCGCGAGCTTGACGCCAAGCTGAACCTCGAAGCCCTTGAATGCGGCGGAGACGTCACGCTGCGCGAACTTCAGCTCCTTGAGCGCCACGAGGTTGTCTTCGGTGAGAACAAGCCCGTAGTGCTCCGCTTCCGCCGAGAGTTTGCGAAGGCCTTCGGCGCCGAGGTTGAGCAGCGGCAGCAGACTCTTGCCGCCGCGGCCGAACAGCTGGAGCGCGAGGTTCGTCTTCTCGATGCCGTTGGGCATCGACTCGAACCGGTCGGCGGTCTGCGCGAGGATGTCGTTGAACGGACGGATCTTGCCGTCGGCATTGCGGACCTGGATCCCATTCTCCTCGAGCGCCTTGTTGCCGGTCGCGATGTTCTTCGCGAAGATCCCGAACCCCTTCGACAGCACCGACGTCTCGAGGCCCAGATGATGCGCCGCGAACGCGAGGCCGGAGGCTTCTTCGGCGGACAGCCCGAGCTCGCGCGTCAGGACCCGGACTTCGCCTCCCCACTCCTGCGCGGCGGCGATCGCCTTGCCGGCGGCGACCGTCGCGGCGGCGCCGAGCGCGGCGATGCCGAGGCCGGCACGGTTGAACGACTGCCGGCCAGCGACCTCCATCTGACGGCCGAGAGCAGCGAAATCGCCCTGCGCGGCGTTCAGCGCAGGGCGAGTAGCGGCGAGGAGTGAGCTGCCGAACCCCTGGACCGCGGGCAGCACCTGCATGTAGGCAGCGCCGGCGGAGAACGGCATCCGATCACTTCCTCTTCGGTTTCGCTTTCCTGGGTTGGGAGACGCGGACGGCGCCTCCGGTGAGCCGCATCAGCGCGGCTGCCGGGCCGACCGGCTGGGGTTTCGGCTTGCCGGGCCGCGGGATGTCGATCGGCTTCGGCTGCGGCGTCCCCTTCTTCGAGTGCGCCGAGATGAAGTTGCGGTTCCCGTAGTCGACGACCTCGGTCAGAAGTGCGAGGAGCTGCTGGTCGCGTGTCCAGACCTTCGGATCCGGTGGGGTGTACTTGGTCGCCGAGTCGGCGGGGAGGCCGACAATCAGCGAACGGAGCCGGCGGAGCCCGAAGGCTTCGCTGCCCCAGAGGCAGCGGCGGAGGTCGAGCCGGTAGAACCGTTGGAAGTCCGCCTCGAGCGCTTCGAAGTTTTCTTCGACATAGCGCCCGAGGCTCGCCGTTCCCCCACGCTCACGTGCCCGTAGATGACGGACACCTGGTTGATCAGCGCGGCGACGTCGTCCGTGGAGGGCTTGAGCGCCCAGAACTTCTTCGCGTCACGATCGCCGAGGATGCAGACAGTCGCTGCCTGGAAATCGGCCCGGCTGAGGGCCGCGCCCCATTCGAACGGACATTCGTCGGGGAGTTGGAACCGATTCCCGCGGAATCGGAGCGTCTTCTTCTCGGCGTGCGTTGCTTCGAGACGCGCCGCGCGGAGTGCGTCGAGATCGATCGTGGGAATGGCTGATCACCTCCGCCCGGATACCAGGCGACCTCAGCCGACGTGGGGGGGCTAGCTTCCCGCCCCTTCGAACGCCGGGTCGTTGGTCAGAATGATCCACGGCACCTCGCCGGCCTTGCCGGTGAGCGAGAACGTGATCGGCAGATCCGACGGGTCGGACCGATTGATCTTCGTCTCCACGTTCTCCGTCACGGTCCCGCGGCGAAGGATCCACCGGTAGACCTTGTCGCCGTCCTGCCATTCGATGCCGAGGGCTCGATCGTCGATCTCCTCGGGCGCCGGCGGCTCGTACATGAAATGCCCGGCCGTCGGCTCGGTGATCGTGCCGCCGCCGAACGCGAACTGGACGGTGTCGGCGTTCCACTGCCGCAACGCGAACGCGACCTGCGACACCTTCGTCTCGACGAGACGCCGTGCGGCGTAGAACATCTGCCACACGCGGATCTCCTTCATCGTCTTGCCGTCGGTGATGGTCGGGCCGTCCTCGCTGGTGAACCCGAGGTCGGTCCAGCCCGCCGGCCAGGCGGCGGATTCGTCGGCGGGTTCGGTCGTGCCGACCGCGGCGACCATGATCTTGCCGGTGAGACCAACAAGAATCTCTTCCTCGTCCTGTGCCAACAGGCACCTCCTCGAACGGGGCAGCACGCCGCCAGGTGGGCGTGTGCCGGGATCTGATGCCCGCAGTTACGCGGGGAGCGGATGCGTGTACGCGACGATGCCGAACAGGTAGCGCGCTCGGCTGGTCACCGGGTCCGGCTGCCACGTGAGCGCGAGGTCGTCGTCGACGCCGGTGACGATGCCCTGATCGTAGATGCCGGCCATGTCTTGCAGCGCGGCGCGGGCGATCGCGGCGAGGTCGTGCGCCGCTTTCTTCTCGCCGACGTCGGCCCACGCGTCGATCTGCAGGCGCGGCGCGTCGACCCAGCGCCGGTCGCGCGGCCGGCCGCCGATGCGACGGACGACGAGCAGCGGCCACGTCGGATTCTTCGGCACCTCTGTGTGGATGCCGCCAACCGCCGCGGTGGTGACGTCAGAAACGCCGCGAAGGTAGGCGGTCGCGAGCTCTTCGGCGTCCGGCAGCGGCCGGGTCGTCATCGCGCGGAGCCACGAAGGCCGACGTTCTCGGTCGCGCGTCGCATGATCGCCTTCGGATCCTGATGTTCGGTGCCGAACTCGATGTAGCCGCTTTTGAAGTCAGTCCCGACGATCCGGCCTTGCAGTTTCCCGTCGACGAGTGCGACCTCATCGACGAGGCCGCGCATGTAGGCGCCGGTCTCGAACGCTTCCGCTTCGGCGATCCGCTGCGCCTCCTTCCGCGCCTCCTCGGTGGACTCGTGCAGCGCATGCTCGAGGCCGGTGCTGGCGAGCAGCTCGCGTTCGAGATGCGGGTTGGGGAGGAACCGGAATCCGCCGCCGGGTCGATAGGGAATGCCGCTAGCCATGGATGAGCCTCACCGTCGCTTCGATGTGATGGATCCTGCGCCGGCCTTGCACCGGGCTCGGGACGCCCACGACGTCGAACGTCCGGCCACCTTCGATGCACTGATCGAGAGCGCCGAGCGTCACGTCGCCCTCGAGATAGAGCCGCCAATCGCTGACCTGCGTATCCCGATCCGGGGTCACCTCGTCGGCCTGCAGCTGCCGGAGCCGTCCCGGCCGGTTCTCCCGCGAGACTTCTTTCAGCTTCGGGTTCCCGTAGCCGTCGGTGTCGTCGGGATCCTCCTCGCGATGAACGATCGTGACGGTCTGGTGGAGCAACGCCCGGAACGACATCGCCTCACCCTCCAACCGCGACGGCCGGCTCCTCGAGCTCAGCGCGCGCGCCGCCGGCGGCGGCGGTCCAGATGCCTTGGAGCCGGTCCACCACAGCCGCTTCGCTGTGGTACTGGGTGACATATCGGCGGCCGCGGTCGCTGTACTCGCGGCGGAGATCCCGGTCGACGAGGAGCCACTCGAGCTGCCGGCGGAGCGTCCCGTCGACCGCCTCAAGGAATGGCAGCTCACCGAGGATCGCGCGCATGAACGTGAGCACGGCAGGCCGCCGGGCGCCGGAGACGACGGGGATCCCCATCGCCCACGCTTCGAGCGCGTTGTTGCCGTATCCGTAGGTCAGCTGGTCGAAGAACAGGTCCGCTCGCGCCTTGCGCTGGAGGCATTCCTCCCAGGAGACGCCCTCGACGACGTCGACAGCGAACGCCTGCCCGTCTTGGAGCTGTTCGACGGCGCGGAGGAACCGGTCGGTGCCTTTCGCGGCGCGGCTGGTCGGACAGTGCACGATCTGCGGCACGATTCGATCGTCACCGGCGGCCGCGCGGATCGCGGCGAGCCGATCGATGTCCATGGGGGCGGGCAGCCATTGCAGGTCGTTGGGAGCGATCTGCAACAAGTCGAGCGTCGAGACGACGAGCTGCGCGCCGCAGCGTTGCGCCCACCGGATGTGCGGGCGAGGCCCATCGCGGAACAGGGTCCCGTGGTGGTGGTAGACGAACGGCTTCCGCGGCTTCGTCCAGCTGTCGAGATCACGCAACGCCCGCGCGGTGAGCCGGACGTGGACGACGTCGGCTTCGGCGTAGAACGCGCGGATCTCGTCCTCGTCGCGGTCCCACATCAAGTCGGGTTCCTGCGCGAGGTAGTTGTTCTTCTTCGTGACCGACCGGACCGTCCAGCCGGGCGCATGCTTGTCGAACGCACGCTTGATCGCGATGCCTTGCCCGCCCGTGTCCGCGCCGGGCGCGACGATGATGACCTTCACCGCATCACCGTCCCGCGGAGATGGAACGCACGTCGCGACGGAACCGGGCGCACGTCTTCTTCTCGTCTTCGGTGAGCGCGGCACCTGTGCCGGCATGAGCGTCGGTGTGGCTGTACTCGCCGATCGTCTCGGACTGGGCGTCGTCCGGGTTCGCGAGAATCCGTGCGGCGACGGCGAGGCAGAGGTCCACAACGTCGCCGGGGATCTCTTCGAAGCCGTGGGAGTAGGTGACGGTGACCTTCGATCGAGGGCCGCCCCAGCCGCTGATGCGCGGATCTTCGTCGTCGGCTTCGGCGGCGTTTCCGACGGGCAGCGGGCCGCGGTAGAGCTGTCCGCCGATGCTCCACGTGAACCCGCCGACCGGGATCGCCAGCGCGTTGACGGCGACCGCGGAGACGGTCACGACGGGACGTTGGGGGAGCCACAGTTCGGGACTCCACGTGCCTGGCAGTTCGATCTCGTCGTCTTCCACGAGCGAGATCTGCTGGCGAGCTTCCGCGCGGATGCGACCTGATGCTCGGTCGAGCGCGAGCTGTAGGACGCGTTCGTCTTGCTCGCCGGTGGCGAGCTCGAGGTCGACGACGGATGCGAACGCGGGAAGCGTCAGACGAACCTCCTCGAGGAAGCAGGCTGGCCGAGAGGAGTCCGGGCGGGTCCCCCCTCGGCCGTTGGCCTGCGGTTATCCCGGGCTAGGGCCCAGGCTTACGACGCCTCGGAGAGCAGGACGCCGAACGGGTAGCGGTCGTCCTCGTCGGGCTGATCGTGGTTGACCGGGTTCGGGACTTGGAATCCGAACCGGGCGACCATGCGCAACGCGACCATGTCCTGCTGCGCGAGGTTGAACACGATCGCCCCCGATCCGTCCTGGATCACGGCTTGATCGAGGATCTTCCAGCTGATGTCCTGCCGGATACCGACGATGCCGGCGGAGAAGTCCCCGACGATCATCTCGGGGACCTCGGACCCGACAGGCCAGAGTCCGCGAAGCGGGTACTTCACCGGCACGCCGTACACCTCATCCGGCGAGACCTCCGCGAGCCGGACGCCGTTCGCGTCGCGGGCGTTGCGGAGCTTGCCGCGCATGCGGCGCACCGCGATCGCGCCGGAGACGTCGAAGCCGTCGTCCTCCACCGTCTTGAACGCGTCCGACACGTCAGCGGCGATACCGCCGTCGCTCTGCGCGTTCGTTCCTTCGGTCGCCGTGTTGCCGGCCGCGGTGGCGGCGTCGACGATCGCGTCCGGGAAGCTGGCCGGGGCGTCCGTCCCGAAGAAGACGGCAGCGTCCAGCGAGCGACCGATGGCCTCTTCGGCGCGGGGTCGGACCTCGTCCCAGATCGGCTGATCCGCGTCGTCGAGGACCGCCTGGGGGATCGGGAGGATGACCGCGAGCTCCTCGGCCGTGATGTACTTGTTCTTCCAGTTGTGCTCGCTCGTCTGCTTGAGGCCCGTGTCGCCGTCGACCCAGTAGGCGAGCGGCAGCACAGACTCGACGGGCATCCGCTGCACCTTCCGCGACATCGTCGCGTGCTTGAACAGCGTCAGCGTCGCCGACTGGACGATCGCGCCCTTGATGATCTCCTTCGAGACCTCTTCGGGGATCAGCGGGCCCGCGTCCGTGCGGTCGATCACAGAGTTGTAGACCGGAGGCATGACACTCCTTTGGGTTGGTCGCGCCGCCCGGTCGCGAAGGGATAAGGCTAGGCTCGGCCCGCCGCCTGACGGATCCGCTGATCCATCTCGGAGGCGGTCCCCGCGCCCGAGTTGGGGCGAGCGCCGCCGTCGGCGGATCCCGGCTTAGCGTTGCCGAACAACGCAGGATAGGAGGCCTTCACGCCCTCGACGATCTTGTCGAGACCTTTCGGCTTCCCGTCCGCTTCGAACTCGATCTTCGTGAGGTCGACGAGCCGCTCGACCGCGTCGGGATAGTGAGCACCGGCTTTCGCGGCTGCCTCTCGCAGCGCGGTACCGACACGCATCTCCTGCCGTTCGCGGTCCCAGACGGACTTCTCGGCCTCGAGCTCGGTGACGCGGTTCGTAAGCTTCTCGCTCTCCGTGAGCTTCGCGTCCTCGTGCTCTTTCAACTTCGTCCGCAGCTCCGCGAGCTCACGTTCCTGCTCCTTCGACTTCGTCTCGAAGCCGCGGAGCGTCTCGATCGTGCGCATCGCGCGCGCCGGGTCGAACGGCTGGCCGTCCGGTCCGACGACTGGTGCTTCGCCACCGCCGGCGCCGGCGCTGCCGGGATCCGTCGTGGTGGTAGTGCCTGGAGTGCCCTGCCCTCCTGCGGGCGCCTGGCCCGTCGTACCGTCTTCCGGAGGCATCTCGCCTCTCCCTTCTCGCTAGGCCGCCATCCTCCGGACACTGTCCGGGGCGGTTTCCTTCAACTGCGCGTACAGGCTCAGCAGCTTGCGTGCGGCCGCGCGTTTCGCGTCCGCCGGCGCGTCGACGCCGCCGCGCGCGCCGGCGAGCACCCCGGCTGCAGCGAAGACAGCGTTCCGGTTGAGCTTCCCGTCGGGTTGGCGGACGGGAAGCTTCGCCTTGTCTTTCGACCAGCGGGACCGGGGTCCGGTGTTCAGGTTGATGAGGCACGCGTCAGCGTAGGCGGCCGCGTCCTTGTAGTCGGCGGCGGTGATCGACCCCCACGGTGCGTTCGAGATCTGCGCCATGCTCATCCTCCCGCGACGCTGGCGGCCCCTGGTTTCGATCCGTTGGTCGACGGCGCGCCCTCGTCCGGCGGCGGCGTGAACTCGGCGTCGGCGATCGCGCGCAGCTCCGGGAACCTCGCGATCTGGGTGGGCGAATAGCCGGCGTCCTCCCACAGCTGCGCGTCGGGCACGTTCAGCGCCTTGAGCTTGACGAGATAGTCGGCGTGCGCCGTCTCCGACCGCGTTTCGAAGTCACCCCAGATGGTCTCCGAGTTCGTGACCGCGAGCTCGTCCTGCCCTTCGATGAGGAAGGCGAGCCGCATGATCTCTTCCCAACCCTCGCCGTAGTGCCGGGCCCGCCGGCGCGCCTTCGCGACGAGACCCGACTCGGCGCTCTTGAGCGCCTCGCCTGAGGGGAACTGGCCGCCGAGATAGAAGCGGTGGGGTGGGGTCGCGGTCTGCGACGCCATGTGCTGGACGAACATCTCGATCGACTTCACCCAGTTGCCGAGGTCGCTCTGACCGAACTCGCCGAACTGCGCCTTCGGATCCTTCGACGTCCAGACACGATCGAACGCCATCTTGAGCGTGTCGATCTCCTGCCCGGTCTCGGGATCTTCGGGGATCTCGAGGCCGGTCGCCCAGCGGGCGCGGAACGCGTAGAACTCGCTGCCGACGAGCAGGTCGCAGACGAGTTTGTTGATCGCGTTCTGGATCGGGATGGCGCGCGCGAGCTCACTCTCACCGTCGCGGCGGAGCAGCCGCGGATGGTTCACCAGCGGCACGACGGGCACGACGCCGAGCTTGTTCTCGAGCGGCCACGGCTCGTCGACGACCTGACGCGCCTCCCAGGTCGTCTTCCCGCCGCCGTCGCTGGCCTTCACGCGACTGCGCCACTTCGAGATCTCCGCAGGCAGGTAGAGCGTTGCGTTCAGATAGCCTTCGTCGTCCTGCCACTTCTTGAGCGCCGCGACGCGCTTGCGCGGGTTCGCCGGCGACGCCGCGACGATCATCTGATACGGATGCTCGACGGTGATCGACGCCTGCTCGACGTTGTCCTCATCCCACCAGGCGAGCCCGTATGCGCAGCCGTTGATAAGCGCCTCGGTGTGGCCGATCTCCGACTCGGCGTCCAGGCCGTTGCGCTGCCAGATCCGCCACGCTGCCGGGTCGCCCTTCGGGCTTTCACCGAGCCGGAACCCTTCGACGTTCAGCCGCTCCCCCACCGCCGCGATGATCAGTTCCATCCAGTTGTCGGCGAGCTCGTGAAGCGTGAGGCCGAACGCTTTCCGGAACTTCTCGGTCGCGAACAGCAGCGGATGCCGGCCGCAGTAGTAGTCCTCGAAGACGTTCAGCCGCTGCCGCCGCTGCTCGAGGCTCGCGACGAGCCGGTCGCGCCACCATTCCCGCGAGTTGTACTCGGGGGTCTGCTCAGCCATCGAGACGCTCCGGGTTAGAAGGTGCGGAGATAGTTCGGTGCCTGGTCCGGCATGCTGCTACGCGCTTCGTTCGCGAGGATCGCCGCGATCGCGAGGTCGATCTTCCTGGGCGACGAGCGGCCCTCTTTCCGGATGTACGCACCGTCGGCGGTTTCGACGAGGATCGCGTTGTCGAGATGCCGTGCGAGCCGCGGATCGTTGTCGTGGCTCAGCTCGCTTGTCACGACGCCGGTGTAGAAGCGGCTGCACGCGTCGCCCATGCGCGTCCGATTCGCCGTCGGGAAATGCAGAACGACGTCCTCGCCGTAGGTGCGCGCCCAGCGTTCGATCTCGTCATGCCAGCCCGGCGGATCGCAGAGCATCCGCCTGACCCGGAACTCGCGGAACACTTTCGCGACGACACCGTCGACCTCGTCCCGAGGCACGATCCAGTCAGCCTCGTGCGCCGGCTTCTCCCACGCGTCGATCACGAACAGGTAGCCGTCGAGCGTGCAGCCGACCAGCGCGGTCGCGTCGTTGTTGTAGGAACCGTCGAACCCGACCGCGATCTCCGAGCCCGGCTCGAGCTCACGGCCCGGCGCCGCTCGGTCCGTCCAGCTGCCGGACGGGAGCCACATGCGCGCCGTCGTCGACCAGCGGTTCGTGTGATACCGCTCGAACTCGTAGCGCGGCATCCACGAGAACCGGTCGCGGAGCGATTCGACGGTCACGAAGTCGCCGGCGGCGGGGTTAGAGCTCCGAACCGCCAGTTCCCATTCCGCCTCGTCGTCGAGGCTGAGCTCGGGCGGCGCCTCGTACCATTCGAACAGGAACGAGTCGTCGACGTCTTCGCCGGTCGCGACGAGCTTCCCGCGGTCGTAGAGGTCCTCGAGAAGCTCCGACTCACCACGGACGCCGGCGGTCGAGATCCCGAGGACGAACGCGTCGGCTCGCTTCGTGATCGCACCGTCGACGACCAGGTAGATGCGTGCCTTGCGGCCCGTCCACTCATGCAGCTCGTCGGCGATGAAACACGTCGCGCGCGCACCGTCGTTCGTCCCCGCCTCCGCGGCGATCCGCTCGGCGACGCCGGGCCGGTCGCGCAGCTGGATCTCGAGGTCCATCGGCACGACGAGATCCGCGAGCGTCGGCGATTCAGTGACCGTGTTCCGCAGGTCGCCGAACACCCAGTTCGCCTGCTTCAACGAAGCGGCCCCGATAATCACCCGCGGCGACTCGTGGACCCCGCCCAGCAGCTGATAGGCGCCGATCCACGCCGCCTCAGGCGTCTTACCGTTGCCCTTCGGAACCCCCTTCAACGCGCGCCGATACCTGCGGCGCCCCGTCTCCGGGTAGTACTCGTACAGCCGGTAGATCCACCGCTTCTGCCACGGCCGGAGCTTCACCGGCTGCCCGAACCAGTCCCCTTCCCCGTGGACGCAGTGCTTCTCGATCCACCGACACACCCGCGCCCCATGCGTCGGCAGCAGGCGATCGTCACGCGTCTTGAGCGGGCTGCTCCACAGCGGCGAGGCGTGGGTCGTCTTCACCGTCGTCGCCGTCGTCAAGGTCTCTGTTCAGCTCCTCGATGGTCCGCCGCCCCGACCCCAACGTGAGACCGAGCTTCGCCCGAGCCTGTGGCGTCAACCCGAACCGGTCCTCGAGCTGGCGGATCTCCGAGTCCAGCGTCGCCAGCTGCCGGTACAACGGGTTCAGCACCGGCTGATTCCGCGACCCGGTGACGAGCCGCTCCTTCCGAACTGCCCGGTAGCAACGCTCGCGTTCGTCCTTCAACGTGAACAGGCGGATCAGCGTCGACCGGTCGGTGGCCGCATCGACCACCTTCGCGACCTCCGACCCCCAAAAGTCCGTCCACGCCTCGCGCGTCTTCTGCAGGAGACCTGCTGGCGGCGGCGGGACGTCCGGCTGCTTCTGACTCGCAAGGTCGACGAGCTCGAGGCCACGCTTATTGCGACGCTGCCGCCGCGCGGCCGGCTTCGGCATCGGGGGCACAGATCTCAGCCGCCGATCCGACAGATGACCCAGCCAAGCGCGCCGCCGATCACGAGCCAGATGAACCGCCGATCCCACATCCCGCTCGCCTTCCCTTGATTCCGCCGGCATCGCCGCCAGGCCCCAATTTCGGGCCGCCAGGGTGCAATCCGGGCCCCCGCAAAAACGCCGCGGGACCCGTACAGGATTGAGGTGACCTCTAGTCGCCGGGCCGAGATCTCGACGGCGGGGTGGCTCCCCTCCCCCTGTGACCTGCGGCGACGAAGCCGCGACGGCCCGGCTCGTCTTGCGCGCTGCGATCGCGATGATCAGCCGAGCAGAGAGCTCTCAGGTTGCTGTCTTCGTCGGTTCCACCGAGCTTCCGCGGGTAAATGTGATCGACTTCACGGGCCGCGCGACCGCATCCCGTCTCGCACATAGGGTGTCGGCGGAGGTAGTCCGCGCGTGTCCGCTTCCACTGTCTGCTGTGCACGTTGGCGCGGGGCCCGGCGCCGCGGCCGTGGGTTGGACACGGATGGGTCGGGTCGACGTAGTGGGGGCAGCGCGGATCGGCGGGACACGGGCGACGTGCCACGTTCAGCGGAGCTCGAGGAGCCCGACGGTGCGGATGACTTTCTCGGGGTTGTCGGGCTGCCGGAGCCAGGGCTTCCAGATGCCGCGTGTCAGGTTGGTGATGCCGCCGGGTGGGGCTTCGGGTCCGACGATGATGCGTGCGAAGTAGTGCCAGAGCTCGCCGTCGATGAGTTCGCCGTCGGGGTTGGTCTCCCATTCGGCTGCGTGCCAGTCCAGGTCGTCGAGGGTTTCGGGTGGCGGCGTGCCGTCGAGCGTGAAGGCGATGCTTGGATCGTCGTCAGTGGGGTCGATCTCTTCGCCGTTGTCCAGGCCTTTGACGCCAATGCGAACGTATTCGGTGGAGAGAACCAATCGTTTGAGGATCATTCGAACGGTCCTCCGATCTTCCAGCGGTCTCGTTCGCGCAGGCCGCTGGTGCGGTAGCGGCCGACGAGTCGGCTCGCGCGCCAGATGAGGTTGCGAAGCGCCTGCGCGACGACGACGAGAAGCGATCCACTCGGCGTGCTGCTGCCGCTGAACTGTTTCTTCGCGAGCTTACGAAGCGTCCCGATCGGCGTGACGGCGCCGGCGAAGCGTTTGCTCGTCTTCCGGTGAAGCGTCCCGGATGGGGTCGTTGCGCCGGCGAGGCGTTTCCGGGCCCGGCGGTAGAGCTGTCCGGTTGCCGTGACGCTGCCTGCGAAGGTGAGGCGTCCGCGTTTGTTGAGCGTGCCGGTTGGCGTGGTTGCGCCGGTGAAGCGTTTGGACGTCTTACGGGTGACCGCACCCTCGGATGTGACGGTACCGGCGAGCTGCTTGTGGGTGAGACGGCCGAGCGTCCCGGTCGGCGTCGTCTCGCCGGAGAGGAAACGCCGGAGCTTGCGCGTCATGCTGAGCGCACCGGTGGGCGTGTCCGCGCCGGCGAGGTGGATCATCGCCTTCTTGGTGATGCTCCCGGTCGGCGTGTCCGTCCCGGCGAAGAACCGGCGAGCGCGTTTGCGGAGCGTTCCGCTCGGCGTATCCGCGCCGGCGAGATGTTTCCGGGCCCGGCGGACGAGACTGCCGGTGGGCGTGTCGGATCCGCCGATGGTCTTGCGTGGCCGTTTCGCGAGCATCCCGGTCGGGGTGACGGCGCCGGCGAGGTGGCGGCTGGCCTTCTTCGCGACGCTGCCGGCTGGGGTGACAGCGCCGCCGATCGTTTTGCGGCCGCGTTTCGCGAGCGCTCCGGAGGGTGTGACGCTGCCGCCGAGCGACTTCTGCGTGATCGTCCCGCCGGCGGCTTTGAAGCTGGCGATCGCCGCGGCGCATCGCGAGCCGGTGGCCCATGAATGCGTCGGGTTTTCGGCGGTGGTTACAGCGACGATCTTGTAGCCGGTCGTGTTGTTCGCGAATGTGGCTGCGTCTTGGATGTTGAACGTGGAGTCGATGGCTTCGGTGCCGCCGTTGCCGCCGACGGTTCCGGCGATCGTGACGATGACCTCGTTCGCCTGGCCGAGGGTGCCGGTTGAGCCGGGTTGGATCGAGGTGGCGGTGCCGGTGCCGTTGTCGAACGAGTTGATCTTGTCGAGGACGCTGGCGGTGACGTTGCCGGAGAACTCGTAGATCTCGAGTTCGGTGAGCTGCGCGCCACCGCTGATCGACCAGGTGTGGGTCGCGGATTCGCCGGCGCCGGCGATCTTGTACCAGATGCTCACCGACTCTTGCGTTCCGCGGTCCTGGGCGACGGCTTTCGTCCAGCCGCCGCCGGGTCCGGTGAGCGTCGAGTCGGCGCCGCCGATGCGGAGCGTCGCGACGAGCAGATTGTTCTGCGTCGGTGCGGCGTCGAGCGTCACCGACGGTGCGCTGGTTGATGCTTGGCGGGCGCCTTTGTGTTGGACGAGCGCGAGCGCCACGGGCTACCCCGCGGCTGCGACGAGTTCGACGGCGAGGCCGCAGCAGTGCGCGAGATCGATCCACGTGCAGTCGACGAGCGGTTGGCCGTCGACGCGGAGTTCGGTGATCGTCGAATGGAAGTTGCCGATCAGCGTGTTGACCGGCGTGTAGCCGGGCCCGGCGGTCGATGCGGTCTTCTTCCCGTGGCCGATCGCGCCGTAGCTCGCCGAGCCGGCGAGCAGGTCAGGCAGCGTCGCATGCGCGTAGCTGGTGAAGAAGTCTTCTTCAACGCCGGTCGGATTCCGCAGGGCGCCGGCGAGGTCGTCGGGGCATCCGGCGATCTGGTCGACGACGACCTGGATCGAGTTCATCGGATTGTGATAGCCGACGAGGATCCCGCCGGCGGCAGGTTCGCCGGGGCCGAGGGCGGCGTACATGACGAGCCGGCGCGACTCGTTCGGGTTGTTGGGGGCACGCTGGTCGGTGGCGATCTGCTGCCAGGCGAGTCCGAGCGCGTCGACCGTGTCGGGGAAGGGCGCGGGGATCGAGCAGGCGTTCCAGATGTTCGCGATCAGGATCCCGCCGGCGGCGACGGTCAACGGTTTCGCATATCCGGTGGCGCCTTTGCCGACCCAGTCGGCGTGACGGTTCTGCGCGTAGATCATCAGAGACGCTCCACCGAACATTCGGCCGACCAGAGACCGTCGAGGCTGGACGCTTCGAACCGCCACCGGCCTTTCATGGTGGCGGGGAGGATCTGCTGGCCGGCGCCGACGCGATCATGCGGCGCGGTGACCCACGTGTCGGTCTGCGCCCAATACCACAGACGCGTCCCCTCGGGACTGCGCGGTGATGGCGGGCCGTAGACTTCGACCTTCACGCCCGGCCAGACGAGCGACGCGGACGCGTCGACCTGGACGGCGACAACCGCCTTCGGAGTCGCGATCTGCCCATCGCAGACGTCGACCTGCGTCGCATACTGCTGGACGGTCAGCGTGAATCCGGTGACCTCACCCGACGCCGCCGCCGCGGATGCGGGCCTGGACGGCGGACGGTCTACGGGCGCGGCTGCGGTCGCCACCACCAGAAACGGGATCAAGGCGGCGACGATCAGCAGCGGGAACAGATGCCCAGATCGAGCGACACGCATCGCGGGTCAGCCTCCGGCGTTCTGCGTGAAGTCGTAGGTCGTTTCGAGGCCGTCGCCTTGGGTGCCGTCGAGGTTCACGGCCGCGAACTTCGACCGGTCGAGCAGCGTGCCGCCGCCGGTCGCCGCCTGCGAGAGCACTCCGTGTTCGGTGACGGCGGGCGTGCCCGAGTCGAGCGTGTTCGTCGCGACGGTCCGGTAGACGTTCGCGCCGTTCTCGGTCTGCGTGCCGGTCGCGCGCGTCGAGTTCGGGTTGTACTCGGTCGTCAGCTCCGTCTGGAGCGCGGTGTCGGACGACGCTTCCGCGTTCGTGCCGGTGCCGAGACCGTGATACTTGAAGTTTTCGAGCTCGACGAGGTTCTGGAACGCGTCGATGATCGCGCCGACGCCGGCGGTCGTGACGACCCGCATCGACGCGACACCCAGATTCTCGACGCGTCCGTCGCCGCGGAGTACCCGCAGCCGCAGGACACCGAACGACGAGTTCATCCGCATCCCCGCGGACAGCAACGCCCGCCAGGCGCCGCGCCACAGGTTCGGCTGGTTCCGGATCCGCCACCAGTTCACCCGCCACGACGCGCGACGAGACGGGAGGCCTTCGCGGATGATCCGCCACACGTCGCCGACCGTCATCCGCCTTGGCGGACCAGCGCGGAGACGTCGTTCCGCCTGGCCGAGGTCGACGATCCGTCCGTCGCCGTGGATCTTCCGCAACCCGAGCGAGCCGCTCGGTTCGACGCTCCCCTGTGCGTGCATCAGCCCTCGTCTCCTTCCTCAGCGAGCGCGACCGGCGCGCCGGCGGCGTGGAACGTCCGCTCGCCACACTGGTCGCATCGCACGGTCACGCCGCGCTGCACGACCGTGATCGAGCGCGTCCCCTCGTTCCCCTCCTCGTTCGTGAAAGTCTCTTGCTGCTGCGAGCGATGCTCTTCCAGCGCTTCCGGCGCGGGATCCGAGACGCTGTTCGTCTCACCGCAATGGCCGCAGGTGACGTCCATAGCTCCTCCTCGCCGAGGCCTCGGCGTGACGGGGATCAGGTGGTGGAAAACGGGAAACCCCCGCCCGCGCAGACGGCGGACAGGGGCGAGTGAAGCTATCGAGGTTGAGGGGGATCCGTGGTCAGACTCGTGGGCAGAGTCCGGGATCCAGCCGAATCCCTAGCATGCGGTTTTGCGTTTGTCCAGGTAGACGGCGTGCGCTCAATTGTCAATCAGGCGGCCACGGGGCGACCGCATTTGTCGCAGAACCTTGACGCCCACCGCAGTCCAGAACCGCACGATTCGCACCGTTTCGCATAGCGGGGATTCGTCTCACCGCGTGCCGCGTCATGCGCCTGATCCGCGAGCCGATCAACCGCACGCAAGATGCGGCGCAACGCCCGGCGGTACGGTTCCCGTGCCGGGTCGGGGACGCGCGGCCGGCTGCCGGCGAGCACCCGGTTCGCTTCCTGCTCGGCGGTCGCCGGCGACGACGTGGAGCTGATCGCCGCCGGCGACGTCGGCAACGCCGGATACGCCGCGAAATGCAAGGCGCGCAACCCGGCCTCGAGCTCCAGGAGCTCCTTCGGACGGAACGTGACATCGTCGGGTCGCAGCCACTTCCGACCCATCAGCCCCCCGACGCTCCGGAAAGCTCGAGAGCGAACCGGCGGGTGATCTCCTCCGCCGATTCGGCGGGACAGCATTCGGTGACGATCTCCGCTCCGTCGCCGACTGCGATCGGAACCGAACGAGGGACGGAAAGTTCGGCGCGCGTGTCCGCGTCGAGGATCCGGATCTCAACGAAGCACGCCGGCCCGGCCGCGGTCGCGGAAGCCGGCTTGCAGTCGATGCGGATCACGAACCGCTTCACACCGACGCCCAGACGATCTTCCGATAGATGTCGCGAGCCCACCGCGCGTCCGCGAGCGCCGTATGCCGCGTCTCCTCATCGGGCGGGTCGAGCTCCAGGAGGCGCGTCAGCTCATCGGAATCCCAGGGGACCGGCACCGACACGCCCCGGCCGGCGAGATAGCCGACCGCGAGCGCTTCGACGTCGATCAGGTGATAGTGCCATGCGGGTGTGAACCCGTTATCGCGCAGCAACGCCGTCAACATCCCCGCGTCGAACGACGGGACCGCGCCGACGAGATGCTTCCCTGCGGTCAGCCGGGCGACGAGGTCCGCGACGAGCAGCGGCTCTTCGACGTCGGTGGCGCGTCGTTCGTAAAAGCGGCTGATCCGCATCGCCGACGGTTCGCCGCGCGCGACGTCGACGCGGATCTGATGCAGATGCTCCGTCCCGTCCACTTCGATGAACGCGATCTCCCACGGCCGATGCCCGAATTGCGGGTACAGGCCTGTCGATTCGACGTCCACGAAGATGATCGGCTCGTCGCTCATCGGCGGAACACACCCTCGTCCATCGTCGCAGACCTCATCTCGTGCGCTGCATCGCGTCCGACCGCTCCTGTAGGCAGGAGCCCGAGCGCCGCGCTGATGAGGTTGTGAATCCATCCCTCGATCGAATCTGGGAACGCGACCTCTTCCATACGATCGAGTTCTCCGCGCGTAAAGCCGAGGGTCACAACCGGCGTTCCGATGATCTCTGTCTTCATGGCGTAGACGCTCCATCGGGCGACACGCGCCGCAACACAGCTTCGCAGTAACGGCATATCAGGTACTCGCCGTCGTCCACAGCAGGCCCTTCGAGCCAACAGGTCGGACAGCAAATCCAGGTTTCGCGGACCCCGACCTCCCGCTCGCGCCAGGCTTGTCGCTCATCACCCATCGTTCGCTCGATTCCCATTCGACGCCCTCGCTACGCGGTGGTTAGACATCGTCGCCCCAGCGTTTCGCGTCTTTGCGACTCTTCTCGAGGCGGGCGCGTTCAGCGGCGTCGAGCTTGTACCCGTGGCTGGTGATCCAGTCGAGATGCCACTGTTTCCGCGTCCATGATCCCCAGCTCGAGCGGAGGTCTTGGTTCGCACCGGCGACCGCGATCGCAACCCCGACCTTGAGGAGGTCGCCAGGCCCGGCGGCGGCCAGGTAGCGGCGGGCGACTTTCACGTAGTCGTGGGGCGTGCGATCCTTCGCGTCTTTCGCGTCAAGCTCGAGGCCGAGGAGCTGCGCGGCGTTCTTGATCGTCTCGGCGGAGGCCTCGTCGAAGAGAGCGCGGACGATCAGCGCGACGAGCTCGTCTTTGGGGAGCCGCCGGTCGAGGAGCTCGGCGGTGAACTCTTCGCGGAGTTTCGCAGCGTCGCGGAGCGCCTTCTGTTCACGTGCCTGCTTCGCGTTGACGGCGGATCCCCGTCCGGGGGGCTGTTTGATCTTGAGCTTCGACGCGCCTTTCCCGGCGTGACGTTTCGGATCGGTGCAGATGTAGACGACCTTGCCGGCGTCGTGATGTCCGATCGGGATGACCGCGGACGCGTGGCATGGTTCCTTCGCGTGTTTAGCGACCTCGACTTGGAGTTCAGCGTCGTAGCTGGTGCCGACACGCTTGTACGTCTTTCCGTATCCGGTCTTGTCGTAGGCGACGAGCCGCGCGCCTTTCGACTGCAGCTCCGCGGTAGCCGCGGCGACCCGCTGCTCGTCTTTCAGGTCCTCGAGGGAGCGGCGGACCGCCCAGGCGACGTCGCGACGGTCGTCGCGGACGACTTTCGCGATCCGGTCGGGATGGTCTTTCAGTTTCGTGAGCTCGAGCGCGTCGTCGATCGTGATGCCGCCGGAATCAAGCTTCCGGTGCACCGTGTCGGGGAGGTCGATCAGCTGGAGGCGTTTCGAGATGTGCGACTGCGAGCGGCCGATCCGCAGTGCGAGCTGCCGTTGGGACAGGCCGAGCTCAACGAGTGACCAGTAGGCGCGCGCCTCCTCGAGCGGGGTGAGGTCGTGGCGTTGCAGGTTCTCGATGAGCGCGACCTCGAGGAGTTCCCGTTCGGTGAGGTCGTCGCGGACGACGACGGGCACGTCTTTGAGTCCAGCCTTGCGGGCGGCGGCGAGACGCCGAGAGCCGGCGACGACCATGTAGCTGCCGTTCTGCGGTGCGACCACCAACGGTTCGATGATGCCGATCGCTTTGATGGACGCGGCGAGCTCGTCGACGTCGCCGGGTTCCTTGCGCGGGTTGGAGTCCCAGATCGTGAGCTGTTTGACGGGAAGCGTTGCCGGCGCGGTCATGGGAGGAGTCCCTCCTCTTCGGCGATCCGCCGGCAGACCTCATCGAAAGCGGCGCGCCACGCGGGATGCTCAGCCCGTTCATGGGCTTGGACGACGTCGTAGTCGACATGTTCGAAGCAGCAGCCCGGGCAGATGCACGGGAAGAGGATCGCGGCGGCGCTCATCGCTTCCCTCGACACTTCGCTTCGTGGCGGGCGCTGCCGCCGGAGCGTTTCGTGAACACGCGGCCACAGCCTTTCCGACACGGATAGCCTTCCTCACTCCGGCGGGAGGGCCGCGCCGCCACGGCGACGGCCTTGACGGCGGCGCCGTTGGTGTTGAAAGCGACGTCGGCCTCGAGGACCTGGAGGTCGTCGACGACGACGATGATCTCCGCGTCGCCGGCGAACACGCCACCACCGACGGCGCTCTCGTTGAACGTGGCGGGTGCGAGCACGTTGAGGCGGCGTTGAATCACCCAGCCTCTCAGCTCCGACTGTTTGTCGACGGTTGGCATGTGTCTACCCTCCTCCGACCCGGCCGCGATGCGCGGGGGGGGGGTCGCCCGGTGATCTGACTTCCGTGACCGTTTGACGTCGAGGCTTTTCGGAGTGGTCGCCGCGATGCCCGGCGGCGAGGACGCATCGTCCGGTGAGGCCGAAGCAGCGCGTCTCGTCATCCACGACGTGGCCCTCGCCGGTTATCGGGCTCGCCGTAGGGGCGGCCGGCCTGCTCGTAGCATCGCGGGTGATAGCGGAGCAGCCGCACCCAGACGCCGTTCTCGTAGACGTTCGCGACGACGATCCAGCCGCGGCCCTGCGCGCCCACCCACCGCCAGTCGCCGCAGCCCGCGCAAAGCCCGGCGGTGCCGATCGCGGGCGACGCGCGGAGAAGGACGGCGCGGCTCACCCGCCTGAACTCGGTGACGGTCGCGGTCATCACGATCGGGTGACCTGATCATCAGCGGACTGTTCGGCTTCCTCTTCGAACTTGACGATCGCGGCGAGGACATCGGCGGTCGCTGAACCAGGCACGATCGTGACGGTGGCGCACGCGAGCCCGGCATAGTCGGCGGCGAGCGACCAGTCGACCCGCGCGACACACGGGGTGATATCGAAGAGGACTGAGCCCTCATCGTCGACGATCAACACCCGAGATCCTTCGCTTCGGGCCTCACCGTCGGAAACCACTCGGATCTTCAACTGATTGCCTCCTTCGCCGCGGCGACGCGCGGCTTCCGCCATTGGTCGCGGTCTGGGCAGGTCGCGAAATGGGATGTGAACGGCCCGTCCGCGTCGGAGGTGCGCGCGAGGATAACGTCGATCGGCGGATCACCTTTCCGCCGGTAAATGGCGAGGCGAGACCCTGTCCCTCTGTCGGGGAGGAGGACGATGTTGCCGGCAGGGTTGCGGTCGGCGTCGAGGGGGACGGCTTTCCCTTCGACGGTGCGTGCCCAGACGACGCGGGCGCCGCAGCTGCGACATTGCCGGCTGCTCACCGTGTCCTCGCGATCGTGTCGAAGATGTAGAAGACGACGAGCAGCGCACATGCGCAGACGACGAGGGCGACGCCGGCGAAGATCCTCATGCGGATCGTCTCCGGAGGCGCGGCACGATCTCGGATTCGAACGCGGCGGGCCGCCACTCGTACACGTCGATCGAGCGGACATCACGGAGCTGGTCGAGCCAGACCCGCTGCTGCGCGGTGAGCGCACCGCGGTCGCGTTTGAGTTCCGCGAAGATCAGCTCCTGGCCGCGGACGAGAACCAAGTCCGGGAAGCCAGCATCGGAATGCTTCGACGTGTGCGTGTGATACGGCGTCCATCCGGTGAACCGGGCCAGCGTCTTCACGGCGTCGAGGAGCTCGGCTTCGGTCATCAGCTCGCCTTCGCTTCCGGCCAAGAGATGCGTATCTCGACGACTCGGCCAACTCGCCGCTCGCGGCGGCGCTCATACTGGTCCCGATGAAATCCAAACGGGTCGACGCGGCGGACGATCGCCTGGTAGCGAGTAACCCGCTGCGACTTGCGGACTACAGTGACGAGGCGTCCGGCGATGTCGTATTCCTCGTGGCGGTGACCCGAGGCGCCTGACTCGCTCTCCATGGCCTTGAAGGCGCGTCGACCCACCAATTCCTGGCGGCGTTGCTCATCAGTCCACCGTCGATCAGCGAAACGCGCGCCGACGCGGTTGAAAGGCCAGCGAGATCTCAAGCCGAGGGTGGTCATCAGCTCGCCTTCGCTTTCGCGCCGACCCAGACGCCGATCGGATGGGCGTGGAGCGATTGGCGGGTGGCTTTCCGGTAGCCGACGAAGCGGATCAGACCTTGCCGCGACGCTGCTTGGAAGAGCGCTCCCATGGCGTTGGGGTGGCCGGGCGGGTCGGAGACGATTTCGCGGATGTCTTCGGCGGTGAACGGGTCGCCGGCGTTGGCGAGAACTTGGATCGTGGCGAGCGCGAGCGCCTTCCAGTCGTCGTCGGTGCCCTCCCAGACACGCGCGATCCCACGGTCGCGGCCGCGCAAGCCTGCGAGGACTCCGTCGACGGCTTTCCGCGCTGCAGCGCCTCGAGCGGCGAAGGCGGCGAGTCCTTCGCTGATCTGCTGTTCGAAGAGTTCCTGCTGCTCGTTCGCGCCGTCAGCCACGAGCCACCTCGCCGAGGAGCGGCCGGAGACGCCAGATCCGTCCCTCGCCGCCACACAGCCCACAGGGCAGGGCGGCGTAGCCGAACGGGATCGCCTGCGCGAGCCGATCGTGGAGGCTCGGATGTTCGATGCGGCCGAGGCCATCGCAGCGGGGACAGTCGAGCTCCTCGAAGCGTTCGAGCTGCGCGACGTCAAACACGTTCACCGCCGTCACGTCGACCTGCCCAGCAGCAGCTGCGTGTTGAGGATCGCGGACGCCATCTGACACGCCCCGACCGGACAGCCTTCGAACGCGCCGGCATGCTCGTGGAGATGCCGGTCGAGCTGGCAGTACGCGGCCGCGCGCGCCGAGTCATGTCCCCGCCGATGCGGACACACGTAGGCGCGAAGCTCACGCGGCATCGCGCGGCACCTCCCCAAGCTTCCGGCGACGTTCGACGATGCGCCGGCGATCGCTCGCCCGAGCGGCGTTCGACTTCTGACGGCGCCGGCGACGCGGTCCGATCGTCCGACCTACCGCACGCAAATACTCGAGCTCGCGGTGGACGGCCAGCTGCTCGTCTTTCACCGATGCCCCCACAGAAGATGCCCGACCAGCAGCGTCGCCAAGACTGCGATCGTGATCGCCTGCACAAGATCCGCGTTCACGACAGGCGCGCCTCGATCAGCTGATCGAAAAGCCGGAACCCTTCGTCGATGAACTCTTGACGCATCGGGCCGAGCACATT
>Ga0207646_10000960_pt1 | contig 37149 bp, 28 predicted proteins | sample KBSK5502metaG_FD_184343 | JGI IMG/M metagenome (GOLD analysis project Ga0207646, IMG submission 184343) | Corn, switchgrass and miscanthus rhizosphere microbial communities from Kellogg Biological Station, Michigan, USA - KBS K5-50-2 metaG... | ecosystem: Host-associated > Plants > Roots >... | reverse complement strand
GCAACGTGACCGGGCCGCGGCTCGACGTCACCTGGCTGGCCACGAGCTGGCCATTGACCGAGATCGAGAACGTGTTGGACGCTCCGCTCTGGCCTTCGACCCAGAGCGTCGGCCACGCCGTGCCGCCCACCGTCGCGCCGTTCGTCGGCTGGGTGATCGCCACGGTCAGTGTGCCGGTCGGCGCGGGCGGCGCCGGTGTCGGTGCCGGCGGTGTCGGCGGTGTCGGCGACGGCGGCGTCGGTGCGGGCGACGGCGGCGTCGCGCCGTTGGCGACGTTGACGGAGACGCTCCACACGCCGGTGTTGCCGGTCGCATCGCGCACGCTCGCGGTCAGCAGCTGCACGCCATCGGCCGACGGCGTGCTGTCGTAGGGCAGCGAGATCGGGCCCGTGCCGGCACTCGTCGTCGAGCCGACGACACGGCCGCCGAGCGTGAGCGTGACGCTGTTCGCGGTGCCTCGAGCGCCGGTGATCCAGACCACGGCCCACGCGTTGCCTCGCACCGTCGTCCCCGACGTCGGTTGGGTCACCGCGACGCTCAGCGTGCCGCCGGGTGCCGGCGACGGCGGGGACGGAGACGTCACGCCGTTCGACACGGTGACCGTCCGCGTCGCCGATGCGCTGGCGCCGGCGGCGTCCCGCGCCGTCAGGGTCAGCGTGTGTGTGGCGTTGCTCGTCGCCGTCGTGGTCCAGGTGTAGCTGGCGGATGCGCCGGACACGAGCGTCGTTCCGTCGAGCGCGAGTGCGTAGGTGTACGGCGCGGTGCCTCCCACGGCCGACATCGTCACCGCGGTGGTGCCGCTCACCGTGGCTCCCGCGGCGGGCGCGATGAAGGTCGCCGACAGCGGCGCCGGCGTTGGCGGCGAGGGCGCTGGAGCCGACGTCGTTCCGTTCGCCACGACGACGAAGACGGTGCTGGTTCCCGTTTTACCGGCGGCGTCGCGCGCCGATGCCGTGAGCGTTTGCGCGCCGTCGGCGGCGAGCGTCGTGTCGTACGGCAGCGAGATCGGCCCCGTCGTGGCGCTCGTCCCCGTGCCGACCGTGCGTCCGCCGAGCGTCAGCGTGATCGTGTTGGACCCCGTCGCGCCCGTGAGCCAGACGACGGCCCACGCCGTCCCTTTCACCGTCGTGCCCGGGGTGGGCTGGGTGACCGCCACGGTCAGCGTGCCGGTCGGCGAGGGCGGCGGCGGCGCCGCGTTCGCCACCGTCACCGATTCCGAGGCCGTGGCGGTACGGCCGAGCGAGTCGGTCACCGTCGCCGTCAGCGTATGCGCCGCGTTCGTGAGCCCGCCCGTGTTCCACGCATACGAGGCACCGGTGCCGGAGTACACCGTGGCGCCGTCGACGGCGAGCCGATACGTGTAGCCGGCGCCCCCGGTCGCGTTCAGCGTCACCGTGGTCGTCCCGCTCACGGTCGCGTTGGCGGCGGGCGCGACGAAGCCGACGGCGAGCGCGCTCGTGTTGAAGGTCGCGGTGACCGACGCGGCGGCGCCGAGCGTGAGGCTGCACGTGCTCGCCGTTGCACAGCCGCCGCCCGACCAGCCACCGAAGGTCGAGCCGGCGGCCGGCGTCGCCGTCAGCGTCACCGCCGTCCCCGGCGCATAGCCTTCCGTGCAGTCGCTTCCGCAGGCGATACCGGCTGGTGTGCTCGTCACCGTGCCGCTGCCGGCGCCCGCGAGGGCAACGCTCAGCGTGACGGCGGCGGCGGGATAGAGGTAGCGAAGTCCGGCGAGGTCGCTGGCGTGGAGCGACGCGCCGCGACCGTCGAAGTGCGCATAGGCATACATCGTCGCGTCGGTGTCGGTCGGGTGATCGAGGCCGAGCACGTGCCCGAGCTCGTGCGTGGCGACTTCCGCCAGGTTCGCGTACGTCTCGTAGAAGCCGCAGCCGTTCCAGCCGTCGGCGAACACGACGTCGCCCTCGATGATGCGATAGAACGATTGGCCGTTGAGGACGCGCGCCTCGCCGCTGCGGAAGTAGCCGCCGTAGGCGAGCGTGCCCGTACAGTTGACGGGTGGGTCCATGTCGCCCAGCGGATCGCGGAAGGAGATCGCGTTCACGCCATCGTTGCGAAATCCGCCGGCGCTCGTGAGTCCGCCGTCGTCGTAGCGAAAGCTCGAGCCCGCCACCCCCGACCACGCCGCGAGCGCATCGCGAATCTGGGAAAAGCCCGAGCCCGGTGCCAACGGCTCGCCGCTGCCGTTGGTCAGCATGCGCACGGGCTGGCCGGCGTCCGCCTCGAACCAGCGGGAGGGCGAGCCGAGCAACGCGAAGGTGTCGTTCGCCTGCGAGCTGGCCGTCGCCGGCGCCGTCGCGCTCGTCAGCGGGCGTCCGCGTCCCGCCGCTTGGGCGTGGACGTGTGCGCGGATGGCGTCTCTGAACCGGCGCAGGCGCTGCGGCGCGCTGGCCGGTGCGGCGGCGCCGCTTGGCAGGCGGACGCCGGCGGGCGTCTCGCGCACCGCCATGTCCTCGCCGCTGGCGTCGCGAACGATGGAGAACTTGCCCTGATAAAAATGCGCCACGCGCGCCGTGCCGTCGCGGTGGGCGGTGACGAACACGAGCACGCGCTCACCGCGTCGAAACTCGGGGCTGCCCTCGATCCACGCGGCGTAATCGCCGACCTGACCACCGAGCAGCCGCACCGTGAGCGACGGCACGCTGTCGCCCTTGAGCGTCTCATCGATGCTCAGTGTGACGTTGGTGTAGATCCGCCCGCGATCCGCGTGACTCTCGATCGCGGTCACGCGCCCGAGCACGACGGCGGACGACTGCGCGACGAGATCCGCCTCGGCAACGGGAACGACGACGGTGGCCGCGGCGGGGAGAGCGGCGACGAGCGTGGCAACGAGCGCGACGGCGGCGAGCAACGCGCGGTGCATGACGATCCTTTGTGCTCGGAGTTGTTCCGAAAGCGGCGACGGGTGCCGAGGTGTGGGGCCCGGATGCGGGCCCCACGCCTCGGCGGTCGCGCGCGGGTTCCTGACTAACGCTCGACGATCGTGGATGCCCCGGCCCAGCGGCCGAGCGCATCCACCGCCCGCGCGGTCACGGCGTGCCGGCCGGGCGCGAGCCGCCCGGCGTGCGTGTCGTACGCCGCCTCGACGTCGACCCAAGAGTCGGCCAGATCGCCATCGAGGTAGAGATAGAGCCGCGTGGGGGTGCGGGCGCCGTGCACACGGAGACGGATCACGGTGTCGATCTCATCGATCGTCACCGTCAGCCGCGTGGTCCGGGGCTGACGCCCCGGCGCCAGGCGGATGCGATCGCGGTCGAGCGGACTGACGGTGCCCATCAGTTCGCCACCGAGACGTTGACGCTGCCACTGCCGGTGTTGCCGGCGGCGTCCCTCACGCTGACCGTGAGGGTGGTCGAGCCGTTCGGTCCGGTCGTCGTGTTCCACGGCAAGGACGCCGGACGATCGCCGTTGGTCGAGGTCGACACGGTCTGGCCGTTCGCGCTGATCGTGTACGTCTTGTTGCCGGCTGCGGCGTTGTCCACCCAGATGACCACCCACTGGGTCCCGCGCACCGTGCCGCCCGTCGGCTGCGTGATGGAGACCTTGAGCGTCCCCGTCGGCGTCGGTGCAGGAGTCGGCGTTGGAGTCGGCGTGGGCGTGGGGGTCGGTGTGGGCGTCGGGGTCGGCGCCGTGGTGATGCCGTTCTTCACGTTGACGTTGACGGTGGCGCTGCCGGTTTTGCTCGCCGAGTCCGTCACCGTGGCCATCAGCGTCTGCGTGCCGTCGACGACCCCCCTGCTGTCATAGGCCAGGGAGACAGGACCGTTGCTGGCCGTCGTCGTGGACCCCATGGGCTTACCGCCGAGCGTCAACGAGTATGTCTTCGTCGCCGCCGTGCTGCCCTCGAGCCATAGCGTGGCCCAGGCCGTGTTGCTCACCGTCGTGCCGCCCGTCGGCTGCGTGATGGAGACCTTCAGCGCGCCCGTGGGCGTCGGAGTCGGAGTCGGTGTCGGAGTGGGCGTTGGAGTTGGCGTGGGTGTGGGCGTCGGCGCCGTGGTGATACCGTTCTTCACGTTGACGTTGACGGTGGCGCTGCCGGTTTTGCTCGCCGAGTCCGTCACCGTGGCCACCAGCGGCTGCGTGCCGTCGACGACCCCCCTGCTGTCATAGGCCAGGGAGACAGGACCGTTGCTGGCCGTCGTCGTGGACCCCATGGGCTTACCGCCGAGCGTCAACGAGTACGTCTTCGTCGCCGCCGTGCTGCCCTCGAGCCATAGCGTGGCCCAGGCCGTGTTGCTCACCGTCGTGCCGCCCGTCGGCTGCGTGATGGAGACCTTCAGCGCCCCCGTCGGCGTCGGCGTGGGTGTCGGTGTCGGAGTCGGAGTCGGAGTGGGCGTTGGAGTTGGCGTGGGTGTGGGCGTCGGCGCCGTGGTGATGCCGTTCTTCACGTTGACGTTGACGGTGGCGCTGCCGGTGTTGTTCGACGAGTCCTTCACCGTGGCCACCAGCGGCTGCGTGCCGTCGACGACCGCCTTGGTGTCATATGTCACTGAGACGGGACCGTTACTCGCTGTCGTCGTGGAGCCCTGCGGCTTACCGCCGAGCGTCAACGAGTACGTCTTCGTCGCCGCCGTGCTGCCCTCGAGCCATAGCGTGGCCCAGGCCGTGTTGCTCACCGTCGTGCCGCCCGTCGGCTGCGTGATGATGACCTTCAGCGTCCCCGTCGGCGTCGGCGTCGGTGTCGGAGTCGGAGTGGGAGTTGGCGTTGGAGTTGGCGTGGGTGTCGGTGTGGGCGTCGGCGTCGGCGTGGGCGTGGGCGTCGGCGACGGATCCGGACCCGGGGTGCTCCCGCCGTTGCCGATGACGTAGACGTGCGCCGCGTACGGACCGAACGTGTCCGAGAAATTGTTGCCCGAGCCCGTGACCGTCCGGTTCTCGGCATTGACGGTCACGGTGCCGGGTGCCGTGTTCCAGGTGAACGTCGCGTTCTGGTTCGAGTTGCTGGAGTTGTACGCGAACACGTAGCCCGTGCCGCCGACCACCTTGACGCGGGTCTTGATCGCCGTGTTGGAGTTGGCGGTCAATGAGCTCGACGCGTCGTCGGCCAGCAGCGCAGGCTCGAGCGCGGCGATCTCGTTGACCACGCTCTTGAGATTGTTCATGTAGCCGGTCTTCTGATCGCACCAACCCGAGCACACCGCCGTGAGCGCGTTGTCGCCGAGGCTCCACCAGAACAGGCCGTGGGCGCCCTCGACGATCGCCATGTAGGCCATGTTTCGCATCTCGGGCAGCGTCGGGAACCGCCCCTGCGAGGTGAACTGGAAGAACTGCTGCACGGTCATGTAGGGCCGCGCGTCCTTCACCGCGGTGCGCGCACGCCCGGTCCAGTCCGCGACCTGGCTCAGCGTGTAGCCGCCGGCCGGCTGCGCGCCGAACAACGGGTACGGATCGGTGCTCAGGATGTCGACGGAGTCCCGCCAGAGGGGCAGTGTGGCATCGCCCAGCAGCGCCGAGAACGTCACCGTACCGGGAGCCAGCTTGAGGAGGCGCTGGTACTGCGCGAAGGCGCCCGGCTGCAGGCCGGCGAGACACTCATCGATCGTGTAGAAGCCGGCGAGTCCCGGCTGCGCGGCCAGCTGCTGTACGTAGCTGTCGGAGCTGTTGATGAGGAAGCTGTTGTCCGCGGGGAACTTGTCGAAGCAGTTGCCCGTCTGCAGATACATGACGCCGTGCTGCTGGAGATTGGCCATGAGCGCGCTCATCGCGTCTGCGGGCGCCTGGCCGTACCAGTAGTTGAGGTACATGTTGATGTTCATGCCGCTCATGCGACGGTCACCCGTCGGCGACCACAGCATGGTCTCCCAGGTGCTCGGATCGGCGGTGTAGCCGAGCCCCGAGTCGTACACGCCGAGAATGAAGCGCGGCACGCCCTTGAGCAGCACGCGGTTCTTGGCGTCGACCGACACGTTCATCGTCGAGCGCGCGGCCGCGGGGACCTTGGAGACGCGATAGGCCGGATAGTCGTAGACGGTGCTGTTGCTCGAGACGTCGATGAGCGAGACGGTCGCGAGGTAGCTGCGGCCTGTCGCCATCGCCGAGCCATCGACGGTGGCCACCACGTGGGCGGCCGCCGCGGTGGATTGCTGCGCGATGACCTGACCGCCCGTCTCGTCCGTGATCGCGGCCCGCACGCTGTAGCGCGAGAAGTCACCGGTGGGCGGCGTCACGCTGACGTCGAATTGCAGCGTCTGCGGCTGATCGTCGAAGAGCATGCCGCGGAAGTTCGGGTAGAGCATGAAGACTTCGATGTCGCCCGACTGCACCTGCTGCACGACCACGTCGTCGAACCATGCCGTCCCCGATGGGTTGTTGTAGTTCTCGAGCAGGATGGCCACCGTCTGGTCGGCGGGCAGAACGATCGGGCCGATGGTGACCTGCGTCCAGTCGTTGGTCCCGCTGATCACCTCCGAGGGTGTCCACGTATTGACGCCGCCCGGCCGCTGGTCGAGCGTGAGCCTCATGCCGACGTTCGAGCTGCCGAGATTCTGGGTCTTGATCCACGCCGACACCGTGTAGGTGCCCGCCTTCAGCTGCAGATTCTGGGTCGACGTCGCGGCGCCGGTGTCGCGCCGGTAGCTGAACGTCCCCGAATGCTTCGTGAGTTGGTCTTGCGACCAGCCGGAGCCGCCCGTCCAGCTCGTCGGCCCGAGTGTCTCGAAGCCAGCGTTCTGCACGAGGTTCGCTCCCAAGTCGGCGGTCGGCAGCACAGTGAGACCACCGGCGATCAGGGACGTCGACTGCGCGCGCGCAGTCGGCGCCGTCGACGACATCGTCATCACCGTAATGAGGAACACAGCTATCGAACGTCGCATTCGGACCTCCACCCCTCTGGGGTTGTGTCGCCTTTACAGCGGAGGGAAACGGATTTCCCAGCCGGCGGGCGTAGGGCAAGGGGGGGACCAAAGCGACGGCGCGACTCATCTGGTCGAAAACACGCAATTTAGAAGTTCTACGTTCACCAGCGGGGTGCCGGTGACCTGACACCTGACAGTCGGGAAACGAGACACTCGACGGCCGTCCGAGCGCTCGGCGGTGCCGGTGTGCATCCGGAGCGCGAATCGCGCGAAGCCGGTGCGGTCTTGCCGGGCGCCATGGTGGCGGATTCCGCGGATTTGACGTGTCCGACGCGGAGCCGGGCGTGGTACGAGGCTTGCGCTTGGTCCACGGCATGTTGACCCTTGTCCGCGAAGAGACGGCCGGAAAATCCTGGGATCGATTCGTCGAGCACCACCCCGCCGCCACGGTGGCTCATCTGTCGGCGTGGGGACGCATCGTGGCTGGCGCGTATGGCCACCCGAGCGTCTATCTGTCGATCGATGACGACGGCGAGACGCTGGGTCTGTTGCCCCTGGTGCTCGTGAGCAGTCGAATCTTCGGTCGCCGCCTGGTCTCGATGCCCTTTCTCGACTACGGCGGCGTGCTGGTCTCACCGGCGGCGCCGACGGGCGCCGTCGAGCCGGTGCTGGTCGACGCAGCGCTGGCCGTCGCCCGCCAGCAGCGCGTGCAGGGCCTGGGCTTGCGCCAGCTCAACCCCCTGCCCCTGCCCTACCCGACGGCGAGCGATCGCGTGACGATGCTGCTCGAGGTCACGACGCGGGACGCCGTATGGAAGGCGCTGTCCTCGGAGCGACGCAACCGTATCCGCAAGGGCGAGAAGAACGGCCTGACGGCAGCCTGGTGCGGCGCCGAGGCCCTCGACGACTTCTACCGGGTGTTCGCGGTCAACATGCGCGATCTCGGCTCCCCGGTGCACAGCCGCGCCTTCTTCAGACTGATGCTCGAAGAGCTGCCGGGTACCGCGCGCGTGTTACTCGTGCGCGACCGCGACGGGCGCGCGGTCGGAGCCGCGGTGTGTCTCTTCTTCCGCGACACGATCATGGTTCCGTGGGTGTCGTCGCTGCGTGAGGCGTTCGCGCTGTGTCCGAACTTCGTCCTTTACTGGGAAGTCATCCGGTTCGGCTGCGAGAACGGTTATCGCACGCTCGACCTCGGTCGGTCGTTCAAGAACGCCGGTACGCACGAATTCAAGCGGCAGTGGGGCGCCGTCGACCACACGCTGCCGTGGATCTCGATCGACACCGCGCCGGACGCCGCGCCGTCGGTGGATCGCGACGCCAGCCGCTTCGCGCCGATGATCGCCGCCTGGAAGCGCCTGCCGGTGCCCCTCGCCAATCTCGTGGGGCCGTGGATCCGCGGGCAGGTGCCGAACTGATGAGCACGCTCGTCACGATCGCGATCCTGAACTACCAGCGACGCGACGCCCTCCGCCGCGCGCTGGAGGCCGCGCGCGCGCAGCGCTATGCGCGGCTCGAGGTGCTGGCCATCGACAATGCCTCGAGCGACGGCTCCCAGGAGATGGTCCGCGACGAGTTCCCCGATGTGCATCTCGTCGCGCTGCCGGAGAACATCGCCGCGGCGGCGCGCAACGAGGGGGTGCGCGCGGCGAAAGGCGAGATCGTGTTCACGCTCGACAACGACGTGTTGCTCAGCACGCCCGACGACGTCGCGCGCGGCGTCGCGGCGTTCGAGCGACATCCCCGCGCCGCGGTGGTGAACTTCACGATTCTCGGACCCGACGGCATCCTCTCGCGACGCGACTGGTGTCATCCGCGCGATCCCGATCGCTGGGCCGGCGCCGAGTTTCTCACCGACTATGTCCTCGAGGGCGCGTCGGCGTGCCGGCGGGAGGCGTTCCTGGCCGCCGGCGGTTATTGGCGGCCGTTCTTCATCGGTCACGAGGGCTGGGATCTCGCGCTGCGCCTGCTCGACGCGGGCCACGAGCTCGTCTACTCACCCGACGTCCAGGTGCGTCACATGGTGGACCCGACGGTACGTCCGTCGAGCCGGATCTACTACACGTTCACGCGCAATGCGATCTGGGTCGCGCTGCGCAGCTACCGCGCGCGTGCGGCCGCCGCGTCCATCGCGCGCGACATGCTGCTGATGGCCTACACCGCGGCGCGAGCCGGCGAGCTCCGCGCCTGGGCCCGCGGCGTCGTCGATGCCGTGCGCGGCAGTCGCCGGGCGTTGCGCACGCGGCGGCCCATGTCGGTCGAGACGTCGCGGCAGCTGGCCCGAATTCGGGCGCTGAAGCCGTCGATCGCGGCGCGAGCGCTCCGCCACGCGCGCGAGCGATTGATCTGATGACATGGGGGGCCCCGAAATGGCCCCCCATACCGAATGGCGAGCTACGGCGATCGACGCGCGCGCCGCTCGGGAGCAGACGTCGGCGCCCCGGCGTTGGCGGCAGCGCGGCGATGTCCGGACGCGGTCACCCCGAGGAGGGCGGCGAGGCCACGGACCAGGAGTCCGGGCGACCTGGTGACGACGAACCCGCGAAAGAAGACGGCCGCGGCCGCGCCGCGGCGGCCGGCGTCGCTGTGATGCCAGCCGAAGTGCTTGGCCCGCGTCACCAGCCCGCGATGCACGGCCGCGCGAGCCTCGGGGTCGGCGCGCAGCAGCTGACGCTCGCGCAGCAGCAGCCGGATCATCGCGCTGTCGCCGCGCGCCTGATCGGTGCGATGCAGCGAGTCGTCGCCCACACGGAGCAGGGCGAGGGGCAGATCGATATAGCCGAAGCGATGGGCGTGCGCGAACCGCAGCAGGAACTCCCAGTCCTCGGAGGACGACCACGTCTCGTCGAAACGGCCGGCCTTCTCGAAGGCGCTGCGCCGCATCGTGAGCGCCGACGGCTTGATCGGCACTTCCTCGAGCAGCACGAGGAAGATCTCGCGGCGGCTCAGCGCGACGCCATCTGGATACTCGCGCTCGCCGAGCACCCGCGAGAACACCGCCGTCTCGCGCATGAACGAGGGGTAGATGCGGCCGCCGTCCTGCTTTTCGAGGTCACTGAACACGGCGTCGACCTGGGGATGACGATCCAGGTACGCGACCTCGTGCGCGAGCTTGTCGGGACGCCAGAGGTCGTCGGAATCGAGGAAGGCGACGAGAGGCGCCTGCGCGTGCGCCACGCCCAGATTCCGCGCGGCGGCGACGCCGGCGTGACGGCCCAGAATGACGCGCAGCCTCGGATCGGTGATCGACGCCAGCAGCGCCGGTGTCGAGTCCGTGGACCCGTCGTCCACGACGATGCACTCGAGGTCCGCCATCGTCTGGCGGAGCACGCTCGTGATGGCGTCGCCGACGGAGTGGGCGCGGTTGTAGGTCGGAATGACGACCGAGCAGCGGGGCACGCAGTCGGTGCCGGACACGCCGGTTTTCAGTGCAGGACTCGTACCATACGCGCCAGGGTCGCCGCGGCCGTCGCTGCCGCCCACGACTCGCTCGGACTGCACGCCGTGGCCCACCCGTCTGCGTACTTCTCCTCAACACCCGGTATTTCACCGCGTGCATTCGGCAATGCGCTGCAGACGTAAGCCCGAGAGAAGCGGGGTAGCACGCACAAACGGTCTGGCACGGAACGTGGACCGGCGTGAAAACCATGCGAAGGACAGTCGCGCTCGCGGGCACGCTCGCCATGATCCTCGTCGTCACCGTCGCTCTGCCGCGCGCCGCCGCGCAGCCGAACGTGACCGGACAGTGGTCGGTGCTTCCGTACACGATGCCGATCAACCCCATCCACGTCGGTCTCATGAAGACGGGCAGAATTCTCATCGTCAGCGGCACGCAGAACGATCCGACGGTGACGACCAATAGTGCCGCCGTCTATGACCCGAATTCGGGCGCCATCGACGTGCAGCTGATCCCGTGGGACCTCTTCTGCAACGGGCTGTCCTGGATGCCGGACGGGCGCGCGCTCATCGCCGGCGGAAATCTTCAATACAACCCGTTCCGCGGCATCAGGACCACGACGATGTTCGATCCGAGCACGGAGAAGTTCATCCAGGTGCAGGACATGGCCCGCGGCCGCTGGTACCCGTCGGTCGTCGGACTCGCCGATGGGCGCATGGCGACCTTCTCCGGGTGGCTCGAGGGCGGCGGGACGAACAACGCGGTCGAGATCTACACGACCCCCACCGGCTGGAGCCAGGAGTTCGCAGCGCCGTTCACGCCGGAGCTCTATCCGTGGCTGCACGTGCTGCCCGACGGGCGCGTGTTCATGTCGGGCGCCAACGTCTCGTCGAGCATCTTCAATCCCGCGAGCAGCTCGTGGACGACCGGCGTGGCCACGATGAACTATCCCCGCCCCCGCATCTACGGCTCCTCGGTGCTGCTGCCGCTCTCGGCCGCCGACGGCTGGCGCGCGCGCGTCATGATCATGGGTGGCGACAACCCGTCGACGGACAGCGTGGAGATCATCGATCTGTCGCAGTCGAGTCCGCGCTGGCGGACGACCGCCTCGATGTCCGGCCCGCGCCTCCAGATGGATGCCGTCATCCTGCCCACGGGCAAGATCCTCGCGCTGGGCGGCTCCGCCCTGGACAAGACGGGCAGCACGGCGACACTCAACGCCGATCTCTTCGATCCGGCGAGCGAGACGTGGACACCCGCCGGCACGATGAACATGCCGCGCCTGTACCACTCGGTCGCCCTGCTGCTGCCCGACGGCACGGTGTGGTCCGCGGGCAGCAATCCGAGCCAGGGCACGTGGGAAAACCGGATGGAGATCTATCGGCCGGCGTACCTGTTCAACGCCGGCGGCGGCGCGGCCGCGCGGCCGTCGATCACGGGAGCGCCGTCGATCATCGAGTACGGCGGCAGCTTCCAGGTGAGCACGCCGAACGCGGCCAGCATCGCCTCCGTGGCGCTCATCCGGAACGGCGCGAACACCCACGCGTTCGACATGGACCAGCGGATGGTGTCGCTGACGTTCACGAACGGCGCCGGCGCGCTGACGGTCACGGCGCCGCCGAACGCCAACGTCGCGCCGCCCGGCTACTACATGCTCTTCATCGTCGATAACAACGGCGTGCCCTCGGTCGCCCCGTTCGTGCAGGTGGCGTCCAATCCGGGCAATCAGCCGCCGCGCGGCACCATCAACCTGCCCGCCGGGGACGTGACGATCTCCGCCGGTCAGTCGGTGAACTTCGCGGGCTCCGGCTCAGATGCGGACGGCGCGGTCGCCGCGTATCAATGGATCTTTCCCGGCGGCTCACCGGCGACGAGCACGTCGGCGACGCCGGGCAACGTGACCTTCAACACGCCGGGCACCTACTACGTCTCGCTGACGGTCACCGACAACCAGGGCACGACCGATCCGAGCCCGCCCATGCGCGTCGTGACCGTGCAGAGCGCAACGCTGACCACCGCGTTCACGAGTCCGGCCGACGGTGCGACCGTGAACGGAACCGTGACGGTCGGCATGAACGCCAGCGGTGCCAGCGGCACCTCCAACACGTTCACGCTGACACTCGACGGCAACCAGATCTTCTCGACCACGACCTCGAGCACCACGCAGAGCTTCACGTGGGACAGCACGACCGTCGCGGATGGCGTCCATACACTCGGCCTGACCGTGCGCGATGCGAGCGGGGCGACGGCGACGGCGACGCGCAGCGTGACGGTCAGCAACAACGCGCCGCCCGGCACGCTGCAGGTGAGCTTCCCGAACATCACCCCGGGTCAGACCGTCCAGGGGACGCTGCCGGTGCAGATCGCCGTGGCCAACACCAGGGGCACCAGCAACCGCTTCACCGTGCTCGTTGACGGCGCCCAGCAAACGGTCATCGCGTCCAACGCGACGACCGTGACCTGGAACTGGGACACCACGACGGTGGGCAACGGCTCCCGCACGATCAGCGTGAGCGTCCAGGACGCCACGGGCAACACCGGCACGGGCTTCGTCTACGTGCAGGTGCAGAACTCGCAGAACTCGACGCTGCAGGTCTTCATCACGCAGCCGACGAGCGGCGCGAGCGTGAGCGGGGCGGCCATCTGGACGACGATGTGGGTCAATGGCGCCGCCGCCGGCACCAAGACGTTTACGCTCAGCGTCGGCGGGCAAACGCTCGCCACCGGCACCGATACGTCGAGCGGTCCGGTCACGCTCCCGTGGGACAGCACGCGGGTGCCCAACGGCACGCAGACGCTGCAGGCCACCGTGCGCGATCCGAACAGCGCGGTCGGCAGCACGACCATCAACGTCAACGTCCAGAATGACATCACCGCGGCGCCGACTCCGACGCCCACACCGCCTCCAACGCCGACACCGACCCCAACGCCAACGCCGACGCCGACGCCTACGGGAACGCTCACGATCTTCATCACGCAGCCGACGGGCGGGGCGACGGTCAGCAACACCGCGTGGGCCACGCTCTGGCTCGAGGGCAGCACGGCGGCGTCGAAAACGTACTCGTTGACGCTCGGCGGTAAGCCCGTGGGCTCCACGACGACGGCCAGCAACGGTCCCGTCTCCGTGCCGTACGACACGAGGATGGTCGTCGACGGCACGCAGGCGCTGGTGGCCACAGTGACGGACTCGTCGAACAACACCGGCAGCGCCACGGTGAACATCGCCGTGACGAACGGCATCACCACGGCGCCGACACCCACGCCAACGCCAACGCCGACGCCGACGCCGACGCCGACGCCAGCGCCGACGGGGACGATCAAGGCCTTCATTACGCAGCCGTCGAGCGGCGCCACCGTCGCCGGAACGCAGTGGGTCGTCATCTGGATCGAGAATGCGGCCGCCGGCACCAAGACGTTCACGCTGTCCGCGGGCGGACAGACCGTCGCGACCACGAACGACACGTCAAATGGACCCGTCACCATAGCGTGGATCACGACGGGCACGCCGAACGGGCCCACGACGCTCACCGCCTCCGTGCGCGACGGCGCCAACAACACCGGGTCCACGAGCATACCGGTCACGGTCCAGAACGGCTCATCGGCGCTCGCCGCGGGCTTCTCCGCCCCCGCGCAGGGCGCGACGGTGAGCGGCGCCGTCACCGTGGGCATGTCGGCGAGCGGCGGGAGCGCGCCGTACACCTACACGCTCACGGTCGACGGCGCCCAAGTCGCCTCCAGCGAGTCGAACACGTTCTCGTGGAACACGACGGCGTACAGCAACGCCGGCCACACGCTCGGCCTCATCGTCCGTGATGCCGCCGGCGCCACCGCCACCGCGAGCAATACGGTCACCGTGGCGAACGGCGGCGGTGGAGGCGGTGGCGGAGAAGCTGGAGGAGGCGGTGGCGGTGGCGGAGGCGGCACGCTGGCGGTGGCCCTCACGACGCCGAGCCTGGGGGCGACGGTCAGTGGCACCGTGTGGGTGACCATCTGGGTGGACGGCGCCGCTGCGGGCAACAAGGCGTACACGATGACCGCAAACGGCACGACCGTGTGGACCGAGACCACCGGTGACCGTCCGGCGACGCTGCCGTGGGTCACGACGAATGGAGGCAACGGGACGCAGACCCTAACCTCGACCGTGCGTGACAGCGCCGGCGCGACGGGCACGGGCAGCGTCACGGTCGCCGTGGCGAACCCATGAGGAGGCTCGCCGCCATCGCGCTCGTCGTGGGGGCGCTCGCGGTCGCGTCGCCCGCGGGGGGCGATCACACGCGCTTGCCGCCCGTCCTCACGATCGATCCGGCGTCGGTGCGGATGCTGCTCGAACGCGGTGGCGTGGCGCCGATCGATCTGCGCCCCGAGAGCGACTTCCAGACCGGACACCTGCCCGGCGCGCACTCGTGGCCGCTCGCGACCGTCGAGACCCGTCTGGAGGCGCTGCCACGCAGCGGCGTGATCATCCTCTACGGCGAGGGCGCGATCGAGCGTGTGCTCCGCGTGTACCACCTCATCCGGCCGCGGGCGCCCGGAGATGTCTACGTGCTGGAGGGCGGGCTGGAGGGCTGGCGCCGGGCCGGTTACACGCTCGAGCGCTGACGGGTTCATCGAGCCTCGCCTGATGTGTCCGCTGTGCGCCCATCCCGTGGCCGCCGAGATCGCGGCCAGCAGCGAGGCGCGCCTCGTGCGCTGCCGCGCCTGCGCGCTCGCCTACTCCGACCCTCCGCGTGCCCCCGAGGTGATTCGCGGCGAGTACGAGCACCTCTACAACCTCGACGCGATGGCCACGCGCTTGGCCAGCCGTCGGCTGGCGGTGTTCTCGGACTTCTTCGAACGCGTGCAACCCCGCGGCGCCGCCCGGCTGCTCGACGTCGGCTGCGGCACGGGAGATTTCCTGTTCCTCGCGCGCGACCGCGGCTGGCAGCCGACCGGCATGGACCTCTCCGAGCGCGCGACGAGCTGCGCGCGCGAGCGCGGCCTGGACGCGGGGACCGACTGGCCGGCCCTGCCCGCCGAGGGCTTCGACGCGGTGACGCTCTGGAACGTCGTCGAGTTCCTCGACCGTCCGCTCGCGATGCTGGCCGACGTGCACCGCGTGCTCGCCCCGGGCGGCCGCGTGTTCATCCGCACACCGAACGAGCGGTTCCAGCTCGCGGCCTACCGCTGGCGCCGACGCCTCGGCTGGTGCGGACCGCTCGCCCGAGCGCTGGGTGATGCGTACTACTTCCATCCGGTGCTCTGGAGCTCCGCCACGCTGGCCGCGGCTCTCTACCGCAGCGGCTTCGTCGACGCGCGGCTCTGGAACAGTCGGCCGTCGTCGGGCGACCCCTACCACGTCCGCTCGCGCCGATGTGAGGCGGCGGTCCATGCCGCCAAGCAGCTCGTGCACGCATGGGCGCGCGGCGCCGGCGCCGCCACGCGCGGACGCATGCTTCTCGGCTCCTCGCTGTCCGCGCTCGCACGCAAGCCGGGCGGTGAGCCGTCCGCGATCAGTGCGTGATGCCGGCGACTCGCGCGAGCTCCGCGAACGATCGTACGACGACATCCGCGTCCTCGAGCGCCCCGCCCTCGGGAGCATAGAGGACCGTGCGCATGCCGATGGCGCGGCCGCCCGCCACGTCGGAGGTCACGCTGTCGCCGACCATGGCCGCCTCCTGCGGCCGGCATCCCAGCCGCGCGAGCGCCATGCGAAACAGCGGCGGCTCCGGCTTGCCGACGACGACCGGCCGCACGCCGGCGGCCACGCACACCGCCTCCACGATCGCGCCGCAGCCCGGCAGGAAGTCCCCGTCCTCGAGCGGCAGACGCGGATCGACGTTCGGCGTGACCACCGGGGCGCCGGCGGCCGCGGCCCGCGCGGCTGCGGCGAGACGCTCGTAGGACAGGTCGAAGTCGTTGCCGACGGCGACGACCGTCGCCTCGCGCCACGCCTTGACCGAGACCAGTGTGTGGCCGGCGCCCTCGACCACGGCCGCCAGCTCCGGCGCGCCGATCACGAGCACGCGCGAGCGGCCCCAGCGCTCGGTGACGACGTCGCCGAGGATCTCGAGCGGCGTCAGCGCGTACTCGCTGGGGGTGACGCCGAGCCGGCGCAGCTTGGCCGAGACGTCGGCGGCGCGCGCGCGAGAGTTGTTGGTGAGGTAGGCGACGCCGCGGCCGGCCTGCTGCAGCGCGGCCAGCGTCTCCGCCGCCCCCGGGTTCAATCGCTCGCCCTGCCAGACACAGCCGTCGAGATCGAAGACGAAGCCGCGCACGGCCTCGAGCACGAGACGCTAGTCGCCCGCGGACTTCTTGAAGTCGGCGATGGCGTCGGCGTAGACGCGCTCGGTGCGCTCGGCCACGCTCGCCCACGAGAACTGCGCCTCCACGCGCCGGCGTCCCGCCTGCCCCATGCGCCGGCGGGCCTCAGGATCGTTCAGCAGACGCGTGAGCGCGGCGACCAGCGCGTCGGGGTTCGCGGGCAGCACGAGGATACCGGTCTCGCCGTCGACGACGACCTCGAGGATGCCGCCGACGGCCGACGCCACGACGGGCGTCTCGCACGCCATGGCCTCCAGGTTGATGATGCCGAACGGCTCGTAGACCGACGGGCAGCAGAACACCGCCGCGTGGCTGTAGAGCTGCACGACGACCTCGTGCTTCACCATCTCGTTGATCCAGAGAACGTTCGGCATCGTGGCCACCGCGCGACGCAGGCGCTCTTCGATCTCCGGCGTGTCGGGCGCGGACGCGCAGAGCACCACCTGCACGCCGGCGGGGAGACGGCGCGCCGCCTCGATCAGATGGAAGATGCCTTTCTGATCCGTGATTCGCCCGACGAACAGCACGTACGGCGCCTTCACGCCGAGCCGCTCGAGGTGCTCGTGGCGGTCGGTGCGGCGGAAGCGATCGGGATCGATGCCGTTGTGAATCACCACCACGCGCGCGGGGTCGGTCTTGAAGTGGGCCAGGATGTCGTCGCGCATCTTGTGGGACACCGCGATGACGCGGTCCGCGGCCTCCACGACGGTCTTCTCGATCCAGGAGGACAGCAGATAGCCCGAGCCGAGCTGATCGGCTTTCCACGGCCGCAGCGGCTCGAGACTGTGTAGCGTGACGACGAGCGGGATGCGATGCAGCGTCCGGATCCAGAGTCCCGCCATGTTGGCGTACCACGTGTGCGCGTGGGCGACGTCGGCGTCCACCGGGTCGCGCGCCATCGCGAGGTCGATCGAGAGCGTCTCCAGCGCCGGCGCGAACCGCGGCTCGCCGTTCTTGTCCGCCTTCAGCCGCTCCCAGGGCGTGTAGCCGCGCACGACGACGCCGTCCTGCGTCGGCTCGCGCTCGCCGAAGCACCGCACCTCGACCTTCATGCGCTGCTTCAGCGCCTGGGTGAGCTGGTCCACGACGACGCCCGCGCCCCCATAGATGTGTGGTGGGTACTCGCGTGTGAGCTGCAACGCTTTCATGACCGGGGCTCCTCGGCGTCCGGCGGCGGTGGTTCCTCCGCGACTCGCTCTTCCTCCCAGCGCTCGAGCTTGCGCGCCACCGTGCGTACGTCGATGCCGAGCAGCTTGGCGGCCAGCGTTTTGTTGCCGCCGGTGGCGGCGAGCGTCGCGTCCATCAGGCGCTGTTCGACCTCGGCCAGCGGCGTGCCGATGCGGACCGAGACCACGCCCTCCGGCAGCGGCGTCGCTCCCGCAATCTCGGGCGTGAGATCGGCGATATCCATCTGGCTGCCACGCGCCAGCACCACGCCGCGCTCGATCACGTTTTCCAGCTCGCGCACGTTGCCGGGCCACGCGTACGCCTCCAGCCGCTTGAGGGCGTCGTCGGTGAGGCCGTCGAGCCGGCGGTTGTTCTTGGCCGCGTACACGCGCAGGAAGTGCTGGGCGAGCAGCGGGATGTCCTCGCGGCGCTCGCGCAGCGGCGGGACGTGTACGGTGATGACGTTGAGGCGGTAGAAGAGGTCCTCGCGGAAGCGCCGCTCCTTGATCAGCTGCGCCAGGTCCTGGTTGGAGGCCGCGACCAGCCGCACGTCCACCTTGATGCTGCGCGTGCCGCCGAGACGATCGAATTCGCCCTCCTGGAGCACGCGCAAGATCTTCGGCTGGGTCACCGCCGACAGGTCGGCCACCTCGTCGAGGAACAGGGTGCCGCCGTCGGCCAGCTCGAAGCGCCCTTCTTTGCGGCCGGCAGCGCCGGTGAAGGCGCCGCGCTCGTAGCCGAACAGCTCGGACTCGAGCAGCGTCTCCGGCAGCGCGGCGCAGTTGACGGCGACGAACGGCTTGCCGGCCCGGCCGGAGCGCTCGTGGATCGCGCGGGCGAAGAGCTCTTTGCCGGTGCCGCTCTCGCCCTGGATGAGCACGTTCGCCGACGACGCGGCCACCTGCTCGATCAGCATCATCGTGCGACGGAATGCCGGGCTGCCGCCCACGATGACGCCCTGCCGCAGCAGATCGTCGAGGCGCTGCTGCAGGACCTTGTTCTTCTCGATCAGCCCGCGGCGCTCGAGCGCCTTGTCGATGAGCTTGAGCAGCTGCTCACGGCGGAACGGCTTGGTGAGGAAGTCGTACGCGCCGTCCTTCATCGCCTTCACCGCCTCCTCGACGGTGCCGAAGGCGGTGAGGAGGATGACGTCGACGTCGGGCGCGATGGCCTTCGCGGCGCGCAGCAGCTCGAGCCCGGTGAGGCCGGGCATCTTGAGATCGGTGACGATGAGGTCGACCGCGCCGCCCTGCAGCCGCTCGAGCGCGGCCCGCCCGTCGGAGGCGAGGAGCACCCGGTAGCCCTCGCGCGTCAGCGTGCGTTCGAGGCTCTCGCGCAGGCCCGAGTCGTCGTCGGCGACGAGCAGCGTGTGCTCAGGCACGGGCGACCTTCACCGGCAGCCGGATCGTGAACACGGCGCCGCCGCCCGGGCGGTTGGCCCAGGAGAGCTCGCCGCCGTGCTCCTCGATGATCTGGCGCGAGATCGACAGCCCGAGACCGGTCCCCTGCGGCTTCGTCGTGAAGAACTGCTCGAACAGCCGTCCGCCGACCTCGGGCGCGATGCCGGCGCCGGTGTCGGCCACCGAGATCTCGACGGCGTCGCCCAGCGCTCGGCTCGAGATCGTGAGCGCGCCGCCGCGCGAGAGGGCCTCGAGCCCGTTCTTCACGAGGTTGAGGATCGCCTGACGCAGCAGCGTGCGGTCGATCTCCATCACCGGCACCGCGGGGTCGGTCTCGACCTGCATCGTGAGCCCCTGGCGGTCGGCCACCGGCCGGACGAACGCGGCCAGCTCCTCGACGAGATGGTTGATCGACTCGTCCTCGAAGTGCGCCTTGGGAAAGCGCGCGAAGGCGAGGTACTCCTCGGTGAGTGCGTCGAGCGTGTTCACCTGATCACGGATCGCGGTGACGAGCCCGCCCGCCTCATCCATGTCGGCGCCCGTGCGCGCGCGCACGATGTCGCCGAGCAGCTCGGCGTTCAGCTCGATCGCGCTGATGGGATTGCGGACCTCGTGCGCGACCTTGAGCGACAGCCGGCCCACCGTGGCCATGCGCTCGGAGACGAGCAGCTCCTGCTGCGCGGCCTGCAGCCGGCTGAGCAGCCCTTCGACCTCGCCCCGCGCGCGGCGCTCGCGATCGGCGACGATGCCGACGATCACCGCCGGCAAGCCGAAGAGCACGACGAGCAGCGACACGCCGGTCCAGCCGATCCACGGCGGCGCCAGCCATGCCGCCGCGGCCATGAGGCCGCCGGCGGCGAGCGCGGTGACGAACGCGATCCACGGGCCGAAGTAGTACGCGTTGACGGCGACGAGCGGGAAGAACAGCAGATAGAAGAGGCTGCCGCCGCCGCCCGTGAGGAGGATCAAGACGAACACGAGCAGCAGATCGATGGCAAGCGCGCCGAGGAAGATCTGCCGCGTGGCGCGTGGCTGCACGGTGACCAGCGCGAAAATGCCGAGCTTGTAGAGAGCGAACCACACGACCAGCGAGAAGAGGTCGATGCGCTCGCGCGGACGCAGCGGAACGAACCCCAACGTGGCAAGACCGCTCACCATGGCCACCGCGAGCAGGACCGCGAAGACGCGCTCGTCGCGCTCCAGCAGGCTGAAGATCGCATGCCAGGGCTTGCGTTCGGCGGAAACCGTCGCCACGTTCGCCGACTATAGCACGCCCTCGTCGACGTTCCGGGCGACGGCACGGCTCTTGCGCCACGCGACGACGGCAATCCACGTGGCGAGGGCCAGGAGCGCGGCGAGCGTGAGCCAGCGCTCCACGCGGCGCACGTCATGCAGGATCGCCTCGAGCTGGTCGGTGAAGAAATAGGCAAGCGCGAATCCGAGCGGCACACCGATCAGCGCCGCGGCGCCGTCGGCGAGGAGGAACTTCCAGAACGGCACGCGTGCGATGCCCGCGGTGAGAAACGCCGCCGCGCGCACCCCCATGACGTGGCGGGCCGTGAAGACGGTCTTGACGGCGTGGCGCCGGTAAGCCTCCATCAGCGCGTGCTCGCGCGCCTGGGTCAGCACGCGGCGCACGATCGGCCACTCGAGAATGTGCTCACCCCAGTGATGGCCGACCCAGTAGAGGACCGAGTCCCCCGCCAGCACACCGAAGAGGCACACGGGCAGCGCGACCCACCAGCGCATGTACCCCTCATGGGCCAGCGCGCCGGCCGCAAGCACCGGCAGCTCTTCGGGGATGGGCGCCCCGAGACCCCCGAGGAACAAGATCAGGAAGATCCCGAGGTAGGTGAACTGCTCGATGAAATCGTTGATCACGGCATGTATACTTTACCCGTCTGGTGCGGTCGCCGGTTCGCCGTGAACCCCGCCCGCTTGCTCAGGCCAGGTCCCGGGTCTCCTTCCGAGTCCAGGGATCGCGCGCACAGGTCGGAAGGCCACAAGGAGCGCTCCCCATGGCTGTGAAACTCTTCGTCGGAGGTCTCTCCTTCTCCACATCGACGGACCGTCTGCGGGAGGCGTTCGCCGCGTGCGGCAACGTCGAGTCCGCGAGCGTCGTGACGGACCGTGACACGGGCCGCTCGCGCGGCTTCGGCTTCGTCGAGATGGCGTCGAACGAGGAGGCCGAGCAGGCGATCAGCAAGCTCAACGGTACGAGCCTCGACGGTCGGACCATCCAGGTCGAGAAGGCCAAGAGTCCCGGCGCCGGTGGTGGCGGCGGCGGGCGGGGCGGCTTCGGTGGCCGCGGCGGCGGCGGTCGGCCTGGTGGCGGCTACGGCGGCGGCGGTGGCCGCGGCGGTGGCGGCGGCCGCTGGTAGATTTTTTGTAGCGGAGCCGCGAGCCCGGTTCGAGCCGTGGGTGGCCTGAGCTAGATGGCTCGTGGCTCGGTCATCCTGCACACCGAATCGTCGGTCGGATTCGGCGGTCAGGAGCTTCGCGTCATCGCGGAATCGCGCTGGCTGGCCGCTCACGGACGGCCGGTGCTCATCGCGGCGCAGCCGGGTGCGCGCGTGCTCGCCGAGGCTGCGGGCGCCGATGTGCCGTCCGTCGCCGTGCCCATGCGCGCGGCCTGGGACCTGCGCGCCGTCGTGGCGCTGCGGCAACTCATCCGGGCGCGCGGCGTCGGCCTCGTTCACACGCATTCGTCCATCGACGCCTGGGTCGCCGGGCTCGCCGCGCGCTCGCTCGGCGTGCCGATCGTCCGCGGCCGCCACGTCAGTATCCCGATACCCAGACGACGCGCGCTCGTCTATCGCCTCGCCGATCGCGTCATCACCAGCGGCGAGGCGGTGGCCGCCATCGTGCGGGGCGCCGGCGTGCCCGCGGACCGTGTCGTCGCGATCGGGCCCGGCCTGGACACCGAGCGCTTTCATCCCAATGTCTCCGGCGCGGGCGTGCGCGCCGAGCTCGGTCTGCACGGCCCCGCCGTCGGCCTCGTCGCCAACATCCGGGGCAGCAAGGGCCACGCGTATTTTCTCGAGGCCGCCCGCGTCGTCTTGCGCACGCGTCCCGACACCAGCTTTCTGATCGTCGGCGACGGCATCGGCTTCGACGACGTGCAGCGCCGCGTGAAAGAGATGGACCTCGACTCGCGCGTCGTCATGACCGGCTTTCGCCGCGACGTGCCCGAAGTCATGGCCGCACTCGACGTGCTCGTGCTGCCGTCGATCAAGTCGGAGGCCATGTCGCAGGTGATTCCGCAAGCGCTCGCCGTCGGCACGCCGGTGGTCGGCAGCACCGTCGGCGGCACGCCCGAGCTCATCCGCGACGGCGAGACCGGCCGCCTCGTGCCGCCCGCCGATGCCCCGGCCCTCGCCGCCGCCATCCTCGATCTCATCGCCGACCCCGCGCGCGCCCGAGCGCTGGCGCGCCGGGGCCAGGCCATCATGCTCGCCGAGCACTCGATGGACGCGACGATGGCGCGCACGTTGGCGGTGTACGACGCGGCGCGGCGGGCGCGGCGCGGAGATGGACATTGACTATATAGCAATATTGCTATATTAACTGACTCGTGTCCGAATCCCGGCGGCGTTTCGAGCTGCAGACGCTGAAGGCGGACTTCTTCAAGGCCCTCGGGCACCCCGTCCGCGTACGCATCTTGGAGATTCTTCGCCACGGCGGCCGAAGCGTGCAGGAGCTGCAGCAGGCGCTGCAGCTCGACCAGGCGATCGTCTCGCAGCACCTGGCCCGCCTGCGCGCGAAGAACGTCGTCGAGGCGCGCAAGGACGGCATGACGATGCGCTACACCGTGCGCGACCCCGCGGTGGGCGAGCTGCTCGACGTGGCGCGTCAGATCTTCAGTCGCCACCTCGAGGGCACGCAGAACATGCTGCGCGAACTCCAGCGCGAGCAGCGCGTGGCGCGGCGGCGCTGATCGCATGCTGCGCCAGCTCGCCCTCGCCCTGCAGCACGGCATCGTCACCGAGCCGCCGGCGCGTGAGGACGAGGTGGAGCGACTCGGCGCACGGCTGGCCGACGAGATCCGCGCGCGCTTCAGCCGCTCGCTCGCCATCCGGCAGGTCGACGCGGGCTCGTGCAACGGCTGCGAGCTGGAGATCGGCGGCCTCACCGGCCCGCACTACGACCTCGAGCGATTCGGTGTGCACTTCGTGGCGTCCCCACGCCACGCGGACTGCCTCTTGGTGACGGGTCCGGTGACGCGCAACATGGCCGAGGCGCTGCGGCGTACGTGGCAGGCCACGCCGGATCCGAAATTCGTCGTCGCCGCCGGCGACTGCGCGAGCGACGGCGGCATCTTTCGCGGCTCCTACGCCGTCGTCGGCGGCGTGCACGAGGTCGTCCCCGTCCACGCGCTGATCGCCGGCTGCCCTCCCTCGCCCGCGGCGCTGCTCGCCGGTCTGCTCGACGCGCTGGGACGCCCGCGCTGATGGGCGCGCTCGTGTACGCGCTCACCGCGCTCCTGGGCGCGGGGGCGGCGGCCGCGGGCGTCGCGGGCATGCTGGGCGCCCGGTGGGCGCTGCGAATCGACTGGCTCGTCCCCCTCGGCGGCCTCGAGCTCCAGATGGACGCGCTCGCGGGACTGTTCGTTGCGCTGGTCGGCGCCGGCGCCGTCCCCGTCTCGCTGTACGCCATCGGGTATGCGGGGCGCGAGCGGCGCGGCGCACTCGCCTACGCGGTGTTCGTCGCCGCGATGCTCGTCGTTCCCCTCGCCGCCAACGTGATGACCTTCGTGCTGGCGTGGGAGCTCATGTCGCTCGCCTCCTACGTCCTCGTGCTCGACGGGGCTCGTGCCGGCCGCGAGGCCGCGGCGTCCGCGTACGCCGGCTGGGTCTATGCGCTGATGACGCACGCCGGCCTCGCGTGCCTGCTCGCCGGCATGCTGCTGCTGACGGCGTGGACCGGCAGCCCGCGGTTCGCCGACTGGACGGCGGCCGCGCCCACTTTCGGCGTCGGTGCTCGCTCGCTCGTCTGGGCGCTGCTCGCGCTCGGCTTCGCGGCCAAGGCCGGCGGCGTGCCGCTACACGTCTGGCTGCCACTCGCGCATCCCGCGGCGCCGAGCCACGTCTCGGCACTCATGTCGGGCGTGATGATCAAGCTCGGTGTGTACGGGTTGTTGCGCGCAAGCCTCGCGTGGCTGGCGCCGGCGGTGCCATGGTGGGGCGCCGCCCTGTTGCTGGTCGGCGCGGTGTCCGCGGTCGTCGGCGTCCTCTACGCCATCGTCGACCGCGATCTCAAGCGCCTCCTCGCGTTCTCGTCGATCGACAACGTCGGCATCGTGCTCGTGGGCACCGGCGCGGCGCTGACGTTCGCGGCGGCCGACCTCCCGGGCCTCGCCCTGCTCGCGCTCGCCGCCGCGTTCTATCACATCGTCAACCACGCGGCGTTCAAGAGCCTCTTGTTCATGGCGGCGGGCAGTGTGCTGCACGGCGCGGGCACGCGCGACATGGAGGCGCTCGGCGGGCTCATCAAGCGCCAGCCGTGGACGGCGGCCTGCTTTCTCGTGGGCGCCGTGGCCATCGCGGGGCTGCCGCCGCTCAACGGCTTCGTGAGCGAGTGGCTCACGTTCCAGGCGCTCTTGCAGAACGTGCTCATCCCTCAGCCGGCGAGCAACCTCGTGTTCGCGCTCGGCATCGCGGGCCTGGCGCTGGCCGCCGGCCTCGCCGTCGCGTGCTTCGTGAAGGCGTTCGGCATCACGTTCCTCGCCCTGCCGCGTAGCGAGACCGCCGCGTCGGCGCATGAGGCGCCCGTCATCATGCGCGTGGCGATGGTGGCCACCGCCGCCGCCTGCGCCGCGCTCGCGCTCGGCGCGTCGTGGGTCGTGCCGGCGCTGGCGGCCGTCGCCGCCACGCTGATCCCTGGGCCGCCGCCCGTCACCGTCGGGGCATGGCGCACGCTCGAGGTCTCGGGGGACTTCGCGACGCTGTCGGTGCCGGCCGTCGCGCTGGCGCTGGGGGCCGGGATCCTGCTCCCCTTCGTGGCCCTCGTCGCCCTCCGCGCGCGGCCGCGTCCGCGGCGGTATGAGACGTGGAGCTGCGGACGCCTGCTGCAGACGGCGCGCATGGAGTACACGGCGATCGCGTTCGCGGATCCGTTCACGCGGGTCTTCGACTTCTTTTACCGCCCGGTGAAGCGGCTCGACATCGACATGCATCCGGAGTCTCGATTTTTCGTGCGCCGCATCCGTTACGAGAACCCCACGCGCTTCATCGTGGACGACTGGCTCTATGCGCCGCTGGGGCGCGCGCTGCGCGCCGTCGCGCGCCGCACCGCTATCGTGCAATCGGGGAGCCCGAACCTCTACGTCGCCTACGTGCTCGCGGCGCTCCTCGTGCTCCTGCTGGTGGCGTGATGGACGTGGTGCTGCTCGCCGTGCTGCAGGCCGCGGTGGTCGCGCTCGGCGCGCCGCTGATGGTCGGCACGCTGCGCACGCTGAAGGCACGGCTGGTCGGGCACCGCGGACCGGTGCCGTGGCAGCCCTTCCTCGATCTCCGCAAGCTGCTCGCCAAGACCCCGGTGGTCTCCGACACGACGTCGTGGATTTTCCGCGCGACGCCGTACGTGCTGGCGGGCGCCATGCTCGTGGCGGCGCTGGCCACACCGCTGCTCACGTCTCGGCCACCGCTCGCGTTCGCGGGAATTATTCTGCTGATGTCGCTGTTCCTGCTCGGCACGTTCTTTCTGGCGCTGGCCGGGCTGGATGCCGGCAGCGCGTTCGGCGGCATGGGAAGCAGCCGCGAGGTGGCGGTGGCCGCGCTCGCCGAACCGACGGTGATGCTCGCCGTCTTCGCGCTGGCGCTGCGCGCGAACACCACCAACCTCGGCGGCATCGTCGAACGCGTCTCGGCCGAGCCGCAGCTCGCGATCAATCCCGCGCACCTGCTCGCCTTCGTGGCGTTCTTCATCGTCATGCTCGCCGAGACGGGGCGCCTGCCCGTCGACAATCCCGCCACTCACCTCGAGCTGACGATGATCCACGAGGCCATGGTCCTGGAGTACTCCGGACGCCACCTGGCGCTGGTCGAATGGGCCTCGGCGATGAAGCTGCTCGTCTTCCTCTCGCTGCTCGCGAACTTGTTCTTTCCGTGGGGGGTGCCGGCCGGTATCACGCCGCTCGCGATGCTGGGTGGGCTTCTCGCGCTCGGCGCCAAGCTCGTCGTGCTCGCGGGCGCGCTCGCGCTGCTGGAGACGGCGATCGCCAAGCTGCGCCTGTTCCGGGTGCCCGAGTTGCTCGCGGGCTCGTTTGCGCTGGGCGTCCTCTCGGTGAGCGCGGTGTTCCTGCTGCGATGATGGCGACGATCACGAATCTGCTCGCGTTCCTCGCCCTCGGCGTGACCCTGCTCCTCGTGTGGCGGCAGTCGTGGCGCGGGCGCGTGCGGCTGTTCGTCGTGCAGTCGCTGCTGCTGGGCGCGCTCGCCGCGGCGATCGGAGCGCTGGCCAGCCGACCGTCGCTCCTGCTCGTCGCCGCGATCTTCCTCGTGATGAAGACGTGGCTGATTCCGCGCGTGCTCAGGCGGATGGCGGCCGGCGCGCCGCTGCGGCCCGTCCGGCCGGGCCGCTCGGCCGGCATCCCGCTGCTCGTCGCGGGCGCGCTCGTCGTGGTCGCCTACGTCATCATGCTGCCGGTGAGCGACCTCGCCTCGAGCGCCTTACCGACGCGCGGGGCCATCCCGCTCGCCTTCGCAATGGCGCTGATCGGCTTGTTCGTCTGCGTTACCGGTCGCGACGCCCTCGGTCAGGTCACCGGCTTCCTCGTCTTCGAGAACGCCATCTTCGCGCTCGGGGTGGTGACCACCTACGGCATGCCCGGTCTCATCGAGGCGGGCGTCTTCCTCGAGGTCCTCGTGGTCGTGCTGCTCATGGAGGGCGTCGTCGTCCAGATGCGTCGCGAGCACGATTCGCTCGACGTCGATCGGCTCCAGGAATTGCGCGGATGATCGTGCTGTTGCTCGCTGTCCCGCTGTCGGCCGCCGCGTTGCTCGCGCTGGCGCCCGCGCGCGCGGCCATCGTCGTCCACGCCCTGGCGACCCTGGTCACGCTCGCGGCCGGGCTGACGCTCGGCGTGGGCGCCGTGAGCGGCCTCACGGCCGTCGCGTTCGACGGCGTGCTGCGCGTCGACGCGCTCTCCGGCTGGATGATCGCGGTCATCGTCGTCGTGGCCGGGCTCGCGGCCGCGGAGGCGCCGCGGTACGTTGGCGAGGGTTCGCCCCGCGTCTTCTATCCGCTGTTCCATCTGATGGTGTTCACGATGCTGCTCGCCGTCTCCACGGATGACGTCGGCGTGATGTGGGTGGCCGTCGAAGGCACCACCCTGGCGTCCGTCTTCCTCGTGAACTTCGAGCGCACTCGCGCGTCGCTCGAGGCCGCCTACAAATACCTGCTCATCTGCTCGGTCGGGATCGCCATCGCGTTCGTCGGCACCGTGCTCGTCTACTACGCGGAAGCCGTCCGCCAGCAGGGCGTCATCGAGCACGCGCCGCACGCGCTGCGCTGGACCGCGCTCCTCGTGCTTGCGCCCGCCCTCTCACCGCGCGTGCTGCAACTGGCGTTCGTCTTTCTCGTGGTGGGATACGGTACGAAGGCGGGCCTGGCGCCAATGCACACATGGCTGCCCGATGCCCACAGCGAGGCGCCCGCCCCGGTGAGCGCCCTCATGTCCGGGGTGCTCCTGAGCGTGGGCGCCTACGCGATCCTGCGCTTCAAGCCCATCGTGGACGCCGCGGCCGGCCCGGGCTTCGCGCGGCGCATCCTCGTCGCGCTCGGACTGCTCTCCCTCGCCGTCGCCGCGACGTTCCTGTGGAATCCGCGCAATTTCAAGCGCATGCTCGCGTATTCGAGCGTCGAGCACATCGGGCTCGTGAGCCTGGGCCTCGGCTTCGGCGGCGGGCTCGGAGTGTCGGGCGCGCTGCTGCACGTGGCCAACCACGGCCTGGCGAAATCGGTGGTGTTCCTGCTCGCCGGGCGTATTCGCGCGGCCTACGGCACGGTCGAGCTGGCCGGGGTGCGCGGACTGCTGCGTGGATTGCCCGTGACCGGCCGCGGTTTCGCGCTCGCGGTGGTGGCGCTCATGGGTTTGCCGCCATTCGGACTCTTCACGAGCGAGGTCATGATCTTCGCTGCGGGATTCCGCGAGGGCCACGCGTGGGCGGCGGCCACCGCGCTCGTGCTGCTCGTCGTCGCCTTCGGCGGTTTGCTGCGCGCCACGCACGCCATGCTGTTCGGTCCCGCCCCCGCCATGAGTCATGCCGCCGGCGGCTGGATCACCACGCTCCCGATGGCGGTGGCCCTCGCGGTGCTCATCGTGACCGGCCTGGCGTGGCCGCCGGGTCTCGGCGCGGCGCTGGACCTGGCGGCGCGAGCGGTCGTTCGGTGACCGCCGGCGTGACGCTCGATGCGGTCGCGTGCGCCGCTCGCGACGGCGGCGCCGACGCGGTGAGCGCCGATGCGGCTCGGGGCGCGATCGACTGCCACCTGTCGGCCTCGGCGCTCCTGGCGTTCGCCGATCGGCTCTCCGCGCTGGGGCTGCAGACGCAGTGGATCGCCGCCGCCGACACGCGCGCGACGCGCAGCCGCTTGACCCTGGCCTATCATTTCGCGCCGCCCAACTACCGGCCCGCCGTCACGGCGCGGGTCGGCGTCGCCACCGCGTTTCCGTCGCTGGCCACACGCTCGTTCGCCGCCAGCCGGTTCGAACGCGAGATCCAGGATCTTTTCGGGCTCGTGCCGACGGATCATCCGGATCCGCGTCGGTTGGCGCTCCATCAGTTCTGGCCCGACGGCTATCATCCGCTTCGCCGTGACGCCGTGCCGCGCGCTGACGTCGTGGATGACGGCCGGCCGTTCCCCTTCCGGAGGGTCGAGGGTCCGGGCGTCTTCGAAATCACCGTGGGACCCGTGCACGCCGGCATCATCGAGCCCGGACACTTCCGCTTCTCCGTCCAGGGCGAGACCATCGTCAACCTCGAGACACGCCTGGGGTTCGTGCACAAGGGCACCGAGAAGCTATTCGAAACCCTGCCGCTCGCGCGCGCTCCGCAGCTGGCCGAGCGGATTTCGGGCGACACCAGCGTCGGTCACGCCCTCGCGCTGTGTGAGGCGCTCGAGACGCTCGCGGGAGGACGCCCGCCCGAACGCGCGCTCTGGCTCCGTGTCGTGCTGCTCGAGCTGGAGCGCCTCTACAACCATGTCGGCGACGTTGGCATGATCGTGAACGACACCGGGTATGCGTTCGGCCACGCCCACTGCTTTAGGCTGCGCGAGCGCCTGCTGCGTCTCAACGCCCGACTCACCGGACATCGCCTGCTCCGCGGCGCCGTGGTTCCGGGTGGTGTCGTGGGTCCGATGACCGTCGCCGACCTCGAAGAGACCGCGGGCGAAGTCGATCGCGTCGTGGGCGAGTTCGTGGACGTCGCGCGGATTTCGCTCGACAACACGATGGTGCTCGAGCGGCTGCAGGGCACGGGGCGGCTCACGAACCGCACGGCGCGTGAGATGCAGGTTGTCGGCCTGGTCGCCCGCGCGAGCGGCATCGACGCCGACGCGCGGCGGGACGCACCGTTCGCGGCGTACGGCGCGCTCGCGCTGCACGTGCCGGTCTATGACACGGGCGATGTGTGGGCGCGGACGATGGTGCGGATCGAGGAGGCCCGACAGGCGGCGGCTCTGATCGGCGAAGCTGCCCGCCGCGCGCCGGCCGGCCCGGTCTGCGCGGCCCTGGGGCCGCTGCGCGCCGGCGCGGATGCGACCGGACTCGTCGAGGGTTGGCGCGGCCCGATCTGGCATTGGGTGCTCGCGGGCGACGCCGATACGTTGCTGCGCGTGAAGGTCGTCGACGCGTCGTTCCGCAACTGGCCCGCGCTCGAGTACGCGGTGCTGAACAACATCGTTCCGGACTTCCCGCTCTGCAACAAGTCGTTCAACCTCTCGTACTCGGGCAACGACCTCTAACGCCGTGATCACGGGTTAGGTGGGATGCCGGCCCTGTGATCGCCGCGCTGCAGCGGCAGCTACGACGCGGCCCGCTCAGCGAGCCGTTCGAGCCGTACGCGCGGGCGCTTTATGACCACTGGCTCAGACAGGATCCGCTTCTGTTCCACTGCCGCGTCGGCCCGTGGTTCCAGGTGATGGGTACGATCGAGGGTTTCGCTGGCCTTCGCGAGAAGGGTTACGACGTCGTGGCCCTCGACGTCGAACCCACGCTCGTCGCGCTCATGCGATGCCGCGGGCTCAACGACGTTCATCAGGGTGACGTCTTCGACTTCGACGGTGGCGCGTTCGACACGATTCTGTTCATGCAGGCGACGATCGGGGTCGTCGGCACGCTGGATCGGCTGTGCGATCTCTTCCTCCGACTCAAGATGCGCCTGAAGCCTCGAGGACAGATTCTGCTGGACTCGCAGTCCCCGCAGTGGTGGATGCGCCGCTGGTGGACTCGCTCTTCGGGCGCGTATGTGGGCGAAATCGACATGCAGCTGCAGTATGGCTGGCTCCTCGGTCGGCCCTTCCGATGGCTGTGCATCGATCGGAGCGCGTTGCAGGCCTGCGCAGACGCTGCCGGCTACGACCTCGAGGTGCTTGGTGAAGGACGGATGCGGGACTTCCTCGCGCGGTTGACGCCTCGTCAACCGCGCTCATTCATCCGCGCGGGCTCGTAGCGCGAGCAACCTCCGCCAGGTCGTACAGATGGCAGGCGACGTCGCGGCCATCGACGCCGGCGAGCTTGGGCTCGTCGGTCGAGCAGTGCGGCATCACTTGCGGGCACCGCGTGTGGAACCGGCAGCCGGACGGCGGATCCAGCGGGCTCGGCACGTCGCCGGCCAGGACGATCTCGTCGCGCGAGTCGTCGGGATGCGAGGGCAGCGCGGCTGCGAAGAGCGCCTTCGTGTAGGGATGCCGTGGCTGCGTGGCCACCGTGCGCGCCGCGCCCGTCTCCACGACCCGCCCGAGGTACATCACGGCGATCACGTGGCTCATGTGTGCGACGGCCGCGAGGTCGTGCGCGATGAAGAGATAGGCCAGGCCGAGCTCGCGCTGCAGGTCCTTCAAGAGATTCAGGATCTGCGCGCGGATCGAGACGTCGAGAGCGGAGACGGGCTCGTCGAGCACGATCAGCCGCGGCGACAGCGTGAGCGCGCGCGCGATGGCGATGCGCTGGCGCTGGCCGCCCGAGAACTCGTGCGGGAACAGCCTGGCAGCGCGCGCGGGCAGGCCGACGAGGTCGAGGACCTTCCGCAGGCTCTCCCCCAGCTCGACCGCGGACAGCCGCTCGTTGGTGACGAGCGGCTCGGCGATGATGGAGTCCACGCGCATCCGCGGATTCAGCGAAGCGTAGGGATCCTGGAACACGGCCTGCACCGAGTGCCGATAGCGCCGCAGGCCCTGGGCGTCGAGCGTCGCGAGCGACTCGCCGTCGAAGCGGATCTCGCCGGCCGTTGGCCGCTCGAGGAGGAGCACGAGCTTCGCGGTCGTGGTCTTGCCGCAGCCGGACTCGCCGACCAGTCCCAGCGTGGCGCCGGGCTCGATGACGAACGACACGTCCTCCACCGCGCGCACGACCTTCTGCGGCCCGCCGAACAGGCTGCCGCGGACGGGGAAGTGCTTCACCACTCCACGCGCCTCCAGCAGCGGCGTCATCCGTGTAACCAGCAGGCCGTGCGGTGCTCGTCGCCGACGGCGGTGTCGTGTGGACGCTCGACGGCGCAGCGCTCGAGCCGAGCCGGGCACCGCGGATGGAAGGCGCAGCCGCCGGGCAGCGCCGCCGGGTCCGGCGGCTGGCCCTCGATCGCGGTGAGCCGCCCGTTCGAGTCGCCGAGCTTCGGAATGGACTCGATGAGCGCGCGTGTGTAGGGATGCGCCGGGGTGCCGAAAATGCGCCGCACCGGGCCCGTCTCCACGATCCGCCCACCGTACATGACGGCGACCTTGTCGCACATGCGGGCGACGATGCCGAGGTTGTGGGTGATGAAGATCAGGGCCAGGCCCTGGGCGCGCTGCAGCTCGCGGAGGAGCGACAGGTACTGGGCCTGGATGGTCACGTCGAGGCTCGTCGTCGGCTCGTCGGCGATGAGCAGCCGCGGGGCGCACGAGATCGCGATGGCGCCGACGATGCGCTGGCGCATGCCGCCCGACAGCTCGTGCGGATAGTTGCGCACGCGCGCGTTGGGCGCCGAGATCCGTACGGCGCCCAGCAGCTCGCGCGCGCGCTCCCACGCCCCGCGGCGGCTCGCCCCCTCGTGGACGCGCAGCGGCTCTCCCACCTGGTCGCCGATCGTGAACAGCGGGTTCAGGGAGGCCATCGGATCCTGCAGGATCATGGCGATGCGCTTGCCGCGGATGTGCCGCATCTCGACGGCGGACTTCGTCAATAGATCTTCGCCCTCGAACCGGATGGCGCCGGCGACGTGGCGGGCCGCCGGCGGCAGAAGGCGCAGCAGCGAGAGCGCCAGTGTGGACTTGCCCGACCCCGACTCGCCGACGATGCCGAGCGTCTCTCCGTCGCGCAGGGTGAACGACACGTCCTCCACGGCCCGCGTCACGCGCGTGCCCCGCTCGGACACATAGTGGGTGGAGAGGCCCTCCACCTCGAGGAGCGGGGTGTCGCTCACAATTGGCGGAGTTGGGGGTCCAATTTCACGCGGAGCCAGTCGCCGAGCAGATTCGCCGAGAGCACCATGAGCATGATGCAGAGGCCGGGCAGCACGGTGAGCCACCAGTAGCCAGCCATCAGTCCCTTCTTGCCATCGGCGAGCATGAGCCCCCACGCCGGCTGGGGCGGCGGCACGCCGACGCCGAGGAACGACAGCGCGGCCTCGGTAACGATGACCACCCCGAGCATGAGGGTGGCGAGCACGACGGCCGAGTTCACGACATTGGGCAGGATGTGGCGCTTCATGATCGTGCGCTTGGAGCAACCGGCCACGATGGCCAGTCGCACGTAGTCGCGCTCCTTGAGCGAGAGCACCTCGCCGCGCACAACGCGCGCGTAGCGAGTCCAGTAGACGAGGGCCATGATGATCACGATGTTGCTCGCGCTCGGCCCCACGATGGCGGCCAGGAAGATCGCAAAGGTGAGCGCGGGGAGCGCCAGCCACGCGTCGGTCACGCGCATGATGATCTGGTCCACCCAGCCGCCGAGGTAGCCGGCGAGGATTCCCAGCGTGGTGCCGAGCACGCCCGCGAAGATCACGGCCGTGAAGCCGACGGTCATCGAGATGCGCGCGCCGAAGATGAGGCGCGACAGCACGTCGCGGCCGACGTGGTCGGTGCCGAGCAGGTGCGCGGTGCTCCCGCCCACCTGCCACGCGGGCGGCCGGAAGCGCTCGCCGAGCATCCCCACCTGGGGATCGTGGGGCGCGATGAAGTCGGCGAAGATCGCCAGCAGGGCGAGCGTGGCGAGGATGACGATGGGGAACATCGGCAGGCCTTCGCGGCGGAAGGAGGCCAGACGCCAGGCGACCGTGAGCGCAGCGGCGCGGCTACCGTTCATAGCGGATCCTCGGGTCGATCACGGCGTAGAGGAGGTCCACCGCGAGGTTGACGACCACGATCATGGTACCGCTGAGGATGATCGACGTCTGCACCACGGGAAAGTCGCGGAACGCGATGCCCTCGTAGAACAGCCGGCCCACCCCCGGCCACGCGAACACAGTCTCCACCACCACGGCCACGTTGATCATCAATACCAAATTGATGCCGGCCAGCGTCAGCACGGGAATCAGCGCGTTCTTGAAGGCATGCTTGCAGATGACGAACGCCTCCGGCAACCCCTTGAGCCGCGCGAGCTTGATGTACTCGGAGCCGAGCACCTCCAGCATCGACGAGCGCGTGAGCCGCATGTGCGCGGCCGCGAAGTACCAGCCGAGCGCAAAGGCGGGCATGAGGATGTGCAGCGGCGTGCCGGAGCCGGACGACGGCAGCCAGCCGAGGTACACGGAGAAGAAGAGGATCATCAGCAGCCCGACCCAGAACGACGGCATGGAGAGCCCGAGGAGCGCGAACACCTTGCCCGCCCCGTCCCACCAGCTGTTGACGCGCATGGCGGCGAGGATGCCGCTCGGGATGCCGATGAGCAGTGAGAATGCCATCGCGACCACGGCCAGCAGCAGCGAGTTCGGCAGCCGATCGAGGTAGAGCTCGAGCACCGGGGTCCGGTAGTAGAAGGACCGGCCGAAGTCGGCTTTGAGGAGCCCCTTCACGAACAGGGCGTACTGCACGAGGAGCGGCCGGTCGAGGCCGAGGTCGGCGCGTACCGCGTCGATGTCGGCCTTGCTGGCGCCCGGCTCGACGAGCAGCACCGAGGGATCACCGGTGAGCCTCACGAAGACGAAGATCGTCGCGGACAGCACGACGAGGGAGAGCAGTGCATAGCCGACCCGTCGGACGATGAATCGCTTCATGGGATCTCCCTCACCGTCCGCGCCTCTCCGGGGCGGAGAACGCAGGACAGGCCACGAGCCCGACGAGTAGATAAGCGGCGACAACGGCGGTGCCGGCACGGTTCATGGGTCGACCTCCACTCCGATACCTCAGAGACAGTGGTGCGCGATTATACTCGTCCGCGTGCTCGACGGCATCCGCGTTCTCGACCTTTCCAGGGTGATCGCCGGCCCCTACTGCGCCACCCTGATGGCCGACCTGGGGGCGGACGTCGTCAAGCTGGAGCGCCCCGGCCGCGGCGACGATATGCGCTCCTGGCGGGGCGGCGAGGGCATGAGCGCGGCCTTCGCGGCGGTCAACCGCGGCAAGCGTGCGATTGCCGTCGAGCTGCAGCACCCCGAGGGCGCGCGGCTGGCCTTCGAGCTCGCGCGCCGCGCCGACGTGGTCGTCGAAAACTTCCTGCCCGGCGTGGCGGCCCGACTCGGCCTGGGCTACGAGGCGGTTAGCGCCGAGAACCCCGCCGTGGTCTACGCGTCTGTCACCGGCTTCGGCCAGACCGGGCCGTACGCGAAGCGTCCCGGCTACAACACGATCGCCCAGGGCATGAGCGGGCTCATGGCGCTCACCGGGATGCCAGGCCAGCCACCCACGCGGGTCGGCGGCTCCGTCTCCGATCTCGCCGCCGCCCTCTGCGCGTTCGGCGCCGTCAACGCGGCACTCGTGCATCGCTTCCGCACGGGCGCCGGCCAGCATCTCGACGTCAATCTCCTGGCGTCGACGCTGAGCCTGCTGCCCGACCCCGTCGCTCAGTATTTCGACACCGGCCAGGCCCCCCGACGCATGGGCAATCGCAACCCCAACCTGACGCCGGCCGAGGCCTATCCGACCAAGGACGGGATGATCCAGATCGTGATGATGAACCCCGATCAGTACGATCGCTTCTGCAAGGCGCTCGGAGATCCGACGCTGGCGAGCGATCCGCGCTTCGCGACGAATGACGCGCGGCTGACGCACTACGACGACTTCCGCGCCCGGGTGGAGCGCGCGCTGGCGGGCGCGACCACCGCCGAGTGGCTCGAGCGGTTCGAGCGCGCCTCGATCGCCGCCGGGGCGGTCTACGAGTTCGACGAGGTCTTCGCCGACGCGCAGGTCAAGCACCTGGCCCTCGTCGCCGAGGTCGAGCAGCCCGGCTACGGCACCGCCCGCATGCTGACGTTCCCGGTGCGCGCCTCCGCCACGCCGGCGGCGATTCGCCGCCCGGCGCCGCGGCTCGGCGAGCACACCGCCGAGGTGCTCGGTGAGCTCGGCGTCTCGCCGCCCGAGATCGCCCGCTTGGCGGCGGCGGGAACGATCGCGCTCGCGCCCGCCTCGCGCAACGCCTAGCCGAAGGCCGACTGCGCGGGCTGCGAAGCCTGCGTGGTCGTGCGAAGCCGCAGGCTGTTCGACAGCCGAGACGAGCCTGCGTGGTACGTTGAATGCACGGGACGTATTTCGTGAACGTTCACGTGCTCGCCTGCGACTACGACGGCACCATCGCGGACGGCGGCCGGTGCTCGCCGGACGTCGTGGAGGCACTCGCCCGCGTCCGAGAATCCGGCCGCAAAGTTTTGCTCGTCACCGGCCGAATGCTTCCCGATTTGCGCAGCGTCTGTCCCGACGTCGATCGGATGTTCGACGCGGTCGTCGCCGAGAACGGCGCCCTGCTCTATTTCCCCGAAACGCGCGAGGCGCGGGCGCTCGGCGGTACTCCCGAGCCCGCGCTCGTGGAAGAGCTGCGCCGCCGCGGCGTTCCGTTCGATCTCGGCTCGTCCATCATCGCCACCACCGAAGCGTACGCGGAGGCCTCGCTCGCCGCGATCCGTGACACCGGCGTGGAGCGCACGCTCGTCTTCAACAAGGGCGCGCTGATGCTGCTGCCCGGGGGCGTGACGAAGGGCACGGGACTCGATGCCGCGCTGACCGTGCTCGCGCTCTCCGCCCACAACATGGTGGGCATCGGCGACGCCGAGAACGATCACGCCTTCCTCGCCATGTCGGAGTGCGCGGTGGCCGTGGCCGACGCGATTCCGGCGCTGCGTGAGCGCGCCGACTACGTCACGCGCGCGCCGGGCCCGCGGGGCGTGATCGAGTTCCTCCATGAGCACCTGGTGAACGACCTGGCGGCGCTCATCCCGCGGCTGACGCGGCACCGTCTGGTCATCGGCGAGACGGGTGACGGCGAGCCGCTGACGATCTCGCCGCACGAGGCGCGCCTGTTGATCGTCGGTCCGTCGGCGACCGGCAAGTCGACGCTGACCGGCCTGCTCGTCGAGCGGCTCCTCGAGAGTGGACGCTCCGTGCTGCTCATCGACCCCGAGGGCGACTACCAGAGCTTCGCCGAGCTCGAGCGCGTCGTCGTGCTCGGCGGCAGCAGCGAGCGCGTGCTGCCGACGCCGGACGAGCTCCGCCAGCTCCTGCACCAGCCGCGCACCAGCCTCGTGCTGAACCTTTCGGCGATGACGCGCGCGGAAAAAGTCGGCTATGCGATCAAGGCGCTCGGCGCGGTGGCGCTCGTGCGCTCGACGACGGGTCTGCCGCACTGGCTCATCCTGGACGAGGCGCATCACATCGTGCCCGCCGACGGCTCGCCGGTCGCGGAGCTCTTGCGCGCGGGCGCCGAGTCGCTCTGCATGAGCACGCT
>Ga0207646_10000959_pt1 | contig 37166 bp, 32 predicted proteins | sample KBSK5502metaG_FD_184343 | JGI IMG/M metagenome (GOLD analysis project Ga0207646, IMG submission 184343) | Corn, switchgrass and miscanthus rhizosphere microbial communities from Kellogg Biological Station, Michigan, USA - KBS K5-50-2 metaG... | ecosystem: Host-associated > Plants > Roots >... | reverse complement strand
GAATTTGTAGTGAGCACCCGCTCGCGGAAGCAGTTGCGGCGCTCTATGCCTATGAGGCTCAGGTGCCCGAGATCGCCACGCAAAAGATCGAAGGCTTGCGGCGGTTCTACGGCGTCAGCGACCCGAGAGGACTGGCCTACTTCGCCGTGCACGAGGACGCGGATGTGCGCCACCGCGCCGCCTGGCGCGGGTGGCTCGAACAAAACGCCGGCGATTCGGCCGGGGCCGTGCTCGGGACGGCGGAGGAGGCCTTGCGCGCCCTTTGGGGAGCGCTCGACGCTGTCCATACTGCTCAGGGATAAGGAGTCTTCGGTTTCCAGTTGTCGGTTGTCGAACGCTTAGCCCAGGCTCGTGGTCCGCAAGAACAAACCGGCCCGGCGATGACATCGCCGGGCCGAATCGTTTTAACCGGAAGAATCAATACGGCGGGCGGGCGCGAGCGCCTGCCCGGGAGAAAGTCTAATTGCCCGCGCCCTCGCGACGCTGCTTTTCACGCTGCTCGCGCAGCAGCGCCTTCCGCGACAGCCGGATCTTGTTGCCCTCGATGGAAAGGACTTTGACCAGGACCTGATCGCCGAGCTTGAGCTCATCGCGGACGTCGCGGATGCGCGTCTCGGAGATCTCGCTGATGTGCAGCAGCCCATCGGTGCCGGGGAAGATTTCGACGAAGGCGCCGAATTCGGCCAGGCGCACGACCTTGCCGAGATAGGTCTTGCCGATCTCCGCGGTAGCGGTGACTTCACGGATCATCTGCAGCGCGGCATCGGCGGAGCTGCCGTCGGTGGCGAACACGTGCACCTTGCCGTCGTCCATGACGTCAATCTTGACGCCGGTGGCCTCGATGATAGCGCGGATCTTCTTCCCGCCGGGGCCGATGAGGTCGCGGATTTTGTCGGTGGGGATGGTCAGCGCAAACAGCCGCGGCGCGTAACTGGAGATCGTGGCGCGCCCCGCGTTGAGCGTCTTGTCCATTGTATCAAGGATCTGCAAGCGGGCCCTGCGGGCCTGCTCGAGCGCCTCGCGCATCATGGCGATGCTGATCCCGCCGACCTTGATGTCCATCTGCAATGCGGTGATGCCGGTGCGGGTCCCGGCGACCTTGAAGTCCATGTCGCCGTAGTGGTCTTCGGCGCCGGCGATGTCGGTCAGCACGGCGTATTTTTCTCCCTCGACCACCAGGCCCATGGCGATCCCGGCGCAGGCCGAGCGCATGGGCACGCCCGCGTCCATCAGCGCGAGCGAGCCCCCGCAGACCGTGGCCATGGACGACGATCCGTTTGATTCCAGGATGTCCGACACCAGGCGCATGGCATAGGGGAAGTCGGATTCCGGCGGAAGCAGGTTCAGCAGCGCGCGTTCGGCCAGGGCGCCGTGACCAATCTCACGGCGTCCGGGCCCGCGGAGGAATTTCACCTCGCCGACGCTGAACGGCGGAAAGTTGTAATGCAGCATGAAGCGCTTGAAAGCCTCTTCCTCAAACAGCAGGTCCAGCCGCTGCATGTCTTCCTTGGTGCCGAGCGTGAGGGTGGCCAGCGCCTGGGTCTCGCCGCGGGTGAACAGCGCCGAGCCGTGCACCCGGGGCAACTGCCCCACTTCGCAGGTGATCTGGCGGATCTGATCGAATGCGCGAGCATCGGGGCGGCGGTGGCGCTGCAGGATGTCCTCGCGGAAATAGCGCTCCCGCAGAAGCTCGAAGGCGCGGTCGGCGAGCTTGCGGCGGTCCTCTTCCTCTTCGGGGATGGCGGCGAGCATCTCCTGCTCCAGCGCTTCCACGCGCCGGTAACTTTCCTTCTTCGGGTACTTGGCGGTGTCGAGCGCGTCGTGCAGGCGCTCGCCGTACTGCTGCTCGATCTGCCGGGCGAGTGTTTCGTCAAACGCCGGCGGCGGCACGACCACCTTGGTCGGGCTCACCTTGGCGTGCAGCTCACGGATGGCCGCGATGATCTTGCGCACCTGGTCGTGCCCGAACTGCAGCGCATCGACCACCGTGTCTTCGGAAACTTCCAGCGCGCCGGCTTCCACCATCACGATGGCGTCTTCCGAGCCGCACACGACGATGTTCAGCAGGCTGGTTTTCTGCTCGGCGACAGTGGGGTTGGCCACGAGCTGCCCGCCCAGCAGGCCCACGCGCACTGCGGCGATCGGCTTGTCAAAGGGCAGGTCGGAACAGTAGGCCGCCGCCGAGGCCCCGGTCACGGCGATCACGTCCGGGTCATTTTCGCTGTCGGCGGAGAGCACCATAGCGACGATCTGCGTCTCATTGCGCCATCCTTCGGGGAACAACGGCCGGAGCGGCCGGTCAATCAGCCGGCAGGTGAGGATCTCGCGCTCCGAGGGGCGGCCTTCGCGCTTGAAGAACCCGCCGGGGATTTTTCCGGCGGAATAAGTGTATTCACGGTAGTCCACCGTGAGAGGAAGAAAATCTTTTAGGTTGGGCCTGCGGTCCATGCAGGCCGTGACCAACACGACGGTATCGCCGTACCTGGCGACGACGGCGCCATTGGCCTGGCGCGCTATCTTTCCGGTTTCCAGCGTGAGCGGGCGCCCGCCCAGTTCGACACTCACCTTATGGGGAGCTTGCTGCGACATAACTTCGACTCCTTTCGCCTCCCGCGTCATTCCGATGAGCGCGGGGTGCAGTTCAGATGCGAGATGAAACGTTAAATCTCGTGTGGAAGAGGGCGAAGGCGTCGGCGAGGGGCAGAGGGCGGCGAGCTCACAACAGACGGGACCGGGCAGCAACGCCCGATCGCCACCAGCTTCTCGCAGAACTCCGCGAAAGTTCGGAGCTACGGATTGCGCGCCGGCGGGCCTCGAGAGCCCGCGAGCTATTTGCGCAAACTAAGGCGTTCGACAATCTCGCGATACCGATCCGGGTCACGACGGTTGAGGTAATCAAGCAGCCGCCGGCGCTTGTTGACCATCATGATCAACCCGCGCCGCGAGGCGTGGTCTTTCATGTGCGATCTTAAATGCGTGGTCAGATAGTTGATCCGCTCGCTCAGCAACGCGATTTGTACTTCCGGCGAGCCCGTGTCTTTGGAATGCGCGCGGTATTGCTCGATCAACACTGACTTGGCTTCTTTCAAGCCGCCCCCCTCAGTCGCGCCCTACGCTTTTTCGTCTTCTCTTCGACCTGAAAATGCTATCACAAGCGTCGCGGAAGTGTAAAGAAATCGTTCCGGCGGGAGCGGCGTCCCCGGCGCTCCCAGATAGCCCGCCACGGGACTGTCCCACGTGGGAACGAGCGTGCCGCTAGGAGCTGCTCGGGCGGATCAGCGCGAGGAATTCATCGCGGGTCTGCTTGTTCTCCCGGAATGCCCCGAGCATGGCGCTGGTGACGGCTTGCGAGTTCTGTTTTTCCACCCCGCGCATCACCATGCACAGGTGGCGCGCTTCGATGATGACGCCCACGCCCTCGGGGCTGAGCTTCTGCTGGATGGCCTGTGCGATCTGGCTGGTCAGCCGCTCCTGGATCTGCAGCCGGCGCGCAAACATGTTTACCAGCCGCGGAATCTTGCTCAGGCCGACGACCTGCTTGCTGGGGATATAGGCCACGTGGCATCTGCCGAAAAATGGCAGCAGGTGGTGCTCGCACAGGCTGAACACCTCGATGTCTTTCACCACCACCATCTGGTCGTAGCAGACGCTGTACATGGCCCCATTCAGGATTTTCTCAGGGTCCTGGTGGTAGCCGCTAGTGAGAAACCGCAGCGCCTTCTCGAAGCGCTCGGGCGTCTTGCGCAGGCCCTCGCGGTTGGGGTCCTCGCCGATCATCGCGAGCATGCGTCGCACCATCTCCGTGATGGATTCAGGCGGCGCAAGCGCCTTGGTATCGTGAATCAGCAGTTCTTCTGTTGGCTTGCTCATAGTCAGCTCCCTCGGGTTTCTCCGGCATACTCAAAGCTGTTCAGGCTGGTCTCTTCCAGGCGCACGCGCTCCAGGCGCGCGCCGGGGAAAGCTCGCAGGCGATTGTAGATCTCGATGCAGAGGTTTTCCGCCGTGGGCACGCGCTCGCGGAACGCGGCCACCTCTTCATTCAGGTATTTGTGGTCAAACGTTTCGAGCACTTCGCGCTCGACGTAGCGGTCGAGCTCGCCCAGGTCGGCGACCATCCCGGTTGAAGCCTTCACGGCTCCCGAGACGGTTACCTCCACCACGTAGTTGTGGCCGTGACCGTACGGATTGTTGCACTTCCCGTAGGTCCTCCAGTTCTCCTCCTCGCCGAGTTGCGGGCTGTGCAGCCGGTGCGAGGCCGCAAACGAGTAGCGGCGCGTGAGATGGATTTTCACGGCGCGACTCCGTCACCGTAGCAGTCCACAAAAAGATCCGGCGTCTCGTAGAGCCGGACGCGGTGCAGCGCGCCGCGGGTAATCTCTGGAGCGAGCAGCTTCCAGATGGCCGCGGCGATGTTCTCGCACGTGGGAATCTGGCCGGCAAGCTCGGGCACCTCATAATTGAGGAAGCGGTGGTCCATACGTTCGATGATCTCGCGCTGCAGGATCTCCTTGAGCTCTTTCAGGTCGAGGACCATTCCGGTGGTCGCGTCCGGCGTGCCGGCGACAGTAACCTCGAGCACGTAATTGTGGCCGTGCCCGTGGGGGTTGTTGCACTTGCCGAAGATGCGCCGGTTCTCCTCCGCCGAGAAGGCGGGGTTGTGGTAGAGGTGAGAGGCTGAGAACTCGATCTTGCGCGTCAGATAGATCATTCCCGCTTTCCCGATCTTACCTGCCCGGAGACCCGACCGGGTATTCCCGCCCTTTCCAGGTCACCGTCCCACGGGCATACCGGAGGGCCGAAGCCACCAGCGCCGCCGAATACAGCAGAACTGCCGGCACATAGTATAAGACACGCGAAATCGGAAAACGATTCCGGCGCAGGGCAGCCGCATAGGCCGCGTGGCGTCCCGCCAGCAGCGCCAGCCCGAGCACCGGAAAAGCCCGGTGCACACCTCCCAGCAAGAACAGCGCGAGCGGAATCCACGGGATGACCGTGAGAAGCTCTCGCCCCACTCTTCGCGGCGACCCGCCCAGCAGCGGATAGAGGTTTTTCGTCCAGCCCTGCCACATCCCGGCAAATGAGCGGTACATGCGTACGCGGGCGATTCCCTGCCCCGGCGCGAAATGCAGCCTGAAGCCGGCCTGCTTGGCGCGGCGGGCCAGTGCCACATCCTCCAGGACATCGCCGGAGACACCCTGGTGGCCTCCAATAGATTGGTAAGCGTCGCGGCGGATCAGCAGGTATTGCCCGTTGGCCGCGGCGGCCGGCGAGCCCGGGTCGTTCACCTCCGCAAAAGAAAACTGCTGCGCCAGGCGAGCATAGACAAACGGGATCATGGCGCGTTCCCACCAAGTGTGCGTCTCCTGCTCTGGCGAGTACGAAACTAGCGCGGCGCCGGATGTCCGGGCGTCGGCCAGCGCGCGCGCCGTCGAGCCCGGCAGGTGCTCCGCGTCGGCGTCGGTGAACAGCAGCCAGTCGCCAGTGGCCCGCGCCGCGCCCAGCGACACTGCGTAGTTCTTCCCCACCCAGCCGCGGGGCAACTCCCGCGTTTCGAGCAGGCGAAGCTGCGGCACGCGCGGGGCGAGCTCCGCGAGGACTGCGGCCGTGCGGTCGGTAGACTGATCGTTGATGGCAATGATCTCGACAATTTCCGGTTGCGCCGCAAGCGAGGCGACGGCACGGGCGATGTTGGACTCTTCGTTGCGCGCCGGCACGATGGCGGAAACAGTGGCTTTGGAGTTCATGGGGACTTCGGAACGGCGAATCGGCTCGCGCAGAATCAGGCGGACAGGGTATCATACTTCGCGGAGCGCACTCTTTGCGGAAGAAACTCTTGAGCGGGCTGGCCCTAACTGCCGCCGCCGCGGTGGTTCTGATCTTCGCTTCGCCCAGCTACCGCCAGGGCGAGCCCAGCGTCGCGGGTAAGCGCGCCCCGGACTTTTCTTTCGAGTGGAACGGCAACCCCGCCCGGCTCGACGACCTGCGCGGCAAGGTGCTGGTGCTGAATTTTTGGGCTACGTGGTGCCCGCCGTGCGTCGCTGAGATGGCTTCGCTCAACCGGCTGCACCGGCGGATCGCCTCGCAGGGCGGTCTGGTACTGGGGATCAGCGTGGACGAGGACGCAGCAACCTACGAGAGGTTCCTGCGGGAACAGCAAGTCAGCTTTCCCACCTATCGCGATCCCTCGAAGAAGATTTCTTCGCGCTACGGCACGTCCATGTACCCGGAAACCTACTTGATTGACCGCAGCGGGCACATCGCCCGGAAGATCATCGGCCCGCAGGACTGGGACAACCCCGACCTGGTCGGTTACCTGCAATCGATGCTGCGCACCAATTGAGCCGGTACTACTTTTTCTGACCCCGCGGGTCGTCCGCCGGATTGACGTAGACGAGCTCCCATGGCCCGATCCCGTGGAGCTGTAGGATCGTCTCACCAGTTGCCCAGGCGTAGTGCTTCATTTTCGGGGCCAGAAACCCAAAGGTCCCCGCGGGCATCGCATGCGCTGCGCTCTTATCGAACTTCTCGCCCATCCCTAGATTGAACACCCCCGAAATCACGGTCACGTGCTCGGTCCTCAGATGGTAGTGTGGCATGATCTGATAGCCGTCGGGCATCTTCAAGCGCATGGTGTACGGCCCCGGCTGGAAGGGGTTCCCCTCCAACACGGCCAACTTCGCTCCTGCGGGAAGGGCACTTGGCGCATCGACCCACTTGATGTCTCCGGGAGTGATGAGCCCATGGTCCGCGAGTTTTGTGGCAGCCTCTTTCTTGGCTGAGGCCTTCTTGGTTCCCGCGTCCGTGTCTTTCTTGGCCTGGGGCGTGGCCCAGGCGACCAACGAAAAGACAAACACGATCGCAAGAGTCGCTTTGAGTATTCTCTTCATTGACCCTCCTCGGGGGCCCTCATGGCTTCTCGTGACAACAGCGGTTCTGGCCGGATTCTACTCACCTCCTCGTGCACGCGCAAATTACATTTGCTGCTGCTCGCCCTTCGGGGCATAATCACCTGCTGACATGTATTTGCTTTTCTCAGGAGCATCGTCCGGGCTGGCTGGTGACCGGCGTCTCGACTCCTTCAAGCTTGCCTCAAAATGAAGCGTTCGACCCTTCAGCTTGCCTTTCAACTGGTGCTGATCGTCTGCCTGGCGGCGCCCGGCATGCCCAGGGTCGGCGAACCGGCCCTGGAAAAGAGCCCGGATCTTCTGCTTTCCATCCTGCAGCAGGAATTGCACCGCGCCACCAAGGAACTCGCCAAGTCCGACCCGGCGCCTTACTTCGTCAGCTATTCGGTTTTTGACCAGGACGCGTTGATCATAGCGAGCTCGTACGGCAGCCTGCTGAATTCTTTCGGAGGCCACAGGAGGTCGGCCGATGTCACCATGCGCGTCGGCAACCATGCTCTGGACAATACACACGAAGGCAACCGCTCGTCCGGCATGACCTCGGGTTCGCTCCCGGTCGGTGGAGACGCCGATGCCATTGCCAGGGTCCTTTGGCAGCTTACCGACCGCGAATACAAGCGCGCCGCGCCTGCTTTCTTGAACGCAAAGACCAGCGCCGCCGTGCGCACAGAGGAAGAGGACAAATCTCCCGACTTCTCCGAAGAATCTCCGCAGGTCAAGGTGGACAACGCAAACCCTGACTTCCGAATGAACCAACCAGGCTGGGAGGAAAAGCTCCGCCGGTATTCCTCCCATTTTCGGAAATATCCGGAAGTCTATGCGTCATCGGTGACCCTGCAAGTGGACAAGACCCGGTTCTACTTTGTCTCCAGCGAGGGCAGCGGAGTGGTTTCCCCCAGCACGATGGCCCGGCTGGTAATCCAGGCCGAGACCGTCGCCGATGACGGCATGGAACTGTTGCGGGTGGAAACCTTCCAGGCCGCTTCACCCGACCAACTGCCCGCGGAGAATGAGATCGCCGCCCGGATCGACAAAATGGCCGCGGATCTGAGAGCGCTTCGCGCCGCCCCGCTGGCCGAGCCGTTTGCCGGGCCGGCGCTGCTCTCCGGCCGAGCTGCCGGCGTGTTTTTCCACGAAGTGCTGGGCCATCGCCTGGAGGGCCATCGCCAGAGAGACGAGCAGGAAGGCCAGACCTTCACCAAGAAAGTGAACCAGCAGGTCTTGCCGGCCTTCCTGAGCGTCGTGGACGACCCCACGCAGCGCGAACTGGGCGGCGTGAGGCTGAGCGGCCGGTATGATTTCGACGACGAGGGCGTGCCCGCCAGCCGGGTGGAAGTCGTCCGGGACGGCGTCCTGAAAAATTTCCTGATGTCCCGCATGCCGGTGAAAAATTTCAGTAAATCGAACGGGCACGGCCGGGCGCAACCCGGCCACATGCCCACCGGACGGCAGGGCAACCTGATCGTGACTTCCTCCCGCACCATCAAAGACGCCGAGCTGCGCCAGCAACTGATTGAAGAAGTGAAAAAGCAGGGCAAGCCTTACGGCCTGTACTTCGAGGACGTCCAAGGAGGCTTCACGCTGACGACCCGGATGCTGCCGCAGGCCTTCCAGGTCCTGCCGGTGATCGTCTGGCGCGTCTATGCCGACGGCCGCCCGGATGAGCTGGTCCGCGGCGTGGACATCGTGGGCACGCCGCTGGCTGCGCTGAACCGCATCCTGCTCACCGGAGACGCTCCTCAGGTGTTTAACGGCATCTGCGGCGCGGAATCGGGAAGCGTTCCGGTCTCGGCAACCGCCCCGGCGATGCTGTTCTCCGAGATCGAGGTGCAGAAACGCGGGCACGGCCGCACGCGCCCGCCGATCCTCCCGCCACCGGGCTTCGAGTCACGCGCGCCGGGCGCCTCACTCAGCCAAACGCCAGGCGGAACGCGGCCATGAACCCTGCCACAACAAGACGCGGGCTGCTTCGCCCGCTCGCATTCTTTGCGTTGCTGGCGTTCCTGTGCACGCAGCCGGTGGGGAGCCGCACGCCCGGAGCCAAGGCTGCGCCGGCCGCTGATATCGCCGACCCGCTGCTGCAGGCCATGCTCCAGGAGCTGGAGCGTTCCAAGTCTCAGCTCAAAATGGAGAACATGCTGACGCCGTACTACATCGAATACCGCGTTGCCGAAGTGGACGAATACGCGGCCGAAGCGGTCTTCGGCGCGCTGCGGCAGGAGCGTCGCCTGCGCCTGCGTGTCCTCCGGGCGGTCGTCCGGGTGGGCGATTACAAGCAGGACAGCTATTTCGGCCAGGGCCAGGGTTTCGCCGAGGTGATCCCGCTCGACAACGATCCCTTGGCGATCCGCCACCAACTCTGGTGGGTGACCGACCGGGCATACAAGGCCGCAATCGAGGCGCTGACCGCCAAGCAGGCGATGCTGAAGCAGTTCAAAGTGGACCAGCCGGTGGACGATTTCGCTCGCGCACCCTCCCTCGAGTCCATTGGACCTCTGGCCCGGCTGGACGTGGATGCCAAGCGCTGGCGAAGCGCGCTGGAGACGGCGACGGCGCTCTTCCGCCAGGACGCGGAGGTGCAATCCCTGGAAGCTGCGCTGCGGTTCACGGCCGTGAACCGGTACCTGGTCAGCTCGGAAGGGACAGTCATTCGCCGCGGGCAATGCCTCTACCAACTGAGCTTGAATGGCTCGACGCAGGCTTCCGATGGGATGCTGCTCGAGCGCTCGCCTTACTACCTGGTAGGCAGCGAGAAAGAACTGCCGGCGCCGGAGAAGTTCGCGGCAGACACGGCGAAGATGCTCGAGACGCTAAGAAAGCTGCGCGAGGCTCCCCTCATCGAAGAGGAGTACCGCGGGCCGGTCCTGATGGCCGCCGATGCGGCCAATGACGTGTTCGCCGGCTTGGTGGGACCGAATGTGGTTGGTAGGAAGCCCGCACCGGGAAAATCCAGTCGCACCACAGGCAGTTATGCCACCAGCTACAAGAGCCGCGTGCTGCCCGAGTTCCTGTCGGTCGTTGACGATCCGACGTTCGTGAACTTCAACGGCCGCTCCCTGGTCGGGGGTTACGAGGTGGACGACGAAGGAGTGAAAGCAACCCGGGTCTCGGTCGTCGAGAACGGAGAACTGATCAATTATCTGCTCGGCCGCCAGCCCATCCGCGATTTCCCCGGCTCCAACGGCCACGGCCGCGCCTCCCCTGGAGGCTTCCCCCTCCCGAGCCTCGGGGTTCTGATTGTGCGGTCCTCACAGACAGCTTCCCGCGAAGAATTGAAGGCCAAAATGCTCGACATCTGCCGGAAGCGCGACCTCCCTTACGGCTACCTTGTGGAAACGCTCGGCCCGCAGTTGAGTCCTCGGCTGCTCTATCGCGTCTGGGCGAAGGATGGGCGCGAAGAGCTGGTCCGCGGTGGCGTCTTCCAGGAGTTTGACACCCGCGAGCTGCGCAACGACCTGATCGCCGTCGGAAATGATCCCGAGGTGAGCAACCGGCCGGGAGGCATCCCGGCGACTGTGATCGCTCCTTCCATCCTGTTTGGTGAACTCGAAGTCAAGCGCGCCGATACCACCAAAGAAAAACTGCCCGATTATCCGCCCCCGGCTTTCACTGCTCCTCGTGAACGCAAGCCCTAGCTTCGGCTCCTGAAGGCTGACTTCCCAGAGGAGCGCGGCTCTCCGGACCTCGATCGTCATTCTATTTCAGATACGCCTCTCTCTCGCGTTTTGTTCGCGAACCTTGCTCGTTGGGGCGAGCTATAGCTCACCGCGAGTTTGACTTGGCCGCCGGGGCGGCCCTAACATACCCGCCCGAAGCGAGTTTCATCCCAGGGGCGGCCGGAATGGCTTCGTAGGGCTTCATTCCGCAGAGGGCGGAATCATGGAAATCTCATCGCACGATGTTCTTCTCGTCGGTGGTGGCGGCGCTGGCCTGCGTGCGGCCATTGCGGTCTCGGAGGTGAATCCCCGGCTCAGCGTGGCAGTGGTCTCGAAAGTTTACCCGATGCGCAGCCACACCGTCTCAGCCGAGGGAGGCGCCGCCGGCGTGGCCAGGCCCGGCGACAGCCTGGAGGATCATGCCTACGACACCATCTCCGGCGGCGACTGGCTCTGCGATCAGGACGCGGTGGAAGCCTTCGTCAAGGAAGCGCCCGAGGAGCTCCTGCGCCTGGAGCATTGGGGCTGCCCCTGGAGCCGCGAGCCCGACGGGCACATCGCCGTCCGGGCCTTCGGGGGGATGAAAAAGGAGCGCACCTGGTTTGCAGCCGACAAGACCGGCTTCCACATGCTGCACACGCTGTTCCAGACCACGCTGAAATACGACGCCATCACCCGCTACGACGAATGGTTCGTCAGCAGGCTGCTGGTGGACGACGGCCGCATGCAAGGCGTGGTGGCCATCGAGCTGATGTCCGGAAAAATTCAGGCCATCACTGCCAAGGCCGTCATCCTCTGCACGGGCGGCTGCGGCCGCGTCTTCCCGTACACCACCAACGCCAACATTAAGAACGGCGACGGCATGGCGCTGGCCTATCGCGCCGGCGCCCCGCTGAAGGACATGGAATTCGTCCAATACCACCCCACCGGGCTGCCCTTCACCGGGATCCTGATTACCGAGGCGGCGCGCTCGGAGGGCGGCTACATGCTGAATAAGGACGGCTACCGCTATTTGCAGGACTACAACCTTGGCACGCCGCAGCCCAAGCCCGTCCTGCGCTCGATGGAGCTGGGCCCTCGCGACCGTTTGTCCCAGGCCTTCGTCAAGGAAGCGGAGAAAGGCCGCACGATCAAAGGGCCGTATGGAGACGTCGTGCACCTGGACGTGCGGCACCTGGGCGAAAAACTGATCAACACCAAGCTCCCCTTTGTCCGCGAGCTGTGCCTGAAATACGAGAACATCGATCCGGTGAAAGAGCTGATCCCGGTGCGGCCGGTAATTCATTACATGATGGGCGGCGTCAGCACCGACATTCACGGAGCTACGCCGCTCAATGGCCTCTACGCCGCAGGCGAAGTCGCCTGCGTCAGCATCAACGGCGCCAACCGCCTGGGCTCGAATTCCCTGCCCGAGCTGCTGGTGTTCGGCGCTCGAGCCGGCCGGGCGGCCGCGGCATATGCGTCCGAGCAACCGGCGCCGGGCGCCGCCGCGGCGGCGCAGGCCCTGGACGAGCAGAGACGCCTGGAGAAGCAGCTCCTGCAGAAGACCGGAGGCAAAGAGCGCATCGCGACAGTCCGCGAAGAGATGCAGAAGACGATGGAGCAGAGCGCGGGAATTTATCGCACGGAAGCCTCGTTGGTCCAAGGCGCGCAGAAACTTCGGGAGCTGCAGGAGCGTTTCGCAAACGTGGCGCTCGATGACCACAGCCGCACGTTCAATACGGAATTGATTGCCGCGCTGGAGCTCTCCTTCATGCTGGACGTGGCCGACGCCATCGTCGGGAGCGCGCTCCATCGCACCGAATCCCGCGGCGCGCACCAGCGGACGGACTTCCCCAAGCGGGACGATGCCAAATTCCTGGCGCATTCCCTGGTTCTGCGGAATCCCGACGGCACCTCGCGGGTCGAGTACCTGCCGGTGAAGATCACGCGCTGGCCGCCCGGCGAGCGCGTCTACGGTCAGACGGAGACTGCGCAGGCGAAGGGAGGCTAGGCAGGCGTGGCCGAGAACATCACCCTCGAAGTGACGCGCTACTCGCCGGAACGCGATGCCGCGCCCGCCTTCCAGCGCTACGAGGTGCCACTGCGGAAGGACTGGGTGGTGCTCGACGCTCTGAACTATATCAAGGACAAGGTGGACGGCTCGCTTTCGTTCCGGTGGTCCTGCCGCATGGGCATTTGCGGGAGCTGTGGGATGATGGTCAACGGCGAGCCCAAATTGACCTGCGCGACATTCCTGACCAGTTATGCTCCAGGGCCCGTGCGCGTCGAGCCGCTGCGCTATTTTCCGGTGGTGCGCGACCTCATCGTCGAGATGACCGATTTCATGGTCAAACTCAAAAGCGTGAAGCCGTGGATCATCCGCCGGGAGGAGAAACCGGTCGCCGACGGCGAATACTTGCAGACGCCGCAGCAGCTCGAGACCTACAAACAATTCAGCATGTGCATCAACTGCATGCTGTGCTACGCCGCCTGCCCGGTCTATGGGCTCGATCCCCTGTTCAGCGGGCCCGCGGCCATTGCCCTGGCGCAACGCTATAACCTGGACTCCCGCGACCAGGGCTCCCGCGAGCGCATGGAGATCCTTTCCCAGCACGAGGGAATCTGGGGCTGCACCTTTGTCGGGGAGTGCACCGAGGTTTGTCCCAAGCACGTGGATCCGGCCGGAGCCATCCAGCAATACAAGTTAAGCGCAGCGAAGGATTGGTTCAAATCCCTGGTGATGCCGTGGGGGTCGAAATGAGATCGAGCGAAGTCAACCGGACAAACGAATACACGCCCTTCCATCCGCGGTGGTACCGCACCCGGGTTTCCACCTACTGGTGGCTGTGGAAGTGGCCCTACCTGAAATTCGTCCTCCGGGAGATCAGCAGTGTATTTGTCGCCTATTTTGTGGTGCTGACTCTGGAGCAGATCCGTTGTTTGAGCGCAGGCCCCGAATGCTACGCGAAATTCCAGGAGTGGATGAAGAACCCCTTTCTTCTCGTGCTGAACGGGATCAGCCTCCTTTTTGTGCTGCTCCACATGCTAACCTGGTTCAATCTGGCGCCGCGGGCGATGGTCGTGCGCCTGGGCGGGAAGCGCGTCCCCGATCTCTTGATCGCGGGCGCGAATTACGCGGCCTGGCTGGTGGTCACGGGGTGTGTGGCCTGGATCATCTTGAGGTGAGGGATGGCGAAGAAGCCGATTGAGCCGTTTTTCTGGGGGCTGTTCAGCGCCGGAGGCGTTGTGGCGGCGTTCCTGATCCCGGTGCAACTGTTTCTGTTCGGCCTGGCGATCCCGCTGGGCTGGGTCAAGTCTCCCGGCTACGAAAGCCTGCATGTTCTTCTCGGGCATCCCCTGACGCGAATCTATCTATTCGTGCTCTGCTCGTTGTCGCTGTTCCACTGGGCGCACCGGTTCCGCTACACCCTCTACGACGGCCTGCAGATCAAGCATCTGAACGAAGTGATCACGGTTTTCTGCTACGGCGGCGCCCTCATTGGCACGGCGATGGCGGGGTACTTGTTGTGGGGGTTGAAGTAAGGAGAAAGGTAAAAGGAAAAAAACGGAAACGGCACGAGGACGAAGTGAAACCCGGTGACCATCACAGACCAAAGGACATCCGGGAAAGGACGTTTGCGTTTTCGGTTCGAATCGTGAGGCTATGCCGGTACTTGGATGAGAAAGCCGGGCCAGGTCGAACGCTTGGATGGCAGTTACTGCGAGCGGGTACCTCTGTGGGCGCTAATGTGGAAGAGGCACAGGCAGCGCAAAGTCGGGCTGATTTTATCAACAAGAATTTCGTCGCGCCTAAAGAAGCGCGGGAGACACATTACTGGCTTCGCTTACTGGTCGCAGCGGGGCTATTGTCTGAATATCGGATCGCAGCTCTTCAAAGTGAGGTGGATGAGTTGATGCGCGTGCTCGGTGCCATCATTCTCTCCGCAAAGAAGGCACACAGATAGCCTGAGAGCTGGTTTTTGCGAGGTGTTATTTTTTAATTTTATCTTTTACCTTTTTCCTTCTTCTCGCGTGGAGGTCCAGTGGATTTCAAGTTAAAGCCAATTTCAAAAAGCAGCATTCCCGAGGCGGTCTCCAAGGTCGAGCTGTACCGCTCGCTGAACGAGCCGGAAGAGGCGGAATCGATCTGCCGCGACATCCTGGCAGTCGATCCTCATAACCAGCTGGCGCTCCGCCTGCTCGGTCTGGCGCTCACCGATCAGTTTACCGGCGGCCCCGCAGACCGCTACGCCGAGGCGGCCGGCATTTTTGAGGGCTTGTCGGACCCCTACGAGCAGCTTTACTACTCCGGCCTGCTGCATGAGCGGCGCGCCAAGGCGCAGCTCCGCGCCGGACATCTGCCCCATACGCTTCTGGTGCTGTTCGAGAGGGCCATGCACTGTTTCGCGGAAGCCGAAAAGATTCGCCCCCCGGACAATGACGACGCGCTGCTGCGGTGGAACCGCTGCGTGCGGCTGCTGCAGAGCCGCCTCGGCTCGGAGTGGGAGAAGGAGCTCGAGGCCTTCGAAGCGCACGACAGCCCCCCGACTTCCGAATAATTATCAGCGCTCCGCCATCAGCCCGCAAGCTAGCCGCTGAAAGCTGACTCCTGCATCACTCGTAGCGCAGGGCTTCGACAGGGTGGAGGCGCGAAGCGCGAATTGCTGGCACCAATCCGCTCAGAACCCCCACCAGCACCAGAATGCCGGCCGAGATGCCAACGGTGGCGAGAGAAATGTGCAGATGGATATCCACCTTGCCGGAGGTGTCCTTGTAGGCGGGCCCGAGAAACGGCAGTGTGCCGACCACTGTGGCGATCCCCTGGGCCAGCAGGATGCCCACCGCTCCGCCGAGCAACGTCATCACCAGGGCCTCGGCCAGGAACTGCAGGCGGATGTGCTTGCGCCGGGCGCCCAGGGCGCGGCGCAATCCGATCTCCCGGATGCGTTCGTCCGCCGAGACCAGCAGGATGTTCATCACCCCCACGCCGCCGATACCGAGCGTCAGCGCTCCGATAAACAGCAGCAGGGCCTGGAGGCCGATCGTGATGCCCTCAATGATCGGGCGGAACTCCTCGCGGCCAAACATTGTGATGGCGCGCTTGTCGCTGGGCGAGAAGCGCTGGCGCTTGGCAATGGTGGCGCGCACCTGCTCCATGGCCAGCTTCTCCAGGCGCGGCGCCAGCGGCACGAACACCAGTACGCTGGCATAGCGCGTGTCCCAGATATCGCCCGCTGCCGTGTAGGGGATGAAGGCGGACTCGTCGTCGCTGGTGAAATAGTTGCTGTCCTGAAATTTGCGGTTCATCACGCCGATCACGGTGAAGCGCAAGCCGCTGATTTGCACGGTCTCGCCGACCGCCGGCCGCCCGCCGAAGAGTTTTTCGCGAAGACGCGCACCCAGAAAGACCACCCGGCGGCGCTCCAGCACGTCGTCCGGACTGATCCACCGGCCGGCGCTGGGGATTTCGTTGCGCATCTCGCCGTATTCGGCGCAGACGCCGCGGATGGCCGTATTCGCAAAGCCGGGCTCGTGCGCGATGCCCAGGAAGCGCACCGTCTCGCGACACGCCTGTCGCACCAGCGGGGACTCTTGCAGCACAGCTTCCAGGTCTTCCTTCTCAAACCGCACGCGCTTGCCGGCGCGCTCGCCGCCGGCCTGCTCGCTGGTGGTGCCCGGCCAGCAAACCACCGCCCCTTTGCCGAACGCCTCGAATGAATAGAGCAGGATGCTGCGGAAAGACGAGCCATAGGCGAGCAGAATGGTCACGGAGACGATTCCCCAGACAATGCCCAGCATCGTGAGGAAGCTGCGCAGCGGATTGCGCCGCAGCGATTCCCAGGCTTGCAGTAATATTTCCCGAATCATCTTGCTGTTTCCGAGAGGCGCAGAGCTATTCGCCCCTGCGGTTCAGCCTCCCGCCTCATAGCGCAGCGCTTCGATCGGATCGACGGCAGCGGCCCGGCACGCCGGGTAGAGGGCCGAGAGCACCGCCACGGTGCCCAGCAGCGCAAACGACAGCAGCGCCGAATTGAACCTCGGCAGCATCCCGGCAAAAAACGGCGGCATGGGGATCAGGTTGACCAGCGCGCACAGCCCGTACCCGATGCCCATGCCCGCACCGCCGCTCAGGAACACCACGATGAGGGTCTCGATGAAAAATTGTCCCAGGATGGCGCGCCGCGTCGCCCCCACCGCCTTGCGCACGCCGATTTCGCGGGTGCGCTCGCGCACCGCCACCAGCATCACGTTCATCACCCCGATCCCGCCCAGAAACAGCGTCGTCACGCCCACTGCTCCCAGGAAATAGTTCATCCCGTCCACGATTTGCTGGAACGCCTTGGCGTCCTCGACCGTGTCCCAGATGCCGGCGGCCTCTTTATCGCGGGGATCGAAATCGTGCAGGCGAGCAAGCGTTCGCCGCACCTGTAGCTTGCAGTCTTCGTGTGACTGCCAGGACTTCGGCACCACCAGCAGGCGGTCCACGCTGTCGGCCGGGTGAGGCGGCGGGTTGGGGATATCGCGGATCATGGAGCTGAAGGGGATGAAAACTTTGCGGATGTCGGCGCCGTCGTAGCTGGAGTTCTGCTTCTTCTCTTGCATCACGCCGATGACGGTGTAAGGGATGGTATTCAATTCGATGGTCTCGCCGACCGCGGGCCGCGTGCCAAAGAGCTGCTTTTTGGCGTCGGTGCCCAGGAAGGCCACATGCCGGCCCTCCGCCTGATCCTGCCAGTCGTAGAAGCGGCCCTGGTCCACGGGAAGCGAGCGCGCCTCGGCGAAGGGAGGCAGCGAACCGGCCACGGTCATGGTGCCGCTGTTGTACAGGCTGCGGACCGTGGCGGGGTTGCCCAGTTCGGGCATCACGTGCTTGCATGCGGTGGCCTCGCGCTCGACGGCCAGCCAATCACGGTCGAGCCAGATCACCCGGCGGCCTGCCCGCGTCCCGCCCGCCTGCAGGCTGGTCCGGCCGGCGAACACGATCATGATGTCCTTGCCGAAGGTTTCCGCCTGGCGCTTCTGGCCGACGCGCAGGCCTTCCCCGGCGGCCACCATCAGCGTGATGGAGATGATTCCCCAGGCGATCCCAAACATGGTGAGGAAAGTGCGGAGCTTGTGCGTCCACAGCGTGCGCAAGGTGTCAGCCAACAGATCGCGCAGGACCATCGAAGAGCTACCTTCAGGTGAAGCTATTTTCTCATTGCAGGACGACTTTCTGTTTCTCGTTCAGACCGGCGAGCAGCTCGGTCTTCACCCCGTTGGAAATGCCCAGCTTGACAGCCACCTTGCGCCTGCCCTTTTCCGCCTTCGGGTCGGGCACCTCGACCGAGGAGTTGCGGTCCTTGTCGTAGATGACCGCCGCCTCGGGGATGAGCAGCACGCCCTTTTTCTCTTCCAGGATAATCTCGGCGTTAGCGCTCATGTTGGCCTTCAGCTCGAGCGAAGGATTATGGATCGAGACGCGCACCTCAAACGTGGTGACGTTGTCCTTTTCCTTGCCGAGCGGAGAGATCTTGGTGACCCGGCCTTCGTATTTCTTGTCCTTGAATGATTCGACCACGATCCGCGCCGCCTGTTCGAGATAGACTTTGCCGATATCGGCTTCGTCCACCTTGCCGAGAACGTAGACGTCGCTGACGTCCCCCAGGGTCATGATCAGAGTGGCCTGCGAGCCGAGGATCAAGATCGAGCTGACGGCGTCGCCCACTTGGACGTCCCGCGAGAGCACCAGGCCGTCAATGGGGCTGGTGATCGTCGAGTTGCGCAGGTCTTCCTCGGCGCGTTCCAGAGCTGCCTGTGCCTGAGCTACCTGGGCCTTGCCGCGGGCCATCTCCGCGCGGGAGACAGCCGTATTGCGCTGCGCCGTGACCTGCTTGTTTACCCCAAGCTGGTAGGCCTTCTCAGCGTCTTCGAGCAGCGACTTGGCGATCAGCCCATCGGTATAGAGCTGCCGGGCTCGTTCCATGGCGGCCTTCAGGAAGGGCACGTCAGGGCCTTCGGCTTCCACCAGGTTGCGCTGGTAGGTGGCCTGCGCCGCTTCCAGGGCTGCCTCGGAGGCTTGCTGCGTGGCGCGAGCTTCCCGGACGTTGGCTTGCAATTGCTCCTTGTCCAGCTCCACCAGAACCTGGCCCAGCTTCACCGTGTCTCCGTAGTCAAAATAGATCTTCTTCACGATGCCGCTGGCCTTGGACTTGACCTCGACCTTCGCCAGCGGCTGGATCTTGCCCGTGGCGACAACTGAGCGGGCGATATCGCCGCGCTCGACAGTACCCAGCTTCGAGGCGTCAATCTGGTTGTTGGGGCGCAGAGCGGCGTAGAGGCCCACCCCTGCCCCGATCAGCACCACCAGGATGATCACAATCAGGATGATTCGCCGGCGCCGCCTGCGGCCGTTCTTGCCGTTATTCGCCATGAACACGCCCCCGTGCCGTCACCCAGTGGATTCCCTACCCGAGTATACGACGCCTGCTAGCTAGTAGTTCCCTGGAGCGCGCCCACCAGCCGCCCGGGGAACAGCTTCTACGCAAGAGGATACACTTCGCTGCGAACCGCCCCCTCCACCAGGCTACCGCCCTGTAGATTTAGACGCCAACAGGCGCAGAAAGTCTCTCGAAACTTGGCCATAGGATGCCGGGGAAGGCCGAAGGGCGGCCTTTCCCGTCCCGTCGCCAAGCTCCACTTGCTCTTCCGGACAGAACCTGATAATTCGGGGCGGGCAAATCGCTCAGCGGTGCCGGGTCAAAGGAGAGACGCGATGGCCAAAGCGAAAAAGTTCGACATCTACGAGGCCTACAAGGCGGACTACGTCACTCCGAAAAAGCCGGCGCTGGTGGATCTCAAACCCGCGCCCTATCTGCTCATCGCCGGGCAGGGCGCCCCAGAGGGAAAGGTTTTTCAGGCCAACGTCGGAGCCCTCTACAACGTAGCCTTCACCGTGAAAATGGCCCGAAAATTTGCCGGCCGGGACTACACCGTCTCAAAGCTCGAGGGACTCTGGTGGGTAAACGACGCGAACCGTGAATTCCCCGATGTGCCCCGCGACCTGTGGAACTGGAAACTCCTGATCCGCGTCCCGGAATTCATCACGAAGAAAGAAGCAGAAGAGGCCATCGGCAAGCTGCAGCAGAAAGGCAAACCTGCCGAAGTCGCCGAAGTGCGGCTCGAGGCGCTCGACGAAGGCCGGTGCGTGCAGATGCTGCACGTCGGGCCCTATGACCGCGAGGCTCCCACGCTGGCCCAGATGAGTGAGTTTGCCCGGCAGAAGGGATTGACCTTCCACGGCCTGCACCACGAAATCTATCTCTCCGACCCGCGACGCGTTCCTGGGGAACGCCTGCGGACCATCCTCCGCCGCCCGGTCCATTGAATCCGACCCAGTAAGCCATCCGGGCGAGGAGCTAAAGGGAAACTTTGCGCAGGCGAAGCGCGTTCGCGATCACCGAAACCGAGCTGAAGCTCATGGCCGCGCTGGCGATCATGGGGTTGAGCAGCAACCCAAACGCGGGATAGAGCACGCCCGCAGCGAGCGGGACTCCCAGAGCGTTATAAAGGAATGCAAACACCAGGTTCTGCCGAATGTTGCGCATGGTCTTGCGGCTCAAACGGCGCGCGCGGGCGATGCCGCGGAGATCGCCCTTCACCAGGGTGATGCCGGCGCTCTCCATACTCACGTCGGTGCCCGTGCCCATGGCGATGCCGACCTCCGCAGCAGCCAGCGCCGGGGCATCGTTGATGCCGTCGCCGGCCATCGCCACCCGGTGGCCCTCTCTTTGAAGGCGCTTCACCACTTCGCTCTTGCCCTCCGGCAGGACCTCGGCCTCAAACTCGTCAATGCCCAGCTTGCGCGCCACCACCTCAGCCGTTGTGCGGCTGTCGCCGGTCAGCATGACGATGCGCATGCCGTCCCCGTGGAGCATGCGGATGGCTTCATAGCTCGAGTCTTTGATGGTGTCGGCGATCCCCAGCAGCCCCGCAGCCCGCCCCTCAACGGCTAGGAACACAACCGTCTGCGCGTCGCGGCGCAGCGATTCAGCCTTCTCGGCCAGCGGGCTCAAATCGAGGCTGAGTTCCGCAAAGAGCTGCTGGTTGCCCAGAGCAACTTGCTGCCCGGCCACTCGCCCGAGGATGCCCTTGCCCGCAATGGCGCGGAAATCGGCGGCCTCGTCGAGCGCGAGGCGCTTCTCGACCGCCGCCGCCAGTAGGGCTGCCGCCAGCGGATGCTCGCTGCCGCGCTCCAGGCTCGCCGCCAGGCGCAGCAGCTCCGACTCGTCCGCCGCAGGGCCTCCGGGCAGCGCCACCACAGTTGTGAGCCGCGGCTTGCCCTCAGTGAGCGTGCCCGTCTTGTCCACAACCAGCGTGTCCACCTTCTCCAGCAGCTCCAGCGCCTCGGCATTCTTGATCAGCACGCCGGCGGTGGCGCCGCGGCCGGTGCCGACCATGATGGAAATGGGCGTAGCCAGTCCCAGCGCGCAGGGGCAGGCGATGATGAGCACGGCCACCGCATTCACCAGCGCATAGGCGAGTCGCGGCTCCGGCCCGGCCATCGCCCAGACCACGAAGGTCGCTGCGGCCGCCAACACCACCGCAGGCACAAAGTACGACGAAACAACGTCGGCCAGCCGCTGGATCGGGGCGCGGCTGCGCTGCGCTTCCGAAACCATGCGCACGATCTGCGCGAGCAGGGTCTCGCTGCCGATGCGCTCGGCGCGCATCACGAAGCTTCCCGTGGTGTTTACCGTGCCGCCGGTGACCCGGTCCCCGGGGCGTTTCTCAACCGGAATGGGCTCGCCGGTGACCATCGCTTCGTCCACGGCGCTCGCGCCCTCGAGCACCACGCCGTCCGCCGGCACTCGCTCGCCGGGGCGCACGCGCAGCCGGTCTCCGCGGCGCACCTGCTCGAGCGGCACGTCCTGCTCGGCGCCGCCCTCGCCCAGCAGTCGGGCAGTCTTGGGCTGAAGCCCCAGCAGAGCGCGGATCGCGCTGCCGGTCCGGCTGCGCGCGCGCAGCTCCAGCACCTGTCCCAGCAACACGAGCGTGGTGATCACCGCGGCGGCCTCAAAATACACCTCCAGCCCGCCGCCAGGTCCGCGGAGCGACGCCGGGAAAATGCCGGGAAACAGCGCGGCCACCACGCTATAGATGTAGGCCGTGCCCGTGCCCACGGCGATCAGGGTGAACATGTTCAGCCGGAGCGTGGCCACCGACCGCGAGCCGCGCTCGAAGAACGGCCAACCGCCCCAGAGCACCACCGGGGTCGCCAGAGCAAGCTCGAGCCAGACCAGCGCGCGCGTCGAGAGCGCCTGCTGCACCGGCCGGCCGGGGAGCATCTCCGACATGGCCAGGAACAGCAGCGGAGCGGTAAGGATTGCGCTCGACCAGAACCGCCGCGTCATCGAAGCCAGCTCCGGATTCGCCGCCTCCACCGCCCCAACCGTGCGCGGCTCGAGCGCCATGCCGCAGATCGGGCAATTGCCCGGGGCGCTACGCACAATTTCCGGGTGCATGGGGCAGGTGTATTGGACACCCTCTACGGTGAGTTCGGTCGTGGCTTCGCGGTCTGCAGCAGCGGCGGCGGGACCCGCGTACCTTCCCGGCCCTGCTCGGAATTTCTCCGCGCAGCGCTGACTGCAGAAGAAATACGTCTGCCCCGCATGCTGGTGCGAGCCCGCGGCGCGGTTCGGATCCACACCCATTCCGCAGACCGGATCCTTCACCGCCGGTCCGTTCCCAACTACCGGGAGCGTCACGGCATGCTTCGGCCGGGTGTGCGCATCGAAGACCATAGTCGCCAGCTATATTAGATGATTCGGCGATGCAGGGGGGAACAGGCCGGCTGCTATAATGGGCGCATGACGCTGGTCGAGATTACCTATGAGCTGCAATCCCCGCTCAAGCCCGCGCAACTGCGGGCGCTCGCAGACTTCGCCAATACTTACGGGCTGCGCCGGTTCCGTGTGGACGAGGAAAACAAGCTGCTCGCGTTTGAATACGACGCTTCGCGCCTTAAGGAGACCGAAGTGGCGCACGTGCTGCGGCAGGCAAGGATTCCCATCGTCCGCCGGGTCTAGTGCAGTTCCAACTTCTTGAGCCAATACGCAGAGCCTCTATCCGAAAGTGCAGAGCGGCACATGCTTTCCGATTGGACTGAACAGGGTAGCCATAGATCGTTGGAATGGCACAAGCAGGCTGCGCTGCGGGGACGATTCCCGAGTGCAGAATAAAGATGGGGCTCCTGCTTGGGAACAGGAGCCCCTAAAGGGCACTCCGTTTCCCGGCCTTTTTTTGGCCGGGGCGTGGGGTCATCCATCCTAGCTTCCCTCTCAGAGGCAGGTGGGAACGACCTGCACCAGCCAGCGAACAAGCCCCTTCCCCCTCGTTCGCCGAGTAGTGTAGATCGTCTATCGGAATGCCCTCGGTTTCCCTCCTGCACAATCACCGCCAGTGTCGCGAAAAACTTCGGCGCCCGCCAAGCGGCTACGCCAGCACGCTTTAGCGAGAAAGGTTGTTTCCGCTAAGCCGGTTTTTGTTTCACTCCACGTTTCAATCCGGGAGAATCCTCCCGCTCCGGGAATCTCGCCTTTCTGGCTGACCTGCAGACCCAATTACCTGACGCTGCCACCGAGCGCTATCCCCCGGAGCAGAGGCCAGTCGGCAACGAAATTCCGCGGGTCCTGGCAAAGGAGCGCTGCGCCAGGAGTCGCTTCAGGAAGACTTGGCGGGCGTCGGGCGAGACAACGCCGCAAAGATGAGCTCAGCAGCAAACAGTTCAATTTTGAAACTGGCCTTGCAAGTGCTTCCCCGGTCTATGCAGATTGCATTGAAAGTAGGCGCCTTGCGGACTCTTGTGGCAGACCATTTGGCGACAAGCGTGCCCAGAGATTCCGCCATGGCCCCCACGAAGAAGAAAAAGCTGGGGGAAGTTCTACGCGATCGGGGATCCATCTCGTCTGCCGACCTCTCCAAAGCTCTCGAGGATCAGCAAGGGAAGGTGATCCACCTGGGCGAACTCATGTTAGAGCGCAGCCTGGTCAGCAAGCCGGATCTCATCGCTGCGCTGGCGGAAGTTACTCGTGTGCCTTACGTGGACTGCAGCACCGCCCAGGTGGACCTAGCGGTGCTCAAGCGGATCCCCCGCAACGTGGCCCAACGTTGCTGCGTTTTTCCGTTGGTGCGCGAGGGGCCGCGGCTGGTTACCGTGATGGCTGAGCCGCAGAACCTGGGCACCCTCGACGAGCTCCGATTTACTTCCGGGTTGGAGATCGCGCCCCGGCTGGGCTTCCGCGCCGAAATCAACGCGGCGATTGAAAAGCACTACGCCGAGTCAGTGTCCGCCGAAACCCCGGCAACCGCCAAGCAGGTAACCCTGTCCGTGGGAGAGGGCGATGCCCCCGAGATGGAGTTCATCTCCACGAGTTCCCGCCAGAGCAACCTGGAGGCCATGGAGGAGCTGCAGGCTGAGCTGGTGAAAAAGCGCACGCCCGCGGTGCGCCTGGTCTCGTCCATGATTATAGCGGCGATGAACAAACATGCCAGCGACATTCACGTGGAGCCGCAGGCCACCGATACCATCGTGCGCATCCGGGTGGACGGGGTCCTGCGCGACCTGCAACACATCCCGCGGGCGCTGCAGAACTCTCTGGTCTCCCGCATCAAGATTCTCTCCGACATGGACATTGCCGAGCGGCGGGCGCCGCAAGACGGCCGGTTCTTGGTCAAGATCGCGCAGAAAAAGCTCGACCTCCGCGTCTCCTCACTGCCGACGCAATACGGCGAAAAAGTGGTGATGCGACTGCTGGAACCCGATGCCCCGCTGCGAGGGTTTTCTGAGCTGGGCCTGTCGCCGGAGATCGAGGAGTCGCTCAATGGGGTGCTTGAACTGCCTCAGGGCATGCTTCTGGTGACCGGTCCGACCGGGTCCGGCAAGAGCACCACGCTCTATGCCTGCCTGAACGTACTGCGCCGGCCGGCGGTCAACATCGTCACGGTGGAAGACCCGGTGGAGTACGCCATGGCGGGCATCAACCAGGTGCACGTCAACTCCAAAGCCGGCCTGACATTCGCGAGCTGCCTGCGCTCGATCCTGCGGCAGGACCCCAACGTCATCATGGTGGGGGAGATCCGCGACCGGGAGACGGCGGAGATTGCGCTCAAGGCCGCGCAGACAGGGCACCTGGTCCTCTCCACCCTGCACACCAACGACAGCATTGCTGCGATCACACGTTTGCTGGACCTGGAGGTCCCCGGTTTTCTGATCGCCTCTTCGGTGTCGGGCATTATCGCGCAGCGCCTGGTGCGCCGGTTGTGCTCTTGCCACAACCAGGTGGCCGTCACCGCCGAATACACCACCCTGTTGATGCAGGCGGGGCTGGCTGAATCCATGGAGACTCGGCACATCCCCGTGGGCTGCGACAGCTGCGACCAGACTGGCTACAAGGGACGTATAGGCATCTACGAGATGCTGGTGTTCGACGAGAACATCCGTACCGCCGTGCGTTCCGGCGGCCGCAACGACGAAATTCGCAGCCAGGCGCGCGGCGCCAACATGAAAATGATGCAGGAATATGCCTTGGAGTACTTGAGGATGGGCATGACCACTCTCGAGGAGGTCCGGCGAGTGGTGCCGCTCGAAGCTGCCCCGGGGGTGAAGTGCTCCGGCTGCGGCCAGGACCTGGTGACCGGATTCCTGTACTGTCCGTACTGCGGGACCAAAACGAGCCGCCCCGGCGGGTCCCGCGTGGTCGTCCGCGACCTCGCTGCGGAAGCCGTGCGAAAATGAGCCCTCGCCGCAACGCGCACCCGGCCCCCAGTTCGCGGCAGTGCCAGCGCTTCCCGCATCTGCGCGACCTCTCTCTGGTCTACGAGGGCCACGGCGAACACATCGCCGTCCGCGCGCCCGACATCAGCTCGCGAGGGATGTTCATCAACACCGCGAACCATTTTCCCGAAGGCGCGGTGCTCCAGCTCAGGTTCCGCCTCACCCGCTCGGACTACGAGGTGAAAACGCGCTGCGAGGTACGCTACTGCCTGCCCGGCGTCGGCATCGGCGTCGAGTTTGTACACCTTCCCCCCGAAGCGGTGCGCGCCATCGAGCAGGAAGTTCGCAGAGCCAACCGCTCGCGCAAGGCGTAGCGCGCCGGAACGCTCGCAACTCCTCCACCATCTGGCAAGCCCCAGCCGCAGATAACCGGAGTGTTGCACCTGCGGCAAGTGGAACCCACACAGGATGCCTTCCCCACCGGGGTTTGCGGTAGTCTGAGACTGCCAAGGAAGAGGCGCATGGATATAGCGGCCAAAACGCCCGCCCCGGAGAGCAGCCCGACGACGGCACGCGCGGCAGTTCCCCCGGCGATGCCCACTCCCGCGCTCATCTCGGCCATGCTGGCCGCTTCCAAGCAGGTGAGCGATTTGATCTTCTCGCCGGGCCGCGCCCCGCAGGTGGAGCGTAACGGCCAACTGGTCGAGGTGAAAATCCCCGGGCTCGCCGCATTAACCCCTCAGGATACCCGTCGCATCGCCGACGACCTGATCGGGCGGCACGAGCACGCAGCGCATAAGTTGGAGCAGGATGGCTCCGCCGATCTCTCCTACAGCCTGCCCGGCCAGGCGCGCTTCCGCGTCAACATCTTCCGCCAGCGCGGCACTTGCGCCATCGTGATGCGCGTCATCCCCAACGCCATTCCCGACTTCGCTGCCCTGTGCCTGCCGCCGCAACTTGCGGAGATCGCCAACCTGCGCACCGGCATCGCGCTGGTGACCGGGCCGACCGGCTCGGGAAAATCCTCCACGCTGGCGGCCATCCTGAACAAGATCAACCTGGAGAAGGCTTACCACATCCTGACGATTGAAGACCCCGTCGAGTTCCTCCATAACCACAAGAAGGCCACCATCCACCAGCGGGAGCTGCACAGCGATACGCCTACCTTTGCCCTGGCTCTCCGGGCGGCCCTCCGGCAGGCTCCGAAAGTGATTCTGGTCGGCGAGATGCGCGACAAAGAGACGATCGAGATTGCCCTGGAAGCCGCCGAAACCGGCCACCTGGTCTTATCCACCCTGCACACCATCGACGCTTCCAAGACCATCGAGCGCATCATCGGCGTTTTTCCCTTGAGCGACCAGCAAACCATCCGCAACCGCCTGTCAAAGGCCTTCCGCTACATCGTTTCGCAGCGGCTCGTGCCGCGGAAAGATGGCAGCGGGCGCATTGCCGTCGTCGAGATCCTGAAGTCCACCATGCGCACCCGCGAGTATGTAGAAAAAGGAGAAGGCGAGGGCAAGACCCTGTTGGACGCCATGCGCGACGGCTCGACCGAAGGCATGCAGCACTTCGATGGGGAGCTGGAGAAGATGATCCGCGCCGGCACGATTGACTTGGAGACCGGTCTGGGCTACGCCAGCAACCACGGCAATCTGGCTCTGGAGCTCGCTGACTTGGTAGCACAACCGCCTGCGGCAGCGGCCCCTGCGCCCCGAGCGAAACCCGCCGGCGGCGCAGAGTTCGAGATCGTCCGGTAAAAACTACAGGAAGATCCTGCGAAGGCCTTCGAATGCCGTAGAGCTGCCCGCCGATACCGTCCCGGCAGTCCGACCGGAGTGACCCTGGGCGGCTCCTTCCGCCTTCACTCATGTGCCGCCGTGACCCTACAAGAATGCGTTCCATGACCTAGGTACCGAGGAAAAAGTGGCCTCCGTACCATCGCTGCTCGGAAAGAGACCTGGGACACTGTCAGTGGACACTTAGCGATGAGAAAAACCAATCCAGCGCTCGCCATTGTGGTCCTGGCCGGGCTGTTGCCCCTCGCCGCGCTCGCGGACAAATTCTCTCCTAAGGTGCATACCCGCCCGGCGAGCCTGTGTGCTTGCGGCTGCGGCGCCACAAAGATGGCACCCGGCTGCACTCGGGTCTGTAAGCCGCCGAAGAACCACAGCCAGTGGTGGGCGACTCCTTGCCAGAAGCGTCCCGCCTCACACCCTTCGAGGAGCCCTGATTCGGGTCCCTATCCGCCCGACGACGATCCCGAGATCGCCCGCCGCTAATTCCCGCCGCAACGAAACCTTTCTGCCCTGACTTTTCGGATCTGTTCCTGGATTCCAGCGGCCGAAAACAGCCCGGTACGGCGTGCCGCACGCCAGGCTTCTTGGAGGAACTTACCGGCGATGACGTGTCTCTGAGGCGTCCCGCAAAGTAGCCAGCGCGCTCGACTGACAGAGAACCCCAATGATTTCATCTGGCCTGACCCTCTCCCGCGGCGTATTAACTACTTCGGGTGAAGTGACTTGACCTGTCAAGCGCAACCTGCGATCATCATATCGCTTGATCGAGAGTGGTTAACATTGCGCCAGAGTCCTATTTCTCCCAACCGCTGACTCGGAAGAAATCGCTCCACGCCTGGCAGATCCAATACTCATGACAGCATGGCAAAAATCCTTGAACCTCCCGAACGGTAAGCTCTCGAAGCCGCCGGAAGTCCAGCGCAGGGCTCTGCCTGCGGAGCTATTCGCGTGCGAGTAATCGCGCCGTAGGAGCGAGCATGAGCCAGACCGCCATTCAGGAAGTTCGACCCTGGGAACGGCCCTTTTGGAGACCTGCGCAAGGCAAAGCGGGGGTTCTTTTTTATCTTGTCCTGATACACGTATTGGCGGTCATCGGGCTGATTCTTTTTCCGCTTCCGAGCTTGAAGGTTCTCAGCTTCACTCTGCTTTTTACGGCTCTCGGCGGTTTCGGCACGACGGTCTGTTACCACCGCCTGCTCGCGCACCGCACTCTCAAGCTGAACAAGGTCATCGAGCACCTCCTGGTTTTCGGGGCCATGTTCAACGGCTCAGGAGCTCCGGCAAGCTGGGTCGCCTACCACCGGCTCCATCACTCACGTGCCGATACGCCCGACGACATCTCCAGCCCCCAGCAAGGGGGCTTCTGGTGGGCGCACCTCCGCTGGCTTTATCAGTCGGCGCCGGCGGACACCAAGCGCTGGTGCCCGGAGCTGACCAGACGGTCCTACAAGTTTTGGGAATATGCACAAGTCCCCGTGATCCTGCTCTCCCTGTTCTGCGGCCTCGCCCTCGGCTGGCAGGGCTTCTTCTGGCTGGGCGCAATCCGTCTGGTCTATTCGCTGCACGGGCAGTGTTTGGTGAACAGTCTCACGCACCTGGGCCACGCCGAAAAAGGAGACTCCAGCAAGAACGTCTGGTGGCTGGGGCCGTTCCAATTGACCGCCTGGGGCGAGAACTGGCACAGGAACCACCACTCCAACGCCGGCTCGGCGCGCCTCGGCCTGCGCTGGTGGCAGACCGACATCGGGTGGTACTTCATCTACGCCCTGGAAGCGGTCGGGCTCGCCAGCAACGTAAGACGACCCCGAGCACGATAGGCCCAGTCAGTTTCATCCTCCCTCTCACCGGTTTGTTGTAAAACTCCCTGGGGGTCACCCGTTAGACTGACTCTATTTCACGCGAGCGCCTCAATCACTTGGTCGTGTAGTCGAACTCAGGAAGCGCCGCCCTGAGGGGCTGCGTTACTTAAATATGTTGCGCCAGCCAGTCAATTCTACATGGCGAGCGACAAGGTTACTTCTTCTTTGCGGGAATAAGTCGCGGTAGAGTTCGCCGATGCTGCGAATGATCGATGAGCAGGGAAAGCCGACTGAGTCTTGTTCCTTCCTTTTTTGCGCTGATGACCCACCAAGTTGTCACCCTTTGGTATGAAGGGGCTTGAGAACGGAAAAACTCCCAAGCGCTCTTGTTTTCGCGAAATCGCTTTTCCTGTTGAGCGGTGAAGCGAGCGTGCTTGCGTTGCTCGTAAGAGTAAATGCCAGACTTTCTTGCGCTGCGCGCTACAAAGGCCTTAAGGCCGGCAGGGTGCATCAGCCCTTTCTTTGTGAGCTCTCGAACGCGTTGGATGTTAATTGAACTCCAAGCGCTGGTGGGCCTCCGCGGAGTGAAGCGAATCGAGTAGCTGCTTTCGTCGATGCTCCTTCGAACGCCGTCGATCCAACCGAAGCAGAGAGCGGCGTCTACGGATTCCGGCCAAGTGATGCTGGGCTTTCCGGAATCTTTTTTGTAGAAGCCGACGACCAGTTCGCGGAATTTGTCGTGATGGGCTTCCAGCCAGGCACGGAAGTCAGGTGGCGTCGGAAAGAATGTTGGTCTTGGCGGCATGGGGTCCAATTGAATTAAGTATAGAGCAAGACTCAATGGCCGCATAAGGCGCTAACGGGACAACTGACTTCCTGCCAAGCAACTCTATCCAGCTGAGCTACGGGCGCGCTCAGAGAAGATCCGTTTCAATTCTTCCCGGCCCTGCCCAGGACTTTAAGAAGCGTTCCCGCCGCACAGCTTCCGCCCGAGTGGCGTACGCTTCCTGGTGAACCAGTTTCCACCGGACCTCTGATGTCATAACGACGTCGGCCTCGCGACGGTCCGAGTAAACTGTGCGGTGTCCAACCTTACAGCGCTCGGATCGAGGGAGGCCGAGATGCGGGTTATAGGCTGCGACTTGCACGCTCGACAACAAAGGATTGCGATGTTGAATACCGAAACAGGGGAGGTGGTAGAGAAAATACTCAGGCACGAAGCCGATAAGGTGCGGGAATTCTACGCTTCGCTACCAGGCCAGGTTCGCGTGGGCATCGAAGCTACCGGATCGATGCACTGGTTTTTGAAGTTGATGGAAGAGCTGGGAATCGACTGCCAGGTCGGTCATCCGGCGAAGATCCGCGCGGCCGAGCCACGCAAACAGAAGCACGATCGGCGGGATGCGGCGTTGCAACTGAAGCTCCTCGTAGAAAATCGCTTCCCATCGATCTGGATGCCGCCGACCGAGCAACGGGATCTGCGCGTGCTGCTGTTGCACCGTCACCAGTGGGTGCGCATGCGGACGCGAGTGCAGAACACGCTGCAAGCCATCGCGCTCAGTAGCGGGTTGCGGCGGGGCTCTACTCTCTGGAGCCAAGCAGGCCAACACGCGATCGCGTCGTTGCCGCTGACGCCGAATGCAGCACATCGGCGAACCCAGTTGCAGACGTTGTACCGCAAGTTGGACCGTCAGATCGGCAAGCTGGACGAGCGAGTCAGAGACCAGGCCTTGCGACGCCCCGGAGCAAAGCTGTTAATGACACATCCGGGAGTCGGGGCCGTTACGGCGTTGGCCACGGACGTGTTCTTAGGTGACCCAACGCGATTCGCCAACGGTAAAGCACTGGCAAGCTACGTGGGCATGATCCCCAGCGAACATTCCAGCGGCGGACGGCAGCGGCTCGGCCAACTAAGCAAACAAGGCAGCCCGCTGCTGCGATTTCTGTGGGGCGAGCAGCAATGCACGCCGTACACCAAGATCCGGGCTTGAAACACTTCTACCGGCACAAGCTACAGCAGAAGGGATTAGGTAAGGCGAGGGTTGCCGCGGCTCGCAAACTGGGGATCCGGCTGTACATCATGCTGTGCGACCAGATCGATTACGAAGAATTCTGTCGCCGGGGCCAACTGCCGCAGAAATGCGGTAGTGCCCATGCGGGGATGTCTGACCGGAACCATGGTCCTGCAGTACAGTGACCGAACCTCTGAATAGGCTACCCGCCTCCCTGGATTGCAGGGAGTTCGAATAACTCATCATGGTCCTCAGTGACCGAAGAGATGGTTGGTGGGCAACACCGAGTTGATGAACTGAGACGGGCCGAGCGAGTAGGTTGGGCATGGACAACAATCCAGAAGAGCGCCGAACAAAGAAACGGTTCTGCGCAGACTCAGGGGTGTGACCGAACAAGGCCAAAAAGGAAATCAAAAAACTCTTTACACGGCCGGCGTCGTTAGAGATGGTTCCGGAGTTCAGCGGTAATTGTCTATCCTGTTGGTTCGCTTTGCTTTCTGCTACGGCTTAGTACATGGTTTTCCCTGCTGTTCGGCCCTTATTGTTCTGAAATTGTTCCGAAGACGTTTTGAAATTTCGTTGAGTCAGCCTGGAGCAATCTCTCGTGGCAGACTGCTTTTCCGGGCCGAAAGGAAATCTTTGCGGCTAGGAGAAATAAGGCTCACGTGTCAAACAGCTCGAAACCTCCACCGAAGAGCCTCCAGGCCGTGGACAAAGCCTCTTCAGTCGTGAGAAGTTCGGGTCCCGAGGAGGCCCTATGAGACGCACTTCTATATTTATGACTATAGCTTTTCTTGCTGGCCTCGGCATCGGCTACTTCGCCCGAAGCGCTGGTACGGGGACGCTTCAGCAAAGGGACACGCACGCGGCGGACTTAGCGGCCATCGAAAAACTCCACAGAGCAGACGTTGAGGCTACACTGACGCAAGACCTGATGGATTCGAACGGCTGAGGCTGAGTTTTGGGCTTGACGGCCAAATAAGTAAGCAATACGGTGCCAGCGAGAATGGTACTCACCCTAGAGTTTCTTGCCGTGTTAGGTGCTGGCCTCTTCGTCGGAGGCGCGGTCTACATTTCCGTCGTGGAACACCCAGCCAGGATGAAAGCGGGTGTGAAAGTAGCTTTGGCCGAATTTCGACCAAGCTATAGGCGAGCGGCGCCGTGGCAGGCTACATGTGCAGCCGTAAGCTTGATCGCAGGTGTCTTCGCCGCCTTGCTAACTTCAACGCCGGCTTGGGCGCTCGGCGGGTTGTTGGTTGGTGCGGTGATTCCCTTGACCCTCGTTGTGATCATGCCCATCAATCGCCAACTCTTGGACACTAACGCTATGCTGTCAGATCACGATGCGACCGCGCTACTAGAAAAATGGGGACGGCTTCATGGAGTTCGCAGCACTCTTGGCGCAGCAGGGCTCCTAGTTTTTCTGTCCAAGGTCTTGTTGCGATAAAGTCTAGAATTGGATTGTTCGTCTATAATCTGCAACTTATGACCAAGACAGAGGAGCGATGGTCTCGGAGAGACTTCGTGAAAAGGACAGTGGCAGGAGTGGTAAGCGGCTTGATTGCTCAAGTTGGCTCAGGCACAGTTCAAGCTGATATCCGCACTGGAGATGCTGCAAGTCCGATGAAGCTAAGCCTGAGCGAAGCGTCTGAACTCGCCCGCAACAAAAAGATCTCGCCCGTGGAACTGACGCAGGCGTGCCTGAGGCGCACCGAGCAGCTCAACCCAAAGCTGAACGCGTTCATCACGGTTACGGCGGACGCCGCGCTGGCGCAGGCCCGCGAAGCAGAGGCCGACATACAGCGAGGCCGCTGGAAAGGCCCGCTGCACGGAATCCCGATCGCGCTGAAGGACTTGGTGGACATCGCCGGGGTGCGCACGACGGCAGCCAGTGCTCTATTCAAAGACCGTATTCCCGCTCAGGATGCGGAGATTGTCCGGCGCCTGAAGGCCGCGGGAGCAGTGCTCCTGGGCAAGCTGAACATGCACGAGTTCGCCTACGGAGGCAGCTCAGTGATCAGTTTTTTTGGCCCTGTGCGGAATCCCTGGGCGCTCGATACTTCGGCGGGAGGCTCCTCCGCGGGGTCCGCGGCAACCGTGGCAGCGGGACTGTGTTACGGAGCCATCGGCTCGGACACTGGAGGCTCGATCCGGCAACCGGCGGCTTACTGCGGAATCGTTGGACTCAAGCCCACCTATGGCCGGGTCAGCACCCGAGGCGTGATCCCTCTCTCCTGGTCACTCGACCACCTGGGTCCCATGACGCGCACGGTGCGCGATGCGGCCCTGATGCTGCAGACGCTGGCAGGTTACGACCCGGAAGACACAACCAGCACGGGTACGCCTATTCCCGACTACGCGGCGGCACTCGGCAAGAAAACGAATTTTCGGCTGGGGATTCCTCGCGCTTACTTCTATGACGGACTGCACCCGGAGATTCAGGCCGCCGTGACCGCCGCGCTTTCCGTGCTGGGGAAACTGACAGCTGGTCAGCGCGACATTGAGATTCAGACAGGTAGCGAGGCCGCTACTCTGGTTCTCCGGGCGGAGGCCTATGCATATCACCAGGAGAACGCCGCGAAGAGTCCTGAGCTTTACCAGCCGGAAACTCTAAAGAGGATCCGTTCCGGCTCCGAGATTAGCGCCAGTTCCTATATTTCCGGCCGGCGCCAGCTCGATCAGCTTCGCCGCTCGACGCAAAAGATTTTCGAGACTGTGGATCTCCTGGTCACACCCTCCAGTCCGGTGCCACCCTTCAAGATTTCTGAGCTTCTTGCGGATATGGACAATCTGCGGAGCAAGGAAATCCTAATGCTTCGCAATACACGGCCATTCAACGCGCTCGGGCTGCCCACCGTCTCCGTTCCGTGCGGCTTTACCAGCACCGGGTTGCCCATCGGCATGCAGATCACAGGCCCAGCGGGAGGCGAAGCAACTGTTCTTAGTTTGGCGAACGTCTACGAGCAAGCGACGGATTGGCACAAGCGCAATCCGAGTTAAAGGATTGCCCTGTGCCGATATGCAATCCTTTTGAAACGGAGCTGCAGAGGCCCGTCCCATTCGTTGACTTGCCTGTGAGCGCGGCCTAACATGCCACTCCGAGGGCAGGTTTCTTCCCCATGATTGGCCAGACTATCTCGCATTACCGAATCCTGGAAAAGCTAGGCGGCGGGGGGATGGGTGTGGTCTACAAAGCTGAGGACACACGCCTTCATAGATTCGTCGCTCTGAAATTCCTGCCGCCGGAGCTAGCCAATGACCGCGCTGCCCTCGAACGGTTCCGGCGTGAGGCGGAGGCTGCTTCAGCACTCAATCACCCGAACATCTGCACGATTCACGATATCGGCGAACACGACAGTAAGCCCTTCATCGTGATGGAGCTGATGAAGGGAAAAACACTGAAACACCGTATCGAAGGGAAGCCGCTGCCGGTGGACGAGGTTCTGGAGCTGGCGATTCAGATTGCGGATGGATTAGATGCCGCTTGCACCGAGGGCATTGTTCACCGGGACATCAAGCCTGCAAATATCTTCGTGACCGCGCGGGGGCAGGCAAAAATTCTCGACTTCGGCCTGGCAAAGCTCACTCCTGTCAGCGGAGGAGTCGGCGTTTCCGCGATGCCGACAGCCTCGACGGAAGTGTTGCTCACGCGCCCCGGCACAACGATTGGCACTGTGGCCTATATGTCGCCCGAACAAGTGCGAGGCGAAGAACTCGATCCGCGCACGGACGTTTTCAGCTTCGGCCTCGTGCTCTATGAAATGGCCACCGGCCGACGGGCGTTCACGGGCAACACCGCCGGAGTCATCGTGGACAGCATCCTGAACCGTTCGCCGATTCCCGCTAGTCGCGTAAATCCTGAGTTGTCGCCCAAGCTCGAAGAGGTCATCAACCGGGCGCTGGAGAGAGACCGAAATCTGCGTTACCAGCACGCGGCGGACATGCGTGCGGAACTACAAAGGGTGAAGCGAGACACGGAGTCGAGTCGCTCGGCGGTGGTGCCTTCTGAAGCGAAGGCTGTATCAGCCTCAGCCGTCCCGACTCGTGCTCGCCCCTTCCGATGGGTCGCAATCGCAGGTGCTGCGGTGGTGGTCATCGGTCTAGCCGTGGGCGGCTGGCTCTATTTTGCGCGTCGGGCGCATGCTCTCACCGAGAAAGACACCATCGTGCTCGCCGATTTCATGAACAAGACGGGCGATTCTGTCTTCGACGACACGCTCAAGCAGGCCCTGGCCGTGGGCCTTGGCCAGTCGCCCTTCCTGAACATTCTTTCAGAGGAGAAAGTTCGCGAGACGCTGCGGCAGATGACACGCTCGCCAAGTAACCGATTGACGCAAGACCTGGCGCGCGAGGTGTGCCAGCGTGCTGGCAGCAAAGCCTACCTGGCAGGCTCGATTGCGGCGCTGGGAACGCAGTATGTGATTGGTTTGGAGGCCCTGAACTGCGCGAGCGGGGACGTGCTGGCACGCGAGCAGGTGACGGCTGCGGGCAAGGAGCAAGTTCTCTCGACGCTGGGGCAGGCCGCAGCAAAGCTTCGCAACGAGGTAGGCGAATCGCTCAGCTCGGTACAGAAGTTCGACGTCCCGCTGGAGCAGGCGACCACGAATTCGCTGGAAGCACTCAAGGCCTACACCCTGGGTCGAAAAACCAACCGCGAAAAGGGAGACGCCGAGGCCATTCCATTCAACAAGCGCGCCATCGAACTCGACCCCAACTTTGCCCTCGCGTACGTTTCTCTGGGGCTTAATTACTATAATCTGAATCAGCCCAGCTTGGGCGCTGATTATCTGAGGAAGGCCTTCGACCTGCGCGACCGCGTCACCGAACGCGAGAAGTTCCACATCACCGCGCACTACTACGACCCGGCCACGGGCGAGGTGGAAAAAGCGAATCAGACGTCCCAACTGTGGGTACAAACTTACCCGCGCGATTTTATGGCTTACAGCAATCTGGGCACTACCTACATGATTCTGGGGCAACATGAGAAGGCTGCCACCGAAACCCGTGAAGCGCTTCGCCTGGAGCCGAACAACGTCGTGAGTTATGAGAATCTCGGCCAGATTTACCTAGCCCTGAACCGATTCGATGAAGCAAGGACCACAACCGAAGAGGAGCAGCGGCGCAAGCTCGGGGGTATTCCGCTGCACCTGAACCTGTATGCCCTGGCCTTCTTCCAGGGCAACGTGGCAGCCATGCGGCAGCAGGCGGACTGGGCTATTGGAAAACCAGGTGCAGAAGACTGGATGCTTTCGCTTGAATCCAATACCGAAGCCTGGTCTGGGAGACTCGCGAAAGCCCGCGAGCTATCTCGGCAAGCGGTCGAGAGCGCGCGCCGCGGCGATGAGAAAGAGCCCGCCGCCCTATGGCAAGCGAACGCGGCGATACGCGAAGCGCTATTCGGCAACGCGGAGGCGGCCCGCCAGAATGCTGCCGCGGCGCTAGCGCTCGCACCAGGTAGCCGCGATGCGGAGGCGCATGCGGCGCTGGCCTATGCGTTGGCAGGCGATACGCCACATGCCCAGATACTTGCAGATGACCTCGCCAAGCGCTTCCCGCAGGATACCGTCGTGCAATCGGTCTGGCTTCCTACCATCCGCGCGCAGATAGAAACAAGCCGCAAGAATGCTGCCCGGAGCGTCGAGGTTCTCCAGGCGGTAGCACCCTATGAACTGGGGATGCTAAGTGGGAGCGCTCCTAACTCCTGCTTGTATCCCGTGTACGTGCGCGCCGAGGCTTACCTGGGCGCGCAGCAGGGCCCGGCCGCGGCTGCCGAGTTTCAGAAAATTCTCGACCATCGCGGGCTGCTGTGGAATTGTGCGACAGGCGCACTAGCGCATCTCGGCCTCGCCCGCGCCTACGCCTTGCAGAACGACACCCCCAAGGCTCGCGTCGCCTACCAGGATTTCCTCACGCTATGGAAGGACGCCGACCCAGACATCCCCATCCTGCTGCAAGCCAAGGCCGAGCACGCCAAGCTGAAATAAACGCATCCAGCCGGTGGATGGCGGGCGGAAACCATGTGTTTGTGGGCAGCGAGATTTGAGAGTTTCAGGCACGCCGAATCAGGCACTTGGGGCAGCGATTCAAGTAGGCTTTTTGGGCAGGCTGTGAAGGGCACACTGGGCCATTCCTTTTGCCGTATGTATCAAAGGATTCTCTTTCGGCCCGACCCTTCAAAAGGACGTAATTTCGGCACGGCATTGAGGAGAAGCAAATCTCGGGGTACGCTCAGTGCACAGAGGAAAGAGGGTTGAGTTTCCT
>Ga0207646_10000958_pt1 | contig 37191 bp, 34 predicted proteins | sample KBSK5502metaG_FD_184343 | JGI IMG/M metagenome (GOLD analysis project Ga0207646, IMG submission 184343) | Corn, switchgrass and miscanthus rhizosphere microbial communities from Kellogg Biological Station, Michigan, USA - KBS K5-50-2 metaG... | ecosystem: Host-associated > Plants > Roots >... | reverse complement strand
AGAAAGTCAAACTTGGGTTCTCCCGTTGCTTCCACCAGTCTAGCAGATCTCTTGCTTTCGACAAGCTCTCTGCTTCCACCAATTAGTATATGAGTCAGTGAGAAAATTCTCTTCTAAGAATTGCAGAAAGTCATCCCGGCTATACGTGTTATTAAGTTGCATCATCCAAGTTGCTCCGCGAACAATAGTAATTCTTCTTCGTCCTCAGTAAACTCTGCCCGGTTCAGAATATTGCGAACAAAGACCTCAGGGATGATTTGCTTTAGATTTTTGTATGCGTCCTCAACGTTTCTCAGATCAAGCTGGGAAATATCCTTCAAAGATCCATCGCTAATATCATCCAGAGTTCTGATAATGGAGATGATGTCGTCACAGTAGTTCCTGGCCATTGGTAAGGCATCTGCAATAACCTTCAGGACATTGATTGCCGATGCTCTTCTCCCTTTAATTTGGGGTAGCTCATGTTTGGCGAACAATTTTTCCTTTGCCAGGTTGAAGACACTGGTAAAGTCTTTATCAACACCCTTGCCTTTCTCGTCTGGTTTGGATGTAAAACAAGGTAACGCCTCTTCCGATGAAACAATTCGTACATCACTCACCGCATCTCCAAACGTAAAGATCGAGTTTTGACCCTTTTTGCCAAAGACAACGACACCAGGAGTTTTGGATCCTTGCCGTTTGACCCGGCTCCGTCTTGGAACATTCTGCACCATCTGCATTAACTTGTTGTCTTTCGATGCTTTGTCATAAGCTTCCCGATGGACCGTGTCCCATGACAGTTGTTCATCTTCCTTGCGGGCTCTATCAAATTCGTCTTTAAAGAAGCTCACCAACTCTTCGTCTTTAGTCAAAGTTCTCGTATCGCTGCCAACCACAGCATTGATAAGTTTCATTTTGAGGGTGGAGATTGATTTCAATCTGGTTTCTTCTTCGCCGATGGCAGTTGGGAAACAGTTATAAATATAAATAAAATCAAATACCTTTTTGTTGATGCGGTTGATACGTCCCACCCTTTGAATAACTCTGGTCGGGTTGTATGGAATATCGTAGTTGATGACAATTCCAGCCCTGTGCAGGTTAAAGCCCTCACTCAAGGCGTCAGTGGCGATAAGGACATCAAAGTCGTTGGTTTGTTGGAACTCCGGTATTGAAGCATCAAAGTCTTGTCGAATGGTTTTTTTATTCGCAGTGGTAGCCTCTGATGCGGTGTACCGCATAACTCGGCTAAATCCACTCTCAAGCATTTTTTTATACAGGTAATCCACTGTGTCTTTGTAACTGGAGAAAATGACAATCTTACGCTGCGGGTTTTCAGACAGAAAACTCTGGATTTTCACCATGATATTCTCTAGCTTCGGGTCTACATCAGCATATTGCGGATTTGCATACCAATCCCTACGAATTGACTGCAACAGTCGGGTATCATGCCGGACATCCTCGATAAATTGAGGATCGAGCATAGCCTTGCTAATTTCCAAAAGCCCCTTGTTACTTCGCAGTAGCTCTAATTCGTCTTTTAGCGCGTCCACCTCTCCATCCTCCGTATCATACTCTTGCGGATCAGGCAGTTGACCTTTCTTCATAATTGGCACAACGCCTAGCGTATCCCACCAATGCTCAATAAGCTGATTTGACTCGATCATCTTATCCAAGGTGGAACGGAATGCATTCCTCGAACTCTCAAAACGCATGACCAGGAGTCGTCTCATGAACAATGCCAAGTTCGTTTGTGCGATTCTCAAGTCCTCGATGTCGTCAAATTCGCTCTTATACTTGTCAATGAATTTCTTGCGGTTCTCGCTGTTCATGTAGGTTTCTGAGGTTGGTTTATATCGAGCGCCAATAAAACCCTCGTTATCCGGCTTGATAATCAAGTCCAATGTCTTCAAATAAGGCTCAAGGAGTTGTCCAAGGTCATACTCAATGGGGTCTGGCCCGCGAACCTCAGGAAATGAAATATGTTTGCGTTCCAAATCTTCCCGGTATCGAGTGATGTAATCAAGGTCCAGACGGGATCTGCGAATGATAACGGTCTCGATCAATCTTCTCTGTTCTGCCGCAATTTCTGATGCTTCCTGGTTCACAAACTCCTGGTCAATATCCTTTGTCATGTTCCGGCGCAGCTTATTATACCGTTGAATGAGTTCGCGATAGCGCAAACTGAGATTATCGACGGATCGTATGGTTGATTGTCCTGGCGTTTGGAAGAGCTTGATTAATGCAAATACATCTTTCGGGTCATTATTAAAAGGGGTAGCTGTCAGTAACAGGACTTTGTTTTGCGGATGACTACGGCAAACCTGATGTAATAATTTATAGTCGCTTGTATCCTCATTTCTATACCTGTGGGCCTCATCAAGAATAAGGAGCATCGGCTCACGAGCGTCGTGATACCGCTCATATACTTCTGCGATCTTCCCTGCACTATAGACTTTTGATCCTCTGATACCGAATTGCTCTTTATATTCTTCCCACTGGGGAATAAGGTGCGGTGGTGCGATAATTACCGTTTTTATATCCGTATTCCGTGCAACCGCGGAGGCGATAATACTTTTCCCAAGTCCTACAACGTCAGCAAGAATAGCCCCGTTATATTTATTCAGCTTATCCATCACCATCTTGATAGCATCGATCTGATACTCAAGGTCAGTATATAAACCGCTGGTAATAACTTGGGGCGTTTTCAATGCATTTATTACTTCCTGGTCAAACAGTTCGTATAACACCCGGATATACACGTGGTATGGGAGTGGCGTGTTGTAAATCCAGATACGAGGATGGATGGTCTCTAAAAACTCATCCTTCGTTGCAGCATCAGCGATAGAAATTGAGTTCGAATCGCCCCACATTTGATCAAACTGAGCCTGGTATTCCTCAAATTTACTTTTCTCACGACTTGAATCATTTAGCTCGCCCTGCCCAATAAGTCCTCTGTACGATAGATTACTTGATCCCATGAAAACTGTACCCGGAAAGTCTCCATTTTGAGAAAAGTCGGGCCGATTACGTAAAAGGTAGAACTTGCCATGGTAATCTTTCACTGTTTTTCGGATTTCCAACGTCCCGTCGTTGATTTTTTGTGTATAGAGATCAAAAAGCCCAATTGACCGATCGTTATCAAAAATATCGCTGTCATTCATAAACCCGACAAAAGCATCCGTATAGTTTAATTTCAGCGCAGTTCTTGAGTTGGTTGATTTTCTCGGCTGCCATTTGGTCAAATCAATGTCTCCATCTTTCGCAGCTTGTGCTATTTGTGAGACAAGAAGTGGGTCTACTTCCAACCCGACAAGGATTCGTACCTTTTTATCTTTCAGTTGGTCTGCTAGCGCCTCAAATCCAGAGAAGTAGAAAAACCCAACGGCAATATCTACGCTTTCTGCGGTGGAAAGAGCGTTTTTCAATGCGTCCTGTAATGTCTGGTTTTTATTATCGATGAGAGGCATTGTCTTTATTCACCTAAAATATCAGGAGAATCTGACTCCACTGGCTCAATCTCATCCCTAATCATGTTCCTCTCCCATACTGAAGGTTTTACTATATTAAATCATATAACTTATGTGGCTATTTGTCTTTCCGCTTCTCTACTCCCTCTATATCACTAGGTATGACGAATTGTCCAGATTGCGGTCACTATTGCCCCCACAACGTACCTCTTAACAGAAAACACTGCAATAGATATGAGAACAATAGGCTAACTAAATTTTCAGGTACCTCTATTATTGAGTGAATGAGTCACGTTCGTTTTTCGGACATACCCCCCACAATAATTGATAGTGCGTCTCTCATATGATAGAGTAAGCGCCAAAGTTTTAATCAAGCAAACGGAAGTAGGCTCAATCTACTAGGGAAAAACGTGATGAGCGATTCGTCGGGTTAGTTGGGCACAGTTTTAATGTGGCATAGACTTTCATTTGTACTTGACGTAATACATATATTATAGCCAGAGTACAATTAATACATCAGTAAGGTGTTAAGGACGTTTCATGGCGCTTCAAAATGCACATAGTGGGTACGAATATCAAGACATTTTTACTGCACTTAGACTCGTAGATGTTTTGTTGTCCCGAACTGCTGAGGTTACTGTAGATGTCAAACTCTTTGATGGAGATCTGTTTGATGACCTAACAACACTCTGGAGTGACGGGAGCTGCACCCGCGAGCAACTAAAACACTCTGGGGACCCAAGTCCACTTGAAACTAAAATATTGACTTCCAAAGCGAGGGACTGTCGCCTCGATACGCTTATAACCTCCGCTGTCAAGGACAATAAAAAGCACTATTCAAGCCGCTCTTCCTCCGAATACCGACTTATCATGAGCGACTTAGTGCCTACAGAAGAAGCGCTTTTAGCCGTACTACGGCATGATGCTTCGTTAATCTCATTGCAAGCAGGGTTCTCCACTAAATGTTATCGACTCGATATCGATAAACTCTGGCCTAAAGCCGATGCCAAAAACGGCCCAGCTACTGGGCCCTGGCGTCGAATTATTGCCGAAGCGCTCAGGGCAGGTCTAAAGCACATTGATTTTGAGTGGTTTGCAGAACATTTTGTCCTTGAGTTGGAGGCGCCTAAAGCATCTTTTGACCTAACTATGCCAGGAGCACTAGAGAAACTACTGCTCAGTCGCATTACGCAGGAAATTGGTGCAGGGGCTTACCCTAACGCTGACCTCTCCCCAACAGATGTAGCGGCGGCTTTAATAGCAGCAGCCCGTGCAGCGCGAGCTGGTACCGATAATACATCTCGAAAGACTTTGCTCCGACGTACCCGTCTGAGGGATGACTATGGAAGTGTAGCAAGAGCATTTCCAGTAGAGAGCGTAAAAGAGATTGAACTAAAAGACGCAGCTAGTGCTCTTGTCACTAGGGCGAAACAGGCCCTCGGCTCGCGCATCCCACTCCTAATTCATGGACCTCCCGGCCAAGGTAAGACTTGGGCATGCGATAAGCTGTCTCGCGACCTTCAGAAAAATGGCTGGCTGGTCGCAAATCATTATTGTTACCTGAACCTTGCAGAAGATGAAAGTCGGGACAAAAGGGTCCGACTGGATGCCGTCATAGGTAGTCTTTTAGCACAAGTCGCAGAACAAGAACCATTATGTGTCGATAAACTGAAGCCAAGGTACGCGGCTAATTCTGAAAATCTAATTACTGCGCTTCAAAAAGTGCGCGAGATGTATCCGCACAAGCAAATAGCACTTATAGTGGATGGTCTAGACCATGTAACCCGTGTGCTCGGCTCCACCACCGGTAAACCTGATCCCGCAACTGAGCTGGCGCATGAGCTTTCTTTGTTGGATGTACCGGATGGTGTAGTGCTGATCGTGGCCTGCCAAGGAGGAGTGCATGACGAACCACTTCTGAAAGCGGGGGCACGTACATATGAACTCCCCTCGTGGAGTAAAGACAGTATTCGTCAACTCGGTGAATGTTTGGGCGTAATAGGTCACGCTGCTAACGGTAAATCTGATTCGAGTGGCATTGTACCAATAATCTCAGCCGATGATTCTCAACTTGACGACCTTGTAGGGGAGCTTACTGCAAAATCGAAAGGTAACGCACTTTACGCTACATATTGCTATCGAGAACTTAGATATGCGTACGATACCTCTCCCCAATCCACTCATGACTTAATACAGGCCCTTCAATCGCTACCCCCTTTTGACGGCACGATGAAGAACTATTATGAGCACCTACTAAAAGGTATCCCGAGTGAAGCGCTAATAGCCGCTAACTCATTGGCTATGCTAGAGTTTGCCGTAACTCGAGATGAGTTAAAAACCATTTACCCACTAATCGCACCATACATCGACTCGATGATAGACAGGCTTATGCCTGTTCTCATTGAACGAAAGATGCAAGGTGGGATACGGGTCTATCATGAGAGCTTTCAGCGTTTTCTCCTAGAAACGCACCTAGGTGATTTAGAACATAGAAAGAGTGTGCTCGCCCCTATTATTGAATGGCTGCAAGCCAAGGGATTCTTCAAAGATACCCGTGCCTTTCGCTTTTTACCAACGCTCTTTGCAGAAGTTGATCGGCACCAAGAAGTATGTAGCCTTGTCGACAGTACTTACGTTGCAAATGCTATAGCGGCTTGTCATGGCGAGGCAGCCATTGTGAGGAACATAGCAGTTGCTGCCGAGTCGGCTGTACTTTTACAAGACTGGCCAACACTGGTCCGCTATACGGAATTGGCTAAAGAGATTAATTCCTATGCATTTGGATTGATGGAAGATGTATTAGGGGAGTTTTCAGATATTCCACTTGCCTTGTATGGGGCAAACTGGCTCGCGGAACGCTTGCTCTTTGAAGGACGTCCCGTATTTCCAGCACGGGTGGGTTTACAAATTTGTGAAGAGGTCGATAAAGCCGGAGGCGTACCGCCGTGGAAGGAGTATCTCACCGATTTTGCTCAGGTGCGTGAAAGTGATAATACAATCTATGGCGCTGAAAGAGATCGCGCGGTGCTTCTAGCCGAAGTACGAGGATTACTTAGATTGAGGCGCGGCATTGACGCAGCAGCATTAGCCGCCTGGCTTAACCAAGACGGCTTACCAAGCCCTGGCATCCTGGCAAGGATGATCTTAGATATCTACAGGTCGGGCTCACTGTTGCTGCAAGTCATACGTCTGCTGCCTAAACAGAGACGTGCGGCTTATATTATGGCATTAGTCCAGCATCTCCCGGAGTTGGCAAAAGAACAGAAGCTGCCGAGCAAGAATGTTTTACTCAAACGCGCGCTCAAACTAGGGCTCTCACCATGGGAAAAAGTGAAAGCGCTAGAGATGGGAATGAGCCCCAATTTATTCAGCGTGGACGAAGATGATCTGATCCTACAAACGAAAGCTGTCCTGGCCCGGAGCGTACAGTGGAGTGAGCTGACCGTAATAAAATGGGTTGCAGGCGTGTTTATTGCGGCACATACCAACCCGACCATTTTGAGAAGGGTAGCTCTCCTCATACAGGGAAAGGGCTGGTATCGATGTTGGCTCGAATATGTCGTGGAAATCGCCCGATTCAAAGCGAACCCTACAGGCTCTATCTTGCCCGCATTCAAACTACTGACTAACGAGACAAATCCTTTCGTTGGCGATCCTCGGGCTTGTGATCTCTACGGAATCCGTTCGGCTATCAATGTAACCTTGCGTTTGGGGCTTAAGCACATTTCCGATGAAGAATGGCCTGATGTATTGGCAATAATGCAGGAAGTAAGCAACAATACGACAACCAGTCTGCAAGGAAGCCTAAACGGGCCTCTTTCAACCGAGCCGTTACTAAAACTTGTAGCGAACTTTACGACCCCCCATAGGCAACAAGCAACCAGCAGCTTTGTTGAAAGCTTCTTCAAGGAAGCCATAGGGAGCCATACCTACTATGACGCCATAGCTAGATACCATTTATTGCGGGCGCGTTTGTCAGTTGTTGTAGGCGATATACCGAATGCCGAAGAGTATTGGAGGAAAGCCGCACGCCTTAATACTTGCTATGGTCAACGCAAAGACGTAACTATTTTTGAGCTCCTGGATTCCCTACCAGAGCTCATAGATTACGACATTATGGAGGCACGTAAACGACTCGTTAGACTTCAACCACTAGTACGAAGAACACTAAGACACACTGACCTTAAGGAAACTCGCTATGCCTTACCTGCGTGGTGGGGCCTGGTTGCTAAGGCCGACGGTATAGGAGCCAGTATTTTAATTGCCCGACAGATGTTTGATACACCTAATCGCCAAGCCGGGCAATTGCAGGATGCTCAGTTTAAACTACATATCGCCCAAGGACAAAAAGTAAGCCCACCGGTAAGATTCGCTAGTCGTCTCAGCCTTGGTTACCAGTCTAAGTCTGGCAATGATGATGCGGATTTGTTACTACTGCTCAAAACCGCAGCCCTGGGCGACTTGCCAATTGAGCTTGCAGCCGACATCATCACCTCAATGGTACAAGATCGTATCACAGACGATCACTACGATGAGATTGATATGGAGGGCGTCAAAAAGCTAGCAAGTACCACATTAGAGCTTAACAGCCACGAACTTATATTAGAAAGTTCGAACGGCACGACACCATCTGATAACTACGCTCGACCCAGCAATATACAGTCCCAAATAAATAACCATATTGCTATTAACTGGGGCAACACACCGATTGAAATAGCGCGAGCGATTCGCCGATGGTCTCAGCAATCCTATGACATAGATAGCAGTAAAGACGCTCAGGAAAGTGCGCAAAATGCCGCCGTTGAAGCGCTGGGGTGGCGACTCCTGATCCTCAGTCAAGAAGGAAATGAGGACACTGCCGAAAATTTACTAAGATTTTTAGCCGAACATCTGAGTTATCGAAGCCCCGAGCGGATAATGAAGGCACTCGCGCAAGGCTTTGAACGTCATAGCCTTAAGAGACTGGCCGTCATCGCTCACGTCTTTGCATATACTAAATCGAGAGGTGGTGGGGGTTGGCGCACATTTGGCGGTAAACAACAGGAAGAAAGTTTGCGTGCAGCGGTCACCCTCGACGCAACGTTGACTTTTCAGGAGCTAGGAGTGGCTATTGTAGACGTATTAAACGGCAAATACTACGGTGCACAGGGCATATCTCAGGCTCTCGTGCAAGCAGCTTGCAGCGACTCAATACGCACAGGTATGTCGGTAAGCCCATTTGATTTATGGGATGCAGCCGCAGATATTATAGAGGATAGACTACCGCCTTTAGGTGATGCCGATAATGATGACGACCACTATGTGCCTACAAGCGCAGTCGGCGATACTGTTCTAGAACTAGAAAGCGCAATTGCTGCGGTAATTATAAGCGACGTATGCCATCCAGAAAGACCACTAAAGCGTGGTTCACTACTAGGCACGGCCTGGTTAATAAAACTTACGCCAGCTACTACGATCAAAGGATTTCGTCTAGCCCTGACGAGTAATTTGGACCCTGCCGGAAAAACATGGCTACTTTGGCTTATCTTACAGTTTGAGTTAGCTCCATACGCTATCGCGCAAGGTTGCCAGGAGGAGCTTAAAGAATTAACGCAGTCGTCATTACTTACGGTTCGCTCTTTAGCGACACAGATCTTGGCACGGTCCGGCATTGCGTCGCCGCCACCACCAGCGACCGAGGTAAAAAACCTGGGTGTAGACACCACTCCTTTAAATATGGACGAACAAAAGAAGAGCCACGCTTTAGCTATTAAGGAGCTTGAGCGATGTGCGGGCGAAAGATTAGCCAGTGCCGAGGATTATATGCCTCAGCTAGGAAGTGTAATTTCAGAAAAACTTGCCCAGCAGTATTCTAGTAAAGAGTTCCAGCACTCATACGCCTCGCAAATTGAGGGGCTTACCCATCCTTCGTCAAAGAGGCCGCCAGACGCCTATACGCTTGAGCAAGAAACGATTGAGCGTACCCTGCAAGAAGTAGCCGCAGGGGCGCGTGTGTCACTTGCAATGAATAGTGGCATTGTTGACAAGCCTGAAGAGTTCGAAAGCGAGCTCGCAGAAGCTATCATAGATAGCCCGGAATTGCCACTTCGGGTCGCGGCCAGTCGTATCCCGCGGCTTAACCTTCATGATGTACTTGAATCAGGAAGCTTAGCAGTACCGCTGCCAATCGTTACACAAGGTCCCTATAAGGATTGGCGAGTTCTCGGCATGTATGAAGCTCGGGTTACTCCCAACGATAAGTATAAGAAAATCGATCGAAAAATGGCGTTTGTTGATGGCGGTGCCGAGATATGTGACCTATCTTCTGCTCATGACCACCCTACAGTGTTCGGTCACGGAATAGGCTTACTCTGGCTAACCTCAAAAACACAAACTCCTCCGCCGACCTTAATCAAGATTCTTAAGGGTCCGTTGACAGGGATCGAGACTGGCACTCTCCCCCTATACTTCGGATTGGGCATTGCCCCACAGATGCTGCTAGTACCTAACATTGCCCTGGTGCGTGACCTTAAATTAAAAGCCGGACCGATTTTAGAAGGTCTAACCTTGGTAGATGAAAAAGAGCAAAAAGTCATTGTTGCACGCACATGGAGATCTAACTTTCAAACGGGTGAGGATTTCGGGCCCGCATATCCACTGATTGAAGGGATGGATATCCTGATTCGTCCTGACATCTTGGAATCACTGGAGAAAAAGTATAGTCCTAGCATTATATGTTTTTGCTCCAAACTGACGGAGTCGTAATCTAGACCTAGCTACGTATTACTCTTTCGCTAAACTCTGTAACAACATCGCCAAGATAATGGGTCAATGTCAGACGAGGGGTAGTTGCTTGCCTTTTAATGCCTGTGTGACAAGGTAAGTGATCTCCTGGGCCTTTTCCTTCGCTGCTTGGGCTTCGCGGGGGTGCCAGCGTGCTCGTGCGGCGTGCCTAGCCAGTGCCCTGCGCTCCTCGGCGGTTTGCCGTTCCGCGCGTTTCAGGCCGCCCTGCCTGCCTGTTTCAGCGGTAAGTGCGTTGTTGTGATGTGCTGGTTCCATATGCCCCCTTCCCTGTTGGTTCGTTACCTCTACCATTGTATACCAAGGCCTTAGCACAGTCAACCCCTCCTAAGCTCCTTAGCAGCGGACAGCAGCGGGCGCGGTGCTAAGGGGGTTGGCAGGCGGCTGGTATGCTAAGGCCTTGGCATAAGTATCAAAGTTACGATATGGTCAAACGCTGCCCTGCCAGGCGCCTTCGTACGCGGCGCGGTGCTAATCACATATCTACGGACGAAACTCGGCGATACCCTTTTAATGGACGTCGATGCCGAGACAATTCTGAATGCCGACTTCGTTGAACCAGGCATAAAATTCGGCAACGGGTTTGAAGTACTCGTAATATATACCTGGCGTCGAAGGCGTCTTGAAAAGGAATCTGAAATGTCCGGTAGCTCCGGGTGCTACGCTAGCCTCAGTTAAGAACGCCGGGCGGTTACACGCTTCCCATGACGTATCGCAGAGTATGCTCATGCGACTAGTCGGACTGCTTGCCGCGAGCGTTACTGGTATCGGACCAGTATTGAGCCAAGTTGCAGAACCAGTATTCGTCGCATCTAGCACGGCAAGGTATGTCTGGTTAGCCTGCAACTGGCCCGGGTCGAGTCTGTTCGTACCGGATTGGTCGTATACTTTGTAGCCGTCAGTGTCCCATGTAAACGTGCCAGGAGATACTACCCAGATACCGAGTTGTTCTGCTGGGGTAAGGTCATTGAGCCATGTGTAGAACTCGGCAACAGGCTTAAACGTCTGGCGGTACTCTCCGACAATATACGGCGCCTGGAATTGGAATACAAAGTGGCCTTCTTGTCCCGGGGCTACGCTGGCTTCCTGAAGATATGCCGGACGGTTACAGGCGGGCCAGGAGCTATTACAAAACGTGCTGTTACTGGCTGAACCGAGTGTCACCGGCGTCGGGCCGCTGTTGGTCCATGTTGCGCTGCCGGTATTCATAGCTTCGAGTGTCGCTAAGTAATGCTGTCCCGGTTGGAGCCTGCCCGGGTCGTACCGAACGCTCTTGTCTAGGCTCGTGACGGTGTAGCCGGTAGTAGACCAGGAGTAGCTTCCCGGAGAAACTACCCAAATGCCGAGCTGGTCGGCCGGGGAGTAGTCGTTAAACCAGGTCAAGAACTCGGCGACCGGCTGGAACGTTTCCCGGTATTCGCCCAACTGATACGGCGCCTGGAACTGGAAGACAAAATGGCCTTCCTGATTCGGAGCAACGCTTGACTCTTGCAGGTATGCTAGCCGGTTACAGGCTAGCCACGTACTGTTGCAGAACATACTGTTCGACCCAGTTTTACCGAGTGTCACCGGCGTCGGGCCGTTATTGAACCACGTCTGGCTGCCCACGTTCATTGCCTCAAGCGTCGCTTTGTACTGGTGGCCTGGCAGCAGCTTGCCAGGGTCGTATTGAATGCTTCCGTCCAAACTGGTGACGATATACCCGGTGCTCGTCCAGGCATAACCGGCAACCGTCGTACCGCCGAACCAGCCGGTAAAGATATTGAAAAAGTTCTCGTTGCCCGAGAAATGTGGCGTATACCAGTACAGCGCTGCGGTAGAGCCCGTGTCCATATGAACTGTCGTAGAGTCGATAGTAAAGTAGCCGTCATAATAGGTAGTTGCACCGCTCGGGCAGACTTGCCAGGTTCCCTGTGACATCGGGCCGCCATAGCAGGTTTGCGGGTCGTCTGAGTTGTCCCAGGTATCCCCGGGTTCCGGCGAATTGGTTTTTTGTACGTTCCAATTCATATTGCCCTCGGAGCGCTGCTCACCAAATTTTAATAGCCATGCGGCGTGAATTACCTGTTGCGCAAAGCCAGCTTTAGCAGATGTATTAACACAGGTTCCGTTAACTGAGGTGACGTTCGTACCGTTCAGGGTATATAAATTTACATTGCTGTAGTTGTGGGTCGTACCGCCGTCGGGACAGCCATAACCCATCGCACCGGTATATTGCAATACGCTGCAACTGCTGCCACCCGTGACCAGGCTCTGCTCTTTTTGCAGTGTTGCCAATATAACTTGCGGATTAATACCGTAGGCTTGTGCGGCATCATATATGACACGCCCGGCCGAAACACTGCCACCGTACGTGAAGCCGCTTGTTGGCGTGTAGCCGGTCGGATCTGGCGCAAGGAAGTGATTATTCGTGCTAATACAACTGGAAGCAAAGTGGTTCAGGAATGAGTCGATACCGTTGGCATCCATACTGCCGGTATTATCGAAAACACGGTCGTCAATAATCCGGTTTTGGTTGAAAGTATAGGCTGCGGCCGATGCCGATGAACCGACGATTACTATACCGGCGCCCAAAGTGGCGCTGAAGACCATGAGACTTTTTATGTTCAGCCTCATGGAGATACTTCCAAGTTCAGGGCATCATTGGCTGTTTTTGTCGCGCTATTTAATGAGGCGATAGCTTGAATTGTCCACGTGCCTGCCGTAATACCGTAATCCTGCGGTCGCCAGTTGTTCCAATATGATGAGCCGCTGGCATCGGTTGTCTCGGCGGGCAGGAATTTAGTAACGCTGCCCATAGTGAAACTGATCTGGCAGGTTGCTCCCGGAGTTGTCGTACAGGAAGAATTCAGGTAATCCGAACCAGCAGGGTTGTTATTAAGATTCGGCCGATGGTTACTGACGAACGTCCCGGTCGGTACGATCAGGTTAGTTGGTGCGTGTGCGTTCCCGCCCTTATTCTGGCCGGGTCGGCTACTGGACGGCTGGTTGTTGGATAGCTGGGTTGACGGTGCAGTTGCCGATGGCTCGCCTTTGGTCTCGGAGCTACCTGATACGGCTGGGGTAAACGTTTTTGCGCGATGCAGCAGCGGTAGGTGGTTCGTGTAATAAAGCGCGAAAAGTATGGCAATGACAATAACTATGGCAACAGCTTCCAGGAACAGTGTGCTTTTAGGCTGACGATGTTTTACGGCAAGCGGCATACGTTTTATTTTAAGCTAGTATTAACTAGATTACCATAAACGAGACAATATCACAACTCCAAAAACTGTGATGTAAATTGTATATGGAATGTAGAACACGAGGCCTTAGCGTACGAAATTTCTCCATTACTATGGAAAGGCCACGAACTAATGAGCATGAGGGTTGCCGCTAGAGCCAAGCTCGCCGTGAGCTTAGCCTACGAGTCGGTTATAGGCCATAGTTAGAGCGGTACCGTCGTCTGTGTAGGCTTTTAGCCAAACCTTGAGTCCTCCGAAAGCTTTTGCCATTTTTTTGTCGTTTTCTGCTTCCAGATGTTTGATGCAGATATCTATAGCTTGCTCGATTTGTTTCTTCGGGTAAGGCAATACGGACGCAGGTATGGTTGTTTGAAACAACTTCATCAGTCCAGGGTGTGCTACTTCCATGAACTTGACATATTCTTTGCGGATTTTGTCTGCTTCTTCGAGGGTCATGGTTTATATAGTAACACCTACTCAGGCACGAGTAAGGTTTGCTAGTTTATCTGTGCACCGCCGTTCCATGTCTGGCTGGTTGTATTCCAGTTGTTGTCTATGAGGTTAGTACCATTCCAGTAAAACACTTCTTCGCTGGTGGTGCCGCGTGTTATGGCGAACGGATTGCTTGTTGAGCTACCAGAGCCGACAATGTTTGTGGTCGCCCAGGTGCCGCCAGAGAGGTATCTGTCAACGATATTGCCGCCAGTCTCGCGGTAGAAGTTGTCAATGGTGTTGCTGACCCCGGCCACGGCGCTCGGGTTGCCTGATAGTTGTGCTGCCCAGGTCTGAGCTGCCCAGCCGGTGACTGAGTCCCAAGACTCCTCACCCACATTGCCGTTAATCTGCTCGTAGAACGCTGCCATGTCTAAGCCGCTGTTCCAAGTTATAGCCGTCGGCTTGCCAACCATGTAGGTAGTCCAGTCCGTAGTGTTCCAGCCATATCCGTTCACCCAGCCGAGATGCACTAGGTTTTCATTGTTTTTGACAAAGAAGACGTCCATGCTGTCTGAGGTTCGGGAGATTGCGTAAGGATCGCCACCACCAGAGTCAGGGCCGTAGAGCTGCTGAAGGGTTGTATTCCAACCGCCGCTGTTTGTCCAGTAGATACTCTTGATATTCCCTGAACTGTCCTCGAAGAAAACTTGCATATCGGTTGAGTCACGGGCGACTACGGCTGGGTCGCCGTACACGCCGCTGCCAAGTATCTGGGTGGGGCCTGTCCAGCCGCCGCTGTTCGTCCAGCCTATGACCATGAGCTGATGGTTTGGCGTGCGGTAGAAGGTATCTGTACTGTCGCTGGTACGGGAGTCAACGGCAGGTTGACCACTGACACCATCGGTGGTATCAGATATTGTATGGCTAGACCAACCAAGGGTTGAGTTCCATTTGAAGTTGACTATGTTGTTATTGCCGTCATTGTAGAATACATCCATATCGTTGCTGCCGCGTGAGACGGCAGTGGGGGTTGAGCGGCTACTAGATGGTGCGCCAATCGTACCAATATGAATATAGCCGTTTGGTGCATGAGTACCCAAATCGCCTATTGGGTGTGTCGTAGATGTGTAATTATTAGTAAAAGTGCCATCCGCATTCTCATTATATTCATCATATGTAGCGGTACTCCCATTTACATATGCCACATAAGCAACATGCCCAAATGATCCACCTGTCCATACAGCGACATCCCCTATTCGAGGTGCCGAAATGGGATCAGTTGGATAGTGTGCTGTAGTTGAATTGTAATTAAGCCAATTGTTTGCATTACCCCAACTAGACGTTATGTTCACTCCGAGCGTTTGGTTGATTTTTTGAGCTACATAGTCCGTACAATTACGATACTGGAACCTCCATGTAGGATCAAAGCACTCTGAGTTGGTATTGTAGTAGCATAAACTACCTGAAAAAGCGTTCCCGCCGTTCTCGTACCAATCGTACTTATCACCGGGGTAGTCTGTCTGATCAGGGTTCGCACAGGACGTACCTCCGTTCGAGCCAAACTCACAGGGGGCGCTGGGCCAAGAGTATGTGTCCGAGTCGAGCGCCATGACAGTCGTAGGTGATGCTACCAATTGAAAAATAGCCGCTCCCGCGGCGGCTATAAGCAGGCTACCGATCATAGTCCCGTCGCTTACAAGTAAGGCTACTCTTTTTAGCAGTCTAGTCATATTACTACCTTGCTCCTCATTAGCTTTATTTGGATTGTATCATGCTATGATATTGTTAAGTAAATAAATAGTAGAGGTGAGAAGACAGTGAAAAAGTTTAGATTCACTCAATCAAAATTGAAAATCACCGTGTTGTTTATTGTCGGCATTGGAGCGGCGGGCTTAGTTAGCTTGTATGCTTATCAACGTGTTTACGACCATAGAACTACTCTGGTAAATTTGGCAGCAGCAAATCAATCAGGTACCAATAGCACAGATATAACCGCTAGTAGCCAGCAATCGTCAAGCGCACCAGCAAACTGGCTTACATACAAATCACCTGTCGGAAACTTTAGCTTTAACTACCCTAATACTTGGAGCGTGTCTGGAAACCCCGTCCCTGGCGAAAACAATGGATACTACAGAAATGAATATTACATAAATATCCTGCCTGTCAGCGCAAACGCATCACAACATTCGGATAATGATTTTACCATGGAGTTTTTCGTAGATAATAATCCAGACAGTGCGTCTCCACCAACGCGTATACCATACGGGACCACGCAAAAGCTTAGCAACGGCGTGAATGTCTGGACCGCCAGCTTAGCAAACTCGAAGGGCGCGCGACCATCAAGTGACTGTCCTGAATTACAATTGATTAACGCAAATGCTACTCACTTAAGTTACGCTTTATCAGATGGGCAGTATCTAGCACTAAAGGGCGGGTATTGCGAGAACCTGAAAGACGCACCTACCGCGAATTACGACCAGCAGCTTAGTAGCAATAACTGGCAGGTAGCGCTTGGCATTATAAAGTCGTTGCAATTCAAGTGATACAAACAGAAGCTTGAAAGAGTGCACCACATTAAGGGTATGCTTCGCCGATAAATAGGGTAAAAGTAAACATTTAGCCAAAACCGGATGTAGAATACAGATATTTACAGAGATAAGTGACAGAATTTAACTTCCCCAAAAATGGAGCCAAAAGTAGCCTAAAAAAGGAAAAGAGAAAGACGATATCTCCACCGGTCTAGTAATGGTAAACTGACTTTTCTATTTCCGTTTTCGCCTAAATGTTTACTTTTACCCAAATCAGCGCGTGACGCGGCGTGAAGCGGCCTAGCTGTCGCGTTGATACTCTCCGAACTGCACCACTGCCCGGTTATGCCACACAACAGCTTGAGGCAGAAACGCGATGCTGCCATGCACAAACGCGCCGTCATACCCGCCTCGTTTCAAGCTGATAAACAGTTCATCAGAGAGGCGGGCGCTGGTGACATCAGCAAAAAGCCCCTGCGCATGCACTGGTACATGGTGCGGCGTGTCGTTGTTGGTTAGCCCGAACTGCGCTAGAAAGCTCGGTTTCCATGAGTGGAAGTTGTACGGCTGCTCTGCCAGCGATTGCAAATATACGGCGCTGCCGCTTTCCATAAAACGATCTAACCACCTGGCCGCCCGCTCTTTCTCATACTCGGTTAAATACCAGTCGCCGGTAAACCGGCTATCTTGCCGGATGGCCTGCGCTATCTGGCCGCGCTGGTCCTGGGTCAAGGCTTCGGCAAACTTCCACTTGTTTGCTGATCGCCCTACCCATAGCTGCGGCGCTTCGGAGATGTACAAGCCGCTCGCTAGTAGATCGGCATGCGGGGCAATATCATAACCACGGTCTAAGGGGGTGCCCGCGCGTAAGGCGGCTAACACTGGCTGCGGGTCGTCGGTGACGTGGTAACCGCGTAGCTCTGGCACGGTGGGCAATTCTAGCGGGCGGCGCGTCTCATAGGCCATATAATTTACCTCGCGTTGTCGGGGCTGACGTAGTACGGGCGACTCCTGACAGGACGGGCCGGTAGATCAGCCAGGGGCGCTAGGCTCGGCAACGGCGGCGGTGGCATGGCTTGCCGCTGTTGCAGCAGGGGGTAGTGTCGCCAGTCCATGCGCTCTAGCTTGAATGGCGGTAGCGCCCGGTGAAAGCCGATTACTTCATGGTCTCGGTAGCGTTGGAAGTCATAGGCGCTCAAGAGCGGTATGGCCTGCTCTGACCGGCCTTCGCTGCTGTGGCCGCCGTGCTGCGCGGTGGTCTGGTGGGCATAGGCGGATTGCCGCCCGCAGCGTTCTTCGATGTGCCTGGCAGTGGCTACGTCGGTCGGGCGGTAGTACAGTTGGCTCTCCATGTTATCTTTCAGCACCTGGGCGCGGGCGTGGCCGTACACAACTTCAAGTTGTGAGAGGGATTGCACTGCTAGCCATAGGCTTATGCCGCGCCCGACAACCGTAGTGGCGTGGTCGGCTAACGAGGGTATGGCCGTGCGTCCGGCTTCGTCAATCAGAAGCATGACCGGCTGGCAACCTGTACCGGCGCGGCTGTCATAGATCGCTACTAACTCATCTATCAGGCTGCCCCATAAGAGCCGGACTAATGGCGATAGGGCTAGTAAATCCTGCTCTTTCCAGCGCAGGTACACCGTCACCGGCCTGATGCTGGTTATGATCTGCTCCGGCGTAAAGTCTGACTGCGCAAGCGAACGTATGACCGTCTCGGTGAGAAGCGGGTACAGCTTGGTTGTAAGGGTTTCCCATGCTGATAGTAAAAAGCGGTCGTCCAGGTTGGCTTTGTCCGGGTGCACGCCTAAAAACAAGGTGGCAAGCTCCGGGTCTGCCGCCCGCAACCGTTCCGCGCATCCGGTCAAGCCTGCACGCAAAAGCATACGGGCATAGGGCAAGGCGGCGGCTCCCTGCCGGGCGGCGGCGGTAAAAATACAGGTCAGCATCTTGGCCGCGCGTTGGGTAAAGATGTCTGGTTCGTACAGCAGGTGCGCGGCGCTCGATAGTAGCGCGTCTTCGCTCGCCTTGCCTCTGAGTGGGTCGTATCTATGCCCTATGCCGGTCGGGTCCAGCACGTACACCGGACCTAACAGGCTCCGAAAGCCTGCGGTTTGGGTAAATAGATCGCCCTTGATGTCATTGACAATAACGCTGTGCTGCCGGGTGAGAAGCTGACTGACGGCTAACAGTCCCTTGCCTGATCTGGTCGGCGCGACAGTAAGCAGGTTCCCCAACTCCGGGCGCTGCCTGGTCTGCCGGACAGTGACAAGCCGCTTGCTGAGCAAAAAGCGGCGGGTGCCAAGCAGCACGCCATTAGGGACAAACGAGGATGATAAGAGCGGCCATACTTCGCTCGTATGGGCAAACCGTGCTCGGTGTAGCGGCTGCCCTACCATTTGGATAACTCCAACCCTAAACCGTCTCCTTGCTCCTGGCTCTGCTCGCGCCTGGCGTCGAGGTGGCGGCGCTGCGTTAAGGCTTCAGCAGTGGCGGCGATGCGCATATGCTGAAAGTCTCGCACCTGTAGGCGCTCCGGTACGATGGCAATAACGTGTACATGCCGGTGGTCGGTGTGGTCGTCATGGATGGCCGCTACCCATTGCACGGGGCGCTGTAAACGATCTTCGAGGGCTGCAACGGCCTTATGTGCAAGCTCCCTAAGCAGCAGGTGTTTGTCGCTGTCTTCGCCCTGCGGGTCGGGACTGAACACGAACCGATAAAAGTAGCTCGTCCTGGTGGCCTGGTCAATCATGGTGTAGGCTTCGCTCCGCGCTATCTTTCCCTCAGCAGTAAACAAAGTGCGCTGCACTCTCGCGCCGTCCTTGCCTGGCCGGTGTTCGATGTAGCGGATTGATTGCTTTGCAAGCCCGCCCTTCCGGGTGTAAGTGGCTTTGACGATTGCCATTGCATATCATGGAGCTTCCCTTTCGGCTGGCTAACGCCAGTGCTCAATCTGTGGCAGTATCGGGGCAAGCTCCGGGTCTATCCGTTTAATGTTGCGCTTGGCGTTATCTAATGAGCCGTCCATGATGTCGTTTAGCTTGGCTTCGACGACTCCCGGCTGCTCGCGTAAGAGGTTGTAGACAATGGCTCTGATCTGCTCAGCAAGAAACAGGCTGCGGACTTCCAGCCCGGCTATGCGGCTGCTGTAGGCGCGTATCTCTTTGGCGATGGCGTGTTCAATCATGGGCTGAAAAATGCCCGCGTGCTGGATGTGTGAGCGGCGGGCCAGCCAGTCTTCCAGCGCGGCGGCTGCGGTGCGCGAGGGGGTCAATTTTTCGGCCTGGGCAATGCGCTGAAACTCCGCTTTCACGGCGGGTTTGACATGGATCGTGAAGTGAACGGTTTGGCGCTTCGCTGTCGATTGCATAAACCGCTATTGTAAATAGCCTGCCTAAATGCGGGCGCAGAGATTTTTTACAGCGGGCGCGGAATTAACGGGGGTGGGACGGGGTAAGAGGGCGCGGTACTCCGCGCCCTTATCTTGCCGTACACGCCGCAGCGTCGTACCCTACCCTGGTGGCCGTGTGGTAACGTAGGGGTTAACCTTGTATGTTGACTACTGCGCATCGCGTCCCTATCCATCGCTCGTGTTCCCTGCCCCCGCTCCAATTGCCGCGTCTGACACGCTACGAGGCGTTGAAACAGCTTCTAGCCATGAAACTGAGAAAAATATGCATCAAGCTGGGTGATACGTGCGAGAGGCCCGTTTATTGCGCCGAGACGTGATTAACCATTTGCTGGTCAGTCGTTAGAATAAAGCGCAAAGCAAGCTATAAGTCCTGCTTAGCCTGGTATTTGGTAAGCATTTCGAGTGTCAGTAGCATCAGGCCGATTAGCACGTCCAGTAGGATGGCTACAGCAATGAAGTTCTGGCGTTATCATACTAGCAATTTAGGATTACCAGTAAATTGTCATTGAATTGCAGGTCTATGTTTGCGTGATCGCCATCGATTTCATACCTGCGGTGGCTTTGTTTTCCCCAGTTTCCTTTTTTAATCGCCCCAGTCTGTTTATTATTAAAACTTTTTTATTATTAATACTTCTTATTCTTTATGTAAACTATTGTTTACATCATGACCGGAACTATGGTTTACGTCTGGATGTAAACTATTGTTTACATCCTATCTGTTAGGGAGTTTTCCCCAGCTTCTTTTTATGCTTCTCCCAACGCGCCTGAATGCTCAGTATGGTGTAAACGTTCGTCTTGTTCAGCCCCCGGCGTTCGACACTAATGTAGTTACTATCCTGCAACTCCTTGAGCGCCTTGCTTAAATACTGCCGAGACACTCCTAGATCGTTCGACATGCGCTCCTGCCCCGGGAAACAACTGTCCTTCTGCCAGGCGTAAGAAAGTAACAATGCATAGCTTAACTTCGCGTAGGCAGATAATTTTTTATCAGTCAGAATAAAGTTCGGGAGTTGTATAAACCCGGTTTTGAGCGCTGCATCCTGTACGACAATCGTGTTTTTTTCGAGTATATTACCTATGCTATCCATGCTTGCCACCCTGTTATTTCTGATAGCGTGATAGCATGATATCGTGATACCACGCTGTTACGCATTCAACCTTTCCAGCACCTTTACTAATATGCTTGATTGTTTGTTTTGCCGGTACTCCCATATCAGGTAGTTTAGGGCGATGCGGGCAATCTCGTTCTCTGATGTGGTGATACCTTTCTTCCTCTGCGCGTACACAAGGTCGGTTATCGCGTCTTTTTCATCAGGCGTGAGGCGGTGTATTGACGCCTCTTTACCGGTTGGCTTGACCGCTTTACGAATAACTTCAATCACATCTTCCTCACTATCGAACTTGCTATCCTGATAGCGTGCTATCGTACTATCAGGATTGCTTGCTTTCTTGGAAGCTTGCTTTGTTCCCTCGATCACTTTTTTTGTTCGTGGCTCAGTCACAGGGGTAGCAGTAGCCTGTTGCTGCTTTTTTTCGGCAGCTTCGGCCAGTTGGGTATAGGTTCCTACAGAATAGTCTTCGCTCATACTTTGGCCTTGTCCTTCTTTGCCGTCCGCTTTTTAGACGTAGCCTCAGATGGCGCAGGGGGCGCGTCCATCCGTAATTCATGTGCCGCACCCCGCACCATATCAGCAGTTACTTCGTGCTTCTCATTTACAAAGGCACGTATCAGGCTTTCGTTCGCCAGTTTATTGACCTCGCGCGGCCTGCCTCGTGACAGCTCATAGAGCACGTCCAGGGCTTCAGCCGAGAAGGGATGTTGCGTGCCGCCGGCGGCTTTCCAGCGAAAGTCAATCATGGCTTCCATGTCGTGCCGGGTGAGGTTGGTGAGTGCCCCGAACATGGCAACCCGGCTTTTGATGGCAGGCATCTTGTCCAGCGTCGTTGCCAGTTCGTTCTGGCCGAAGAGGAGTATTTGGATGAATTTCTGCGTATCAGTCTCAAAATTCAGAAACACGCGTATCAGCTCCATCATGCGCGGCGTCATCTGTTGAGCCTCGTCAACCATTAACACGAGGGTTTTATCTTGCGCAAACGCCTTGGCTGCAAAGTCCTGAAACGCTGCCAGGCTCAAGGCGTGCGAACGCCGGGGCGGAACACCAAACTCCGCCATGACGCGCCGCAATAGGGCACTATCCGTTTTCAGGTCGGGGGTGATAAGCAGGGCAGTTTGTTTGGCCGGGTCTTCTCGAAATAAGTGATAGAGCCGCCGGGCAACGGTGGTTTTCCCGTGCCCTACGTCGCCGTAAATGACGGCCAGGCCGCCTTTCTGGTTCACAATATACTGCGTTTTTGCCAGGGCTTCCCGGTGCTGAGGAGTGAGATAGAGGTAGCGCGGGTCTGGCGATATAGAAAAGGGCAGTTCTGCTAACCCAAAATGCTCGGTATACATCACGCCCTCACTGCTTACGTATGCTTTAAGCTTAGCTATACATGGCGCAAAAGTAAAATAGAACGCTAATACATAGCGTAACATTTGTGGAAAAGTAAAAAGTTACGCTAACTTTTGTATACCAGGCGCTGCGTATAGGTGCAATGGTGGCATCCGAGGTGGGGCAAGGGCGGCCAAGCCTAGCAGAGGGAGCGGCGGCCACGAGTCGAGGTCGTACCTGGCGGGGGAAAGGCGCTCGTCTTGGCCTTGAGGCCGCTGGTAAACTCGAAGAGCGAGACGACAGGCCAGCGTAAAAGTGTCTAGCGTCGGTCGCGTCTGGCCTGTCGTCTCGGTGCGTAGCACTTTACCAGCGAGGGTCAAGGCCGCCTTTCGGGGCGGGGTAGGAAGATCGGCGTAGCCGTGCCGATTTGAAAAAACAGGATTAGGTGATTAGCTACTGTGGTGTTTCTGGTGACGGTGGTATGTCTGGCGGTGGCGTGTCGTTATGGTACTGCTCTGCAAGATACTGCTCTGTAAAGACTCGCACCGCTAGCTGCAATTCGGGTGGCAGCCCGTCGAGCGTCGGTGGTACGCCGTTCACGGCTAGGCAATCATAGACTATGGATTTAATACCGGTAAACATCTCTTCAAAGAGACGGTCGATCTCGCGCAAGTCCTCAATACTAAGAAGCGGGTCAAAGCGGCCTGCGGCGATATACTTGAGATAAGTTTGAGCGGCAGGGCCTAGCTCGCCGTACGGTCGGTCTGCCTGGTCAGGTAGGTCAGAGTCGGGCATGCTTGGATGCTCATGATTAGTCATAATGCTGACAATACAACCATTTGTGCAATTAGTCAGTCCAAGATCGTATACATAGCGTACGCGCGGTGCTAACAGTACTACCATCGAGGTCGTCAAGTCAGGGACAAGATCGCAGGTTACGATATTTTTGATACTTAGAAAACTTGCTCTATTTAGGCGAATTTTTTCGTGTGTTGTCCGTAATGGATAGATAAGGAGGGAATAATTACAAAACTGACCGGAAAAGGAACAGGCAATGCAGCAATTACCAACTGACGACTCTAGCTCTGAGCTTGCGAGACATTATGAATATTATCAGCAGTCGGTTAAAAACAATCTGATGAACCGGGGTCATGAAAAAGAGGATGCCGACGATCTGTACCAGGATATATTTTTGAAGCTTTTGGAACATTCGTCGCGTTGGGGGGTGACTGTACCACAGGGTAACGATCATTTGAGACATTTGCTCTTTAATATCGCTGACCAAATTAGAATCGATAAATACCGGCGTACTAAAAAGTTCAAGTTCATCCCCCTGCCAGAGGATGAAGATAAGGCGTACACAGAAGACAAGTCGTACACTCAATATCCTCAACTGATGGTAGAGTTTGACGTTGATGATTGGCTCCAACAGGTGTTAGCGCAAATGCCGCTGAGGCATCAGCAATGCGTGTCGATGATAGAACGCGGATTTAATCAAAAAGAGATTGCCAAAGAGTTAGGTATCAGTCCGGCAAGAGTGAGTGAAATTATGAGTGATGTCAGAACTCAGCTACAACGGAAGAAATACTATCCAGTGGCGCATAGCCTAGAGCGAGAGATACTGAGCTGGCGTCAAGACGCGGAAAAGTTGCTAAATTGCGTACATGATGATGCGGATATACTCATAACAAAACTTAATCCCATGCTATCTGGGTGGAATGCGTTTTATGAGAAGTCACTCGATAGAGTCGAAAATAGCATGACCGCAATGCGTAATAGTTGGGCAAAGCTAGGTAGATTTGGCATTAAATTAGATGATTGGCAGAGGTATGAATACGTAGAAGTCAACGAGAGTGTAATAGAAACATTTGATGCATTAGGCTTTTGGGCAATGGATCGAAATAAGGAGTTACAAAGACATCCGATGTATGCACGCAGAAATATCGTAGCGTACATACCCATAGCATCAATTACTAAACGAAAGGAGGCGCGTTGAACAACCGGTAAGAATACTCATAGCCAGCAAGCAAGCCCTAACCTACGGTCGAGGCTAATTGTTTTTAAGCAATTCAGCTATAGGCAGGGAGGGCAACCACTAGCGTAGCGAAAGGAGGCAGGACAACCGCATAACAGGACAATAGAACAAAAGGCGGCTGCGGTGGCGTGGTCGCTCCTGACAGGCACGTGTGACGCATAGGGCGCAAGTCAACAGCGCCTAGTTATGTTTAGTTTCGTTCAGGCCGTCAATCAACGGTCATTGCTAAATGTGTTGCGCACTAAGGGCGCAACGTAAGGACATTAACAACTAAAGAAAGGATACACAACCATGATTGGTGATCGTGCAATTGTCGATTTTGTTAAAACATACGGCAAGGGCATCTTCCTTGGTGTCGAGCCGAAACGTACACGAAAGGATGCAAACGACCCGAAAAGCGAGCAGGTGCAAGCAACAGATAAAGAAACCGGCCTGCTGAAGTGGACAGTAACGGTAGCGGTGAAATCACTGCTCTCTGCCAACGCGAAACTGGAGAACATGGCCGTGACGATCAACAGCCGGGAACAGCCGTTTGGAGCCATTTCGGTTGGGTCGTATGTAGTTGTCGAGAACTTAGAGATGGGAATCATCAGGCAAGATCGCGGCGGCTACTCCACCTTCTTCAGTGCCGAGACTATCCGGCAAGTGGCTCCTGAGCGTGTCGCGTCCAACCAGTCACCGCAACCGGCGCGTGTCGGGGCTGCCCAGTAGCCAGCGAGGAGGGTAGCACATGGGACAGCAAACCGTTGCGCTACAGGCGAAAAATGCCCAGTTGGCCCGGCGGTTGGTGGTGTTCGCCTTGTTCTTCAATGGGGCGCTGGTGGTGACGGCGTTGTGTGAGGTGGCGGTGACTGGTGCGCAAGGGCTGGGACTAACGCTCCTGCTGGCGCTGGTCGTCGATGTGCCGGTTGCGGTGTATGCGTTTAGCCAGGATGTACCGTTTGTATGGGGGTGTCAGCATACATTTCACAAGGTCTGCCGTGGCCTGGGCGGGAACTTCGAGTACGAGACGTTCTCGCTCGGCAACTCAGTGCGCGCGGGTTTCGAAAGTCGTGGCAAGTACTATGTGGGGAACCAAACGAAAACGGTCTACCCGACCTTGCGCAGTGTGAGCGGGTCGCGTGCGGCCTGGGAGGGCCTGGTCAAACCTAACCCAGGCCAGACTGTCGAGAATTTTAATGACAACGCGGATGCGTTTGCACTTGCGTATCATACGCCGTTTTGTAGCTTCGAGATTGCTCACAAGGGCTTCATACGTATTCGGGTGGGTTCGATGCCCGTACCGGCTGCGTACGACTATCAGGAGCCATAAATATGGGCTATGAACGGGAGCTAGCGTTGCTCAAGGCCGTGCCGATGGGGCGCGGCCTGGATGGTACGGTGTGGCATATGCCCATAGTGTGGCAGCATGTCTTTATCGCGGCTGCAACCGGCAGTGGCAAGGGTTCGTGGCTTTGGACGCTGGTGTTAGGACTGGTTCCGGCGTGGCGGGCGGGTCTGGTGGAATTTTGGGGTTGTGACCCGAAAATGATCGAGCTGGCGATGGGGCGCGAGGTGTGGGAACACTACGCGGATAATGACGAAGACAGTGTGACCATGCTGGAACAGTGTGTAGACGCGATGCATGAGCGGACGCGTCACATGCAGGGCATCAGCCGCAAGTTCACACCGTCGGTCAGCCAGCCGCTCAATGTGCTGGTGATCGATGAAATGGGATACCTGGCGGCGTACATGCCGGATAAACGCTTGCGTGAGCGGGCGGACAAGGCGGTGCGGGCGCTGCTGGCGAAAGGCCGCGCTCCTGGCTTCGCGGTGGTGGGTGCAGTTCAGGACCCGCGCAAAGAAACCTGCGGGTATCGCGACCAATTCTCAATACGCATTGCGGGGCTTATGACTGCGCCGATGGTCGATTTAGTGCTGGGTGAGGGTGCGTATGAGGCGGGTGCATTGTGTGACCGTATCCCGTTGCCTCATGCGGGCGGCGCGGGCGTGGCCTATGTGCTCGACGAAGTGAGCATGAAGCCGCGTATGGTGCGGGCACCGTGGTGTAGCGACGAGGTGATACAGCGCGTGCTTGCACGTATGCCGGTAAAAGCGGTTGTAGGTGCGCAAGATGTAAAAGACGAGCAACCGGCCAGGTAACGACAACCTGGCGGGCAATACAAAGGTGAGTGAGGTAACTATGAGCGGCGATGCATTACGGTCGCGGTTGTTGGCGTCGATTGGTATGGCTCATGCGTCTGAAGAACTGCAAGAGGGCTTCCTGCACGCGTATGAGTGGATAGCGAACCGGCGCATGGGCTGGATTGTATTCGAGATGTTCAATAACGAGCAGGTCGAGCAGGTCAGGTGTATGCGTCAATCAGGTATGCTGGATGGCGATGTGTTGGAGTGGATCAAAAGCCAGATGACGGTAAGTTACGACGAACTACACGAAGCGGTCTTGCTGGCTGTAGTGCGAGAAGTAGAAATGGCGCATGCGCGGCGCTAGCCGCGCGGGAGCTGGCCGCGATAGCGTAGCGACAAGCGGCCAGCGACCCCTGAAGCGGACGAGCAGCCAAAGCAGGCGGAAACATCTATGTGGCGGTAGTGGTAAGCGGTTCACTCTTCACTTGATGCATATAGGCAAAGTCACACAGCGATAGCAGTGAAAAAGTCAGAAATTAACAGGGGGTGCGGATGGCAACGTCAGCATTTCCGGCGCTGGAAGATCAGATCGTATGCTGTACGGACACGTGGGCCGCAAGACATTGCATTGTGCATGAGGAAACTGGTGTGGTGGTGCCGATGGTGTGCGGTAAGTACAACTGCAAGTATTGCGGGCCGCGCCGCGTCGAGATGTGGCGCAGCCTGATAGAGCATGCTGAGCCGGAGCGGTTTATCACGCTAACGGGGGTAGGCCGGACATTGGCAGAAGTAGGCAGGGTAGCCACGACGCTTGTGCAGCACTTGCGGCGGCGTGGCTACAAATTTGAATACTGCATGACTTTTGAGCGCCACAAGAACGGGAAGTTTCATATCCATATGTTGCAAAAGGGCGATTACATACCGCAACAGGTACTATCTGATTACCTGCGCTCGGCCACGCATGGGCAATCGTACGTGGTAGATATCCGGCGCTGTCGGCCTGGTACGGCGGGCTATGTGACGAAGTATGCGACCAAGCTGCTGCAAGCCAGTGAAGTGGGCAATAAGCCGGACGGCACACAGGCGCGGGTCAATCGGGTGCGGTATTCCAAGCGTTTCTTTCCGTCGTCAACGAAGGTGCTGAAAAACGAATTTCGGGCGCAAAAAGCAGAAAAAGCACGTGAGCAGGGTGAAGATGCAGAGACGTACGAGGGTTCATGGAAGCTGCTGGAAATGGCGCCGTTGCCGCGTGACGACGATGGGCGGGTCATTGAAGAAGCGGCGCATGAGCAGTACCGGCGGTTGGTTGCCGGGCGGGTGAAAGAGGCCAGTGCTGAGCCAATGAAGTTATCGAAAGGTGGGAAGCAGGTGCTTACGTTTATGGTGCTTGAGTCGTTGCGGCGTGGTGAGGTTGTAACTGTTTGAGGATGCAAGCGAGCGAGCAAGTGAGGGATACCTATGGCGGAAATTATTGATCGCATGGAGCTAAGCACAGATCAGAGGGTGGAGAAATCGCCCTACGAGCTGAAGATAAGGAGACAGCTATGACAACTCTGCATGAAATGCTGTTTAGCCGGGTAAAGTTCGGCTGGCTACGAAGCAATAAACCAGGCACGGTACGCGGGTATATCAGGCGCGTCGATCTTTCGACCGGCGGCTTCATCGAAATTGTCGAGGATTGCACATACAATACGTCGTACATCCGCATTCACCTCGGACAACCAAAGCACTCGCATGATCTTGACGAAACATACAAGTATGTGCGTTACGGCACGGATAGGGAGACTATCAGGCTGCTGCGTGAAGTGCATAAAGCACTGACAGCGTTGGTGCATGACACGAATACCGTGTGCCGTGCCAAGTTCAACGTACAATACCCTCTGCCCTAGCAACGTATGAAGGATTGTCATATGGATGAGCAGGAACCCGGCCGCCATGAGCAGCAAACAACGAGTATCCTAGAGTTGATATACCTGATTAAGGCAAAGAATAAGGGCGAGCTATCGTTTGCTGAGTGGCGGCAGCAGGCGTTATGTTGGGCTCAGGCTGTCATTGCTGAGTATGAAGGACGACAAGCGGATACCGGCATGGTCAATGATGATCAGCGGTGTCAATAGTGTCTTACACTTCGATAGGTGGAAGCCACGAAATACGTAGTATTTCGGGATATAGCGGCCTCGATATTTGCCTGGTATGCTGGTTACTTTCACGAAAAACACCAAGTCCCACTGTTTTTAGCTCGAATGAGGAACCCCTTTTTTAGAGTATAGCCTATGATCTAGCAAGAAAGCAAGCCCTGGTTTTAGGGATGCCATACAACTCTTCGCGCTCATTGCCAGGATGCTATACTATGCTTATTGTAAGTAGCCGAAATGCAAAGCTCCAAGAACAGGTGAACGATGCCATTCCTCGAAACACCCAATACTACTTTGTACTACGATATCGTTGAGCCAGATTTCACCACTCCCCCCCTTTCTGTCCAGCCACAAACAGTACTGCTGATTCATGGCTTTGGAGGGACTCCTGCAAGCGACTTTGGGGAACAATTGCCTGTTTTACGCAGTCATTATCGTGTTATAGCTCCACACCTGCATGGTTATGGGCGTTCCAGCCAGCGCAGCAGTTATGCCCTCTCCTTCTATCGAGATGACGTGTCAGACCTGGTTGCACTCCTAGACACTCTCGATATCGCTAAAGTACTAGTACTGAGTTTCAGTGATGGAGGCACCGTCGGCCTGTTGCTTGCGGCTTTACACCCGCAGCGCGTGATCGCACTGGCCGCGCTGGGCGCACAGCCGACCATCAATACTCAAAATACCGCGGCCATCCGCTACTGGTTACTTGAAGCTCCGCTCTCTGAGGAATGGCAAAAAGAACTGGCGGAACTGCATGGAGAGCCCTACTGGCGTTCGCTGCCACGGATGTATGTCGAGGGGCAGGAAGCGCTGGTCGCCGCCGGCGGCGTGATTATTACTGACGAGGAACTCGCTGCTATAGCCTGCCCAGTACTTATTATGCATGGCAAGCGTGACCGCATTGTGCCTGTTGACTATGCATACGTTCTCTCCGAACGCATAGCCGGGTCACAGATGTTGCTATTTGACGCGGGACACGCTGCACACCTGCGCTGCGAGAAGGAATATACAGCGGCCGTTATGAATTTTTTCCTTAATCAGCCACAGGCCTGATGAAACCAGCTCCGCCCTTATTGTAAATTAATACGTATTACAAACGTGAGTAATGTTAGCTATCTATTGCTGATTGTTCCAAGTAGTCAGGAGATGTAGTTTATGTCAACCGAAAAGGTTGCTATTGTAATACCTGCTCTCAATGAAGAAGCAGCCATCCGGCAACTGCTTACAGAACTACCCAGAGATTTCGCGAACTGGATTATCGTGGTCGATAATGGCAGTACCGATGGCACAGCTCCTGTTGCCCTGGCTGCGGGTGCCATAGTTGCTAACGAACCAACGCGAGGCTACGGGCAAGCCTGTTTGAAGGGGTTTAAGGCCGCCTGCAGCCTCGGTGCCGAGATTGTTGTTTTTATGGATGGAGATGGGAGTGATGATCCCGCTGATCTGCCTTTGATGCTAGAGCCGGTGCGGGAAGGGATCGCGGACATGACCATTGGCTCGCGTGTTAGCAAGCGTTCCGAGCGCCGGGCAATCCCACTCCAGGCTCGCGTAGGTAACTGGCTGGTCAGTCGTATGATCCATATTCTCTATGGTGCGCGTCTACATGACATAGGATCATTCCGGGTTATACGGTGTGCCACCTTAGACACGCTGGGGATGCGCGAAATGACCTTCGGCTGGCCTGTAGAGATGCTGGTCAAGATGGCACGGGCACGTTATCGTATCGTTGAGTTACCAATTCACTATCGCCCTCGCAGCCATGGCCGCTCAAAAGTAGCCGGCTCGATAGCTGGCAGTATCAAAGCGGCCTATTATATGCTGCGCACGACACTACGCTACGCATGGACGGGGGAAGCACATGCCTGATACTGCACTCGTGGTTATGGCACGCTATCCCAAGGCGGGTAAGACGAAAACGCGCCTGGCACGGGCCATCGGTGGCGTTGAGGCAGCTGACCTCTACCGGAATTTCCTGGTAGACCTGGCACAACGTTTCGCCGGTGCAGAATATAAGTTGCTCTGGACATATACACCAGCCGAAGTCGACTATATTGCGTTTTTAGCCTCGCTTGCCCCGTCACTCGTACGCTCTATGGAGTGTTTTCCCCAACAAGGAGACAGCCTGGGCGCACGCCTGCTCTACGCATTCCAATGGACGTATGAGCGGCGGTTCCAACGCACTATCGTGATTGGCTCAGACTCGCCGCATATCAGCCGGGAAATTATTGCAGATGCGCAAAAAGCGCTTGATGAGGCGGATGTGGTACTTGGACCTGCAGATGATGGCGGCTATTACTTGATTGCTATGCGCGAACCATATGATGTCTTTAGCGGCATTCCTATGAGTACCAGTGTCGTTAGGAGGATGACTATCGAACTGGCAGCCCGCCGGGGTCTAAAGGTGCGCCTGCTACGACCATTATTTGACATCGATGAACTACCCGACCTGTTGCGCTTAGCGGAGTTGCTGCACACGGACAGTACACTTGCGCCCGCTACTGCTGTCCACCTCGCTAGCATAAGGAGCTTGTATGATCACAACATTGCCAACTGTAGCGACGCTGCCTCGCTCAATCTACATCGAGCCAACGAGTCGTTGCAATGAACTCTGCCAGCAATGTCCACGCACACTGCTTTCACGAGAGGATGATCGCGACCTGAGTTTCGACAATTTTCGGTACATTGTGGACCAGTTTCCTGTACTGGATCGCGTGGTCTTACACGGATTGGGCGAGCCTTTGCTCAACAAAGACTTGCCGCTGATGATTAAGTACCTTAAAGAGCGAGGCACCTATGTGCTCTTCAACTCCAATGGCATCCTCCTCAATGCCAAACGCGGGCAGGCATTGATCGATGCGGGATTGGACGAATATCGTCTTTCGATGGACGGTGCGACACGGGAAATGTATGCTCGGGTGCGCGGTGTGGATGCCTTTGACAAAATCTGGGGCAATATGCGTGCCTTTATTGCCATGCAAAAAGAGCAGAATGCCAGCAAACCTGTTGTATCGCTCTGGTTTACAGCCATGAAAGAGAACCTGCACGAACTGCCCGGATTAGTCGACCTGGCAACTGAGAGCGGTATACGCGAGGTTTACCTGCAACGCCTGGTGTATTTTGAGGAAGGACTGGCTCGCTCAAAACAGGCGCTTTTCCGACGCGCAATACCCGATGAATTAGAACTGGTGCGTCGCTGCGAACAGACGTGCAGGGAGCGAGGTATTGCCTTCAAAGCTGCTGGCATGGTTACACCTGTAGAAAGCCTTTTGCGAGATTTTGGCGAACGTCCGTGGTCAGGCTGCCAACGTCCCTATACACTTACCTATATTACTTCCAGCGGTAATGTGCTCTCCTGCTGCTTTGCTCCCTTTGGGCACAGAAGCGCAAAAGAGTACAAGGAGGAGCGGGTGTTGGGAAATGTATTCGAGGAACCAATGGAGGCTATCTGGCATGGTGAACACTACCAGGCTTTCCGACGGGCATTCGAGAGCGACCGCCCGGCAAAACAGTGTGCTCAGTGTGGGGTAAATTGGAGTTATTAGAAGGCATCTCTACCGAGGAAGCTGTCAGGAGGAGAAAAACAAATGGCTGATTGCGAACAGCTTGCAGGCGAACTGCAGGTGCTCGAACAGTTACTCAAAAAGTATTCAACCGAGCACGAACGGGAGAGGATTTTGAAACGAATCGACGCCATTAAAGCAGAACAGCAAAAACTGGGCTGCCTCTCAGAGAGAGAGCAGGAGACGAGATCTAATGACTGAGTGCTCCTCGGGCTAAAGCCGCGGGGGTTCTAACGTTCCTTCCACGCTTCCAATCTTCCTCGCCGGAGCAAGAAAGCTGGCTCTTGTGTGGGTTCGCTTCGACTTTCGGGCCGACGCGCTCTGGCACGGGCATGACCCATGCTTCGGGGCAAGCTCTGCCCCTCATTCGCACGTTGCTGGACACGCTCGTGTGCGCGCCGCAGGCGCGCCTCCGCACCTTCCCAGGGAATGACATACTGGGCACACGAGGGGATAGGGTCTGCTGGATCGAGATAGGCGGCCAAAAACGCCGCATACAGATCACGCTGCACCGGACCAACTCCGCACGCGCACTGGTGCCAGCGCTGCGCAAGCGGCTTTTTGAGCGTCTTGCCGCACCCGTGACAGAACTGGCTGAGTTTGGTCGTGCGTGTGGGAACTTCGAGCAAGGTGCCGCCCGTGCTTGCAACGGTGCGTCTCAACATCTTGATGAACATCCCTGGTGCTCGCAGTCCGACGCTGCGCCCGTACTGTTTCTGCCACGCCTTGGAGGAACTTTTCTCGATGATGACGGTGCTGCCTACCGCCACAATCTCATGGACCTTTTGTCCGTGCAAGCTCTGGCGATGAGCCGCCAGCTTGCGTTCTTTGGTGGCCTTCCTGCGTCTGGTGTTCTCGTAGGTCTTGCTGCTTTTCCAGTGCAGCTTCTTCTTGCCGCAAGCTGATCGGATGCGCCCTTTCTCGTCGTAGTTGTCGGGATTGGCTGCTCGCCGTTGTCGATCCATCTTGCGTTGGAGCCGCCGGATTTGCTTCTCATCCGGGGCCAGCTCTTCTGCGAAGACCTCCAGGCTCGCATCGGCTTGTTGTGGGACCAGCGCGATGGTCGACGGTCCCAGATCGGCCCCCAGGATGTCGGTTCCGACGGCGTGTTTGGGCTTGTGATACGGCACGCCTTCCAGCGCCAGTTGGACGAAGTAGCAAAAGCCCTCTACATCGGCCCCTTGCGCCTTGGGGCTGCTGCCCTTGCGTTGGATCAGACGCGCATATTTGATGCGGTGATCGAGTCCGTATTTCACCACCGGGTCGTTCCAGTCGATGAGCGCCGCAAGCTGGTCGTCTTTCCAGACTAGAAAGCCCTGCTTGCCCTCCTCTGGCTTGTGCAGCACGAAACGCAGCCCCGTGTCGTTACGTTTGTTCTCGATGCTGGAAAGACCCCGCCCGCGGCTCTTGAAGCGCACGCGACGGGCCTCTCCCACACACACGCGATTGAGGGCCTGGTAGGCGCGGGTGGCGAGCGTCTGAGCCAGCACCGCATCCAGATGCTCGGCAATCCAGGACACCCGCGCCTGCTTGGCATACGCGTGGAGGGCGTATTTCGAGAAGCCGTACTGCCCCCGCAGCGCCGAAAAGGCTGCCTGCCGCTCCTGCTTGTGGGTCCGGGGGATGGCGCGGGCCGCTTGCCAGGCTGCATCGGCTCGCATCTGGCGCAGACGGCGTTGTCCTTCAGAAAGCACGGCATTGTAGAAGGCGCGCCCCGCTTCCAGATGGCCGCGGATGCGTTTGGCCTGGCCTGCCTCAACCTGGAGGGGCAGTTCGAGCAGAAACGTTGGCGTTTTCTGTTTGGCTTGCTTGCTCTCTCTCGTTTTCTTTGTGCCCATGAGCCTCGCGCTTTTTCTTGTGCTAGAACATCTATTCCAGAGTATACCAGGCTGGACCGCCTCTGTCAAGTAGCTCATCGCGGCGAACAGCGCGCTCCCCTTGCCTCCCCAAACAAGGAACAGCGCTTCATCCCCCGGATGAATTCATCACAGGGCTTTCGCGCTCGGCTTTCTGTAACCTCTTATAATAGCTATATTCTCCTATCGCTGCTCCAGAATGCTCTAAATAAGCTCAGCGATCTGTTCGATCAGGAAGACGATAACAAGGATAAGCCAGGATGTGGAAGAGCCTGGAGAGGTGGTTTGATGGTGGTAAAACGTCAATAGCCCATTTGCGCTATCTTGCAGTTCTAAACTAGCAACCAGCGTTTTTTTCGGGTAAATTGTGCTTATGTAGCAAGCACAACAATATATTTGTTCACTGGAGAGCGAGGTTTTAGTAGCATGTTATCTACACCTGATCCCCGTATAACCAGACCCCTAACGAATGAAAATGAGAGCCCTTTAAACACGGCTAAATTTCCCAGCGGAATACTGCCAGGCCAACTCAACAACCCGGCTAGCGGCACGAAGCTCCCTCTTGTTATTCCGGCATCAACGAGGCAGACAAGGACCGCGCCCCTGGATCATGCCCCACACCGAAAAAGGCGTTTTGTGCTCCCAGGTGTACTACTCGGAGGTATTTTAGTAATTATCTGTGCCTCTTTCTTTGTCGTTCCATTGGATAATAACAGCCAGCATTCAGGCACCATCGCGCAGGCGATTGGAAATCTGATTTCAACGGGGCATTTTGGTATTGACCCATTAGGACATTTAACAACGCACACTTCGTCACTTGACATAGGCGAGGTCAGCTGTGGGGGCACTGATATTTGGGGGACATGCGCGACCTATATTACTGCCAGCGGTGTCCTGGGAACAGGACAGATGCAAAGACCAATTCTGGGAGCCGTAATCACACAACCCTTTGGGCACCTTGAGTACCAGATGTGGTGTGGATGCTGGAAGCCGCACACGGGGATTGACCTGGCTGCACCCTATGGTACGCCGCTCATGGCTGCCGACAGCGGGCAGGTAATCTGGGTTGGTTGGGACTGGTCGGGATTAGGTTGGGCAGTCAGGATCAATCATGGCTATTATATTGCCACCATATACGGGCACATGGATCATTTTATCGTTAAAGTTGGCCAGAACGTGAAAAAAGGCCAGGTGATCGGCTACGAGGGGAGTACCGGAGCTTCTACAGGACCACACGTGCATTTTATGGTGCTCGTCTATAATAAGTGGGTAGACCCTACGATATATGTACAGCTTCCCTGAAGCAAAATAAAAGAAGGCTGGCGATTAAAAGCCAGCCTAGTCTAGAGTAATTTTCAATACAATCCTATGCTTGAGCGATGCTCTTCGGGCGGCGGCGGCTGATTGAACCACCTTTGCGTCCCGCGGCTTGCGCCTCTTCACTCGTCCATTTATGCGCAGTGCCCATAGCATGAGCAGCTTTACCGCCCTTACTGGCAATTTCGCGCTTCTTTTCTGAGCTCATTGATGCAAAACCACGGCCATGACCTTTGCTGACTGCCATCGTTGATTCTCCTTACCATCTAAGTTTCAGCGGTTTACATTGGAACACTTCAAGGCAGTTGTGGCAGTTAGCCATTTATTCGACTTATGCCACTTAAGACAATGAAATCCAATGGAATTCTATAGAAGTGTTCTCCATGTAAAGCATAACAGCATCAATACACAAGAACAAGTCAACAATAAAAAGACTCAGCATTTTCTAAGGATTGCGTGGTTTCTCTAAGGAAAGGATGAGTTAACCTTTGATGCCTGGTGTAGATTGATATCGCCAGTATCGCTATTTAGCGTCACTGTTGCGCCAGGAGAATTTCCTCCGATATTTCCATTCGCCTTGGCACCTGATCTCGAGTTGTTGCTCTGCATATGCACGCTTGGAAAGTCGCTGGCAGCAATTGAGCCCGAGTTGGTTGAGGCATCCAGGTGAAACGCCGGTGTGCCTGGCAAAATGACATTAATCGAGCCGCTCCCGCTTTGAAATTGGTACATTCCACTTTTGTCAATCGTTCCAGCAAAGTTGATATCACCGCCAGTGGTCGTTATGTTGGACTGGCCAGTCAAGGCATCGTTTGTCATTTGCACATTACCGTCATTGGCTGTCAATGTCATCTGTCCACTTATACCGTTGACTTGAATATCACCATTGGCCGTTGTGAGTTGTAGATTGCTGTCCTGGGGAACGGTGACAGTAATATCGGCAGAGCCTCGCCCGTTGTCTGGCACGCTAGCGTTAATTGTGTTGCCATTCTGGCTGGCATTCAGTTGTGCGTCATTGGGGTTGTGAAAAAAGCCGTCGTTATTCGTCGCCTGCACCGTAACGCTGGTAGAACTATTGCTTGTTTGAACATTAATGGCACCGCTATCATCGTTTATCACGAGCGTTGGCGTGCCGGTCACAGTAAAGAGTCGTGTCTGGGGCACTACTTGACCGCCAGGCTGCTGATCGATTCTTCCACCATCACCAAATCTGTTAAAGGCCGAGCCAAAGCCGCCGCTCATTAAGCCAATGATAATAAATGCAAGTATAATCCAGAACCATAAACCACGGCCGCCTCTCCTGTAGGGTCGCTGCCTGAATGCACCGCCCTGCATTTGCTGGGGTGCCTGCCCCGTGTAGGGAGGTATTCCTCCGTACGCCGCTTGCTGGTGAGGCGGAGGTGGCGCAGCTTTCCACTGTGACTGTTCGCGTCGATCAGCATTTATCGGCTGAGGGGTAAACGTCTCCCCTTCTTGTGAACCAGTCTTCGCGCCAAGTTGTTGGGAAGGTTTCCAATCGGGATCCGCAAACTGCATCTCCTGATCACTCATAGCTCACTCCATTTCTGCACTGCAGAACATACCTTAGTCATCTTTATTTACGCATATTTAATGATGGAGTTGCAATGATGCGCTGTTCTGGACTTGACCATCTTAGCAGGGAACGTTACAATGTGCCAGTAATGCTCAATGTATCGTTCTCCGTAGATCTATTTGCAATAGCTCTGAGGAATACAGTTAAAGGATAGAAATAGAATGTCCGAAACGAGCCTGGAAAAGACTGAATCTAATACCCCTGCCAATAGTGATGCAACAGAGCCGGGGAGGTTTGAGGTCGAGGAGGTTACAGAGACTGCTCCTGTCATGACACCCGCGCCTTCTGCCGATGTGATTCCAGTGCCCCC
>Ga0207646_10000957_pt1 | contig 37209 bp, 34 predicted proteins | sample KBSK5502metaG_FD_184343 | JGI IMG/M metagenome (GOLD analysis project Ga0207646, IMG submission 184343) | Corn, switchgrass and miscanthus rhizosphere microbial communities from Kellogg Biological Station, Michigan, USA - KBS K5-50-2 metaG... | ecosystem: Host-associated > Plants > Roots >... | reverse complement strand
CCCTGAGGTCGGCCAGCGCCCGCTGCGCCTCGTCGTAGAGCCGCGCGTTGTCGAGCGCGATGCCCGCGAGATCGGCGAACGAGCCGAGGTATTCCAGCTCGGTGGGCAGGTACCGCCGTGGCGCCGTCGTGTTGAAGGTCAGGACACCCAGGATCCGGTCACGGCTGCGGATCGGCAGACCGAGATACGTCACGATGCCGGCCTCGCGATCGCGCTCGGCGAGGAGGTTCTGAGGATCGTTGGACGTGTCGGCGACGAAGAGGGGGTCGCCGGTGACGGCCACGCGGCCGGAATAGCTGGTGCCGAGCGGCACCGCGAAATCGTCGGGCACAGGGCTGCCGGTGAGGGCGCCGAGGCGGAGCGTCCGTGTGTCGGGATCGACGACGAGCACTTTGACGTGCGGCGTTCCCGCGATGCCCGCCGCCTCGCGCGCGATCTGCTGCAGGATCGCGTGACGATCGAGCCCGGCCATGACCGTGCGCGCGGCGCGCAGGAGGGCACCCAGCTCGTCGGCGCGCCGCAGGGCGGCCGTGTGCACGCGCGCGCGGTCCAGCGCGACCGCCGCCTGCTGCGCGAGCCCGGCGAGCAGGCGGACTTCGCGCTCGTCGTATGCGTGCGGAACCTCCCACGCCACCGAGACGACGCCCACGAGCGTGTCCTTCGAGATGACCGGCACGGCCAGCACGGAGCGGATCCCCTGTCGCCCCACGGCATCCCGGAGACGCTCGCCGCCCGCCACGCAGTCGGCGTCGTATCCCGGTGGCTCGTGTTCGCGCCAATCCGGAGTGAAGAACGGCGCGCGCCGGAGCGCGGCGGCCCCGACGGCGCCCTGGCCGGGCTCGAGCGTGACCAGCATCTCGACGGGGACGCCGCGGCTGACGCGGGGCACGAGCCGCTGTGCCGTGTCCAGCTCGAAGACGGCGCAGCGCTGCGCGCCGATGAGCGTGCGCGCGGCGTCGGCGACGGCCTCGAGCACGGTCGGCAGGTCCAGCGTCGACGTCAGGGTGGCCGCGACGTCGTGCAGCGCCGCGAGCTCGCCGGCGTGCGCTTCGGCCTGGCGCACGAGCTGCGCGTTCTCGGCGGCGAGCGCGATCTGCCCCGCGATGGCCGTGGCCATCTCCACGACGTTGGGCGACCACTCGCCCGTCGCGCTCCGTACGAGCCGCAACGAGCCGATCGTCGCGTACTCGCGGCCGATGGGCACGACGAGCTCGGCCCCGGGGGCGCGCGCCGTCCGTGGCGACGCGGGTGTATCCGCGAGCGCGATCTCGCAGCGCTCGGCGCCGAGCGCCGTCGCCGTGCGGCGTGCGACCTCGTCGAGCGCGGCCGACAGATCGGCGGCCGACCCGAGCGTCTGGGTCACCGCCAGCAGCGTCTCCGCGCGCTCCGCATGCGCGTGTTCGTCGGCCAAGCGCCGCGCCGCATGGATGGCCGGCGCGCGCGCGCCGGACAGCTCACGCGCGGCGACGAGCTGGGCGGGCGCGAACGGCCGGCGCCGCCGGAACGCGGCGAGCAGGCCGAGCCGACCGCCGCCGGCGACGAGCGGCACAACGAGCACCGAGCGAATCGATTCGTCCACGAGCCAGGCGCGCGGCGCGGGTGGCGAGGCGGGGACGGCGGAGAGTGACGGCGGCCGGCGCGACGTGAGCCATTCGCCGAGACGTCCGAAGGGCCGGTGAGCGAGCACGCGCGCGGTGGAGACGCGCGTGAAGCCGAGGGCGGCGCGCAGTGCCAGCTCACGGCCGCCCAGGTCGAGCAACCACACGGCGACGGCGTCGGCCGACAACCGCGCCTTGGCGTCGTGCGTGAAACGGCGCACCACGACGTCGAGATCGAGGCTATCGGGGGCCATGCTGCCGCCCCGACTATAGCAAGCAGACTAGGCCGGGCCGAAGCCGATCGCGGGGTGATCCTTGACGACGATGGGCCGAAACCGAACCGGCAGCCCGATGGCGAGCGCCTCCAGCGGGACGTCGACGACGCGGCCGAGCAGCGACACGCCCTCGCGCAAGCGCACGGCGGCGATTGCGTAGGGTGCTTCGTCGGCGTGGCCGCGCGGCGCCACGCGAATGACCGTGTAGCTGGTGATGCTCCCCTCGCCGGAGAGCGGCACCGGCTCCCAGCGGCGCGCGCCACACTCGGGGCACAGCTCCTTGGGCGGCACGGCCAGCGCCCCACAGTTGCCACAGCGGATGGCCGTGAGCATCCCGTCGCGCACCTGCTCGAAGAAACGGCCGAGGGTGACGGTCGACTCAGTCACGGCCGAAGAGACTGACGAGAACGGTTGCCGTGTTGCCGCCGAGGGTGTGGGTGAGGCCGCGGCGCGCGCCTTCCACCTGGCGCGGTCCGGCTTCGCCGCGCAGCTGCGTCACGACCTCGCAGATTTGCGCCGCGCCCGTCGCGCCGATCGGATGGCCCTTCGCCTTCAGCCCGCCCGAGGGGTTCACCGGAATCTTGCCGCCGAGGCTCGTCCAACCTTTCTCGGCCGCGAGCCCGCCGGCGCCCGGCTCGAAGAGGCCGAGCCCCTCCGTCGCGACGATCTCCGCGATCGTGAAGCAATCGTGCAGCTCGACGACGTCGACGTCTTGGGGCCCGATACCCGCCTGACGGTACGCCGCCGCAGCCGCCCGCTCGGTGGCGGGCACGCGCGAGAGGTCGCGCTTGTCGCCGATGAGCATCCAGTCGGACGCCGCCGCCGAGCCGAGGACCCAGATCGGGCGGCGCGCACGGCGCGCGACGTCTTCGGAGGCGAGCACGAGCGCTGCACCGCCGTCGGTGAATGGACAGCAATCGTAGAGCTTGAGGGGATCGGCCACCTTCGGCGAGCTCAGCACGGTCTCGAGGGTGATCTCCTTGCGGAATTGCGCCTTGGGATTCAGCACGCCGTGCTTGTGGTTTTTCACGGCCACCGCCGCCATCTGCTCCTCGGTGGTGCCGTACTTGTGCATGTGAGCGCGGGCCACGAGGGCGAACACGCCGGGGAAGGTGAGCCCGAGCGTTTGCTCCCACGACGCGTCCGAGGCGTATGCGAAGTACTCGGTCGAATCCGCGGTCGGCACGTTGAGCACGCGCTCGGCCCCGCCGACGAGGACGACGTCGGAGGCGCCCGAGCCGACCTCCATCACCGCGTGGCGAAACGCGGCGTGCGACGAGGCGCACGCCGTCTCGAAGCGGGTGGTCGGCACCGTGGGAATGCCGAGCACCGAGGCCGCCTGCGGACCGGTGTGCAGCTGCTTTTCCGTCTCGCCGCCCACCACGTTGCCGTAGTAGAGCGCCTGCACGCGACTCGCCGGCATGTCGGCGTCGGCGAGGGCATCGGCCGCGGCCTCGGCGAAGAGCTCGGCGGACGTGCGCTCATGCCGACCGAACTTCGTGACACCGACTCCGATCACTGCGACTCGCCGCATGCGCGCCTCCGTCGAATTCGCTCACGTGTAATCATAACAAATAGAATACGGGTGATGGCGCTGGTGGTCCTCGGCTGCGGCTGGATCGCGCGCCGCCACGCGGCGGCGGCGCGCCGGCTGCGGCTGCCGGTGATCTTCGCCAGTCGTGACGTCGACCGGGCGCGCGCCTACGCGCGCGAGTTCGGCGGGGTGGGCGCGTACGGCGAGTACGGGGCTGCGCTGCGCGATCCGCGCGCGCGTGGTGTGGTGGTGTGCACGCCCCACGATCGGCATCTCGAGGACGTCCTGCAGGCGCTCGCCGCCGAGCGCCACGTGCTCGTCGAGAAGCCGCTCGCCTGCACGCTCGAGGAGGCGGACCGGATGCTCGACGCCGCGGCGCGCGCCGGCCGCGTGCTCATGACCGCCGAGAACTTTCGCTTCATGCCCGCCTTCCGCTGGGTTCGCCGGGCGCTCGACGCACGGCTGCTCGGCGATCCGCGCGAGATCCATCTGATCGCCCGCGGCTGGCGCCGACACGCGGGCTGGCGGCTGACGCCCGGCGCAGGTGGCGGCGCGCTGATCGACGGAGGCATTCACTACGTGCACGCGCTGCGCTGGTGGGGTGGCGAGGTGCGCCGCGTGTTCGCGCTCCGTCCGCGGCAGACGATCGGGGACATGGCCGGCGAGGATGCCGTCGACCTGCTCGCGGAATGCGACGGCGGCGTCGTCGGCTTCGTCGCCAATTCTCTTGCTGCGCCCGGCCTTTCCCGGTTTCAATGGTCGTCGGTGACCGGGACGCGTGCGACGTGCTTCGTCGACAACCGCGGGCGGTGGGCGTTCGTGCGCGGCGCTGACGGCTTCCGGCTGCGCCTGTTTCGGCGCGACACGCGAGGCCACGAGCGGATGCTGCGCGCCTTCGACGAGGCCATGGCGAGCGGGCGGGTGACCGAGATGGACGGCGCCGAAGGCCGCCGTGATCTTGCCGTGGTCCTGGCGGCCTACCGCTCGATCGCCGAGACTCGCCCGGTGACGCCCGCGTGCTGACAGAGGAGGCGCTGATCTTCCTCGGCGCGCTCACCGCCATCGGGCTGGCCGTGCTCGGCACGCTCGAGCTGGTGTGGCCGTCGCGGCGGAATCGTTCCCCGCGGCAGATCGCGGCGCCAACCGTTGCGCCGCTGAGCGTGGAGCCGGCGTCGACAGCTTCCACGCGGCGCTGGCGCTCGAGTCATCCGCGGCACGCCGCGGGCGCGACGCCGCGATATCTGAAACGCACGCAGCCGGTCGAGCCGAGCCCGGCGACGACGCCGGTCGCGCTCTCCGTGGACGCGATCGTCCTGCCGAGCGTCGAGCCCGCGCCCGCCGTCGAGTCGGCGCCAGCCGTCGCCAGCGTGGATCGTTGCGCTGAGCTGTACCAGGCGCGTCGCTACGCCGATGCCGCGGCCATCGCGACGGGCGCCCTGGCCATCGAGGCGCCCGCCGCGGCGCGGCCCGCCGACAGCCACGAGGCCGCCGCGCTCTGGTCGTTGCTGGGGCTCGCGCAGCGGGCGATGGGCGACCACGCCGCGGCGCGGGCGGCGCTGGAGACGGCCATCGAGACCGCGCCCGCCGACGAGCGCGCGACCTACGAAGCCCAGCTTGCGAGGGTCGCCCTCGGCGTCGCGCACGAGCTCGTCGTCGCCGCGGGCACGCACGTCGCGCCCGAGTCCGAGCGTCGCGTCACGGATCTGCGCGATGCGCTCGTGTGGCTCGAGCGCGCTCAGGCCGTGGCACCGGATGACGCCGAGCTGCGCGAGCTGGCGACGACCGCGGAGCTGCGACTGTGGCCGGCGTACGAGCAGGTCGTGATGGCGCTCGTGCAGCGACAGGAGTTCCGCGCCGCCCGACGAGTGCTGCACGAGGCGCTCGAGGATCCGCGCGTACCGTCCGCGCGCGCGGAGACGTTCCGCGAGCTCTTTTCCGGGACGTTCGGCGGCGAGATCGGTCAGCTCACCGCACAGGCGATCCGCTCGATGCAGGAGGCGCGCGAGACGGAGGCGCTCGGCGCGCTCGAGCGCGCCGAGCGGCTGCTCGAGAGCGTTCACGAGGAGGCGCTGCCGCCGAAGCGTCGCGAGGAGGTCGACCGCCGGCTCTGGTGGGGTTACGACCGGCTCGGCCGACGGCGCGTGGAGGCGGGCGCATTCGAGGAGGCCATCGAGCCGCTCGTCCGCGCGCTGCGGCTGGCCGGGCCCGCGCCCGACCGCCAGTCCGAGACGCGGGCGGCGCTCGTGCAGGCCTTCGAGGGTTGGACCGAGAGCAGAGCGCTCGCGATCCGTGAGGTCGCGGACGGCGGCGATCGTGAAGCCGCGATGGTCGGCAGCGACAAGCTGTGGACGCGATTACGGGCGGCGCTGGAGGAGGGACTCTCGGAGCGCGATCTCGCCGGTGCGTTTGCACGCGCGCGGCGCCTGTTCGAGGAGATCGGCCGGCGCCCATGAGTGACGCCCCGCTCGCGCTGGGACAGATGCTCGACGCGGCCGCCGCGCGCGCCCCCGACACGCCGGCGATCGTCTTCAAGGAGACGCGCGTCACCTATGCCGAGCTGGCCGCGCGCGCCGACGCGTTCGCGCGCGGGCTCGTGGCCCTCGGTCTCGGTCCTGGGGATCACGTGGTGCTCTGGATGCCGAATTCGATCGAGTGGAACGTCGTCAACTTCGCGATCGCCAAGGTCGGCGCCGTGACGGTGACGTGCAACAGCCGCTACAAGGCCGTCGAGCTCGACTACGTTCTGCGGCAGTCGGACGCCAAGGCGCTCGTCATGATGGATCGCTTCGACGCCGCCGGCATCGATTCCCGCGAGATCCTCCGGGCCGTCGTGCCGGACGTGCTGTGGCAGCAGGACCGGCGCATCATGAGCGCGAAGTTCCCCGAGCTGCGTCAGGTCATCGTCTTCGGCGCCGAGCACGACCCGGGATGCCTCGCCGCCGCCGCCGTCGTCCAGCGCGGGGCGAGAGTTCCCGCGGGTGAGCTTGGGAGCATCCGCGTGCGGCCAGAGTCACCGGCCGCGATGCTCTATACCTCGGGGACGACGGGAGCGCCCAAGGGCTGCCTGCTCTCACACGGCAACTTCTGGTACAAGGCGCACGAATATCTGAGCCTGCACGAGTGGACGGCCGCGGATCGCTGCCTCGTGGCCGTCCCGTACTTCCACATCTTCGGCGCGCTGGGCTGCGTGACGGCCAATGCCCTGGCGGGCTCGACGCAGGTCCTCATGGAGGTCTTCGATCCCGAGGAGGCGATGCGCCTCATCGAGCGCGAGCGGGTCACCATCTTTTCGGGCGTCCCGACGCTGTTCATCACGATGCTCGGTCATCCGCGCTTTCGCGACTTCGATCTGCGCTCGCTTCGCACGGGCACCATCGGCGCCGCGCCCGTGCCCGTGGAGATGATGCGCAAGATCATCGACCGCCAAGACGGCCTCGGCATGGACGCCACCGTCGTGTACGGGCTCACCGAGGCCACCGGTGGCACGCATTTCACGCGGCTCGGCGATCCGCTCGACAAGCGTGTCGCCACCGTCGGGCGCGTCACCTCCGAGCTGGTGGACCGCATCGTCGACCCGGCCACGGGCCGCGAGTGCGCCGTCGGCGAGGAGGGCGAGGTCTGCGTGAAGGGGCCGAGCCTCATGATCGGGTACTACAAGCAACCGGAGGCGACGGCCGAGAAGGTCCGCGACGGCTGGCTGCACACAGGCGACATGGGAGTCAAGGACGCCGAAGGCTATCTGAAGATCACCGGCCGACTCAGCGACATGATCATCGTCGGCGGCTTCAATACGTATCCCGCCGAGATCGAGAACTTCTGTCTGCGGCATCCCAAGATTCTCGACGTCTCCATCATCGGCGTGCCGGATCCTGTGCTGGGCGAAGTCGTCATGGCCTTCGTGATCCCCAAGGCCGGCGTCACGCTCACGCCGCAGGAGGTTCGCGACTTCGCGAAAGATCACATCGCGAACTTCAAGGTCCCCAGGCACGTCGAGATCGTCGCCGAGTTTCCGCTGACCGGCTCGGGCAAGGTCCAGAAGTTCAAGCAGAAGGCGTGGGCGGTGGAGACCTACGGCTTCAGCGGGCCGGCGTGATGGTCGTCCGCCCGCACGATCGGTTCGCGGCCGAGGTGACGATCACGCGCGAGGACGCGGCCGACTACGCGCGCCGCGCCGGCGATGGCAATCCGATCCATCACGATCCCGTCTACGCGGCGGGCACGCGGTTCGGCCGCCCGATCGCCAGCGGCGCGCAGACGACCGGGCTGCTGATGGGACTGACCGCGACCCACTTCTCACGCGGCTCGGCGATGCTGGGGCTCGACTTCTGGTTCCGCTTTCGCCGGCCCGTCTTCGTCGACGAGACGGTGCGCCTGGAGTGGCTCGTCATCGCCGTGCGGCCGGCGCCGCGCCTTGGCGGCGAGGTGGTCGAGTTACGCGGGCGCCTGCGCAACGCGGCGGGCGAGACCGCCGTCGGCGCCAAGGGCCGCGTTCTCGTCACCGCGCGGCTGTAGCGAGGAGGTTCTCAGGGCTGGACGGAGCGGCGCCGGATCTCGTCGAGCAGGGCGGCGGGCACGCGGAGGAACGCCTCGACGACGCCCGGATCGAAGTGCGTACCGGCGCAGCGCTTGATCTCCGTCTTCGCCGCATCGAATGTGATGGCCTTGGAGTAGGGCCGGTCGAACGTCATCGCGTCGAATGCGTCGACCACCGCGAAGACGCGCGCGCCGAGCGGAATGTCCTCGCCGCGTAACCCGCGCGGATAGCCGCTGCCGTCCCACTTCTCGTGGTGCGCGTACACGATCGGCACCGCGCCCCGCAAAAATGGAATGCGCTCGATGAGACGCTTGCCGATCTCCGGATGCGTGCGCATCACCTTCCACTCCTCGGTCGTGAGCGGCCCCGGCTTCAGCAAGATCGCGTCGGGAATGCCGATCTTGCCGATGTCGTGCAGCAGCACCCCGTGCGCGAGATCGCGCAGCACTTCCTGGTGCACCCCGTACTCCTTCGCCGTGGCCAGCGCATAGCCGTGCACGCGACGCGAATGCGACTCGGTCCCGATGTCCCGCGTGTCGAGGGCGGAGCCGAGGGCCTCGAGGGTGGTGCCGTAGGTCGCCTCCAGCTCCTGGTAGGCCGCCTTGAGATGCTGCGTGGCCTCTTCGACCCGGCGCTCGAGCATGGCCTGGTAGGCGCGGCGTTCGATCAGCAGCTGGCGGCGCTCGAACGCGCGCTCGGCGGCGATGAGCAGCTCCTCGACGTTGACGGGCTTCATGATGAAGTCGTAGGCGCCGAGCTTGAGGCTGTCGATGGCCGTCTTCACATCGGCGGCGCCGGTGAGCACGATGACGGCGGCGTCGCCGTCGATCGCCCGGATCTGCTGGAGCAGCTCGATCCCGGACATCACCGGCATCTTGAGATCCGTGACGACGAGCTCGGGGCGCTTGTCGTTGAAGGTGGCCACGCCAACGCGACCGTCCTCGGCGAGGTGGCAGCCGTACCCCGCCGACAGGAAGATCTGATGAAGGACTTCTCGGACCTGCCGATCGTCGTCGACGATCAGGATGTCCCGCGATGCAGAATCCACGCTATGAGACCTTTGCGGCCGACCCCGATGCGGCGGCCACTTGATTCTTCCCCGCCCTCTTGGCGGCGTACAACGCTTCGTCGGCCGCACGGAACAGATCCTCCGCGGTGGTCGCCTCGTCGTCCGGAAGGCTGGCCACGCCGAAGCTGGCCGTGATGACCTTGCCGTGCGAGAAGGGGTACTTCGCGACGACCTCCCGGATGCGGTCGGCATAGAGTCTGGCGCCGGCCTTCGACGTCTCGACCAGGAGCACCGCGAATTCGTCGCCTCCGTACCGGGAGACGACGTTGATGCCTCGCGAGTGCTTCATGAGGATCTGGGCCACGTCGCGCAGCGTGTCGTCGCCGACGGCGTGTCCGAGATCGTCGTTGACGGCCTTGAAGCCGTCGAGGTCGAGCAGGACGACCGACACGGGGTGATTGAACCGGCGGTAGCGTGACAGCTCCTCCTCGAGCCGGAGCGAGAAGAAGCGGCGGTTGTAGAGCCCGGTCACCTCGTCCTTGAACGAGGTCTCCTTGAGCCGGGCGTTCGTCGACTCGAGCTCCTTGTAGGCGGCGTCGAGCCGCGTCGCAAAACTGTTGATTTCACCGGCCTGTTGCTCGATGGTCTCGAGCATCCGGTTGAAGGACGTCATGAGCGTGCCGACCTCGTCCTTCCGGCGGCTGAGACCGGCGATGGCGCGCTCGCTGGCCAACATCTCCGCGATCCGCGCCACGGTGCGCCCCACGTCCCAGATAATGTAGGCGCCCGCGATCATGCCGATCACGGTGGAGGCGAGCAGGGCCTGCATGCCCCCGAAGAGGACCGACTGCTCTCGGGGCAGGGACGGGAGCACGAAACTACGGACGACCCAGGCCAGGACGAGTAGGGGAACTACGGAGGAAAGGGTGAGCGCGACGATCAGCTTTTTACGCAGACGTCGGCCTGCGGCGACGAGGTCCTGGGAGCCGTCAGACGGCATGGCGATTCATTATTCTTGTTGCTCGCGTTGACTGTCAATGTCAGAATTTTCAGCGACTTATATGCGTATCGCGGCTGATCAGAAACTCGACTGCCTGGGCCTGTTTTGCCCCATGCCGATCCTCAAAACCCGCGACGCGATGAAACAAATGACGGTCGGCCAGGTCCTCGAGATGACCTCCGATGACCCGGCCTCGGAAGCCGATATGACCAGCTGGGTGGCCCGCACCGGCCACCAGCTCCTGGAGATCGACAAGGATGGCGGGGTCTACCGCTTCCTCCTCCGCAAGACTCGCTAGAGCCGCTGGCGGCGCCACCCGCGTCTACCTCGACTACGCGGCGTTCTCGCCCGTCGACCCGCGGGTCGTCGCGCTGATGCGCCCCTTCCTCGAGGGTGGTGTCGGCAACCCCGCGGCGCCACACTCGCTGGGCCTGGAGGCTCGCGCCTCGCTGGACGGCGCCCGCGGCAAGGTCGCACGCCTGGTCGGCGCCACCGCCGCCGGAATCGTGTTCACCGCGAGCGCGACGGAGGCCAACAATCTGGCGATCCGCGGTCTCGCCGAACGGGCGAGCGGGCGCCACGTGGTGACGTCGGCCGTCGAGCACATCTCGGTCCTCAATGCCTGTCGCCATCTCGCCAAGCGGGGCTGGGAGATCGCCTACGTGCCGGTGGACGGCGAGGGGCGCGTCGATCCCGACGCCGTCGCCGCCGCGCTCCGCAACGACACGGCGCTGGTCTCGGTCATGGCCGCCAACGGCGAGATCGGGACCGTGCAGCCGCTGCGCGAGATCGGCCGCGCGGCGCGTGCTCGCGGCGTGCCGTTTCATGTCGATGCGGTCGGCGCCGCCGGCCGCATGCCGCTCGCCGTCGAGGACCTCGGCATCGATTTGCTGACCTTGTCCTCCAACGATCTCTACGGGCCTCCCGGCGCGGGGGCGCTGTGGGTACGCGCCGAGGTCAAGCTCGGGCCCGTCGTGGTCGGCGGCGGCCAGGAGGGCGGCTATCGCGCGGGGACGGAGAATCTGCCGGCGATCGTCGGCATGGGCGTCGCGGCGGATCTCGCGCGCGCGGAAGGCGCCGCCGAGGTGGCGCGCCTGTCCGGCATGCGCGATCGCCTGTTCGAAGGCGTCCTCGAGCGCGTGCCGCGCGCGCGCATTACCGGAGCGCGCGGCGCCGCACGGTTGCCCCACCACGCGAGCATCGTCGTGGCGGGCGTGAAGGCAGACGGCGTGCTGCTAGAGCTGGATCTGCGCGGGGTCGCCGCCTCGTCCGGCTCGGCGTGCAACATGGCGAGCGGCGAGCCCTCACACGTGCTGCGGGCCATCGGCTGCGCGCGCGACGAGCTGGAGGGCTCGCTCTGCTTCACGCTCGGGCGGTGGACGACGGCGGCGGAGGTCGACGCCGTCCTCGAGGCGCTGCCGGGCGTTGTCGAGCGCCTGCGCCGCCTCGCGCCCTGACGTGCGGCTCTTCCTCTTCGACGTCGATGGCACACTCGTCACGGCGCGCGGTGCTGGCCGTGCTGCGTTCGCCCGCGCGCTGAACGCGACGTATGGCACCGCGGGCGCCATCGAGGCCTACGACTTTCGCGGCAAGACCGACCCGCGCATCGTCTGGGATCTGCTGCGCGGCGCCGGCCTCGACGACGCCGCGATCACGCGCGGGCTCGAGGCGTTCTACGCCGAGTATGTCGAGGATCTCTCGCGTGTGATCGGCGACGGCTCCCGCGTGCAGGTGATGCCGGGCATCGCGGAGGTCGTCCGCGCCCTGGCTGCGCGTGACGACGCCCTGGTCGGACTGCTCACCGGCAACCTCGAGGCAGGCGCGCGATTGAAGCTCGCGCCAACGGGGCTCTGGCCACTGTTCCGCGTCGGCGCTTTCGGCTCGGACGACATGGATCGTCGGCGGCTGCCCGCGATCGCGTGCGAGCGGGCGCGCACCGTGGCGGGCCGCGAATTCCCGTTCGAGCGCGTGACGATCATCGGGGACACGCCGCTCGACGTGGACTGCGCGCGCGCGTGTGGCGCGGTGGCGGTGGCCGTCGCCACCGGGCAGCACCCGCACGCCGAGCTTGCCGCCTGCGCGCCCGACCACATCTTCACCGACTTCACCGACGTCCCACGGGCGCTGGCGGCGCTGACCGGCGACGGCCGGTGAGCCAGCCTGTGTCAGGCCCGAGGCGCGCCCCGGCTGCGCCGGGGCGCGTCCGAGCGATGGGGGGCGTGGGGGGCCATGTCGAGGCCCCCCACGACGATTGGTGAGCGTGCGGCTGGTGGTGCTGTGGGTACACCTCGTCGGCGCGGTGGTGTGGATCGGCGGGCTCGCGTATCAGAGCCATGTCCTGCTGCCGGCGGCGCGTCGTGGTGACCCGCGGCCATTCGCGGAGGCGGCGCGACGCGCGCGACCCGTGACGTGGACGGCGATCGCGCTGGTCGTGCTCTCCGGCTTCTACAACGTCACCCAGCTCGGTTCGCTCGAGCGCGTGATGCAGTCGGGCGCCGGACTCCTGCTCGCCGCGAAATTCGGGCTCGTCATCGTCGCCATCGCGCTCTCGGCCCAGCGCGACTTCGCGCAGGTGTCGATCCTCGACGCGTCCATCCGCGGCGGGGGCGATCCGGCGAGCGCGCTGGTGGCCGTCGGCCGCCTCGATCGCATCGTCCTGCTGCTGGCGCTCGTCGTCATCTATCTCGGTCTCGCGGTCTCCCGCGCCTGACCGCAGGCGCTACACGAGCGGGCGCAGTCCCAGCGCTCGCGCCAGCACGCCGACGCGCTCGATCAAGCCGGGCGAGACGGGAATGCCCTCGCGACGGCGGCGCGCCTCGCACTCGGCCTCCGGCTCGCCCGCGACGTACACGCGCGTCTGGCCCTCGGCCGGCGGCGTCGCCTTGAGCGAGTCGAAGAAATCGTCCATGTCCCGCTTGAAGTCGGCGAGCGGGCGGAAGCGCGCGGGATCGATGGCGACGAAGCAGTGCCCAGTATCTTGAAGACGGCGCTCGGCGCGATCGGTCCGCTGAAACAGATCGCCGTAGACGGCGCCGGGCAGGATCCCGGACAGGATGTCGACCATCACCGCGAGGCCGTAGCCCTTGTGGCTGCCGAGCTCGCGCGTGCCGCCGAGCGGCGTCTGCAGCCGGTGCTTCATCGCCACGTCGGGATCGGTGGTCGGCTCGCCGCCGTCATCGAGCGCCCAGCCCGAAGGGATCGGCTTGTTCCAGCGGCTCGCGATACGCAGCTTGCCGAACGCGACCGTGGTCGTCGCCATGTCGAGCACGAAGGGTGCGTGGCGGCCGGCGGGCGCCGCGAACGAGATCGGGTTGGTGGAGAGCTTGGGGGCGCGGCCGAACGTCGGGACCATGGCGATGAATGCCGAGTTTGTCGTGGCCACGCCGACCATGTCGTGCTCGAGCGCCATCATCGAGTAGTTGGCGGCGGCGCCGAAGTGACCGGAGTTGCGCACGGTCACGATGCCGATGCCGTACGTCTTCGCCTTGGCGATGGCGAGCTTCATCGCCAGCGACGAAACCCAGTGCCCCAGTCCTTTCGCGCCGTCGTAGAGGCCGGTGGCCATGCTGTCCCTTTCGAGCACGGCGTCGGCGTCCATGACCACGAAGCCTTCCTGCCACAGCTCGTGGTAGCGCGGCAGCATGTCGATGCCGTGGGAGTCCACGCCTCTGAGGTCCGTGCGCACCATGAGCTCGGCCGTGACGGCAGCGCGCTCGCGCGGCATCTTCAGGGCGCAGAGCGCGTCCACGATGAAGGCCGTGAGGCGCGTGTGATCGACGACGACGGAGGTCTCGGCCATGGATGGCGCTCTCCTCTAGGACGGCAGGCCCGTGATCTTGATGCCGGAGTTCTTCAGCTTGTAGCGGCGATTGATGGTGGCGAGCAGCGCGGTGATGCCTTCCACCGGACCCGCGTTCGAGAGCGGGCCCACGTCGATCGCGCGCAGGCCCATCGAGCGCCCGAGCTCGATCACCACGGCCTTGGCTTCGACGTCGGCGCCGCACATGAGCAGATCGCACTCGATGTCGTGCTCGGCCTCGGCCAGCTCGTGGGCGGCGATGTGATGGAACGCGGCGACGACTTTCGCGTCGGGCAGCAGCGCCTGGACCTCCTCGGCCGAGGAGCCGGCCGGCGGCGGCGTGAACAGGCGCGGGCCGCCGAAGGTGAGCGACACCACCGTGCTGATGACGACCTTGCCGCGGCACGCCTCGCGCGCCGGTGGCAGCGTGGCGGCCAGGCCCGTGGCCGGCAGCGCGACGACCACGACGTCGCCGAGGGCGGCCGCCTCCACGTTGTCCTTGCCGACGATGGTGAGCTTTTTCGTTCGCTCGCGCATCTCGATGGCTTTGTCGTGTGCGCGCGCGGCGTCGCGCGATCCGATGATGATCGCGTGGCCGGCCAGGGCCCAGCGCATGGCCAGGCCCGAGCCTTCTTTTCCGGTGCCGCCGAGAATCGCGATGTTTATTGGTAGCGGGGTCCGCGAGTACGGCTTGGACCGTGGGTGGCCTGTTCGAGATGCGAAGTGGCTCCGCTCAACGGCGTCGTCTCAAATCCGGCGTGGCTCCGCTCAACGGCGTCGTCCAGATGGCATGGCGTCCCCTCAACGGAACAAGTCTCGCGCGGGATCGCGCAGCAGGCTCTTGCTGCCGCTGCCGTCGTCGGATGGCAGCAGGAGGCCGCGAACGATGGCGGCGGGAACGCGATCGAGCTTGCCCATCACGGGCTCGGCGGCCGACGCCAGCTCGTCGGCCAGGGCGAGGATCGTGGCCTGCAGCGGCCGACCCGCCGGGTCGCGCTCGCCCAGATAACTCTTCAGCGGCGCGAAGCCAGCGACGCCGATGGCGATGTTCGTGAGCCCTTCACGCCATGGCCGGCCGAACGTGTCGGCGATGACGACGGCGACGTCGCCCCCGGCGGCGGCTGAGAATCGCTCACGGAGCGCGCGCGCGGAGCCGTCCGGATCCTCGGGCAGCAGCGCGACAGTGTCGGCGTCGACGTTGGATTGGTCCACACCGGCATTCGCGCACACCCAGCCGTGATGCGTCTCGGTGACGAGCACGCCACGGTCCATGCGCACCACGCGGCGCGACTCGCGCAGGATCACCTCGACCAGCCGCGCGTCGCGCCCGAGCCCGGCGGCCATGGCGATGGCGACCGTGGACGGCGTCACGTCGGCGAGCTTCAGAAGTCGGCCCTCGGCTTTCGAGACGATCTTCTGGCTGATGACCGCGAGATCGCCGCGTGCAAGCGGCGTCGATTGCCGCGCCGCCGCGGCCAGCACGAGCGCGGCGACGTCGTCGCCGGGCCGGACTTCGCCGATGCCTTCGATGCCGATGACCTCGTAGCGCATCGTCAGGATGCCTGCGGCACGCCGGCCGACCGTACGCGTCCGCCCGCCCGCCACGAGGCGACCAGCCGCGCACTGGCCGTCGCCCCGGGAGCGGCGAGGAGCGCGACGAGATCGTTGGGAGCGTCGACGTCGAGGCCGAGACCGGGCAGAGCCAGGACGCGAGGCTCGAGACCGCGGGCGCGCGCCGTGGCCAGATGCTTCTCGAACGACGGCTCGCCGAACGTCAGCGGCATCGCGCCGGGAGGCGCCAGCGCCACACCGTTCGTCCCGAGCCCGGAGCGCGACGGCACGAATGCCGGCCGCCCCGGGGCGGCCGCCTCCGCCAGCCGACGGATCTCCTCGGCGGTCACGCACGGCACGTCGCCGGGAATGGTCAGGAACACGCGCGCGCCGAGCCGGATCGCCTCCGCCTGCGCACGCGCCACGGCCGCCGTGTGACCGCGGTTGGCGTCCTCGGCGAGTGGCTCGGCGCCGCGCGCGCGCGCCACGGCGTCGACGGCCGGCTCCCGCGTCACCACCCAGACGCGATCGAGCCGCGCCGCCGCGAGGGCGGTGAGCACGTCGTCCAGCATCGCGGCGGCGAGCGCCGCCCGCTCGGTGGCGCCCAGCGCGGGCACCAGCCGTTGCTTGGCGTTGATGAGGTCTTTGACGGGGACGGCGGCGACGATCATTTGTAGCGGGGTCCGCGAGAACGGTTCGGCCGTGGGTGGCCTGAGCTAGATGGTTGCCGGCTGCGCTCCGCGATCGATGATTGGACAGGGGTCCGCGAGATCGGCTCGTGGCGTGGGTGGCCTGAGCTAGATGGTTGCCGGCTGCGCTCCGCGATCGATACGTTCCGGCGCCGTTCGACGTTCATCAAGCAAGTTCTAACACGGCACGGGCCAGCGCGATCTCGCGCGCCGCGTCCGGCATCATCACGTCGGTCGGGACTGTCGTGACGCCGAGCGCGGCCAGCTCCGCGGCGCATCCCGCGTCTTCGCGCGCGACGAGCAGCGTGGACAGCCACGGCGCATACGCGTGCGCGACACCGACGGGCGAGACCGGCAAGCGGCGCGCGCGCATCAGCGCGCCCGCCGGACCGCTCACGGCGGCGCCCGCGACGATCGGACTCACGCCAATGACGCGCGCACGCGTGGACCGCAGCGCCTCGGCGATGCCCGACACCGCGAGGATCGGCCCGACGGAGGTAACGGGATTCGACGGACACACGACGACCCGATCGGCGCCGCGAATCGCGTCGAGCACACCCGGCGCCGGGCGCGCGCGCTCGGCGCCGTCGTAGTCCACGCCGATGACCTCGACCTGGCACTTGTCGCGTACGAAGTACTCCTGAAAGCCCAGCCGACCGTCCGGGGTGCGGATGGTCGTGCGCACGGCGTCATCGCTCATCGGAAGCACGCGCGGCGTGACGCCGAGGGCGCGACAGAGCCCGGCGGTGATCGTGGACAGCGAGTGTCCATCGCGGAGGCCGCGCGTGCGCACCAGGTGAGTCGCGAGATCACGGTCGCCGAGACCGAACCACGTCGGCGCGCCATAGGTCGCCATCGCGGAGAGGCAGCGGAACGTCTCGTCCGCGCGACCCCAGCCGCGACCGGAATCGAGCACACCCGCCAGCGCATACATCACCGAGTCGAGGTCGGGCGAGACGTGCAATCCCCACACCTCCGCGTCGTCGCCGGTGTTGACGACGATGCTCAGCGCGGAAGGATCGAGGACGGCGGCGAGACCTCGGAGAAGCTTGGCGGCGCCGGTGCCGCCGGCGAGCGCGGTAACGCGCATGTCAGCGCCTATCTCTTCAGTCGTTTACCGCTTCGCGCAGCGTCCAGAGGGCGCTGCCGCCGCGCCACGCGTAGAGGCCGACACCCGTGCGTCCCGCGAGCGCAGGCGGCAGCGTGACTTCGGGGACGGGAATGAAGCCGAATCGGACCCAGACCCGATCGAGGCCCTGCGGCCGCGCGAACACCGTGGCGGCGCCGAGGGCGGCGACGTGGTCGAGCGTCACCGCCACCAACTGCGCGGCGACCTCGAGCGGATCCTCGGGACCGTCGGCGGTGCTCACCACGGGGCCGTGCAGCAAGACGTCGCGGCGGTCCTGCTCGCCGGCGACGGCGCCGACGAGGCGCTCGCCCCGCGCGCTCGCTGCGTACGCGCCCCACGCGAGCGCGAGCGGAGTGTCGGGCCAGGGCACGGCGGCGAAGTCGAAGAGCGCACGAGCCGCCGCGGGATCGGGCAGGGGCCGGTATCCGATGCCCTGCCAGACCCGCGGGAGCGTCGCAGAGGCGAGAGACGGCGCCGCGGGGCGCCCGGTCTCTGGAGAAGTCGCGAGAAGGTCCGGTGCCGGTCGGCGGGACCTACTTCTTGCCAAGCACGGCGTCCTTCACGCTCTTCGCGAGCCGGAACTTGCACACCCGCTTCGCGGGGATCTTGATGGGCTCGCCCGTCTGCGGATTGCGCCCCATCCGGGCCTTGCGGTTCGCCAGCACCAGTTTCCCGAAGCCCGGAAGGACGAAGCCGTTCTTGGCTTCCTTGGTGGCGAGCGCGAGAGTCTCGTCGAACACCTCTGCGATCTGCCGCTTCGAGAGATTGGTCTTGCCAGCGAGGTGCGCCATGACCGCGGACTTGCTCATCATCTTCGCCACAGGAGGTCCTCCTCGATCGAGTGGAATGTGGAGTGAATTAATACCACAGCGTGATGTGCACGGCTACCGGTCACGGAAGCGGAACTCGCCCGACGCGATCAGACGACGGTACGAGCCGAAGCGCGCTTCGGCGTCCTCGACGGCATCGAGCGGGGAGTCGGGCGTTTCGTCATCCGCGTATCGCTTGATGATGCGATAGAGCGTGTCACGCTGAGCGGGTGCGCGCCCGGCGTCGCGGATGAGCCGCACGATCTCGCCGGGGCCGACGAGCTGGCCGTAGCTGGCCCCGGCGGAGGTCGAGATCGATTCGTTGATGAGGGTGCCCCCGAGGTCGTTGGCGCCCGCGTCGAGCAGCAGCTGCGCGAGCTTCGGTCCCTCCTTGACCCACGACGCCTGGATGTTGGGAATGACCGCGCCGAGCATGACGCGCGCGAGCGCATGCATGCGAACCACCTCGGCGCCGGTGGCGCCCGGACGCACGCCCGGGACGAGCTGCTTGGCATACATGGGCGCCTCGGAGTGAATGAGCGAGAGCGGGACGAACTCCGTGAAGCCGCCGGTATCCTTCTGGATCGCCCGCAGCAGTGCGAGGTGGCGTACCCAGTGCTCCGGAGTCTCGACGTGACCGTACATGATCGTGGAGGTCGTGCGGATGCCGAGCGCGTGGGCGCTGGTGATGACCTCCACCCACTGGTCGACGGTGATCCGGCCGCGCGCAATACGATCGCGGATCTCCTGGTCGAGAATCTCCGCCGACGTTCCCGGCAGCGTCCCGAGGCCCGCCGCCTTCAGCTCGGACAGATAATCCTTGATCGGCAAGCCGGATCGTACGGAGCCGTACAGGACCTCCTCCGGGGAGAAGGCGTGGATATGCAGCGCCGGCAGCGCGGTGTGGATCGCGCGCGTCAGGTCGATGTAGTAGCGGCCGTCGAGCTTGGGCGGCAGGCCGGCTTGGATGCAGACCTCGCTGGCCCCGAGCTCGGCCGCCTCGGCGGCGCGCCGCACGATCTCCTCGACGGGCAGGAGATAGCCCTCCTCCTCGCGGTGATCGCGGCTGAAGGCACAGAAGCCGCAGTGCTTGATGCAGACATTGGTGAAGTTGACGTTGCGGTTCACGACGAACGTCACCGTGTCGCCCACCTGGCGGCGACGCAACTCATCGGCGGTGACGCTCAGCGCGAGGAGATCGCGGCCCGTCGCGCGCGCGAGGACGCTTGCATCGACGACCGATACTTCGTCGCCCGCGAGCGCCGCGTCGAGAATTCGGCGGACGTCCCGCGAGGCGCGGTCGAGCGTCGCGCCTGGACTACCAGCGTCGCCAGTGTTCATGTGATGGCCTGACGAGCCCGTCGGCGTCGACCAGCGCGGCCACGCGCGTGCGGAGCGTCTCCTCGACGAACTCCGCGCGGGTGGCGAACGCCGGATAGACGGCGAGGCGCTCGCGAAAGAGGAAGCCGGCCGTCTCGGTCGCGCGTCGCAGCTCGACGAGCCCGGGCCAGGGCTTCTCGGGGTTGATGTGATCGGGGGTGAGCGGCGAGATGCCGCCCCAGTCATTGAGGCCGGCCGCCAGCAGCTGCGGGTAGACACGCGGGCTGAGGTTGGGCGGCGCCTGCAGGGCGACGTCCGGCGGCAGCACCAGGCGCGCCACGGCCAGCGCGCGGAGCAGCTCGTCGAGCGTGGGCTCGGGCGCGTCCTTCATCGGGATGAACGGCTTGGCGCGGAAGTTCTGCACGATCACTTCTTGCACGTGGCCGTAGCGCTCGTGCAGGTCGCGGATCGCCACCAGCGCGTCGACGCGCTCGCGCGGCGTCTCGCCGATGCCGATGAGGATTCCGGTAGTGAAGGGAATGGCGAGCTTGCCGGCGAGCTCGATCGTCTTCAGGCGCCGGCGAGGGACCTTGTCGGGGGCCCGATGGTGGGCGCCGCCGGTCGCGAGCAGCCGCTCCGACGTCGTCTCGAGCATGAGTCCCATGCTCACGCTCACCTCGCGCAACGCGGCGAGCTCGCGCTCGGCCATGAGGCCCGGATTGACGTGCGGCAGCAGCGCGGACTCCGCGAGTGTGGTCGCGCACACTTCGCGCAGATACGACAGCGTCGTCCGGTGGCCGCGCGCCCTCAAAAATTCTCGGTGCTCGGCGAAGCGCGCCTCGGGTCGGTCGCCGAGCGAGAACAGCGCCTCCTTCGCGCCGAGCCGTGCCCCCGCCTGGACCAGCGCCACGACTTCCTCGGGACTCATCGTGTGCGCGCCGGGCTGCCCGGGGTCGCGGCGAAAGGTGCAGTAGCCGCAGTCGTCGCGGCAGAGCGTCGTGAGCGGCACGAAGACCTTCGCCGAGAACGTCACTACGCTGCCGCGCGCGTCACGCACCGACCCCGCGCGCGCGAGCAGATCGGGGAGCGCCCCGGGCGGACTCTCGATGAGCCGGATGGCTTCGTCGTGGGAGATCACTTCGGCGCCTTCGCCACCTTGCCGCGCACGTCGTGGGCGAAACGCTCCATGTTCGTCAGCGCCGCTTTGAGCTCGGGCACCGTGGGATCGAACACGAAGTGCGTCACGCCCGCCGCCTGATACGCGCGGATGTCCGCGATGACCTCGGCGGCGGTGCCCTGGAACAGCGGCCGCTCGCCGGCGGGCGCTTTCGCGGTCTTGGGACGCACTTCCATCGGCACACGCACGGTGAGCTCGACGGCGTTCGGATCGCGTCCGGCCTGCTGCGCCCACGCGCGCAGCTCCTTCGCGCGCTTGGCGTACTCGTCGGGGAACAACAGGCCCGGCGGCCGCAGCGCGATCGGATGCCAGGCGTCGCCGAGCGTGGCCGCGCGTCGCACGGCCGCGTCGGTGTGACCGCCGATCCAGATCGGGACGCCGCGACGCTGCGCGGGCTTCGGCAGCGCGTGGACCTTGCGCACGGTGTAGTACCGCCCCTCGAACGTCACGGGGTCGGACGTCCACGCCGCGCGCATGAGGCGCAGGTATTCATCGGTCACCGCACCGCGCGCCTCGAAGGGCGGCGCCGCCAACGCCTCGAACTCTTCGCGCAACCAGCCGACGCCGGCGCCGAGGATCACGCGGCCGCCCGAGAGCCGGTCGAGGGTGGCGAGCATCTTGGCGACCAGCACGGGATTGCGATACGGCACCACGAGCACGCTCGTGCCGAGGCGAATACGGCTCGTCGCGTGCGCCAGCCAACCCATGGTGACCAGCGGCTCGAGGTAATCTTGCGCGGCGCCGCCCGGCAGCTGGCCGGTCGTCGAGTACGGATACGTCGAGCGCGCCATCGATGCAGGAAGCACGACGTGGTCGGTGACGAACAACGAAGAGAAGCGCAGCGACTCGGCTTTCGTCGCGAGCTTCAGGATCGTCTCCGCACCGGCGAGGGGACCACGGCCGGGCAGCGAAAAGCCGAATTGCATGGCGGCGCACATCGTAGTCCACGCATCCGGCCTTTGCAATCGCGGGGCGCCGCGTGTGGCGTGTGCCATGATGAGCCCGATGCGCGCGGCGACGTCGTGGCTCATGTGGTCGGTCCCGGCCGCGTTGTTCGTCATCGCGGTCGTCCATCGCAGCGCGCTCCGCGTCATCGCGCGCGACCTCATGGAGTCGTGCGTGCGCCGCCTTGGTGCTCGACGCGACGCTCCGGGGCCTGCGGCGGCGCCACAGATATGGCCGAAATGTATGGCCGCAGACGCCACCGGGCACCCCAGGTCGTACTTGATCCGGACGGCGCTTCGATGGCACCCTGACACAGTAGCTAAAATCACTTTTCATGCGCCTGGCCTCGAAGATCTTCCTCACGTCGTCCCTGGTGATCCTGGTGTTGGCCGGGGTCGGGGCACTCAGTCTGGGTGCCATCGGCCGGCTCGTCTCGGTCAATCGCGAGATCACGACCCAGACGGTGCCCGCGCTGCGCGTGACGGGTGCCCTGCGTGATCAGATGCTGTCGCTCGCGCGGCTCGAGGCTCGCTTCACCGTGCTGCGCGACGCGCGCTACGCGGCGGCATGGCGCGAGCGCGCCACGCGCGTCGAGGCGGACTTCGATCGGCTGCGTGCGCTCGTGCGCACGCCGCGCGAGGGCGCGCTGCTGACCGACGCGATGGCCGCGTTCGAGGTGTATCAACGCGAGGTCGCGCTCGAGCACGGCGAGGCGCTGCGCGGCCGCCCGGTCGAGGAGCCGCGCAGCCGTGCGCTCGGCGAGCGCGTCGAGGAGGCGCTCGAGCGTTTGATGGAAGCGACCTACGCGCGCGTGGTCTCGGCCCAGGCCGAGGCCGCGCGCCTCGAAGCGCGCACATGGAGCGGCGTGTTGCTGGCGCTCGGTGCGGCCGTGGTGCTGGCGCTCGTCGGCACCGCCGTGCTGGCCCACCGGATCACGCGCTCCCTGCGCCGGGTTTCTGCGGCCACCACGGCCGTGGCGGCGGGCTCCTATCGGGAGCCCATCCCCGACGCGGCGCGCGACGAGATCGGCGCGCTCGCCCGCTCGTTCAATGCGATGGCCGCGCAGCTGCGGCGCATCGACGAGACCAAGGAAGAGTTCTACGCGACGCTCTCGCACGAGCTGCGCTCGCCCCTGACGTCCGTACGCGAGGCCGCGCATCTGCTGCGCGACGGCGTGCCGGGTCCCCTCAACGCGAAGCAGGCGCGCCTGGTGACGGTCATCAGCCACTCGACGGACCGCCTGTTGCGGCTCGTCAACCAGATGCTCGAGCTCTCGCGGCTGCGTGCCGGCGTGCTGCCCCTGTCGCGCGAGCGCGTCGATCTCGCGCGCGTGGTTGGACGCGCCGTGGAAGAGCTGCGCCCCCAGGCCGAGGAGGGCGGCGTCTCGCTCACGCGCGAGCGTGTGGGCGAGCTGTTCGATGGGCGCGGCGACGAGGACCGGCTCGTGCAGGTGGTCGTGAATCTCGTGGGCAATGCCGTTCGATTCACGCCGCGGGGCGGTCAGGTGACCGTGCGATTGATCGATGCCGGCCCGGAGGTCGAGATCCAGGTGGAGGACACGGGCGTCGGGATTCCGGCGGCGGCGCTGCCGCGGATCTTCGACTCGTGGCGTCAGGCCCACAGCGATCGCGGCGGCACCGGTCTGGGCCTGGCCGTCGTCCGCGGCGTCGTACTCGCGCACGGCGGCCGCGTCACGGTGGAATCGCAGGAGGGCAAGGGGAGCCGCTTCACGGTTCTCCTGCCACGCTACGCGTGAAGTGGCTGGCTCACGCGCTGGCGGTCGTGCTGCTCGTGGCGACGCTGGGCGGCTGCGCGTCGTGGACGGGGTGGCCGTTCCGCCCCGCCGCCATGCTCTTGCTGCGCGCCGACCGCGCAGCCGACGAGCTGCGCTTTCGCCAGGCGCTCGCCCTCTACGATGAATTCCTCGCGCGCTATCCGGACGACGTCGAGGCGCGCCGCGCGCTCGAAAGCCGGGACACCGTCGCCGCCATCGTGACCACGCGCGAGGAGCTGGCCCGGCTGCGCGGCGAGCTACGGGCGCGTGAGCTGGAGGCGGGAAAGCTGCGGGACGAGGTGACGCGCCTGCGCCAGGAGCTCGCGTCACGCCAGGCCGAGAGCGACAAGCTGCGCGCCGACCTGGAGCGCATGAAGGAGCTGGATCTGAAGCTGGAGCGCCGCCGGTGATCGGACGGGCACTGATCGGGCGACCGGAGCCACTCCGCATCTCGACGGTTGTCCCGCGAGCGGAGCCACTCCGCATCTCGACGGTTGTCGCGCGACCGGAGCCACTCCGCATCTTGACGGTTGTCCCGCGAGCGGAGCCACTCCGCATCTCGAACAGGCCACCTTCGGTTCGAGCCGGGCACGCGGGCCCCGCTACAACAAGAGACAAGGTCCGATGACGCGACGGGTACTAGTAGTCGACGACGACGCCGCGATTCTCGAAGTGCTCGAGATGCGGCTGAGCGCGATGGGCTTCGACGTCACGGCCACCCGCGACGCGCAGACGGCCGTCACGGCCGTGGACGGACCGCGCTTCGACCTGGCGCTGCTCGACCTCCGCATGGAGCCGCTGGACGGCATTCGGTTGATGGAAGCCTTGCACGCGCGGCAGCCGCGGCTCCCCGTCCTCATCATGACCGCGCACGGCACGATCGAAACGGCCGTGGACGCCGTGCAGCGCGGCGCCTTCGACTACCTCACGAAGCCCTTCGTGCGCGACGAGCTGCGCGCCAAGATCGGCCGCGCCCTCGCCACGCGACGCTGGGCCCGCGACCGCGAGCGGCTGCTGGCCGTCGGCCAGACGCTGGCCTCGTCAGGCGTGATGGACCGCGTGCTCGACGCGGTCGCGCAGGCGACGGTGGAAACGACGGAGGCCGAGCGCTGCGTCGTCTTCCAGCTCCAGCACGGCCGACTCTTGCCGATGGCCAGCGCGGGCTCGCCGCCGCCGTCGTGGCCGGCGATGGAGGCCGCGGCGCGCGCGGCGATGGACAAGGGCGTGCCGACGACGTTTCCCGGCTCCGAGACCGGTGCGATCGTCGCGGCCCCCCTGCTCGTGCAGCGCGGCCCGGCGGGGGCGCTGGTCATCGAGACGCCCGCGCGTGTGGAGCCGACGGAGGATGACCTCGAGCTCCTGGCGCTCTTCTCGTCGCAGGCGGCCGTCGCCATTCGCAACACGCACGAGCTAGAACGGCTGAGGAGTGGCGCCCTCGCCGCGCTCGGCCGGATGGCCACGCAGGTCGCGCACGAGCTGAAGAACCCGCTGGCCGGCCTGCGGCTCTACGCACGACACCTCGAGCAGCGCCTGGTCAAGAGCAACGACGGCGAGGGCGCGGGGCTGGCGCAGAAAATCTCCGGCACCGTCGATCACCTCGCGTCCGTCGTCTCGGAGATCACGGCCTTCGGCCGGCCCCCGGAACTGCACCGAGCGCCGGTGGCGGTGCACGCGCTGCTCGACGAGTGCGTGTCGTTCGCGCAGGCGCGCATCAGCACGGAGGGGATCGAGATCTTCCGCGTGTACGACTCGGCGGCGCCCGCCCAGGCGATGCTCGACGCGCGCGAGCTGCGCAAGGCCTTCCTCAACCTGATTCTCAACGGCCTGGAGTCGCTGGCGCCGGGCGGACGTCTGACCGTCACCAGTGTGTGGGTGCCGGACAGCAAGACGCTGACGGTGACGTTCGAGGACACCGGCGCCGGCATGTCCGAGGAGACGCTGGCGCGGATCTTCGACCTGTTCTTCACGACCAAGCCGCAGGGAACCGGCCTCGGGATGGCCATCGCCCGCTCGGTCGTCGACCTGCACGGCGGTGAGCTCGCCGTGCACAGCGTGCAGGGACAGGGCACGCGCGTGGTCGCGCGACTGCCGCTCGAGGGCGTGCCGGGCCGCGAAGGGACGAACGCGTGAGCCGACAGACGGTCCTCGTCGTCGACGACGAGGCCTCCATCGCCGACGGCCTGCGGCTCACCCTGGAGTCCGAGGGGATGAACGTCCGCCTCGCCGGCAGCGTACGCACCGCGCTGGCGGCGGTGGCGCAGACGGATGTGCAGGCGGCCATCGTGGATTTGATGCTGCCGGACGGCGATGGCCTCACGCTCACGCGCGAGCTCAAGGCGCGTGACGCGGCGATGGAAGTCATCGTGATCACCGCCTACGGCTCCGTGCGCAAGGCCATGGAGGCGACCAAGGGCGCCGGCGCCTTTTACGTGCTGGAGAAGCCGTTCGATCCCGATGAGGTGGTCGGACTCGTCAAGAACGCGCTCGAGCATCGCAAGCTCGTCGTCGAGAACACGGAGCTGAGGCGGCGGCTCGCGGAGCAGACCGCGGACAGCGAGATCCTCGGCTCTGCGCCCGGCATCCAGCGCGTGCTCGAGACCATCACCTCGGTGGCGGACGCCGACGCCAACGTGCTCATCCTCGGCGAGAGCGGCACCGGCAAGGAGCTGATCGCCAACGCCCTGCACGAGCGCTCCAGCCGGCGCGATGGGCCGTTCGTCAAGATCAACTGCGCGGCGCTCCCGAAAGACCTCATCGAGTCGGAGCTGTTCGGCCACACGAAGGGCTCGTTCACGGGCGCGACCATGGAGAAGGTCGGGCTGCTCGAGGAGGCACACAAGGGCTCACTCCTCCTCGACGAGATCACCGAGATGCCGGTCGACCTGCAGGCCAAGCTGCTGCGCGTGCTCGAGGAGCGCGTGGTGCGGCGGATCGGCGGCGCCAAGGCCATCCCAGTCGACTTCCGGCTGCTCTCGTCGACGAACCGCAACGCAGAGCAGGCGCTGAAGGATGGCGCCCTCCGCCAGGACCTCTACTTCCGCATCAACACGGTCACGATCTCCGTGCCGCCGCTGCGCGAGCGCCGCGAGGACGTGCCGATCCTCGTGCGGGCGTTTCTCGATCGCTATCGCGCCAAGCACCAACGCGGGGCCGACGCCATCGAGCCCGAGGCCTACCGGCGCCTGCTGTCCTACTCGTGGCCCGGCAACGTGCGCGAGCTGCAGCACGCCATCGAGCGCGCCGTGCTCGTCGCGCGCGGCAAAGAGATCTCGTTGGCGGATCTGCCGGAGTCCCTGCAGCACGCGGCGGGCGAGGGCGGGGGCACCGCGATCGCGCCGTCGGAGGTGCCGGCCGGGTCGCTGGAGGAAATCGAGCGGGCATCGATCCTCAAGGCGCTGGAGTCCACGCGCTGGAACAAGCAGGCCGCGGCCGCGCTGCTGGGGCTGCGCCGTCCGACGCTGTATTCGAAGATGCGCAAGCACAACATCCCCCAGCGCCGCCCGTAGACTCCCCCTGGGCATCGCTCGAAGCCTGGGCAGGCGGTTCGACATTGCCCGAACTTTGGGCAGCCCTGTCATCTACGCCGGCGCCCCAATCGTCTGAAATCGCGCTCTTGAGCCACGGCCGGTGCGGCACGTCCGTTGCTTTGACGTCGGCGATCGGGAGGATGCTGATGAAGAAGATCGAGGCGATCATCAAGCCGTTCAAGCTGGACGACGTCAAAGAGGCGCTGACCGGCATCGGCGTGATCGGCATGACGGTGTCCGAGGTACGAGGCTTTGGCCGGCAGAAGGGCCACACCGAGCTGTACCGCGGCGGCGAGTACACGGTCGACTTCCTCCCGAAGATCAAGATCGAGGTCGTCGTTCCCGACCAGTTCGTGGACAAGGTCGCCGAGGTCGTCGCGGCCGCCGCCAAGACCGGCAACATCGGCGACGGCAAGATCTTCGTGACGCCCGTGGAGACCGCCATCCGCATCCGGACCGGCGAGCGCGATCAATCAGCGCTGTGACAAAGGAGATCATCCGCGTGAAGCGACTGACGCTCGTCCTGCTCACGCTGTTCGTGCTCGGCGCCACCGCCACGATCGTGCTGGCGCAGACGGCGCCGCCGCCTCCGCCACCGCCCGGCTCCGCCCCGGCGCCAGGCGCGACGGCGGCCGCGCCCGCGCCCCCGGCCTCCAAGATCGATCGGGGTGATACGGCGTGGATGCTGACCTCGACGGCGCTCGTGCTGCTGATGACCGCGCCCGGCCTCGCCCTCTTCTACGGCGGCATGGTGCGCCAGAAGAACGCGCTCGCGACGCTCATGCAGTCCTTCATCATCATGGCGATCATCTCGATCCAGTGGGTGCTGTGGGGCTACAGCCTCGCCTTCGGCCCCGACAAAGGCGGCATCATCGGCGGCCTGGAGTGGATCGGCTTGCGCGGCGTCGGCGCCGAGCCCTTCGACGCGTACAGCAAGACGATCCCGCACACCGCGTTCATGCTGTTTCAGATGATGTTCGCGATCATCACGCCTGCGCTGATCACGGGCGCCTTCGCCGAGCGCAAGAAATTCTCGGCGTTTTTGCTCTTCACGCTGCTCTGGGCGACGTTCGTCTACGACCCGCTCGCGCACTGGGTGTGGGGCGACGGCGGCTGGCTCAAGAAGCTGGGCGCCCTCGACTTCGCCGGAGGCACGGTCGTGCACATCTCGTCCGGCATCTCGGCGCTCGTCTGCGCGATCGTGCTCGGTCGCCGACGCGGCTACGGGCATCAGCCGATGCAGCCGCACAACCTGCCGCTGACGGTGATGGGCGCCGGCCTGCTGTGGTTCGGCTGGTTCGGCTTCAATGCGGGCAGCGCGCTCGAGGCCAACGGGCTCGCCGCCAGCGCCTTCCTCGCCACCAACACCGGCGCGTCGGCGGCGGCGCTCGGCTGGATGTTCACGGAGTGGGCGACCCGCGGCAAGCCGACCGTGCTCGGCGCCGCGTCGGGCGCGGTCGCCGGTCTCGTCGCCATCACGCCGGCCTCGGGCTACGTGGGTCCGCTGTCGTCGATCGTCATCGGGGCCGTGGCAGGCGCGCTCTGCTACACGGCGTGCAACCTCAAGTCCCGGTTTGGCTATGACGACTCGCTTGACGTCGTCGGCGTGCACGGCGTGGGTGGCACCTGGGGCGCCCTGGCCACCGGCCTGTTTGCTTCCAAGGCCATCAACGACGGCGGCGCCGACGGTCTCTTCTTCGGCAATCCCGGCCAGCTATGGATCCAGGTCGTCGCGGTGCTCTCCACCATCGCGCTGGCGGTGGTGCTCACGTGGGTGATCCTCAAGATCGTCGACGCCGTCGTCGGGCTGCGCGTGAGCGATGAAGACGAGGCGGCGGGGCTGGATCTCTCGCAACACTCGGAGACGGCCTACGCGCTCGGCGGCGGCCAGTACGGCGAGTTCTCGGGCTCGAGTGGCACCTTCGCGGAGACGATGCGGACGGCGGAGGCGAAGCCGCGACCCGCGCTGCATTGAGGCGCCGGGCCGCTTGATTTCGCCGCGTCAGTTGCCCTAAGGTATCCGGGCCGGCGGCGCCGAAGGGCGCCGTCGGCCAGATTTTTCAGCCACCACTCTACGGAGAGGAAGAAGGAGCAGACCGAATGACCCCCAAGGACGTCCTCAAGCTCGCCAAGGAGAAAGGCGTCAAGATCGTCGATCTCCGCTTCATCGACCTGCCTGGTCTATGGCAGCACTTCTCGATCCCGATGTCCGAGCTGAAGGAAGACATCTTCGAGGATGGCCTCGGCTTCGATGGCTCTTCGATCCGCGGCTTCCAGACGATCGACGAGTCCGACATGCTCCTGATTCCCGATCCGACGAGCGCACAGATGGATCCGTTCACCGCCGTCCCGACCCTCGTCCTCATCTGCAACGTGAAGGACCCGGTGACCGGCAAGCCGTACACCCGCGACCCGCGCTACATCGCGCAGAAGGCCGAGGCCTACGTCAAGAAGACGGGCGTCGCCGATACGATCTACATCGGCCCCGAGCTCGAGTTCTTCTTCTTCGACTCCATTCGCTTCGACCAGAATTACAACAGCGGCTACTACTTCATCGACTCCGAGGCGGGGGCGTGGAACACGGGTCTCGAGGGCTCGCCGGACCGGCCGAACCTCGGCTATAAGCCGCGCTACAAGCAGGGCTATTTCCCCGTTCCGCCGATGGACAAGTTCCAGGACATCCGCTCCGACATGGTGCTGGCGCTGGAGTCGGTCGGCGTGCGCGTCGAGGTCCACCACCACGAAGTCGCCACCGGTGGTCAGACGGAAATCGACATGCGCTACGACACGCTGACGAAGATGGCCGACAAGGTCCTCTGGTACAAGTACTGCGCGAAGAACACCGCGCGGAAGTGGGGCAAGACCGCCACGTTCATGCCCAAGCCGCTGTTCCAGGACAACGGCTCGGGGATGCACACGCACCAGTCGCTGTGGAAGGGAGGCAAGAACCTCTTCTACGAGCGCGGCGGATACGCGGACATCAGCAAGACGTGCCTCTACTATATCGGCGGCATCCTCAAGCACGCGCCGGCGCTGCTTGCCCTGATCGCACCGTCGACGAACTCCTACAAGCGGCTCGTCCCGGGCTACGAGGCGCCGATCAACCTCGTCTACAGCCAGCGCAATAGGTCAGCGGCCATCCGGATCCCGATGTACTCGAAGGCCGAGGGCGCCAAGCGCATCGAGTTCCGCACGCCGGACCCGACATGCAATCCATACCTGTCGTTCGCGGCGTGTGTGATGGCGGGCCTCGACGGCGTCGCCAACAAGATCGACCCGGGCAAGCCGGTGGACAAGGACCTCTACGAGCTGCCGCCGGCCGAGCAGAAGAAGATCAAGCAGCTGCCCGGCGACCTCAGCACCGTGCTCGACAACCTCGAGAAGAGCCACGACTGGCTTCTGAAGGGCGACGTCTTCACGCCCGACGTGATCGAGACGTGGATCGAGTACAAGCGTAAGAACGAGGTCGATGCCGTGCGGCTGCGTCCGCACCCGTGGGAGTTCGCGCTCTATTTCGACATTTGACCAACATGGGGGGCCTCGAAGGGCCCCCCATACCCCCCCGACGTTCGGAGCGGCCCGGCGAAGCCGGGCCGCTCCTCTGACCCCTGACGACCGTCTCTGACTCGTTCGTTGATCTGCTATTTCACGATTTCGAGCAGCTCCACCTCGAAGACGAGCGTCGCGCCCGGCTTGATCTTGGGCGGGGCGCCGCGATCGCCATAGGCGGTGTCGGCGGGACAGACCAAGCGGCTCTTGCCGCCCACCTTCATCTGCTGCACGCCTTCGGTCCAGCACTTGATCACACCATTGAGCGGAAACGTGATGGGCTCGCCACGCTGGATCGAGCTGTCGAACACCGTGCCGTCCATGAGCGTGCCCTGATAGTGCACCTTCACCCTGTCGGTCGCGGCGGGAGCCGGACCCGTGCCCGGCTTGATCGTGGTCACGACGGCGCCCGAGGGCGTCTTGACCGCGCCTTTCTCGGCCGCCGCCTTGTCGACGAAGGCCTGTCCCGCCTTGCGCTCAGGGGCCGCGGCCGCGATCGCGCGCGTCTTCTGTAGCTCCTGGATCTTCGGTCCATACACCTGCAGGTCGACCTTCTTTTCCTTGTTGCCGATGCCGTCGGCGAGCCCGGACTTCACGATTTCGAGGTCGGCGGGACTCAGGGCAAAGGTCGCGAGGTTCTGGGCCAGGAGAAGGCCGAGGGCGTACAGCGTTTTCTGCTCCTCCGTCTTGAGCTCAGGTTGGGCCGTGGACGTGCCGGCGGCCGCGGAAACGTCTGCCGCGGCCGTGACGAGGAACAGGGCGAGAACGACCGACAGTGTTCGCATCAGGGATCCTTTCGTGATCGTTTTCGATCACCATACCCCCGTTACGTCTCCGCGCCTCTCTTTCGCCTCTGCCCGCGAAATGAGCAGGCGCCGTCGACGTGCCGGGGGGTTGAGCAGAGCACGGGCGCCAAGACGCTCGTAAAGGATTGATTTCGCGTGTGAGAGGGCTGGCACTGGGCTTGCCGTAGAGCCGACGCGATGAGCGCCGACAAGCAGGTCCAACCCCGTCCCCGGTGGCGTGTCGCAATCGTCGATGATCACGAGCGATCCCGTTCCGCGCTTCGCGCCGCGATCTGGTCCGCCGGCGGCGAGGTGGTCGCCGAGTCCGTACGGTGCGCCGATGCGCTCAGCGTGGTGCGTCGCAGCGCGCCCGACGTCGCGATCTGCGCCGCCGGCCTGCCGGATGGCGACGGTGTGCAGACGGCGGCGGAGCTCACCGCCGCGGACTGCCCGGTCGTCCTCTTCACCAGCCACACCGACGAAGCGCTGGTGGAGCGCGCGCGCGGCGCCGGCATCATGGCGTACCTCCTCAAGCCTCTGCGTCCCGCAGAGCTGGCGCCGGCGCTCGATCTCGCCATCGCGCGTTTTGCGGAGACCCGGCAGCTCAAGCAGACGCTCGAGGACCGCAAGGTGATCGAGCGCGCGAAGGGCGCTCTGATGGCGCGGCTCGGCCTCACCGAGGACGATGCGTTCAAGCGCCTCCGGCGTGCGGCGATGGACAGCCGCAAGCCGATGGTCGAAGTCGCCCGCGCCTTGCTCGTCTCGGAGTCCGTGATCTCGTGATCCTCCACCGGACAACGGCGTCCACCATTCGGGCGGCAGGGTCGCCGCCGACACCACCCGAACCCCTCACAGGAGACGCCATGTCCACATACTCTCGGAGAGACTTTCTCAAGACCGGCCTGGTCGCCGCCGGCGCCGGTGTCGCCGTCGCCCACGGCTTCCCGTCGATCATCGGCGCCCAGGGCAAGGAGCCGGTGAAGATCGGCGTCCTGCACTCGCTATCGGGCACGATGGCGATCAGCGAAGTGTCGCTCCGCGACGTCGTGCTGATGGCTGTCGACGAGATCAACGCCAAGGGCGGCGTCATGGGCCGCCCGATCTCGCCCGTGGTCGTCGATCCCGCGTCGAACTGGGACCTCTTCGCTGAGAAGGCCAAGCAGCTCTTGCTGCAGGACAAGGTGGCCGTCGTCTTCGGCTGCTGGACGTCGGTCAGCCGCAAGTCCGTGCTGCCTGTCTTCGAGAACAACAACGGTCTGCTCTTCTACCCGGTGCAATACGAAGGCGAAGAGTGCAGCAAGAACGTCTTCTACACCGGCGCGTGCCCGAACCAGCAGCTGGTCCCCGGCGCCGAGTATCTGATGTCGAAGGAGGGCGGCAGCTACAAGAAGTTCTATCTGCTCGGCACCGATTATGTATTCCCGCGCACGGCCAACAAGATCCTTCGCGCGTTCCTGCTCGCCAAGGGCGTGCCGGCCGCGAACATCGAGGAAGAGTACACGCCGTTCAGCCATCAGGACTACCAGACGATCGTCGGCAAGATCAAGCGCTTCGCGTCGGGCGGCGGCGCCTGCGTGCTGTCGACGATCAACGGCGACAGCAACGTGCCCTTCTACAAGGAATTCGCCAACCAGGGGCTGCGCAGCGAGAACGCGCCGATCATGGCCTACAGCGTGGCCGAGGACGAGCTGCGCGGCATGGACACCGGGGCACTCGTCGGCCACCTTGCGGCGTGGAACTACTTCCAGTCCGTCGACACCCCGGCCAACAAGAAGTTCGTCAACGCCTTCAAGGAATACGCGCAGAAGAAGGGCCTGCCGGGCGGCGCCAAGCGCGTCACCGACGACCCGATGGAGGCGGCGTACTTCGGCGTCCACATCTGGAAGCAGGCGGCGGAGAAAGCGAAGAGCTTCGACGTCGACGCCGTCCGCAAGGCCGTCTACGGCCAGACGTTCGCGGCGCCCGTCGGCCCGATCAAGATGCACGAGTACAACCAGCACACGTACCGGCCCGTGCTCATCGGCGAGATCCTCAAGGACGGCCAGTTCAAGATCATCTCGCGCACGAAGGGCAACGTGGAGCCCGAGCCGTGGTCGAAGTACACGAGCCCGGACAAGGGCTGTGACTGGATCAATCACCAGGGTACGTATCAAAAGAAGGCCTGATGCGGCGTTCGCTCCTGCTCCTGTTGTTGTTCGTGGCGTGGCTCGCCGGACCTCCGGCGAGCCACGCGCAGTCTTCGGAGGCGCTCAAGGCGCTTGCTGATCTTGCGGTGGACGACACCGACCGTCGCGAGGCGGCGGTGGGTGTGCTCGGCGCCACGCGCGATACGAAGTGGCTCGAGTTCCTCGCCGCGCTCCGCGACGGCAACGTCTACGCGCGCGGCAAGGGCACGACGCTGGAGATCGTCGTGGGCGGCGCCAAGACGACGAAGGGTGAGCAGGACGTCATCGAGATCGTCACTGCGTATGACCGCAAGCTGATCGGCACCGTGCCGGTCGCGAGCGTGACCGAGATTGCGGCCGACCGGCGGCTTCGTATCGCCATCAAACCATTCCTCGATGCCGACGAGACGCGCGTCCAGCTCGCCAGCCCCGACGCCGAGGCGCGGCGCGGCGCCGCGCTGAAGCTCGGCCATCAGGCCGATGCCGGCGCGGCGGCGGTGGTCGAGGCCGCCATCGCCAAGGAAACCGTTCCCAACGTGCGTCACGCGCTGGAAGAAGCGCTCGCCCTCATCCGTCTGGCGCACGGCGAGCCGGCCGTCCGCGTGCTTGCCGCACAGGCGCTGGGCGGGCTGCACTCCTTCGATGGCATGCCCGCGCTGCAGCGCCTCGCCGCCGAGACGAGCGCCTCCCGCGCCGAGCGCGAGGCGGCGACGGTGGCGATCCGGCAGATCGAGCGCTGGAGTCTGCTCGTTCGTACGCTGGAGACGGCGTTCCAGGGCGCGTCGCTCGCCTCGATCCTGCTGCTCATGGCGCTCGGGCTGGCCATCGTGTTCGGACTCATGGGCGTGATCAACATGGCCCACGGCGAGCTCATGGCGCTCGGCGCCTACAGCACGTTCGTCGTGCAGAACATTTTCCGCGCGCGCTGGCCCGAATGGTTCAACGCCTACTTCGTGGTCGCCCTCCCGGTGGCGTTCATCGTCGCCGCGCTCGTCGGCGTGGTCCTCGAGCGCGGCGTCATCCGGCGCCTGTATGGTCGACCGTTGGAAACGCTGTTACTCACGTGGGGCGCGTCGCTCATCATCCAGCAGGGGCTCCGCCTGTGGTTCGGCGCCGCCAACGTGGATGTCTCGTCACCCAGCTGGCTCTCCGGCGGCTTCGCGCTGATGACGGGACTCACGCTGCCGTTCAACCGGCTCTTCATCATCGGTCTGGCCGCCATGAGCGTCGCCGCGATGTACTGGCTGCTCTTCGGCACGGGCGCCGGTCTGCGCATTCGCGCGGTCACACAGAATCGCGGGATGTCGTCGTGTCTCGGAGTCCGCGCGGGCTGGGTGGACGCCACGACGTTCGCGCTCGGCGCCGGTCTCGCCGGCCTCGCGGGGGCGGCGCTGACGCAGATCGGCAACGTCGGCCCCTCGCTCGGTCAGAACTACATCGTCGATTCCTTCATGGTCGTGGTCACGGGTGGCGTCGGCAAGCTCGCCGGTACCATCCTAGCCGCGGCGGGCATCGGCGGACTGAACAAGGGCATCGAGCCGGCGCTCGGCGCCGTGTTCGCCAAGGTCGCCATTCTCCTGCTGGTCATCCTGTTCCTGCAGCGACGGCCGGCCGGCCTGTTCGCAACGAGAGGCCGCAGTGCCGAGGCGTGAGGCGGCCGCCGTTGCCGCCGCGGCGCTGCTGCTCGTGGTCGTGTTGCCGATCTGCAACGCGCTGCCGGCGAGCTCGGCGCTGCACGTCTCGGATTTCCGACTCAACCTCTTCGGCAAGTTCCTGGCGTACGCGATCCTGGCCCTCGGCCTCGATCTGCTCTGGGGCTACGCCGGTGTTCTGAGCCTCGGCCACGGCGTCTTCTTCGGCCTCGGCGCCTACGCGATGGGCATGCACCTGATGCTGGAGATCGGCGCGAAGAGCGTGTATCAGAGCGCGCTCCCCGATTTCATGGTGTGGAACCAGGTGAAGGAGCTGCCGCTGTTCTGGCGGCCATTCTATTCCGACGTGTTCACGCTGGTCGCGATCGTGGTCGTCCCCGGACTCGTCGCGCTCGCCTTCGGCTTCCTCGCCTTCCGCAGCCGGATCCGCGGCGTGTATTTCTCGATCATCACGCAGGCGCTCGCGCTGTCGGCCTGGCTCGTCTTCAACCGCAACGAGATGCGTCTCGGCGGAACGAACGGTCTCGCCGACTTCAAGACGATCTTCGGCTTTCCGCTGAATCAGCCGTCCACCCAGCGCGGCCTGTACGCGGTCACGGCGCTCGCCCTGCTCGTCGCCTATCTCGTGTGCCGGTGGATCACCGGCAGCCGGGCAGGGAAGGTGCTCGTGGCCATCCGCGACAGCGAGACGCGCGTGCTGTTCTCGGGCTACTCGCCCGCGCGCTACAAGCTGTTCGTCTTCGTCGTCTCCGCCGTGCTCGCGGGCGTCGCCGGCGCGCTCTACGCGCCGCAAGTCGGCATCATCACGCCTGCCAAGATCGGCGTGCTGCCCTCGATCGAGATGGTCGTGTGGGTCGCGGCCGGCGGTCGCGGCACCCTCGTGGGCGCCGTGGCGGGCGCCTTCGGCGTCAACTGGATGCAGTCGTGGCTCACCACGAGCTATCCGGATGTCTGGCTGCTGTTCCTGGGCGGGCTCTTCATGGGGGTCGTGCTGTTCTTCCCCGACGGCCTCGTCGGCGCCGTCGCCCGGGCATTCGGTGGCATGGGCCGACTCACGCGAGGCGCGTCGTTTACTGCCACGCCAACCGAAAGTGCACGGAGCCGGGGACCGTCTAGTACCGGCCACCCACGGCCTGAGCCGGTCGCGCGGCCCCCGCTACAATAAAATGGCTGACTACAAAATGGCTGACTACACGAAAATGATCGACTCCACAACGGTTGACCCGACGTGACCTCCACGGGCTCCATCATCTATCTCGAGGACGTCACCGTCTCCTACGACGGCTTCAAGGCGCTCTCGCGATTGAACTTCTACATGGACCGCCGCGAGCTGCGCGTCGTGATCGGCCCGAACGGCGCGGGCAAGACCACGCTGCTCGATGTGATCTCCGGACGAGCGAAGCCCGAGCACGGCCGCGTGATCTTCGGCGACCACACCGATCTCACGACGCTGCGCGAGAACGACATTGCGGGGCTCGGGATCGGTCGCAAGTTCCAGACGCCCTCGGTTTTCGTCAACCTCAGCGTGTGGGACAACGTCGAGCTCTCCCTCAAGCGCGCGAGCAAGGGCGTCTTCGCCGCGCTGCTCGAGCGCGACGCCGGTGGCGAGCGCGAGCGCATCGCCGCGACGCTGTCGACCGTGGGCCTCGAGGACAAGGCCACGCTCATGGCCGGCGCGCTGTCGCACGGCGAGAAGCAGTGGCTCGAGATCGGCATGGTGATCGCGCAGGATCCGGAGCTGCTGCTCGTGGACGAGCCGGTGGCCGGCATGACCGACGAGGAGACGGCGCGGACCGGCGAGCTGCTGGAGTCGATCGCCGTCGACCGCTCGGTGCTCGTGATCGAGCACGACATGGAATTCGTGCGACAGATCGCCCGCAAGGTCACCGTCCTCCACCAGGGCACGGTGCTCTGCGAGGGACCGGTCGATCAGGTGCAGACGGACCCGCGCGTGCTCGAGGTGTACATCGGGCGCCGCCGCGAGACGGCCGATGCTCGCGGTTGAGCGGCTCGACGTCGCCTACGGCGGCTCGCAGGTACTCTGGGGCGTCGATCTGCGCGTTTCGGCGGGCGAAGTGCTCTGTCTCATGGGCCGCAACGGAGTCGGCAAGACCACGCTGCTCAAGGCGGTGATGGGGCTTTTGCCGGTGCGCGGCGGCCGCGTGACGTTCGACGGCGCCGACATCACGCGCTGGTCACCCGACCGGCGCGCGCGTGCCGGCATCGGGTACGTGCCGCAGGGCCGCGAGATCTTCCCGCACCTCACCGTTCACGAAAACCTCAGAGTCGCTCAGCTCGGCTGCGGGCGTACCGACAGCATGGACGATGTGCTCGACCTGTTTCCCGCGCTGCGCCGATTCCTCGGCCGCAAGGGCGGCGTGCTCTCCG
>Ga0207646_10000956_pt1 | contig 37218 bp, 39 predicted proteins | sample KBSK5502metaG_FD_184343 | JGI IMG/M metagenome (GOLD analysis project Ga0207646, IMG submission 184343) | Corn, switchgrass and miscanthus rhizosphere microbial communities from Kellogg Biological Station, Michigan, USA - KBS K5-50-2 metaG... | ecosystem: Host-associated > Plants > Roots >... | reverse complement strand
GCGCCACGACCTCGAGGCCTTGTTCGCGATCGGAGCGGACAGGCCCTGAACTAGACTCGGGCCGATGCAGGCCGTCGTCATGGCGGGCGGTGAGGGAAGCCGTCTTCGACCTCTGACGATCAACCGACCAAAGCCGATGGTGCCCATCGTCGACAAGCCGTGCCTCGGACACATCTTCGAGCTCCTGAAGCGTCACGGCATCGATGAGTCGTTCGTCACCCTCCAGTACCTCGCGTCGGTCATCCAGGACAGCTATGGAGACGGTGGTGGCATTGGGATGCGCCTTCGGTACAGCGTCGAGGAAACGCCCCTCGGCACTGGCGGATCCGTACGGCAGCTCGGAGCTGATCTCGACGGTACGTTCCTCGTCATCTCCGGCGACGCCTTGACGGACATCGACCTTTCGAAGGTCATCGCGTACCACCGCGATCGGAATGCCGCGGTGACCCTCACGCTCGTCCATGTCCCAAACCCATTGGAGTACGGCGTCGTGATCACCGGCGAGGACGGCCGTATCTCCAAGTTCCTCGAGAAACCCTCCTGGGGCGAAGTCTTCAGCGACACGATCAACACCGGCATCTACGTCATCGAGCCACGGGTCCTCGAGCGATTCGCCGTCGGCGAGGTCTTCGATTTCAGCAAGGACCTCTTCCCGCGCTTGCTTGCCGAGGGCGAGCCTCTGTTCGGATACGTGGCCGAGGGCTACTGGACCGACGTCGGGTCGATCGCCGAGTACGCGCGAGCGAACGCTGATCTCCTCCGGGGAAAGGTCAAAGGTGAGGACCTCGGGAACGAGCTCATGCCCGGGGTGTGGACGGCGGGCGACGTCGACATCAACGAGTCCGCCAAGCTCACCGGCCCGATCTATCTCGGCGAGGGCGTGAAGATCGGCCCGCACGCCGAGATCATCGGCCCCACCGTGCTGCGCGACTACGTCTCCGTCGACGTCGGTGCGGTCGTCGATAGCTCCATCGTGTGGCGCAACACGTACATCGGCGAGCGCTCCGAGCTCCACGGCACGATCGTCGGCCGGCAATGCGCGCTGAAATCCAACGTCATCCTCGAGGAAGGCAGCGTCATCGGGGATCACACCATCGTGGGCGACCATGCCCGCGTTCGGGCGCAGGTGAAGGTCTGGCCCGACAAGCAGATCGAGTCCGGCGCGGTGATCGGCTCGAGCCTCATCTGGGGAGCACAGGGACGGCGCGCGCTCTTCGGCCGCTTCGGGGTCACCGGAATTGTGAACATCGACCTCACTCCTGAGTTCGTTGCGCGCCTCGGGGCGGCGTATGCCTCGACCCTGAAGCAGGGCGCGACCATCACGATGAACCGCGACCAGTACCGCACGAGCCGGATGCTGAAGCGTGGACTCATGAGCGGCATCGTGAGCGCAGGCGTGCATGTCGCCGACCTGTCGCAGGCGCCTCTCCCGATCGGTCGATTCCATACGCGGCGCGTCGGGGCCGCCGGCGGAGTCCACGTGCGCGTGTCGCCTTTCGATGTGCGTGTCTGCGACGTCAAGTTCTTCGACCGTCAGGCGCTCGACATGGACAAGGCGCAGGAACGGAAGGTCGAGACGATCTTCTTCCGGGAGGATCTTCGCCGTGTTTCATACGACGACGTCGGCCGGATCTTCGAGACACAACGTGTCGGGGAGCAATACAGCGAGGCGTTTCTCGGCGAGGTCGCGCGGCGGAAGGAGATCGCCGAGGCGAGGCCCAAGATCGTCGTCAACTACTCGCACGGCACCCCCGCGCAGTTCCTGCCGCAGCTTCTGAACACCCTCGGCGTCGAGGCGGTCGCCGTGAACGGGGTCGTGTCCGAGAACATCGGGTCGCGTTCGTTCGAGGAGTTCCAGGAGGAGCAGCGCCAACTCGCGGTACTCGTACCCGCTCTCGGAGCGTCGCTCGGTGTGATCGTCGACGCGGGCGGCGAGAAGATCTTCGTGGTCGACGACCGCGGGCGCGTGATCAACGACATGCACTTCCTCACCGCATTCGTGTCCCTTTCCGTGCGGCAGGCGCCCGGCGTGATCGCCGTCCCCGTCTACGCGCCCTCGTCGATCGAGGAGATCGTCGCTTCGCACGGGGGGCGCGTGCAACGCGTGCGCGCATCGGCCGAGGCGCAGATGAGCCTCGCCGCGCGCGAGCATCCGCTTCTCGTCGGCGATGGGTTCGGTGGCTTCATCTTCCCGCGGTTCCACCCGTCGTTTGACGGGCTCTTCGCGACGGTGCGGTTGATCGAGCTCCTCGCCGTCGCGAAACAGACGCTGAGCGAGGTCGTCGACCAGACCCCGCCTGTCCACCTCGCGCGTCTTCAAGTGGTCTGCCCCTGGGAGAAGAAGGGCCAAGTCATGCGGATGCTCGCGCAAGATCCGCAGACCGAGCGCACGCGCCAGATCGACGGCGTGAAGCACCAGAACGGCAGCGAGTGGGTCCTCGTGCTGCCGGACGGCGACCGGCCTCTCTTCAACGTGTACGCCGAGGCGAAAGACGACGATCGCGCCCGGATGCTCGTTCACGAGTACGCGGACAAGCTCGAACGGTTGCAAGCGGCTTGAGCATTCGCATCGCCATCGCACAGTGCGCGCCTGCGCTGGGCGCGGTGAGGCGGAACCTGGACATGCACGAGAAATGGATCGCCCGCGCCAGAGCCGCCGGCGCCCGCCTGGTGATCTTTCCGGAGCTCTCGGTGACCGGCTACTACCTGAAGGACCTCGCCGCCGACGTGGCGTGCGCGGCGGACGATCCGCAGCTGGCGCCAATCGCCGAGGCCTCGCGAGACATCGACATCAGCGCGGGATTCGTCGAGCGCTCGGCCGACGCGAAGCTGCACATCGCGCAGGGGCACTGGTCGGGCGGAAAGCTCGTGCACGTGCACCGCAAGGTCTATCTCCCGACGTACGGCATCTTCGATGACGGCCGCTACTTCGGCCCGGGCGATCGCTTCGAGACGTACAGCTGGGCCGGTGGGACGACCGGCGTCGCGATCTGCGAGGACCTGTGGCATGTCTCGACTCCCTACCTGTACGCGGCGGCGGGCGCGACGATCGTGCTCGCGCCTTCGGCGAGTCCGGGCCGCGGCGTCGCCGAGGGCGGCGATCTCGGCACCGCGGAGTCGTGCCGGCTCATGGATCGCTTCTACGCGTCGTACCTCACCGTGTACGTCGTGTACGTGAATCGTGTGGGGCACGAGGACGGCATCGCGTTCTGGGGCGGCTCGGAGATCGTCGCGCCGGACGGGACCGTCGCCGCACGCGCTCCCGAGTTCGACGAGGAGCTGCTCATCGGCGAGATCGATCCCGAGCTCGTCGCTCGCGAACGCGCGCGGAACCCCCTGCTTCGCGACGAGCGCGAGGACATCGTGCTTCGGAACATCGCTGGCCGTCTCGGTCTGCCGTTCGACCGCCGTGACTAGCGCCCTTGACCGGATGGGGGTGATCCGACCCGACCCGAAGGATCCGTCCCCGCTGCGGATCGACGAAGCGCTCGTGCGAAAGATGCTCGTTCTTTTCATTCGCGACGAGATCGCCAAGGCGCGCTTGCGGAGGGCGGTCGTTGGCGTCTCCGGCGGTGTGGACAGCGCGGTCACGGTCGCCCTGGCCACATTGGCGCTCGGACCGGAGAACGTCCTCGGGCTGTTCACGCCGTATCGAAGCTCGTCTGGGGAGTCGCGCGACCACGCGCGCGAGCTCTCGCGGACGTTCGGCTTCACGCTCGAGGAAGTCCCGATCACCGAGCAGGTCGACGCCTACTACCGAGGCCTGAGCGAGAAGGCCGACAAGGTCCGCATCGGGAACAAGATGGCGCGCGAGCGGAAGAGCATCGAGTACGACCGCTCCTGGCCGGACGGGATCGTGCTCGGCACAAGTAACAAGACCGAGCTGCTGCTCGGCTACGGCACGCAGTTCGGCGACATGGCTTGTGGCATCAACCCCGTGGGCGACCTGTACAAGACACAGCTTCGCGAGCTCGCGCTCTCCATCGGTATCCCCGATGCGATCGTGCGTAAGCCGCCGACGGCGGAGCTCTGGGAGGGCCAGACCGACGAAGGCGAGCTCGGCTTCACGTACGCCGACGCCGATCTCATCCTCTATCACATGGTCGATCGCCGCCTGCGGCCCGCAGAGCTCATCGAACACGGCTTCGACGCTCAGCTGGTCACGCGCATCCGCGAGCTCGTCCGACGCAACCACTACAAGCGCGTCATGCCGCTCATCGCGAAGCTCAGCCTCCGTACCGTCGGACACGACTTCCTCTATCCGCGCGACTGGGAAGCCGACTGACCTCTAAGTCACCAACCGGCCCGACCGAAACCCTCTCTACGCGGCGGTCTCCCCAGCCCCCATGGGCCGGGGACCCCTCCGCCGCGCGGGGGCCCTCGGTCGGGCCGGCGGTCGCTCCATTGCGAGTCGGTCTGGGCTATTCCTTCGCGCTGACAGCGGCAGCGTTCTTCGGTGTCGGAGGAATCATCGCGAAGGATGCGTTCAACTCCGGTGTAGCTCCGTCGATCCTCGCGGAGTGGCGTGTCCTCTTCGCTTTCCTGGTATTCCTCTCGATCTTCGCCGCGCTGCGTTATGACCTAAGGATCCGCCGCGCCGACCTGCCGCTCTTAGGTGTCTTCGGGGTGATCGGGCTCGCCGGGGTGTCGCTCATCTATTACGAGGCGATCAAGCGGATTCCCGTGGGTGTGGCGCTCGTCATCGAATACACCGGGCCGGTCCTGCTCCTCATCTACGCGCGGCTTCGCGGACGCGCGGTCGGCCGGCGGCTCTGGGTCGCCGCGGCGCTCGCCGTCCTCGGCTGCTTCTTCGCGGCAGGTGCGTACGACGCCCGCCTGCGCGAGCTCAACGCACTCGGCCTCGCGCTCGCGGCGATGGACGCGTTCATCTTCGCGTTGTACTTCGCGCTCGGCGAACGACTTGGCAAGACATACGGCACGCCGACCCTCCTCGTGTGGGGCTTCGGATTCGCGCTGGTCGGATGGAGCGTGATCCGGCCGCCATGGCTCCTCCCGTGGGCGGAGACGTCACCGGAGGGCTACATGCAGATCGCGGCGGTCGTGGTGATCGCGACGGTCATCCCCTTCGCGCTCACCCTCGCCGCGGTGCGGCTCATCCCGGCCGCGCGGGTCGGCCTCGCGGCGACATTCGAGCCGGTCGTCGCGGCGATCGCCGCGTGGATCGCGCTCGGCGAGCATCTCGACCCGCTGCAGATCGCGGGCGGCGCTGTCGTCCTCGTCGGGATCGCGATCGCGCAGTCTCTTCGACCGACGGCCGGGAGCGTGTGAGGAACCCGCGGTCAGCGTTGCGTACCGACCGCGCTTAAGGAGAACCGTTTCCAGGCTTCGTCGACGTCGCCGAACGGCTCGGGTGCGGCAGGCACGATCCAGATGTGGATCATCTCGGCGGTCAGAGCGAGGTCGATCGTGCCGACCGGGTACATCCCGAGTTTGCTCAAGAGTCCCGCGAGCCCAGGTGGCGTGAGCGAGATGCAGACGCTTTCGTGCGCGAGCGCTCGCCGCTGTGACGCCGCCAGACGAGCGTCGTCGTCCACCACGAGGATCCGCCGAGGGTTCACGCGCGGATGATGGCAGCCGTCCCTGCGAGAATCGAGCGTGGAGGTGCGGATTGATTCACCAGCTTCGGGTCTATGAGATCTTCGAACGTAATAAGGCCGCCTTCCACGCTCGTTTCCGCGACCACGCGATGCGCATCATGCGGAAATACGGCTTCGAATTCGTCGCCATCTGGGAAGCGAAAACCGAGCGACGCACCGAGTTCGCTTACCTGCTCGTCTGGCACGACGTGGCGACGAAGGAAGCCGCGTGGAACGAATTCAGAGCTGACGAAGAGTGGAAGGACATCAAACGCGTGACCGCCGCCGAGCACGGTGATCTCGTCGGTGAAATCGAGGACCGCGTGCTGACGCCGTCGGCGTATTCGCCGGCAGCATTCGCGCCTTCGGCCCGGTGAGCGTCTTCACGCCGGCAGAGATCGCGTACTTCGGAAGCCAGCGGCTCGGGCGGATCGCTACCGGCGGCAGAGCGTTCGGCCGCGGCTACGACGCCGCGATCTTCCGCATCCGACCCCGGCGGATCAACAGCTGGGGTCTCGAGGGCGAGCGTCGACGTGTCACGGTCGGGCCATAGGCAAGCTGTATCTCGTCGCGACGCCGATCGGCAACCTCGAGGACGTCTCGCTGCGAGCGCTGCGGGTCCTGCAGGAGGTTCACATGGTCGCGTGCGAGGACACGCGGCACACCCAGATCCTTTTGCGCAAGCACGAGATCCGCGCGAAGCACCTGACGAGCTACACCGAGTTCAATCATCGTCGCAAAGCGGCAGAGCTCGTGGGACAGATGGACCGCGGATGGGATGTCGCGCTCGTGACCGACGCCGGGACGCCCGGTCTCTCGGATCCCGGCGAGCAGCTCGTCGTCGCCGCGATCGCCGCGGGGCACGAGGTCGTGCCCGTCCCGGGGCCTGCCGCGGTCATCGCGGCGCTCGTTGCGTCGGGCCTGCCGACGCGCGAATTCACCTTCGTCGGATTCCCGGAAAAGAAGAGCGGGGCTCGCCGCCGCGAGCTCGCCGAGCTCCTCGGCGCGGGACGAACGCTCGTGATCTACGAGAGCCCGTACCGCGTGGGCGATCTGCTCGCCGACCTCGCGGCGGTCGCGCCGGATGCACGCGTGGCGGTCGCGCGCGAGATGACGAAGCTGCACGAGGAGTTCGTCCGGGGATCGGCGGCCGAACTGGCCGAGCACTATGCTTCCGAGCGCCCAAAAGGCGAAATCACGGTGGTCGTGGCGCCGGCCAAGAACGCGGGGGAGCAGGTGCGTGAGGAGCGGAAGCCAGGATCAGAGCGTTGATGTCCTCGTAGAGATCCCTCGGGGTTCGCGCGCCAAATACGAGATGGACCAGAAGACCGGACGCATCCGTCTCGATCGCGTCCTCTTCTCTTCGGTGCACTACCCGGCCGACTACGGCTTCGTCATGGACACCATCGGTGGCGACGGCGACCCGCTGGATGCGCTCATCGTTGTCGAAGAGCCGACCTTCCCTGGTTGCGTCGTCCCGTCGCGTCCGATCGGTACGCTGCTCATGCGCGACGAGCACGGCGACGACGAGAAAATACTGGCCGTACCGGTGGGCGACCCGCGGTTCGACGAGGTCAGAGCGCTGGGCGACCTCGGGAAGCATTGGCTCCGCGAGATCGAGACGTTCTTCGCCACCTACAAGGAGCTCGAAAGCAACAAATCCGCTGACGTGAAAGGCTGGCACGATGCCGACGTTGCCTGGAAGCTCATCGCTGACGCGCGTGCGCGCGCCCGGGGGGAACGCGGTGAACCGTGAGTACCGAAAGTGGTGGAGTCCCGCGCTCGGACGCGACATGGAGCTGCTGGTCTTCGGCGACCGCGGCACGCCGGTCCTGATCTTTCCGACCTCGATGGGCCGGTTCTACCAGTGGGAGGACTTCGGACTCGTGCCGCACATGGCACCGCGGATCGAGGCCGGTTGGATCCAGCTCTGGTGCGTCGATTCGGTCGACGGCGAGTCCTTCTACAACAAGACGGCGGCGCCGCAGGACCGCGCGCGCCGGCACCTCGCGTACGAGCGGTACCTTGTCGATGAGGTTCTCCCGGCGATCCGCTACGCGAACGCGGTCGATCAGCTGATCGTCGCCGGAAGCTCCTTCGGCGCCTTTCACGCGCTCTCGTTCGTCACGCGGCGCCCGGGCATCGCTCGAAAGGCTGTCGGCATGTCGGGCGCGTACGACACGGCGCGCTGGCTCGATGGCGACCGAGGCGGCGAAGCCTATTTCGTGAATCCGCTCGCGTTCCTCCCGAACCTCAACGACGATCGGTACCTCGCGCCGTTGCGAGCGACCGAGATCATCATCGCGACGGGCAAAGACGATCCGAACGTCGACGAGTCGAAGCGCCTCGCGGGCGTGCTGCAGCAGAAAGGCGTCCCCGCCGAACTGCATTTGTGGGATGGTTGGGCCCATGACTGGCCGTACTGGAAGGAGATGGTCGATGACTACATCTAGCGAGAGAGTCGTCGGCCTTCTCATCGGCCGCGAGAACACCTTCCCCGGCCCGTTCATCGAAACGGTCAATCGCAAAGGCGCCTCGAATGGCGTCCGCGCCGAGATGGCCGTCCTGGGCGGCGCACGCGAGATCGAGCCGCAGCGCTACGCCGTGCTCGTCGACCGGATCAGCCACGAGGTCCCGTACTACCGCGCGCACCTGAAAAGCGCGGTGTTGCAAGGGACCGTCGTCGTGAACGATCCGTTCTGGTGGGAAGCGGACGAGAAGTTCTTCGAGTGCACGCTCGCGCGCGAGCTCGGTGTGTCCGTGCCGAAGACGGTCGTCCTCCCCAACAAGTCGTACATCCCGGACATCTCCGACCAGTCGCTCCGCAACCTGCAGTACCCGCTCGATTGGGACTCGCTCATCGAGTACACCGGGCTGCCTGCGATCCTGAAGCCGAACACCGGCGGCGGCTGGAAGGACGTCTATCGCGTCGACACCAAAGAGGAGCTCATCTGGGCGTACGACCAGTCCGGTGGGCTGTCGCCCGGATACCGGCCGAAGACGATGATCCTTCAGGAGTTCATCAAGTGGGAGGACTACATCCGCTGCATCGCCATCGGGCGCAAGGACGTCCTTCCCATCCGCTACGACCCGACCGCGCCGTTCCACGAGCGCTACGTCATCAGCCGGCCGGTCGAAGGTGACCTACGCACCCGCGCGATCCTCAACGCGATCCGTCTCACCGACGCGCTGGGCTACGACATGGACACCGTCGAGTTCGCGGTCCGTGACGGCGAGCTCTACGCGATCGACTGGCTCAACCCGGCACCGGACTTCGATAGCTTCTCGATCAAAGAGGACAACTTCGCGTGGGTCCTCGAGAAGATGAGCGATCTTGTCATCGCGTACGCCACGGGGGAGGCGGAGCCGCCGTGGAAGGGGGAGCATCGGTGGTGGCGGCACGTGCGTTAACACGGCGACGCTCGGTCACGGCGCGCGACCCGGTGGTCGCGTACCACGAGCTCCTCGAGGATCCAGGCCTCGCTGAGGCGAGCGCGTCCATGCTCACCGAGGGCCAGCGGGAACGTCGCCTCGTGTTCGGCGATCGGCCGCTCTGCGTCGCACTGCGGCCGAACCTCGTCAGCGATTGGCAGTACGCGTCAGTCAACGAGGCGTCGCAGACCATCTACGCGGCGCTCGGCAGGCTAGAGCGCGCGCTCCTCGCGAACGAGGACCTCCGGCGCCAGCTCGACCTCGATTCACAGGAAGAGGCGCTCGCGTTACGCGATCCGGGCTTTCGGGCCGCGTCGCCGTCGGCGCGTCTCGATGGCTTCATCGGCGCGGACGGCGTCATTCGCTTCGTCGAATACAACGCGGAGTCACCCGCGGGTATGGCCTACAACGACGAGCTCGCGCAGGTCTTCGCCTCGTTGCCGGTCATGAAGAGGTTCCGCAAGATGTTCCCCTGCCGCGTCGTCCCGACGCGCGGGCGCCAGCTCGCGGCGATGCTGCGCGCGCACCGCTCGCGCTCCGAGGGCTCGCCCGCGATCGCCATCGTGGACTGGCGGGGGCTGCCGACGCTCACCGAGTTCGAGATGTTCCAGCGCTATTTCGAGTCGCGGGGCGTGCCGACCGTGATCTGCGCGCCGGACGATCTGACGTACTCGCGTGGGACGCTGCGTGCTCGGGGGAAGCCGATCAACGTCGTCTACCGGCGGGTGCTGACGAGCGAGCTGCTCGCCAAGGACAACGTCTCCCGGCCGCTGGTGCGCGCGTACCTCGAGGGCGCCGTCACTGTCGTGAACAGCTTCCGGGCGAAGCTCCTCCACAAGAAGATGAGCCTCGCGCTCCTCTCGGACGACCGCTACGCGGCGCTCTACACCGCGCCGCAGCGCGCCGCGATCGCGAAGCACATCCCATGGACCCGCAAGATCCGCGAAGGGCACACGACTTACGAGGGCAAAGTCGTCGACTTGGGCGATTTCGTCATCGCGCACCGCGACCGACTGGTGCTGAAGCCGAACGACGAGTACGGCGGCAAGGGCGTGGTGCTGGGCTGGACGATCGACCAGCACGAGTGGGAGCAATCGTTCCTCGCGGCGCTCGCGAGCTCCTATGTCGTACAGGAGCGGGTCGATGTTCCGCGCTATCCGTTCCCCGTCCTCCTCGGCAGGATGCATTTTCTCGACCTCTCCATCGACCACAACCCGTACCTGTTCTGGGGCGCGGTCTCGGGCTGTCTCGCGCGCGTGTCCTCAAGCGCGTTGCTGAACGTGACTGCCGGCGCCGGCAGCGTGGTGCCGACGTACGTCATCGCCGGCGGGCGCCGATGAGGGAGACGAACGTGCCGCGCCTCACGATCGGGATCGAGGAGGAGTTCCAGATCGTCGACGGCGAGGGGCAGCTCAAGAGCCACAGCGCGACCCTCCTCGCCGCCGCCGCACCGCGCCTCGGCGAGCAGATCAAGGCCGAGATGATGCAGTCGGTCATCGAGGCGGGCACGAAGATCTGCGCCGACATCAGCGAGGCGCACGACGAGATCACGAAGCTGCGCGGCACGCTCGCGGCCCTGCTCCAGCCCGCCGGTCTGCGCATCGCCTCCGCCGGCACACACCCGTTCTCGCACTGGCAGGATCAGCAGGTCACCGAGGCCGAGCGCTACAAGATCCTGGAGGACGAGCTTCAGGACGTGATCCGCGAGCTGCTCATCTTCGGTCTGCACGTCCACGTCGGCATCCCCGACCGTGAGGCACGCGTCGAGGTGATGAACGAGGCGCGCTATTTCCTTCCGCATCTGCTCGCGATCTCGACGTCCTCGCCGTTCTGGCTCGCGCGCAACACCGGCCTGAAGTCGTATCGGCAGGTCATCTGGGGCCGGTTCCCGCGCACCGGCATCCCGCCGGACTTCGCGAGCTACGACGAGTACGAGAACTTCGTCGAGGTCCTCGTGAAGACGGCCTCGATCGACAACGGCAGGAAGATCTGGTGGGACCTGCGGCCGCACGCGTTCTTCCCCACGATCGAGTTCCGCGTGTGCGACGCGGCCACGCGCGTCGAGGAGACCCTCTGCCTCGCCGCGCTCATCCAGGCGATCTGCGCGAAGCTCCTCGTGCTTCGCGCGAAGAACCAGGGCTTCCGTCGCTACCTGCCGAGCCTCATCCAGGAGAACAAGTGGCGCGCGATGCGCGGCGGCATGGACGCGAAGCTCATCGACTTCGGGAAGCAGACCGAGGTGCCGATGAAGGAGCTCGCCGTCGAGCTTCTCGAATTCATCGACGATGTGGTCGACGCACTCGGCTCGCGGAAGGAAGTGGAGTACCTCGCGACGATCGTCCGCGAGGGAACGAGCGCGGATCGCCAGATCCGCGTATGGAAGGACACCGGGCACCTGCATGCGGTCGTGGACAGCGTCGCGGGGGAGACGATCGCGGGCGTCCCGGTCGTCGCGCTCTAGTGCCGACCGTCACGCAGGCCGTCGAGGCGCTCGTACGCGCGACCGTCGATCTGCCCGACGCGGAGATGGACCGGACATGGGTATGGCGCGAGTACGACGAAGAGGGACTTCGGTTCGCACTTCTCATGGCGCAGCACGAGCTCCGCGATCTCGCCGTTCGGCTTGCCGCGATGCGGCCCACGCCGCCGTCGCAGGCGCAGCGCATCCTCGGCCAATATCACCACGCCTACCGCGATCTGACCGGCGCCCTGGCCGGCGTGCGCGACGAGGATCTCGACCTTGTACCGAGGGAGGGTGAATGGGCGCTGCGCGAGGTCATCGCGCACGTGCTCGGCGCCGAATACGGCTTCCTCGGAACGGTGCAGTACGCGCGCGATCCGGACCGGCCGGCGGACGAGGAAGAAGCCGGCGACCGCTGGCCGACGTGGCGCAAAGAGCATGGATACGCCGCGCCCGGCTCGCTTCCAGGCGGCATCGCTGGCGTACGCAACGCCATGTTCGAGATCCATCGCCGCGTGCTGCGGGAGCTTGGAGCTCTACGTGACGATGAGCTGGAGAAACTCGCCGGTTTCTGGGACGGACTGAAGCCGATCCGCTTTCGAATGCACCGGTTCGAGGCGCACATGATCCAGCACACGATCCAGGTCGATAAGACGCTGGAGTGGATCGGTCGCTCACCGACCGAGGCGAGGCGTCTGGTACGCGTTCTCTACCGCGATCTCGCCGCCGTTGAGACGCTCTCGTCGGAGGGGTTCGGCCAGCGCGAGCGCGACGAGGTCGCGAAGACCATCGACGAACGCGCGGCGGAGATCACTGCGACTTAGGGCGCGGTCGCGATGTCTTTGGCCACCATGGTGACGACGTCACCCGCTTTCTTCAGACGGCTCTCCTCGACCACCGCGGGCGTATCCGCGTAGACGTGCAGGATGAAGTCGGCCAGGCCGATGAACACCGCGGGCACGCGCCGCCGCGCGAAGCTCTGCTGGTCGCTCCCGCCGGAGCCCGTCGCCTGCGACGAGATTCCAAGCTTTGTCGCGGTGTCGCGGACCCGGCGCTGCAGGTCCGGCGCCTCATTCGAGACGAGCAGCGTGTCGCTGCAGCAGCCGACCACGTCGAGGTTCAGCACCGCCACGAGGCTCTCGACGCGCCCAGGGGCGACCGCCATCTGCGCCACGTACGCCTCGGACCCGTAGTAGCCCTCCTCCTCGCCCGCGAAGGCGACGAAGACGATCGAGTGACCGAGCAACGCGCGACTTAAGGCGAGCGCGCGCGCCACCTCGATCACCACCGCGGGACCCGACGCGTTGTCGTTCGCGGCCTGGAAGACCGAGCCGTCGGGATCCGTGCCGACACCGTCGAGGTGACCGCCGACGAGGACGGCTCGCTGCGTGTTGTTCGGGTCTGGCGAGCGCAGCAGGCCGACGACGTTCATCGCGTCCACGTCGTGCACAGGCGTGAGCGACACGGTCATGCGCACGGTGGTCGGCACGTCGAAACCCGACGCGGGCGCGTTCGGATCGGCGCGATGCGCGCGCACGAGATCCTGCGCCGCCGACACCGTCTTTCCGGCGGGCGCGAGCAGCTCGTCGGCGACCTCCTGGCTGATCACGAGAGTGGGAACCGTCTCGCTCTGCAGCCGCGGGATGTACGAGTAACGGAGCGTGGCGCCCCCGACCAGCAGGATGCCGATCGCTCCCAGTTGATAGGCGTTCTCGACGGAGCTGCCGCCATTCTGCGCCGAGGGCCCCGTGACGAGCGCGATCTTCCCGCGCACGTTCGCGCCGACGAAGTCGTTCAGTCCGCCGCCGCGCGCGCCGCCGCCGACGGCCGCGATCGCCGCTTCGACCTTCCCCGAGCCCGACCGGCCGCCGACACTCTCGGTGAAATCGACGCGCGGCCGGTAGGTCCTCCCGCCGGGCCCGGTCAGCGTGGACATCTCGGTGAGATCGACGATCGGCATCGTGAAGTGCTGGAAGAACGTGCCGTTGTCGCCCAGCGGCTCGAGGCCGATCTCGCGGAAGCGGTCCGCCACATACGTCGCCGCATCGCGGTAGCCGGCCGAACCCGAGTAGCGGCCACCGCGCGCGACGTCGGCGAGATAGTCGACGTGCGCCTTCGCCCTCGCGGCGTCGAACTGGGTCGCGGGCGCGACGACGACGGCTGCGGTCGGAGAGCTCGCAGCCGGACCCGGTGAGGCGCACGCGCCAACCGAGAGGGCGAGGGCGACCGCGAACGCCCAGTGGCGTCTCACTTACCCCCGCGCTCCTCCATGCGGCGGAGCTCCTCAGCGACGACGACATCCGGGTCGAGCTTCTTGAACAACGGCTCTGGTGCGCGAAGCGTCTGCCCGATGGGTAAGCCCGGCGGTGCCCACGATCCGACCGACTTCGTGTAATCGCCCGTAAGCACGTCGTGCGTCGAGCCATCGGACTCGCGGACCGCGCGGCGCTCCGGGCCGCCCGCGACGGTCCCGTCGTAGCCCAGATACTCGTGCAGCTTCTGGCTCGAGAAAGGCAGGAAGGGCGCGAACATCACCTTCAGAGCATCGACGGAGCGGAGCGCGACGTACAGAACAGTTCCGGCTCGTTCTCGATCCGTCGCGATGAGCTTCCAGGGCTCGTTCTCGGTGAGGTACTGATTGACGAGCGCGGAGAGGTGGAGCAGCTCCTGGAGGGCCGCCCGAAATCGTGCCGCCTCGAGATGCTCGCCGACCTTCGTGAATCCGGACTCGACCGTCTCGATGAGGACCTCGTCATCCGGGGTGAGCTCGCCCGGCCGCGGGACCTCCCCAAACCGCCGGTGGGCGTTGACGAGGGTGCGATGCGCGAGGTTCCCCCAGGTCGCGACGAGCTCGTCGTTATTGCGGCGAACAAAATCGGCCCAGGTGAAATCGGCGTCCTGCGTCTCCGGCCCGGCAAGCATGAGGTAGAAGCGCAGCGCGTCGGGGTCGTAGCGCGAGAGGAAGTCGTTCACGTAGATCGCGACGCCGCGGCTCGTCGAGAATTTCCGGCCCTCCATCGTCAGGAACTCGCTGGAGACGACGTTGTAGGGGAGCTGCAATGGCTCACCGCGACCGCCCGCGATCTTTCCGCCGTTCCCGTACCCGAGCAGGATCGCCGGCCAGATCGTCGTGTGGAAGACGATGTTGTCCTTGCCCATGAAATAGAAGTGCCGCGACTTCGGGTTCTGCCACCACTCGCGCCAGGCGTCAGGTCGCCCGACCATCCCGGCCCACTCGACGGCCGCGGAGAAGTACCCGATGACCGCGTCGAACCACACGTACATCCGCTTGTCGGGCCGGTCTTCCCAGCCGGGTAGTGGGATCGGGACGCCCCAGTCGATGTCGCGCGTGATGGCGCGCGGCTTCAGGTTGGCGATGTAGTTGAGCGAAAAATTCCGCACGTTTGGGCGCCAGTGGGATTGCTCTGAGATCCATCGCGTGAGCGGCTCGGCGAAGGCCGGGAGGTCGAGATAGAAGTGCTCGGTCTCTTTGAAGATCGGCTTCGAGCCGTCGATCGTGGAACGCGGGTTGATGAGCTGATCGGGATCCAGCTGGTTGCCGCAGTTGTCGCACTGATCTCCGCGCGCGCTCGGAAAACCGCAGATCGGGCAGGTCCCTTCGATGTAGCGATCGGGGAGTGTGCGGCCGGTCGCCTCCTGGAACGCGCCCATGGCTGTCTTCTCGATCAGGTAGCCCTTGTCGTACAGGGTCTTGAAGACGTCCTGGACGACGACGCGATGGTTGTCCGTCGTCGTCCGAGTGAACAGGTCGTACGACAACCCGAGCGCTCGCAGATCTTCGCTGATGATGCGGCTGTACTTGTCGACGGCTTCCTTCGCGGAGAGGCCCTCTGCGTCAGCCTGAATGAGATTCGGCGTTCCGTGCTCGTCCGTGCCGCTCACCATGAGCACGTCGTTTCCGACAAGGCGGTGATAGCGGGCGAAGACATCTGAGGGCACGCCGAAGCCGGCGACATGCCCGAGATGGCGCGGACCGTTCGTGTACGGCCACGCCACCGCAACAAAAATGCGCTCCGCCATCAGTGAACGGTACCCTCCCGCCGTGATCGACGCCCACGCTCATCTCACCGATCGCCGCTTCGCGACCGACGTCGCCGAGGTAATGGAACGCGCACGGAAGGCCGGCATCACACGCGTTCTCACCGCGGCGGAGGACGTGGCATCCGGCGAGCAGGCTCTGGCGCTCGCCGCACATCAGGACGACGTCCGCGTCGCGGTCGGCGTCCACCCGCATCGCGCCGCCTCGTGGGGACCGGCTCTGGTCGATCGCCTGACCGAGCTCGCGCGCGATCCGCGTGTCGTGGCCATCGGTGAGATCGGGATGGATTTCTCCGGGCGCAGCGCCCCGCCCGATGCGCAGGAAGTCGCGTTCCGCGGACAGCTCGCGCTCGCCGCGCGTCTGGACCTTCCCGCGGTCATCCACGTGCGCGACGCGGGCGAGCGCGTGCGCGCGATCGTCCGCGAGAGCCCCGCGGTCCGCGGGATGATCCACTGCTACAGCGAGGGTGCGGTCGAGCTCCCGCTGTGGCTCGAGCTCGGCCTCCACATCTCGTTCGCGGGCACGCTCACGTACCCCGGAAGCGACCGGCTCCGCGCCGCCGCAGTGCTGGTTCCAGCCGATCGTCTCCTGGCCGAGACCGATGCGCCCTACCTGGCGCCTCAGAACGCCCGCGGCCGCCGGAACGAGCCCATGTACGTGGCGGCGACCCACGCGGCGCTGGCCCGCGAGCGTGGCGTCGACATCGGCGATCTGGCCGGGCAGATCGCCAGAAACGCCAAAAACCTCTTCGGGGAGCGCTGGGGAACCTAGCCAGCCTGCCTGACGTCTACGCACACAAGACCGCCGAAAGCTGGTGAACACGATGCGCAAGCTCGCCCTACTTATCGCGGCCCCGCTTCTCTTGGCTACCGCCTGCAGCGCTGCCTCGAGTCCGACGAGCGCGCAGGGACGCGGAGGGGAAGTCGGTGCGCCGGCGCCCGGGGCGGTTGACTCCGTCTCCGGCTTCAGCTCGAACGCAGCGAGCGCCCCAGACAAGGGCATCCCCACGGTCGTCGTCAGCGGCGACCGCAACCTGATCCTGACGGCGAAGATCGATATGCGCTCCAAGGACCCGTGGGCCACCAGCGATCGCGCTCAAGCGATCGCGAGCGGCCTTGGTGGCGATGTCCTGAACCTGTCACAAAGCGGCACCGCCGACACACGGAGCGCCACCCTGACCATCCGCGTGCCGTCGAACCGGTTCGCCGACGCGCTGCAGCAGCTCAAGAGCCTCGAGGGCGAAGTGCAGACCTCGGGTGTAAGTGCGCAGGACGTGACCGACCAGTTCGTCGATCTCCAGGCGAGGCTCACCGCCAAGCAGGCCGAGGAGCAGCGCTACATCGCGATCCTGAACCGCGCCAACACCATCGACGAGATCCTCAAAGTCGATGCGTCCCTCGGCAGCGTGCGCACACCGATCGAGCAGCTCACCGCTCAGATCAACAGCATCAAGCAGCGTACCGAGTTCTCGACGATCTCGATGTCCATCTCGACGCTCTCCGCCTTGCCCGGTGACACGACGGGCAAGGTCTGGGACCCTGCGAAGACCGTTGGCCGCGCGCTCGCCGCGCTCGGCGCGATGCTCCAGGTGTTCGCCGACGCCTTGATCTGGCTCATCGTTTTCGGTTGGCTCCCGCTCCTCGCCTTCGCCGCCGTGATCTTCGCGGCCCGCATGCGCCGCCCCGCGGCGCCGACCACACCGACCGCCTAACCAAGCTCGCTCTCGGTGACTGAAGAGCCCGCTCAGGGGCAGGGGCCCAGGCGGGCTCTTCGTTTTGCGTCGGCTGGTTCTGGACCTAACCTCCGACCGTGCGGCCACCCGCCGAGGCGATCGGGACGCTCGCTCTCATCGTCGGCGTGATCGCGTTTCTCATCTTCGTCGGCGTCGAGGCCGCGCTCGTGTACGCGATCTGGCGCTACCGCGCCACTCGTCATGTCGCGGGAGAGCCCGCGACCTTCGAGCGCAACCAGCGTCTTGAGATCGCGTGGACCGCGGCCCCCGCTCTCATCCTCGCGGTCGTCTTTGTGCTCACGCTCGGCACGATGGCCGAGATAAACGGAGCTGGCGTCGCGCCCGCGATGCGGATCGCGGCGACGGGGCATCAGTGGTGGTGGGAGTTCCGGTACGGTGGGACGAAGACCGCCAACGAGCTGCACATCCCCGTGGACACGCCGGTCGACCTCGATCTCACCTCCGTCGATGTCATCCACAGCTTCTGGGTCCCGGAGCTCGGCCCGAAGATGGACATGCTCCCGGGTACGACCAATCACCTCCGGCTCCTTGCGCGGCGCGCCGGCTCGTATGACGGACAGTGCGCCGAGTTCTGCGGCGTCGAGCATGCGTGGATGCGGATCCGCGTCGTCGTGCAGTCGCAAGCCGAGTTCGACAGCTGGCTCGCCGCGCAGGCATCGCCCGCGGCCACCGGCGGCGACGGCGAGCGCGTCTTTCTTTCGAGCATCTGCGTGAGCTGCCACGCGATCCGCGGCACCACGGCCGCGGGCACGGCGGGTCCCGATCTGACGCACGTCGCGTCTCGCGCGACGATCGGGGCGGGCGTGCTTCCGAATGACATCGCGCACATGCGCGCGTGGCTCGCCGACCCGCAGCGCTTCAAGCCGGGATCGCTCATGCCGCGGGTGCCGCTCGCAGACGCGGACCTCGACGCCCTGGCCGCGTACCTCGGGAGCCTTCGATGACCGCCATCCCGCTGTGGGTCCGCCGGCCGGCCGCCGAGCGCGCGGGGTGGCTACGGACCGTCGATCACAAGGAGATCGGCGTCCTCTACATCGGCATGGGCGTCGCGTTCTTCGCGATCGGCGGGCTCGAGGCGCTGCTGCTGCGCGCGCAGCTCGCGACGCCCGAAGCCTCTCTCGTGGATCCCGAGACCTTCGATCAGGCGTTCACCGTGCACGGCGTCACGATGATCCTGCTCGCGGTCGTCCCGCTTCTCGTCGGCTTCGCCAACTACATGGTCCCGCTGATGATCGGCGCGCCCGACGTCGCGTTCCCGCGTCTCAACGCGCTTTCGTTCTGGCTTTCGCTCGTCGGCGGCATCGTCCTGTACTTCAGCTTCCTCGCCGGCGGAGCGCCCGACACCGGATGGTTCTCGTACGCGCCGCTCTCGGAGCGTGCATTCGCGCCGGGTACCGGCGTGGATTACTACATCGTCGGGCTCGCGGTGAACGGCGCCGGCACGATCATCGGCGCGATCAACCTCGCCGTGACGATCCTCCTCATGCGCTGCCCGGGGATGGCGATCTCGCGCGTTCCGCTCTTCGTGTGGATGACCCTGGTCACGAGCGTCCTCATCCTCGGCGCCTACCCCGCGCTCACCGCGGCGCTGGTCATGCTTCTCGTCGACCGGCAGCTGGGTGGCCACTTCTTCGATCCGGCCGGCGGAGGTCAGGCGGTGCTATGGCAGCACCTCTTCTGGTTCTTCGGGCATCCCGAGGTCTACATCATGGTGCTGCCCGCGATGGGGATGATCTCCGAGGTCATCCCGGTCTTCAGCCGGAAGCCGATCTTCGGCTATGGGTTCGTTGCCGGCTCCAGCGTCGCCATTGCGTTCCTCTCGTTCGGCGTGTGGGCGCACCACATGTTCGCGGTCGGGCTCGGCGACACCGAGAACGCGATCTTCTCCGCGACGAGCATGCTCATCGCGATCCCGACGGGTGTGAAGATCTTCAACTGGATCGCGACCATGATCGGCGGGCGCCTGCGCATGACGGCCGCGATGCTCTTCGCGGTCGGCTTCATCGCGATGTTCGTGATCGGCGGCCTCTCGGGCGTAGCGCTCGCGGTGGTGCCAATCGACCAGGCCGTCACCGACAGCTACTTCGTCGTCGCCCACCTCCACTACGTTCTCTTCGGCGGAACGATGCTCGGGATCTTCGCGGGGACGTATTACTGGTTCCCCAAGATGACGGGCCGCCTCTTGAGCGAGGGACTGGGCCGATGGCATTTCTGGCTGACATTCGCGGGGTTCAATCTCACGTTCCTGCCGCAGCACTGGCTCGGCGCAGTCGGGATGCCCCGGCGCGTGTTCACGTACGCAGCGAGCACCGGCTGGGGTCCGCTGAATCTCATCTCGACGATCGGCGCGGCAATCCTCGCGGTCGCGATGGTCGTCTTCTTCGTGAACCTTGCGCGCAGCATTCGGTCCGGCGAGATCGCCGGCGACGATCCGTGGGACGCATTCACCCTCGAGTGGTCCACGACGTCGCCGCCGCCTCCGGAGAACTTCGCGAGCATCCCCGCTGTCACCGGCCGGCGCCCGCTCTGGGATCGCAAGCACCCCGAAGCGAGGGAAAAAGAATGAGCGAGACCGGGTTCATCCCGGCCGAGCGAAAACCACCAGCTTTGAGCATTTCTCTTGGGTCGCTTCGCGCCCAGGGGCCCCTGCCCCTGAGCCCAAAGATTGATCGAACGCTCCTGGGCGTCGCGATCTTCATCGCGTCCGAGTCGGTGTTCTTCCTTGCGATCGTCCTGGCGTACGTCGCGTACCGCGACTCGGGCCTCGCGACAGCGAAGGCGAATCTGGACGTAGTCCGCACCGCGATCTTTTCCGTTGCCCTCTTCGCGAGCAGCGGGACGATGGCCCGTGCCGCCCGCACCCGGAGCGGCGCGTGGCTCGCGGCGACGATGATCCTCGGCGCCATCTTCCTCACTGGGCAGGGCAGCGAATACGCGCGCCTTCTGGGGGAAGGCATCGGTCCCGGCAGCGCGCTCTTCGGCACGACGTTCTTCACCCTCACCGGTTTGCACGGCATCCATGTCCTCGCGGGTCTCGTCGCGCTCGCCGGGCTGTTCATAGCGAATCTCGGCCGCGCGCGGGCGGTCCGCGCGTCGGCGTGGGAAGCAGTGGGCTTCTACTGGCACTTCGTCGACGCGGTGTGGGTCGTCGTCTTCAGCGTCGTCTATCTCGGGACGTTCTTGTGAACGAGCACCACCCCAAAAACGCACCGGCGCCATCGATCTGGCCGGTCACGCTCGCGACCGGCGTCCGCCTCGCCGCGGTGGGCGTGTTGACGAGCCCCCTCGTTCTCGCCGCCGGCGCGTTCATCGCCGCGGCCGCGCTGATCGGATGGATACGGCAGGCGCTCGAGGAGGCCGGCCCCTGAACGAAATATCGCGCCGCCGATTGCTCTCGCGCCTCACCGTGGGGCTCACCGTCTTCATCGGCGGGATCGTGGGCCTCCCTATCGTCGGCTATCTCCTGGCTCCGCTCTTCCGCGCGCCGGCGGACGACCTCGTGTCGGTCGGCGCGATCGCCGACTTCCCGGTCGGCGAGACGAAGCTCGTTTCGATCCGCGACCCGAGCCCGCTCGCATGGGCGGGGCAAACCGCGGACACGGCGCTCTGGGTCCGTCGTCGTGAGGCCGCCGGGCCGGCGATGTTCCAGGTCTTCAACGTCAACTGCACGCACCTCGGTTGTCCGGTGAACTGGCAGGCCGGAGCGAAGCTCTTTCTCTGCCCCTGTCACGGCGGCGTCTTCTACAGCGATGGCACCGTGGCCGGCGGCCCGCCACCGCGGCCGCTGTTCGAGCGCGAGTGGCAGGTGAGCGGCGATCGCCTCCTCGTGCGCCAGCAGGCCCTTCCGACCGTGAAGCAGGGATGAGCTGGCTGCGCGCGCTCGGAAGGATTCCCGGTGAGATCGCGAGCTGGCTTGGTGAGCGGTTCGAGCTCGAGGACTCGGTCATGGCCGTCCTGCGCCATCCGGTCCCGCGCGAGCTCGAGCGGCCCATCGGATGGTGGTACGTCCTCGGCAGCGCGACGCTCGCGATCTTCATCATGCAGGTCGTCACGGGCGTGGGGCTCGCGATGACCTACGTGCCCGCGCCGAACAGCGCGTACGACTCGCTCCAGTTCATCAGCCACGACGCGACGCTCGGCGCGGTCGTGCGCGGCATGCACTACTTCGGCGCGGGCGCCATGGTGATCCTGGTCCTCGCGCACATGACCCAGGTCTACCTGTTCGGCGCGTTCAAGTTTCCGCGCGAGGCGAACTGGCTGACGGGCTCGCTGCTGCTCCTCGCGACCCTCGCGATGGCGTTCACCGGGCAGCTCCTGCGCTGGGATCAGGACGCGTTCTGGGCGGTCGTCGTTGCGGCCGAGCAGGCAGCGCGAGCTCCGCTCGTGGGCGAGTGGTTGACGCGGCTCATCGTCGCGGGTAACAACGTCGGCGGCGCGACGCTCACGCGCTTCTATGCGACGCACGTGTTCCTCATTCCGGCCGCGATCTTCGGTCTGATCGGGATGCATCTCTATCTCGTGGTGAAGCAGGGGATCTCGGAGCCGCCGGTGCCTGGGCTCGCGGTGGATCGGCCGTCGTATCGCGCGCGGTATGCAGAGATGCTGCGCCGCGGCATCCCGTTCTGGCCCGACTCGGCGTGGCGCGACGCCGTCGCGGCGGCCCTCGTCGTCCTCGCGGTGGTGCTCCTCGCCGCGATCGTCGGTGCGCCAAATCTAAGCAAGCCTGCCGACCCCACGAACGTCGTCGCGGATCCTCGGCCCGACTGGTACTTCCTCGGCTACTTCGCGATCCTCGCGCTCATCCCTCCGGCGACCGAAGCGATCGTGATCGTGGGCCTTCCGCTTTTCGCGTTCACGTTCCTGTTCCTCGTCCCGCTTCTCTGGCCCGACGGCGAGAGGCACTGGTCGCGACGACCGGCCGCGATCGCGGCGGTCGCTTTGCCCTTCGTCGCGTATGCATCGCTCACGGTGGCCGGGCTCGAATCGCCGTGGGTGCCGAAGCTCGAGGGTGGAACGTTACCGCCGAGCGTCACGCAGGCACTCGGCGACGCAGAGCGCCGCGGCGCCGACCTGTTCGTGTCGAAGGCCTGCTTCGCGTGTCACGCGATCGAGGGCGCCGGCGGCCGGCGCGGACCCGACCTGACGCGTGTCGCCTCCCATCTGAACCGCGACGAGATCACGGCACGTATCGCGACGGGAGGCGGCGGCATGCCGGCGTTCGCGGGAAGCCTGACCCCGAGCGAGCTCGATGATCTCGTTACGTTCCTTGTGACGCGGAAGTGATCAGCGGTGCTTGCACCGGTTTTGACAGCCATCGGACCGGATCCGTGCCGTAGCCTCCGCTCCGATGCCGGTGTCGCGCTACCTATGCATCGGGCTGGTTTCCGCCGCCGCGCTCCTCTTCCAGGTAGCCCAGACCCGGCTCTTCTCCGCTTCGTACGGCTATCACTTGACGTATCTGGTGATCAGCGTGTCGCTTCTCGGGGTCGGGAGCGGAGCGACCCTCAGCGCGATCTTCGATCGGCGTCCGAGGCGGCCCGGTCTCGTCACCCTCGCGCTCGCGGCAGCCGCGAGCGCGCTCGCCGCGCTCCTCCTGGAGACACACATCGACCCGGGCACCGCGCTCGCCGCGGCCATCCTCGTCGCGTACGTCGCCGGCGCGCTGCCATTCGTCTTCGCGAGCTGGATCGTCGTCCGTAGCCTCCGCGAAGATCCGGTCCGCGCGGGTCGCCTCTATTCCGCGGACCTGGCGGGTGCGGCGGCGGGGAGCCTTCTCGCTTTTGCGACATTGCCCGTGCTCGGAGGTCCGGCGCTCTACGGCGTCTCGGCATGTCTCTCCGCGCTCGCGGCGCTCGCCGTGGCAGGTCTGCGCATGCGAACCGTGGCCGGCCTCGTCGCCGCGTCAGCTCTGACCGTTGCCCTCACGGTCGCCGGTGACGCGATCGCGCCGCCCCAGAGCGGCCCCGCGAAGCGACCGGTCTATGGCGGGAACATCACGCATCTCGCGACCCGTTGGGATCCGCACGCTCGAGTCGATGTCCTCCATTACGAAGGAGTTCCGACCGGCGAGATGTATCGCAATCTGATCGATCCCACCTACGCTGCCCCACGGCCCGACGCGGAATTCATGCTCCTCGATCAGAGCGCGGCCACGCAGATTCTCGATGGCTCCGGCGACATGAGCGTGCTCCGCTCCAGCATCATCGCCGCTCCGTACGAGCTCTTGGCGCAGCCCCACGTTCTGATCATCGGTCCGGGCGGCGGCATCGATATTCAGAACGCGCTCCTCCACGGTGCCTCAGAGGTCGACGCCGTCGAGGTGAACCGCGGTGTCTCCGCGCTGATGCGCGGGTCATTCGCCGACTACAGCGGTCACGTGTACACCGCCCCTCGGGTCAACGTGGTGGAGGACGAGGCGCGCAGCTACATCCGCCGCTCATCGGGTCGCTACGACCTCGTCTTGATGACCGTCGTCGACAGCTACGCGGCGCTCGCGAGCGGCGCGTATGCCCTTTCCGAGAGCTACCTCTACACCGCGGAAGCGTTCGACGACTACCTCACGCACCTCGCCGATCACGGCGCGCTCGCGGTCGGTCGCTTCTACCGCGAGCCGCCGATCGAGATGTTCAACACAGCGGCCCTGGCGGTCGATGCACTGAGCAGACGCGGCGTCGCCGACCCGCTTTCTCACCTCGTGGTCCTGCGGTACCTCGATTTCGGTCTGCTCATCGTTCGCGTCGATGCCTTCGATCCGGCCTCGGTCAGCACGATCCGCCGGTTTGCCGCGGATCACCACTTCTCGGTCGCCTTCGACCCGCTCGATCGGACGGGCCCTTTCGCGGAGGGGCTTGCCGGCACCCCGGTGCCGGCGACGGACAACCGGCCGTTCTTCTTCGCGAACGATGCGGGCGCTCACGTCCCCGTCGCGTATCTGATCCTCTTCGGTGCGCTCATTCCTGCGGTCGTGCTCTCCTGGGGGCTGCTCCTCCTTCCGGTCCGAAAGGTGATGGGCGCGGCGCTCGTTGGCCGGCGCACCACGGTCCAGGCGCTCGCGGTCGGCCTCGGATTCATCGCCGCGGAGATCGTTCTCCTCCAGCGACTGACGCTCTATCTCGGGCAGCCCGCGCTCGCCCTCGCGGTCGGACTTGCCGCGCTCCTGATCGGCGCCGCGGGCGGGTCCGCGGCCTCGGCCGGCGGCAGGATCGGCGTCGCCCGTGCAGCCCTCGCAAGCGCGATCGTCGTGGGCGTCGTGTTACTCGCGTTCGACCGCGTCGCGGGTGCGACGCTGTCGTGGCCGCTCATCGTCCGTGGCGGGATCGCATGTCTCCTCTCGATCGTGATCGGGCTTCCGCTTGGGTCCGTCTTCCCGTCGGTCATCGCCTCGGCGGGCGCCCGCGACGACGGTCTGGTCGCGTGGGCCTGGGCGGTCAACGGCGCGGCCTCGGTCATTGGATCGATCCTCGCCGTCGTCGCTGCACTGTCGATCGGCTTCACCGGGGTCGGATTTCTCGCTGCGGTGTGCTACCTCGTCGCGGCGCTTCCGGTCGTGAGTGGGCTGCGCATCGCCGCCGGCACCGCGAGATCGCCGCAGCCGACCTAGGCCAGCGCTCTCCCGACTGCGCTCGCTAGACTCGCCGCGATGTCCGACGTGCGCGTGCGGCCGATGACCGAGCTCGACATCGAGGGCATCTGCCGCATCGACGAGCGCATCACCGGCAAATATCGACCCGAGGTCTGGGAGCAGCGCGCGGCGTATTACCTTCGGCGCGACCCCGACTCGTCACAGGTCGCTGAGGCCGATGGCCGGGTCGTCGGCTTCATGCTTGGCGAGGTGCGTGGCGGTGAATTCGGCCTCGAGGAGCCGACCGGTTGGGTTGAGTTCTTCGGCGTCGATCCGTCGTCACGCGAGAAGGGCGTCGGCCGGCGCTTGATCGAGGCGCTCCTCGGGCACTTCCGTTCGAAGGGCGCGCACGTGGCGCGAACCATGGTCGCGGCGCAGGACAAGGACATCGCCGCATTCATCGCGGCCATGGGCTTCGCGCCCGCGCCGCTCACCGCGTTGGAGAAGCGGCTCTAGCGGCCCTTGCGCGTTGCGCCAACGTGCGCCCGACCGAACGCTGATCGAGACTCGGTACGCTAGTGGGGTGAAGGACGAAGTCCGGACGCTCCCGAAGCAGTACCACGACGCGATCGAGCACTGGCAGCGTCACAACTTCCCGGACTACCCGAAGCTCGCCGAAGAGTGGGACCGCTTTTTCCCGAAGGACCAGTCTTTTTGCCTCTGCGCCAAGATCGCCGAGGACATCCCCAGCCAGATCGAGGTCGGCGATCGCAAAGGCGAGGCGAAGGCGCTCGCGCCGAGAGACCTGCCCGACGAGGCCGCGCAGCACCTTCTGATGCAGATCAAGGCGCAGGCGTCGACCGAGTTCGGCTCTATCCAGCAGCACCAGGGCACGCTCGCGCGCGCACAAGAGCCGCAGGATCACGCGTGGGCCCTCCGTGTTATGGCGGAGGAGCTGCGCCACGGCTACCAGATGGTCCATCTCCTCACGAGCGCCGACTGGTCGCCCGTCACGAAGACGAAGGCTGCCGACATGGTCGAGGAGATCCTGTCGATGCAGACCGGGTCGCACGTGCTCGCGGCCTTCAACCTCGAATACGACAGCTTCCTGGACAACGTCGTGTTCGCCGCGTTCATCGATCGGGTGGGGAAGTACCAGCTCACGATGCAGAAGATCTCGGCCTATAAGCCGTACGCGTCGAGCATGCCGCCGATGCTCCGTGAGGAGGCGTTCCACCTCGCTGCGGGCGTGATCCCGCTGCGGCGCTGGGTCGAGGCCGCTGCGCGTGGCGACGGGTACATCACCATGCAGGACATCCAGAAGGCGATCGGAAAGTGGTTTGGTCGAGGCTTAGAGATGTTTGGCGACGAACGGGGTGGCCAGACGAACGTCAAGTACGGCCTCAAGGACATGGCGAACCGCGAGGCGCAGGACAAGTACATCGACGAGCTCCAGCGGATGCTCGACGATCTTGATGAGCGCTACGTGCGCGCCCGTTTCCCGAGCGCCGGCCGTGACGAGTCGGAGAAGCGTTTCGCGCGCATCAAGGCTGGCGAGACGGTCGATGGCATCGCGCCCGAGGACTTGCTGCGCCTTCCCGATCGCCGTTTCTTCCGCCGTCGCGGGGAGTACGCGTACCAGATGGTCGGGACGCACGGCGAGAGCTTCAGCGACGTCGAGCTGTATATCGCGCATGTGCTGGCGAATCTGCCCGACGCATACCGCGCGTCGATCGATGTGAAGCACTGGGCCGATCTGCAGCGCGAGGTCAGCCGCGGTGAGATGCCCCTCAAAGACGCCATCAACTCGATGCCCCGCCTGGCGCGCATGGGCGGCGGCTGCCCTTGCGCGAAGTCGGTCCGCTGGGTTCAGGAGTCCGCCGCCAGCTAGCGCGTCGACGTGTCGCACGCGGCCGGATTAACGTCTAGCGCGTGAAGTTCACGCACACCGCGATGGTCGCGGCGCCCAAAGACAAGGTCTGGGCTCGGCTCATGGACATCCCCGCGGCGGCGCGCTGCGTGCCGGGCGTCGCGTCGGTCCGTCCCAACGGCAAGGATCGGTACCAGGGCACGCTCGCCGTGCAGATCGGCCCGGTGCGCCTCGTGCTCGACGGCGACTTCGCCGTCACCGCGCGGGACGAGGCCGCGGGCACCGCGTCGATCCGCGCAGACGCGAAGGACTCGCGGGTCGGCGGCGCCATCCGCGCCACGCTGGACCTCACTCTCGCGGAGAAGAGCGCCGAAACGCAGCTGCGCATTGGGACCGATCTCACCGTCATGGGCCGGCTAGGCGAGTTCGGCCAAGCCTCCATCAAGCGAAAGGCCGATCAGCTGATCCAGGATTTCGCCGAATGCCTCGCACGCCAGGTGACGATGCGCTAGTAGCGCCGCGCGATGGTCCGGACGCCGCCTGCGTCAGCGAGGTCGCGGCGCCCCGTAGTTAATCGGGCACAACCTGTTTCTACGGCGCGGTGATCAGGAGATTCCGGAAGGTTATCGATGCGCCGCCCGTGTCGAGGCTGCGGAGGAAGATCCCGTTCAGGCGACCACTGAGCTGGCTGTCCTCGGCCGTCGCGATCCGCTGTCCATTGGCATAGAGGGTCAGCGTCGTACCGATGCAATCGCCCCGAATGTGGTTGGGGCCGGCGCGCATCACGCCGGTTTCCATTCCCGATGCGAGCGGCCGGTATGGCGGGCCGCCCTCGATGTTGTAACTGCCGTCGGTACCGATCAGGAGGTGGTATTCGGTGAATGTCCTGCCACTTTCGAGGCGACGACAGGAGATCCCGACGTGGCCTTGACCGACGGCCATGTCCGCATCGAACTCCACGCGAACATCGGCGGGGACAGTCGAGACGTATTGCGCGCGATCGGGTCCTGCGCTGAGCTCCAGGCCGGGTCCGCCCTTGAGGCGCACGAGATAGCCGTTCGGCCCGTGGGTGGCGGCGCGGTCTGCATCGTCGAAGTTGCCTATAGCCGGACATCGGTCCGTCAGGTCACTGGAGAACAGCACCCTGGCGGTCGTTCCGCCTGGGACTGCGCCGCAGATTCCGGGGGACTGAGCCGTGGCCGTCGGCGTCGTCGAGTGCGTAGCCGCGGCGGCCGGGCTCACGGGGGATTGCGTTGGCGCGGCGGCCGGTCCGCAAACCGACGCAGCGACGATGACCGCGAGCGACAGCACCGTCCGCGCTCTCGCGTGGTCGCTGAGGTCATTGCGAGGCCGAATGGTTACCCGACCCCCACCGGAGGTCAAGGCGAAATCGTCATTCGCGACTAGTTACTCCGACGGCGCCTGGGTACGAGACCGTGCGGCGATGGCGCGCTCGAGCGCGCCCTCGAGGTACACCGCCTCGATCCCGCTCGCCCAGTACGCGAGCGCTTCACGATTTGGCTGCGTCGTCTCGACCTGACTCCGGCGAATCATCCCGCGACCGCCCACCGGCGTAAATTCAAGCCACCCTTCCCAGACCGTTCGACCTTTTCGCCGTCGGCCCATGGCTCGCGCCGTGTATACGTGGCCATCGGCGTCCGCGATCTCGTTCGTGAATTCGTGAATGAGCTCATCCATCGTCATTCCATATCCGCGGAAGCTGTGCCAGTTACGGCGCCGTTACGGGAAAGAGGTTCCGGTGTCGAAACCGCGGCGCGCCTCAGAGGTCTACCCTTTGAAGTCAGCAAACACGGGGAGGAAGCCCATGGCAGGAAACATCGTTCATTTCGAGATCAACGCCAAGGACGCGAACCGTGCGAAGCGTTTCTACGCCTCGCTCTTCGGGTGGAAGTACAAGGACTCGGACGTACCCGGGATCGAGTACTACCTCATCGACGGCGCGAACCCGGGCGGCGCCATCAACCCGACCGTGGCCGAGCCGGGTCCGGTCGTGTACTTCGACACCGACGACATCGGCGCTTCGATCGCCAAGGTCCGCGAGCTCGGCGGCAAGTCCGACGACAAGATGGCGATCCCAAGCCAGGGCTGGTTCGCGGCATGCGTCGACACCGAGGGGAACAAGTTCTCGCTCTTCCAGAACGATCCGAGCGTCACGATGGAGACCGAGCAGCAAACCGCACGCGCCTAGAAGCCTGCGAGGCCGCTCGTCCGAGCTGGGCGGGCGGCCTCGATCTCCCCGCCTCGACCAGCACGCGTTGGCTAGCGATACTCCCGCCGTGACCCCAATGGATGAGGCTGCCCGCGAGGTCGAGGAGAGCCGCGAAAGCTATCGCGAATGGCTGAGCGGCCCCGAGTCGTTTCTGGCCGCGGTCTCGCGGCACGAGCTTCCTGTCGGCCGTTCCGTGCGCTTCGGCGCGAAGGGCGACGTCGAGCTGGCCGAGGCTGGCGCCGCGGTCACCGTCGCGGCGACCGACGACGGCTTCCGCGTCGACGGACTCAAACGCGGCCCCGGGATCGTGCGCCTTGGCCGCTACCGATTGCGGCTCTCGCACCAGAACGCGCCCGCCGTCGTGATCCTCGACCCCGACGCAAAACGCGAGCAGATGTCACCGCGATGGTTCCCATACTCGCCGCGCTATCGATTCATCCTCGCGCTCGAACGGGATCCGGAGAGGATCGCCCTCGAATCGACGCGAGAAAAAGACCGCAGCGCGGAACGCGTCGGATGGTTCAGGTTCTCCCTCGACGGCCTGGAGTACCGCGTCGCTGCGACGCGCCTTCTCGAGCCCGGCGTTCCCGAGGACTCGCTCCAGATCTTCTTCAAGGATCGAACGAACGGCCGCGAGTCCTACCGCATCGGCCGCTACCTCGACCTCGACGCGCTCGACGACGGCGGCTACCTCGTCGACTTCAATCGCGCCTACAACCCCGCGTGCGCGTTCTCGCCCCACTACAACTGCCCGGTGCCCCCGCCGGAGAATCGTCTCGCGGTGGCGATCCGGGCGGGCGAGATGGCGCCCGAGTCGTAGCTGGCACGCGCCCTGCGGCCTCCACCCCGGAGGTCGTGATGGAAATAAGATCTGCCGAAGTTCAGGAAGTCCACGTACCCAGCGAGCACATCGCGGTCGTCGCCATGTTCCCGGATCGCGAAACAGCCGAATCAGCGGTCGACGCGCTCCTCGCGCGTGGTTTCACAGACGACCAGATCTCGCTCGTAGCCCGTGGCGCGGGCACCGACGACAACGGGAAATTCGTCCCCGGTGGTCTCATGGTCACCGTGAGCGCGAAGAACCGCGAGGACGAGGCCGAGCGGATCCTGCGGGAGCACGATGCGCGCGAGGTCACGACGAACCGGATCGGCGCGACCGGCGAGGTCGGCGAGGAGACGTAGCGAGAACAGCCCGCGCCCGCTCGCTCGGAGGACTTGTGTCCGCTCTTTGAGGCTCGTGCCGCAGTCTTCTGTGAATCTTGCGAGTGCACCGCTATCTCGCGCGCCAGTCATAGCGGTCGCGGGTCTGCGGGCGACACTTCTCCCTCGTCCATTCGCGCGACATTCCGCTCTCGCCGCGAGCCGAGCGGTTCCGCACCATCCTGCTCACCGAGCTCGAGAGTCTCGCGAGCGGAGCTCCGACTCGGCGAGCGCGAGCGCGGCCGCCGACGCGAGCTGTACGACCTCGCCGCGCCGCAGGTACTCGCTGACGTCCGCACGCGGAACGATCACGATCTCCATCTCCTCGAGGTCCCCGGATGCTGGCTCGGCCACCTTGTGCGCCCCGCGCGCCAGAAGAAAATGCGCCGTCCCGACGCCGTAGTTGCCGTCGACGACGAAGCGTCCGAGTGATACCCAATCGTCCGAGTCGTAGCCGGTCTCTTCGCGGAGCTCGCGTTTGGCGGCGGCGAGGGGCTCCTCGCTGTCCTCGAGATAGCCTGCGGGAATGGCGAGCGCCACGGTTCGCGGACCGTGTTTGTACGCGCGTACCAGGATGACCTCATCGCGCTCGGTGATCGCGACGATCCCAACGAAATCCCGCGTGCGGATCCAGAGAAAGCCGTCGACCTCGCGCCCATCGGGCAAACCCACGCGCTCTTCACCGAGCTCGACCCACGGGAGTCGCGAAAGGAGAGTGCGGCGCGCGAGCGTGCGCCACGGGCGCATCAGGCTCCAGGCCGTTCTGGCGTCGCGGGCTCACCGTTAACCGCCATAAGGTGTGCTCCTTCTCAGCGAGGCCCCAGGTAGCGAGCGCGTCTATCTTCAGGCTCGGCTGCCTCCTCAGGGGGCGACAGGCTAACTGACTTGCCGCACCATGGGCGCGAATTGGTGGTTGGTGACCCGCGGTCGCGGGCGTCCTACGAGCGCCGCATACGCATCGCGTCCGAGGCCGCAAGCTGGGGCATCGGCGCCGCCCTGCTTGGTACCGCTGCCCTGCCCACGGCGGATCAGGCGTCGCGGATCGGCCTGGTCGCAAGCTCGCTCCTCCTCTTCCTCTTCGCCACCCTCTGGTTCCACGTCTTCCCCGACAACTGGCTTGGCAAGAGCCGCTTCGCGGTCGGCGCCGCGATCACCCAGGTCATCGCGGCGATCCTCCTCGTCCTCACCGGCGGTATCGACTCACGGTACTTCCCGTACTACGTGCTCCCGATCCTCGCGACGGTGTTCGGGATGCGCATCTCGGGCACGCTCTTCACGGGGACGATCGCCGTCGTCGCATACGTCGCGACGATGGTCGCTGAAGTCTTCTTCGGCGGCGAGCGCGGTCAGATCGACATCGGCGTCATCCGCCTGTTCGCGCTCCTCGCCGTGATCGCGATGACCGCGCTGATCTCGCGCACGATCCAGGAGACCCGCTTCACGCTTCGCCAGCGAACGGAGGAGCTCGCGACAAAGAACGCCGAGCTGTCGGTCGCGCGCAGCACCGCACTCGGTCTCGCGCGCGTCAGCGAGCTGGACGAGCTCGTGCGCGTCGTGTACGAATCGGCGAAGAATGCGCTCGCGATCGACCGCCTGTATCTCTTTGCGTCGAAGCCGGAGTTCGCCGACGGATACACCGTCGGACCGGACGGCGTGACCGTGGAGTTCCACGCCGATCCGACGCTTCCCGAGGACACCCCGCGGCGGCAAGCGGTCCGCGAGAAGCGCACCGTCGCGGTCAACGACGCGCGCGACGCCAGGACCACGGACCGGTCACACGACGACCGGCATTTCGCTGCCGGACTCTTCGTGCCGCTCGTCCATCGGAGCGAGGTCATCGGCCTGATCGCCGTGTCCAGCCACGAAAAGCGCGAATGGACTGCTCACGAGATCCGTGTCGCCGAGGTCATCGCCGATGCGTCCGCGGCGGCCGTCGCGTCATTCCTCGCGTTCGAGGAGGTTCGCAGCCAGAGCGATCGGCTCGAGGCGCGCATGAAAGTCCTCGAGAGCATGGACAACCTCGTCGACGCGCTCGCATTGACCACCGATGAGGCAAGCCTCGCGCAGACCGCGGCGCGAAGCCTCCAGCGGGGCTTCCACCTGCCCGCGGCCACGGTCTTGTTCACGGACCCGTCGGTCGCGATCCTGGAGCCTGTCGGCACCGCCGGTCGCGCGACGCCGCATCCCGTCGTGAACGGACCGACGAGCTGCCCGGCGATCCGGAGCGGGCGTTTCTTCGACGTCACCTCGGCTGAAGATCCGGTGGTCTGCCCATACATGCCCTTCCGCTCCCACTACTCGTGCCTACCGCTCGTCGCGGGAGGCGACACCGTCGGCGCGCTTTTCCTTGAGCCGGACAAGGTGTCGATCCTCGATGTGGCAGTCCTGCGCGCGGCCGCGGACCGCGTGGCCCTGAGCCTTGCGACACGACGCGTGCTCGAGACCGCGCAGCGGCAGGCGACGACCGACGGACTCACCGGCCTGCACAACCGCCACTTCCTGGCCGAGCAGCTGCGGCTCATGCACTCGCTCGCGGTGCGGCACGGCCAGCCGTACAGCATCATCGCCATCGATGTCGATGGCCTGAAGAACGTCAACGACACGCTCGGTCACGAGCAAGGGGACCTCGCGCTGCGCGGGCTCGCTAACACGATGAAGAAAACCCTCCGCGCGTCGGACGTCGGCGTGCGGACCGGCGGCGACGAATTCCTCGTGCTCATGGCCCAGTCCGGGCTCGAGGAGTCGCGGGTCGCCGCCGAGCGGGTCCGGGAAGCGGTCGAAGCCCAGGGCCGCGCCGATCCCAAGATCGCGATCACCGTGAGCGCGGGGGTCGCCGCCTGGCGGCCGGGCCGCAGCGCCGAGCAGGTGACGGAGGCCGCCGACGCCATGCTCTACGCGGCCAAGCGAGCCGGCAAAGGCCGCGTTCTCGCCGAAACCAGCCTGGTCACGGCCGGTGATGGCGAGGGCGCCGCTTGACAGCCTTTCTCTTAGTCTTCTAGAGTCCTTAGCAGTCAAGCCCGGCGAGTGCTAATCCGTATCCGTGGGTCCGCGGCGGTTCGCCGCGCCCAAAACTACTCCAAATGGAGGGGAGAGACATGGCAGTAGCAACCGCATCGAAGCCCAATCCCAAGTCGAAGACCAAGCTCAAGCCGCTCGGCTCCCGCGTGGTGATCAAGGCCCTCGACCGCGAGGAAATCACGAAGAGCGGGATCGTCCTGCCGGACACCGCCAAGGAGAAGCCCCAGGAGGGGCGCGTCCTTGCCGTCGGACCCGGCGACCGCCACCCCGACACCGGCCAGCGCATCCCGGTGGACCTCAAAGAGGGTGACCGTGTTCTGTTCCAGAAATACGCCGGGACCGAATTCAAGCTCGACGACGAGGAGCTTCTCATCCTGAGTGAGAAAGACGTCCTCGGTCTCGTCACCGAATAAGGGAGGGACGCATGGCAAAGCAGCTGGCCTTTACTGACGAAGCACGTAAGAAGCTCAAGAACGGCATCGACACGATGGCGAACGCCGTGAAAACGACGCTCGGCCCCAAGGGCCGGAACGTCGCGCTCGACAAGAAGTTTGGTTCGCCGACCGTCACGCACGACGGCGTCACCGTCGCTCGCGAGGTGGAGCTCGAGGATCCCTTCGAGAACATGGGCGCCCAGCTTCTCAAGGAGGCGGCGACCAAGACCAACGACATAGCCGGCGACGGCACCACGACCTCCGTCGTCCTCGCGCAGGCCATCGTCCACGAGGGCCTGAAGAACATCGCCGCTGGCGCGAACCCGATGCTCCTCAAGCGTGGTCTTGAGCGCGGCGTCATCGCCGTCGTCGAAGAGATGAAGGCGCAATCCACCAAGGTGGAGGGCGAGCACCAGAAAGAGCAGATCGCGCAGATCGCGACCATCTCCGCGGCCGACAAGCAGATCGGCACCCTCATCGCGGACGTCATGGAGAAGGTCGGCAAGGAAGGCGTGATCACGGTTGAGGAGTCAAAGGGCCTGCAGTTCGAGACGGAGTTCGTCGAAGGCATGCAGATCGACCGCGGCTACATCTCGGCCTACTTCGTGACCAACGCAGATCGCATGGAAGCGATCATCGAGGACCCGTACATCCTCATCACCGACAAGAAGATCTCGGCGATCACCGACATCCTGCCCGTGCTCGAGAAGCTCGTGCAGGTCTCGAAGAACCTTGTGATCGTCGCCGAGGACATCGACGGCGAGGCACTCGCGACGCTCGTTGTGAACAAGCTTCGCGGCACGCTGAACATCCTCGGGGTCAAGGCCCCTGGCTTCGGTGACCGCCGCAAGGCGATGCTCGAGGACATCGCGACCCTCACCGGCGGCCAGGTCATCACCGAAGAGGCCGGCCGGAAGCTCGACGCGACGACGATCCAGGATCTGGGCCGCGCGCGCCGCGTCACGGCGAACAAGGACGACACCACGTTCGTCGAGGGTCACGGCAAGCAGGAACAGATCATGGCCCGTGTCAAGCAGATCAAGGCGCAGATCGAAGAGACCACCAGCGACTTCGACAAGGAGAAGCTCCAGGAGCGTCTCGCGAAGCTCGCGGGCGGCGTCGCCGTCATCAAGGTCGGCGCGGCCACCGAGGTGGAGCTCAAGGAGAAGAAACACCGTGTCGAGGACGCGCTCTCGGCCGCCCGTGCGGGCATCGAGGAAGGCATGGTCCCAGGCGGTGAGATCACGCTCATCAACGCCATCAAGGCGCTCGACAAGGTCAAGGCTGAAGGGGACGAGAAGACCGGCGTGAACATCCTCCGCCGCGCGCTCGAGGAGCCCTTCCGCCAGCTCGTCCTGAATGCCGGCGAGGATGGGTCGGTCGTCCTGGCCCAGATCCGCCGCAAGCAGGACGAGACGAAGTCCCAGAACTGGGGCTACGAGGTCATGAGCGGCCAGATCGTCGACCTGCCGAAGGCCGGGATCATCGATCCGGTCAAGGTCGTCCGGTCGGCCGTCGAGAACGGCGCGTCAATCGCGGCGATGATCCTCACGACCGAGGCGCTCATCACCGACCTTCCCGAGAAGGACAAGGCTCCGGCAATGCCCGGTGGCGGCGGGATGGATTATTAAGCCAAGTCGGTAGTCACGCGCTTAGAAGAGGCCCGCTGTGAACCAGCGGGCCTCTTTCTTTCGTACCTCCCGGCGACAAACCATCCGGGAGGTAATGGTTTGAATCCCAAGCAGTTCTTGCTCGTCGGCGGCATCGTCTTGCTCGCACTCGGCCTCGTCGGCTTCCTCGGCGTCTTCAACGACACCAAGAGCGCGTTCTATCTGGATCAGGGCGAGAACGTCGCTCACACCGGTCTCGGCATCATCGCCATCGCGGCATCGTTCCTTCTAACCGACGCCATGCTCCAGAAGTGGCTCGTCGCGGTGGTTGGCGTAATAGCCCTGTTCTTCGCCGTCTACGGCTTCTTGGTCGCGGGGAGCACACCGCCGAACACGTTCGGCATCTCGAACCTCGAAAGCCCCGCGGACGACATCCTTCACCTCGTCGTCGGGATCTGGGCGCTCGCGGCGGCGTTCCTGCCGCGAAGTTCGATGGCGGTAGCGCCAAGCCGCTGACGAGTCACGTCACCGCCGAGGCTACGGAGTCGGAGTGGGTGGTGCGATGCGCGACTCCATCACGACGGTTCCGTGTTTCCCCCACGGAGAGTCGTCGAGCGATACCGCGCACCGATCGAAGCCGGCGACCCCCGTGTTCATCTGCACCGCCTGCACGTCGTGTCCATCGGGCACGAAGGTGGCTGCGCGCGCCCAGGTGCTGTCGGGGCTGACGAGCCAGACCGTCAGCACCTTGCCGGAGGCGATGGGCGGCAGGTCGTGGAAGAGGACGAACGGCTGCTTGCCGTCGGCGCGCGGATCGAAGAGCGTGCCGCCGGAGCCGGCGAAGTCGTCCTTGCCGACCATGTACCAGACCCGGCCCCCTTGACGAAGGCTCTCGACGACAAGCGAGTAGCTGTCGCGTTCCGCGGTCAGCGAGCTGAGCTGGCGGTACGCCCCGACGTCGGCTGCGGCCAGCACGACGACCGTGGACGCCAGGGCGGCCAGCACGACCCGCTCGATGCGAAGCCGTCCGAGCGACCAGGGTCGTCGGACAGGCGCGAGCGGGCGCCCATCGACACGCGCCGCGGCCAGAACGCGCTCCCGAAGGGTGGGTCGAGGCTCACGGAGCGGCACGCTGTCCGGGAGCGTTCCGACCACCTCGGCGAGCGAGGCTGCCTCCGTGCGGCACGCGAGGCACAGTGCGAGGTGGGCCGCCACTCGCTCGGCGTCCGCCCGATCGAGGGCGCCGAGCGCATAGGCCTCGAGCTCGTCCAGGACGTGTTCGTTCATCGGGTCCGCTCCAGCACTCGACGCATCTTCTGGAGGCCGATGCGCATTCGGCCTTTGACCGTCCCGAGCGGCACGCCCATGAGCTCCGACAGCTCGACGTGGGTGTAGCCGCCGAAATAGGCGAGCTCGATGGTCCGCCGCTGTGCCTGCGGCAACGCCTCGAGCGCCTCGCGGACGGTACGGTGCTCGACGTTCTTCTCCGCCGCGAGCGCGGTGTCCTGGTCGCTCGGCAATGACTCAGCGATCTCGAGCGGAGCCGGTCGGAACGTGGTCTTGCGGCGGAGGATGTCGACAGCGCGGTGGTGGACGATCGAAAGGAGCCAGGCGCGGGGGTTCCCCCGTTCGCGGCGGTAGCTTCCGGCGCCGCGCCAGGCGGACAGGAACGCGTCCTGGACCACGTCCTCGGCAGCTTCGCTCTCCCCGAGGATCCGGTAGGCCAGGGAGTACGCGAGGCGGCCGTAGCGGTCGTAGAGGGCGGCTAGCGCGCTCAAATCCCGCGCGGCGAGGGAGCTGAGGAGGACATCGTCGGCCGGCTGTGGGTCAGGCACTATGAAAATGTACGGTCGACGGACAGGGGTGGATGCAAATCGGGTCGGGAAAGAAAAAGCGTCCCGAGCGACCTACCTCCGTGCCCGACCGCAGCTTCAAAGCTCTGCGGCCTGGCCGTGGAGCCGATCCTCGATATCCTCTCGGACCGCCTTTGAT
>Ga0207646_10000955_pt1 | contig 37224 bp, 35 predicted proteins | sample KBSK5502metaG_FD_184343 | JGI IMG/M metagenome (GOLD analysis project Ga0207646, IMG submission 184343) | Corn, switchgrass and miscanthus rhizosphere microbial communities from Kellogg Biological Station, Michigan, USA - KBS K5-50-2 metaG... | ecosystem: Host-associated > Plants > Roots >... | reverse complement strand
GACCGCGCACATTGTCCGCTGCGTATTCGACCGCCATCGACCGGGTCAGGCTCACCACGCCGCCCTTTGCCGCCGTGTACGCGTCCCGGCCCCGGTGCCCCACCAGCGCGGCAATCGAGGCGATGTTGAGCACGGCTCCGCCGCCCGCCTTGACGATCTCCGGGATCGCGTGCTTGCTGGTCAAGAAGACGCCTGTGAGGCAGATCCGGAGCACCTGCTCCCAGCCCTCCAGGGTGATGTCGGTCACCCGGCCGTCGGCCTGGGACCGGCCCTGCACCCACGCCGCGTTGTTGACCAGGCCGGTCAGCCAGCCGTAGGTGGCGACCGCGCGATGGACGCACGCCGAGACACTCGCCTCGTCGGTGACGTCGAGCGGGACGTAGGTGGCCTGGCCGTCGCGGGCACGAATGGCCGACACCACCGCCTTGCCCGCTGCCGCGGAACGGCCCGTGACCACCACGGCGGCTCCCTCGGCCGCGAAGGCGGTTGCCATAGCGGCGCCGATCCCCCTGGTGGAGCCGGTCACGAGTACGATCTGCCCCTCAAGCCGCCGGCCTTGGATGCGCATTCGGGAAACGCGATGGTACGTGGCGAGTGAAGAGCGGGGCCAAGGCTGATCGCGGTAGACGGCCGCAGGCTCGAGTTCCAGGTCGCCGTGTCAGACGGCGATTCGCTGGTCGCGCCCGGCCGCCACCGCCGCCAGGTGATGATGGAGACCGGTTCCTGGCGAGAGCCCCGACCCAGATAAATAGTTGTATCATCTAACGATTAACGTGCATCGGACACGGAGTCGCAGCCATGTCTGAGGTCGGCACCCAGTCTCAGCCGGCGCTCCAGGAGGACCTGAGGTGGGGCGTCCGGCGGTTGTGCGAGCGATTCCCCGACGAGTACTGGCGCCAGGTCGACGTGCACCAGGACTATCCCGAGGCATTCGTGAAGGAGCTCACGGGCGCCGGCTACCTGGGAGCGCTGATACCGGAGGAATACGGCGGGCTCGGCCTCGGCGTCGGGGACGCCAGCGTGATCATGGAGGAGATCAACCGGTCCGGCGCCAACGGAGCCGCCATGCACGCCCAGATGTACGTGATGAGCATGGTGCTGCGCCACGGCAGCGAGGCCCAGAAGCGCGCGCACCTGCCCGGCATAGCGACCGGTGAGCTGAGGCTGCAGGCGTTCGCGGTGACCGAGCCGACGGCGGGCACCGATACCACGCAGATCTCGACGATCGCGGTCCGCGACGGCGACGTCTACCGCGTGCGTGGGCAGAAGGTCTTCACCTCGCGCGTCCAGCATTCGGACCTGATGATCCTGCTGGCTCGGACCACGCCCCTGCCCGGGGTGCGCAAGCGGTCGGAGGGGCTGTCGGTGTTCCTGGTCGATCTCCGCGAAAACCGGGCCGGGCTGACCGTCAAGCCGATCCGGACCATGATCAACCACGAGACCAACGAGCTCTTCTTCGATGACTTCGTGGTGCCCGGCTCAGCCCTGATCGGAGAGGAGGGTCGCGGCTTCAAGTACATCCTCGACGGCATGAACGCCGAACGGATCCTGATTGCCGCCGAATGCATCGGCGACGGCCGCTGGTTCATCGAGCGCACGTCAAGGTACGCGCGCGAGCGCACCGTCTTCGGCCGGCCGATCGGCCAGAACCAGGGCATCCAGTTCCCGCTCGCCAGAGCCCACGTCCAGGTCGAGGCCGCCGACCTGATGCGCTGGAAGGCCGCTGGGCTGTATGACGCGAGCAAGCCCTGCGGCGCCGAGGCGAACATGGCCAAGCTCCTCGCGGCCGATGCTTCCTGGGAAGCCGCCAACGTCGCGTTGCACACGCACGGTGGCTATGGCTTCGCCGTCGATTACGACATCGAGCACAAGTTCCGCGAGACCCGCCTGTACCAGGTGGCGCCCATCTCCACCAACCTCATCCTCTCCTTTGTCGCCGAGCACGTGCTCGGGCTGCCAAGGTCTTACTAGGACCGGCTCCCGGTTCATGGACTTCGCATACAGCGCCGTCGAGGAGGCCTTCCGCCAGGAGATCCGACGCTGGCTGGCGGACAACCTGCCCGCGGAATGGGTCTACAAGGGCATCGGCGTCGAGCAGGGCGCCCACTCGGCCGAGATCATGCGGGACTGGCAGCGCCGGCTGTACGACGCCGGCTGGCTAAAGCTGACGTGGGCGGCCGAGAACGGCGGGCGCAGCGCCAGCCTGGTCGAGAAGGCGATCTACGACGAGGAGATGCTGCGCGCCGGCGCGCCGCCCATTCTCGGCAGCATCGGCGTCAGCCTCCTGGTGCCGACGCTCCTGGCCTACGGGACGGACTGGCAGAAGGAGACCTACGTCGAGCCGATCCTGTCTGGTGAGCTGGTCTTCTGCCAGGGCTTCAGCGAGCCCAACGCCGGGTCCGACCTGGCCGGGCTGCGCGCCCGCGCCGAGCGCCGGGACGGCCGCTGGTACCTGAGCGGGCAGAAGGTCTGGTCCTCCCAGGCCGCGCACTCCGACTACAGCTTCTTCCTCGCGCGCACCCAGCCGATCGATCACGCCAAGCCGCACCTCGGGATCGGCTTCTTCCTGCTCGACCTCCGGCAGCCGCAGGTCGACATCCGGCCGATCGAGCAGATGACCGGCGGCGACGAGTTCTGCGAGGTGTTCGCGAGCGACGCTGTGGTCGAGGATCGCGACGTAGTGCCGGGCGACGGCTGGAAGATCGCAATGGCCACCTTCGGCTTCGAACGCGGCTACCGGGCCCACCCGGAGCGAATCCGGAGGGCGGCCGACGCTTTCGCGGAGCTAGTTCGAAGCCGTGGACTGGGCTCGAGCCCGCTCACCCGGCAGAAGGTGGCGCAGGCGCACATCGAGGCCCACGTCTACCGGCTCAACGCCCTGCGGGCGCTGACCTCGATGGCCAAGGGCAAGCCGCCGGGGCCCGAGATGAGCCTGGCCAAGCTGGGCTGGAGCGAGATCGACCGGCGGCTCCAGGACAGCGCCATCGAGGCCGAGGGGATGTACGCGGCGCTGGACCCGGCATCCGACCTGGCGCTCGAAGCCGGGCGCTGGCAGAACGCCTGGATGTGGGGGCACGCCGGCACGATCTACGCGGGGTCCAGCGAGATCCAGCGGAACATCATCGCTGAGCGTGTGATCGGTCTCCCCCGGAGCCGCTGAGGCTTCACGACTCCCCTCCAACCTCCCCCCGCGTCGCGGGGGGAGGACGTCTCTCCGAGAGCCTAGGCCCGCCTGAGGCTGATCGGGTAGGTTCGTGGGGAGTGGGGCTGGAAGTCGATGCCCCGGCTGAACCAGTTCGTGATCGGCGCCGAAAGAGGCACCAGGTAGTAGCCCTTGAGCACGAGCTCCTGGACGTTCGCCCAGGCCTTGCACTGCTCGGCCGGCTGGGAGGTCATAGCCGTCTTGACAGCGTCGTCGATCGCGGGATCCTGGATCGTCGCGCGGTTCTGCCCGCCCTGGCTGACGAGCTTGCCGGTGAGGAAGACGATGTTGGCCGAGAGCAGCGGATATTCGTTCGGGATGTAGAGCCAGGTGATGTCCCAGTCGGCGCCGCGGATCTTCTGAGCGAAGGTGGCGAAGTCGAGCTTGGTCAAGGTGACGTTGATCCCGAGCTTCTGGAGCTGGTTGAGGACGTACTCGGGCCCGGACGCGACGTTGGGGAAGCCCATGATCTTGAGCGAGACGACGTTGCCGCTCTTGTCCTTGAGCTTGCCGTCACTGCCAGTGGTGTATCCGGCCTGCTGGAGGACCGTTTTGGCCTTGTCCAGGTTGTAGCCGGCCACCACGTTCTTGGTCGCCGCGTCGTAGCACTGGGCGTCCGGCGTGACCCAGCTGGAGCTCAGGGTGCCGAAGCCGCTGTAGGCGGCCTGGTTCCAGGCCGCCGGGTCCACCGCCATTGACACGGCCTGTCGCAGCGCGATGTCGGTGAGCGCGTGGCCGGGGGTCTGCTGGAAGATCATCGGGTAGGTCGAGTAGCTGTGCGACTGCTTGTGAGTGAGCGACTTGTCCGCGATGAGGCGCGGCACGTCGGCACCGTTGATGTCGGCGACGTCGAGGCCGCCGGTGGTCAGCAGGTTGGCCGCGGTGGTGTCGTTGTCGACCACCTTGAGGACCAGCGTCTGCGGGAAGCCGGGGGTCTGGGCGCTGACCCCGCCCGGTCCCCAGGCCCAGTCCTTCCTGACCTGGCCGGTCACAGCGTCGCCGTGCACGGCCGACACCAGCGTGAAGGGACCGCTGCCGAAGGTCTTGGTCCCCATCGCCTTGGGATCGGCGAGGCCGGCCGGGCAGACGATGCTCGAGTAGGGATCGGTGAAGCCACTGATCAGGTTTGTGAAGGGCGAGCCGCTGGTGACGGTCACGGTCGCGGCCGCGTCGTCAGAGGCGACACTGAAAGGCCCGGTTCCGAAGAGCCGGCTGGCGCCGGTCAGCGGGGCCGCGGCCAGGACCGCCTTGACCGAGGCGCCGATGTCGCTGGGCTTGAGCACGGTGCCGTCAGCGCACTTGACGTCGGTGCGGACCGTGAACGTGACCGAGGTGGCGGTCGTCTTCCAAGACTTGGCGACGTAGCCCGTCAGGTTGCCCTTGGCGTCATAGCTGACCAGGCGGTCGTAGAACGCCGTGATGATCAGGGTGCCCGGCGTGTTCAAGACGCTGGTCAGGAAGTCGAACGCCGTGTAGTCGCCGCCCAGGCGCTCTGTCATGGTTCCGCCGGCGACCTGCTTTGTATTCGAGGTGGTCGAGCCGTTCCCGCACGCCGCGGCCAATACAAGGATGGCGCAGCTCGTCGCCACCACTCGAGCCAGCCTGCCCACACCCATGCCTGTCCTCCCTAAGAAGAGATTGAAGCGCGCCGGGCCTTACCCGCGCGCGGCCTGTCAAGCTTAGCATTTAATCCGTACAAAAAGTTAACTGAATACACGAATCGATCTGATCTCCGGCGCCGCTCCGGTAGCGGTCCGCAAGCTCAGACAGAGGTACTTTCGCTGCTACCTTCAGGCCCGCTGATAATCGACACCCAGACCCACCATCTGCCGGCTCGAGCGCGCCGGTTGCTGAGCCGGGAGACCGGCGCACGGCACCCGCAGGCGGGCATGTTCAGCCGCACCGAGGACCCGTACTTCGACCTCCGCCACCGCCTGGAGCTCATGGATGGGCTGGGGGTCACGGCGGCGGCCGTGTCGCTGATGCCGTTCCGCCCCCTCGAGGATTCCGGCGTGACCGCGCGGCTGGCCGCGATCGCCAACGACGAGTTGCTGGCAGCCTGCTCCGAGCATCCCGACCGGTTCGTTGCGCTCGCCTACCTCCCGCTCCCAGACGTGGCCGCTTCGCTCGTCGAGCTGGACCGGATCGCCCACCAGCCGGCGCTTCGAGGCATCTCGATCGTGGCCGCACAGACGCTCTACCGTCCAGACCAGATCGGCATCGAACCGCTGCTGGCGCGGGCCTCCGATCTCGGGCTGCCGGTGGTCCTGCACCCGACCGTGACCAGTACCGACTTCGGCCCCGGCTTCGCCGACCTCGGCCTGGAGTCCGGGATGCAGGCGATGATCACGACCTCGTTGGTGGCGTCTCGCCTCGCCATCTCGGGAATCCTCGACCGCATCCCGGGACTGGAGCTCATCCTCACCAACCTGGGCGGGGTGCTGCCCTTCCTCGGCGAGCGGCTGGACACCCGCCAGCAGGGGCCGGCCCGGCGCCGGTTCACCGAGTACATGCGCACCCGGATGTACGTCGACAACTGCGGCTACCCAGCCGGCGTCGCCTTTCGCTGCGCGCTCGACGCGCTGGGGCCGGACCGGATCCTGCTCGGCTCCGATTACCCGGCGCGGCCGATCGCGCCGCACCTGGAGTCGGTGCGCGCGATGGGGCTCGACGCTGCCGGTGAAGCGGCGATCCTGGGCCGGACGGCGGCCCGCTGGTTCGACCCCAGGCGGCCGCGCGGGGCAGCGCCGGGTGGCCAGGACGCCAAGATCAGACCTACTATCTAGCGGTTCTGGCGAAGACCTTGACGAGCACCCGCTCCAGCGGCCTGGATCCTGCGCGCCCGGCGGACGTCCCGCGGCAGGAGGCGCCGGAACGCCAGGCGAGCCTGGTCCGCGTCTTCGCAACCCCGGAGGGCGAATCGCGCTTCGAGGCAGTCGAGCTCGACCAGGCCTCACGCCCCGGCGATCACGTCTACGTGCTCCACCGGCAGCCGGCGGTAGAGGCGAGGCTGCTCCTCGCCGCCACCGACTGGACACCCCGCCAGCCGACTGCGAGCCGGCGGTACATGGTCTTCATGCAGGGGTCGTGGACGATTGAGACCAGCGACGAGGAGACCCGTACGTTCGCGCCCGGCGACGTGGTGCTGCTCGAGGATGTCACCGGCAAGGGCCACCGGACGCGCGGCCAGGGCCTGGCCATGGTGGTCCTGCTCGACACCACGCGCGTGGCCGGCCCGTAGCTCAGCCGACGCCGCCCGGCTCGCCGCGAGCCTCGGGCAGAGCGCCGTCCCAGCTGTCGAGGATGTCTCCCACCACCTCGTAGATCTCCTCGGCGCCGGCGTCGATCTCGTAATACACCGCCGCAGCCCAGAGCGCGTTCAGCAGCTCGTCGTAGGTCACGCCCCAGTGCTTGGCCAGGAGCACGTTCTCCCGCAGCGCTCGCCAGTTCTTCAGAACGCTGTGGATGTAGATCAGCGCCGTCGGCATCGCCTGCTTGGGCAGCAGCCTGAGCAGGTTCTCGTAGCGGTTGCGGTACGCCTTCAGGAGCTCCGAGTTGTGCCGCGTCATGAACCGGATGAAGCGCGGGACCTCGCCGACGTTGCGGTCGTACCAATCCTCGAGCAGGGTCACCTCGCGGCTGGACATGGCGGGCGTCGAGAAGTCGAGGCCGGATGCGAACGCCTGAGGGTCCGGCGCCCAGCCGTTGCGCCAGGCTGGCGGCTCCGCGGGCTCGATCCACTGGTAGTCCTGGAGGGCCAGCGCGATCGTCTCCATGCCCCGCGTGCTCGAGTACATGCAGGAGATCCCCAGGCCCTCGACGATCAACGCCCTCGAGTAGCCGGTCCGCTGCGCTCCGTTGATCGGGTAGCGAACCCCGGCCTCGAACCCGAGCAGCGAGTAATACATGCAGGTCCCGAAGCACTGAGCCGCGATGTGGTTGGCATTGGCCAGGACCTTGCCGACGGTTTCTTTGGTGAGCGCGACCTTGGGTGCGACCCCCAGGTAGCGAGCGAAGAGCCGGTAGCGCTTGAGAATGTCCGGCCGCCCGTTCTCGGCCCAGAAGTTGAGGCCGATGTGCGGCCGTCCGTCCCAGGTCGTGTAGTGGGTGTTGAAGGCGTCGAGCTCTGCCTTGGACAGGTGCTCGGGATCTGAGAGGTTCAGTCCGCGGTCGATGATCGATTCCATTCGCTTTCCTCCTGGGCGGTCCGGGTCGAGTAGGCTCGCCAGGCGTGCGAGCGGTGGCGTTCTTCACGTATGGCGGCCCGGAGGTGCTCCAGGTGGTCGAGCTGCCCGACCCCGAGCCCGGCCCGGGCGAGGTGCGGATCCGGGTGGCCGCGGCCACAGTGAACCCGACCGACATCCTCTTCCGGTCGGGCCGCCGTCCCGTCGACCTGAGCCAGGTCGACCCTCCTTACGTACCGGGGATGGAGCTGGCGGGCCGGGTCGACGCCGTGGGCGAGGGGGCGGAAGACTGGCTCGGCCGCGATGTGATCGCGGTTACGGCGACGGCTCCCAACGGCCCCGGGGCCCAGGCCGAGCTGGTGGTCGTGCCGGCGGCCTCGGCCGCGCCGGCGCCGGTCGGGCACCCGCTCGCGGAGGCGGCCACGCTGCCGATGAACGGGCTCACGGCGCGCCAGGCCCTCGACCTCCTGGGCCTCGCCCCCGATGCGACGGTCGCCATCACGGGAGCCGCCGGCGCCGTCGGCGGCTACGCGGTGCAGCTGGCGGTCGCCGCCGGCCTGCGGGTGGTGGGGGTTGGGCGGCCGGGCGACGAGGAGACGGTCCGCAGGCTGGGCGCTCACGCCTTCGTCCCCACCGGCGACGACCTGGTCGCCGCCCTGCGGGAATCCGCGCCGGCGGGTCTCGACGCAGTGGTCGACTGCGCGCTGCTGGGCGCGGTCGTGCTGCCCGCAGTGCGCGCCGGCGGCCAGGTGGCTGCCGTGCGCGCCCAGCCCGCCCAGACCGAGCGTTGGATCGCGTTGCACCAGGTTGCGGTTGGCCGCTACCTGCGTGAAGGGGCCAAGCTGGCCGAGCTCTCGCGACAGGTCGAGCGGGGCGAGTTGACGCTGCGCGTCGCCGAGGTGATCGGTCCCCAGCGGGTGGCAGAGGCTCACCGACGACTCGAGGCGGGCGGTCTGCGCGGTCGCATCGTGATCGCTTTCAACCAGGGCCCCTAGGCGGCAGGGGCCGCGTCGGGCTGCGGCTGCCGGCGCTGCCGGGCGACCATGGTGGCCGCCACGCCGGCCGCGCCGCCGGCGGCGAATAGGAGCCAGGTCCACGGCTCCGGGAGCGACAGGCCCAGCAGGCCGTCGACCGACCAGCGGCCGGGCCCGGTCAGCGAAAGAGCGAGGAAGGCTACGCAGAGGACGAGGGAGTACTCGTAGCCGCCGCGTGCCATCCAGAACCCATTCCGAATCAACACGGTGACCGCCACCGCCATGCTGGAAGCCAGGACCAGCGCCCCCGCCGGGCTTAGAAAGCCAATGGCGAGGAGCAATCCGCCGAATGACTGCGAGAGCGCGGCCATCCATGCGAAGGGGTAGCCGGGCCGGATGCCCATCTTCTCCAGCCCGCCCGCGAAGGCGCGTACGCCGCGGCCCTCGAAGAGACCGAGCTTCTGCCCGCCGTGCACAAACAGGAGCGCGCCCAGGCCCAACCGCAGGAGCAGCAGCCCTGAGTCGTAGGCCAATGTCACGCCTCCCCGAGCGCAGTTTCCGCGGCGAACTGGCCGAAGACAAAGGCCTCGGACAGGTTGGCCCCCGGGGACGGGTAGAGGAGGCCGATCGCGCCTCCGAGCTCGCCGGCGCCGAGGAGGCCCGGAATGGGCCGGCGCCTGGGGTCGAGGATCTGGCCGCGGGCGTCGCGCCGAGGGCCGCCGTTGGTATTGGCGCCACCGGGGTACACCGGCACGCAGTAGTACGGAGGCTGGTCGAGAGGAACCATGGAGTCGGCGGGGCGGCCGAGGGGATCCTGGCCCGACCCGCAGAGCCGGTTGTACTCGGCGACGGTCTGCGCCGCCGCCTGGGGATCCGTCATGCCCGCCGCGGCCGCCACCGCCTCGATCGTGGAGCCCCTCTTGATCCAGCCCGAGGCGACCTCCTTCTCGTTGTCCACGCTCCAGTCGTAAAGACCCATGGCGACGACGCCGACGCTGCGCGAGGTGAGCGTCCGGGCGCGCATCCGGCGCTCGTCGAAGAACCAGTAGGAGGGGATGCGCGTGTATTCGAGCCGGTCGGCGTCGTAGGTCAGCAGCTCGTAGTAGAAATGCGGCTTCGACACCGCCTGCAGCCACTCGTTCGCGAACCGCCTGCCGTAGCGATCCGTGATCACGTACCCGGGAGGGTTGAGGGAGATGTTGAAGCTGTGCTCTGTGTGCTCGTCGACGGCGAAATGCGCCACCGCGCGGCCGATCATCTGGTTCATGTGCCAGAGGTCGGCGCCGACCTCCTGAGCCATGCGCACACCGTCCCCGGTGTTGAAGGGGTTGCCGTAGAAGTAGATCGGGTAAGCCTTCAGGTAGTTGAGGACCAGGTCCGGGTCCTGCCCGTAGCCGCCGCACGCGAGGACCACGCCGCGGCGCGCCCTGAACCGTCGCGTCTCCCCGTTGTCCGCGCATTCGACGCCGGTGACGCGACCGTGCGGTCCGTCCTGGATCAGCGAGGTGGCGGCGTGGCCGAAGTATGCCGTCACCTCGGGCTGGCGCCCGACGGCTTGGGTGTACCACTGGTGGAGCGTCTCCCCGTTGCCGAAGGCCTGCGCCGACGACACGTCAAGGGTCCCGGCAGCCGGCTTGTCGACGGCGTCGGGCACGCCGGCGCCAGGTGGCAGCGGGGCGTAGACGTCGATCGCGTCGTAACCCTCGAGATTCGGATACCAGCCCCCGGCCATGCGCACCGATTGGAGCCCGTGGGCGGCGCACCACGCCGGCAGCTCGGCCGCGCGCTCGGCCCACGCCCGGGTGACGTCGATGGGGATGAAGCCGCCTGCGCACTGGTCGAGGTAGACGGTGGCCGTCTCCGGGTCGTTGACGCCCATGTAGAGGCCGCCCGAGAGGCGAGTGTTGGAGAAATGGCCGGCTTCCGCCTGCTTCTCGATGATGGCCACGGAGGCCCCGAGTCGGGATGCGGTGAGGGCGGCCGCGGCCCCGGCCGCGCCGTAGCCAACGATCGCGAGATCGACTTCGACGTCAGCCATCTGTCGCTACTTTAGCATCAGTTTCTCGCAGTCGCCTCTCGCAGATATGCCCTGCGGCGGAGATTATGACAGAAACTTCGAATCGGTTTTCGCTATTCATGACCTAGCTCGTGAGGTGTTTGCCTGCCACATACCCAAAGGTGACGCCGGGCCCGAGTGTGCCCCCGCGTCCGGGGTAGGCAGGTCCGAAGACGCCGGCCGCGGCGTTTCCGGCCGCGTACAGCCCCGCGATCGGCTGCCCGCGGTTGTCGAGCACCTGAGCGTGCTCGTTGATCACGGGCCCGCACTTGGTCCCATAGCAGCCGACCGACCAGCGATACGCGTAGTAGGGGCCGGTCGCCTCCAAGGGCCGGGGCGTCTGCATGCTCTCCCAGCCGTTCCGGGAGCCGCGTCCGAATGCTGGGTCTTCGCCGCGCTCGGCGTGCCGGTTGAACTCGCGCACCTGCTCCTCGAGCCCGCTGGGGTCGACGCCGATCTTCTCGGCCAGCCGGCGCAGGGTCGGCGCCTCCGTCAGCCAGGAATCGCTGACCAGGCTCTCGGGATCGTACTCGTAGCTGATCAGTGGCTCCCGGCGGCGCTCGCGGTCGAGCACGACCCAGGCCGGGTAGTTGATGAACTCGTAGCTGTGGGGATCGAAGTCGGTCATCAACTTGCCCATGTCGTTGTAGTTCATGAGCTCGCTGCCGAAGCGCCGGCCCCGCCGGTTGACCGCGATCGCCCCCGGCGCCCCGCCGGTGCCGGTCGCGGACCGCAGCCGCGGCTTCCCGTCGTAGGTCTCGCCCGGGATCTGGATGGCGGGCATCCACCAGACGCCGAACTCGCGGAAGTTGGCCATCCGCGCGCCCACCTCGGCCGCCATGACGTAGCCGTCACCTTCGTTCGAGGGCGGCGTGAGAGGCCCGTCGAGCGGCGTCCCGATCGCCGCCCGCCAGAGGTCCGGGTTCCACTCGATGCCGCCCGTGGCGAGCACGATGCCGAGCCGGGCGGTCTGCGTCTCCTCCCGGCCGCCTCGCTCGACGACCACGCCGGTGACGCGGCCGCGCCCATCGCGCACCAGTCGGCGGGCGCGGCAGTCGAGGTGGAGGCGGGCGCCGTTCTTGAGGGCCGCTTCCAGGAGCAGCGAGACCAGCGCCGCGCCGCGTGCCAGGATGCCCTTTACCCGCCGCTCCTTGACCACCTCGCTGGCCCTGTACATCACGTCGAGGCTGGCGCTGCTGGCGAACTCGTTCTCCAGGGCCGGCCACATCCCACCGTGCTCGGAGGGCTGGCGCAGCCGTGGCTGGAGGTCGCCCAGCCGGGAACCCTCGAAGAGCCCGACCGCGACCGACCGGCCGGCCACCTTCCGGTCGCTGCCGGGCGTGAGGCCGGTGCGCCCGCCCGGCAGCTGGCTCTGATAGTCGGACGAGTACGTCGGCAGCAGCTGGATGGCGGTCTCTTCCTGGAGGAACTGGAGCGCGCGGGGCCCCTGCTCGATGAAGGCCGTCAGCAGGCGCTCGTCGACGAGACCCTTGGTCATCGCCCGCAGGTAAGTCAGGACCTCCTCCGGCGAGTCGCCGGCGCCGTCGGCTACCTCGAAGGGGTTGTTCGGCATCCACATGCCGCCGCCGGAGATCGCGGTGGTGCCTCCGAAGACCGGGGCTCGCTCCAGGATCGCGACCGAGGCGCCGCCCAATGCCGCTGCGAGGGCGGCAGAGAGCCCGGCGCCCCCGGAACCGACCACGATCACGTCAGCATTCATGTGCTCTCCCGGCGCGTATGTAGACTCCGGTTTTCGCTTTTCTGCGCCTACACCCGCTAAATCAGCTAAATAATTGTACGACTAGTCGGCGATGGAAAGCCGTCGCCGCCGACGGCGTCGAGCTCGGGGCCCGGCCTGTCATGTGACATACGGCCCCATCTTGAGGGCCGATAGGCCCTGGGGCGGCTTGCTCCGAGTCCGCAACCTGGGCACATGTTCGACTTGGCCCTGATGGCAGTGAGGACCATGGGCGGTGAGAAGACCGCGAGCGGCGGCCGTGTCGTGAACTGTCCCTTCCGCTTGGCGGGTTCGGTGTCCGTCGAGCAGTGCGGCGTATGCGCCTGGGGGCGCGTGCTCGATAAGCCGAGGGGCGGCCGCGTCCATCGCGTCGCCTGCGGCATCGCCGAGCGCTGAGCCCTCAACTGCCTGGCACCGACAGCACGTAGGCCGCCATCGCCTAGGGTGTCTTGTCTCCGATTAGACGCGACGCCTGGGACGCTCGAGCGCGCAGTCTGAGCGGTCGTCCCTGGGTGTCGCGACAGGTGGCGATACGTCCCAGCGCCGTGCGACGCTCGAACTTCTTGGTTATCCGGGGTGGCGCCGCTGCGCCTGGCTGACCCGACCACCCGCGCGCCACGGCGGGCGAGTTCCAGCGCCACCGCGCGGCCGATGCCGCCGCCAGCGCTGGTGACGATCGCGACCTGTCCGCTGAAGTCGATCCGGTCGCTCACTATCGCGGATCATCTGAATGGTGGCCGCTGTGGTTCCCAAGCTCGCGGTGCGCCCGGGCGCTACCGACCAATCGATGCCGCTCGTCGAGTTCGCTCGCGCCGCCGAGGAGCGCGGCCTCTCCGGCCTCTTCCTGAACGAGCACACGCACCTGCCGGTGACGCACCCGCGGAGCCAATACCCCGGCGGCGGCGAGACCCCGATCCGGTACGGGCGTTTCTGGGATCCCTTCGTCGCGCTGAGCTTCGTGGCCGCCACGACCGGGCTCGAGATCGGCACCGCGGTCAGCCTGGTCGCCGAGCACGACGCCATCGCCCTGGCCAAGGCGGTCGCTTCCCTGGGCGCCCTGAGCGGCGGCCGCGTGGTGCTTGGCGTCGGCTGGGGCTGGAACCGCGAGGAGTTCGAGGACCATGGCCGTCCGGCCAACCAGCGCGCCCAGGTCGTGGCCGAGACCGTCCGGCTGATGCGGCGGTTCTGGACCGAGGACACGCCCGAGTTCAGCGGCCGCCACCTCCGGCTCTCGCCGAGCTGGGCCTGGCCGAAGCCCGTTCAGCGCCCACACCCCCCGGTCCTGCTGGGCGCGCCGGCCAGCGAGCGCAACCTCGCCCGCATCGTCGAGTGGGCCGACGGCTGGCTGGCGAGCGGCGGCCCGGAGTCGCCGCTCCTCCGCCCGAGCTTTGGCGAGGAGCTGGAACGGCTGCGCCGGGCCTGGGCCGAGGGAGGCAAGGACCCGGCCGCGCTCCACGTGACCTGTGTCCACTCCCCGACCGACCGCGAGAGCGTGCGCCGCGCGCTCGAGCAGGGTGCCCGGCTGGGCGTGGAGAGGATCGTCCTCTCCTACCGGGACGAGGGACGCGAGGCCGCTTTGCGGCTGCTCGATGAGGCTGCCGCCGCCCTCGGCTAACCGAGGTTCCGTGGTCAGAGCCGTCAATCCGGGGCTCCCGCCAAATCGGAGATTTGGTGGGGTGGTCCGTCGAGGTAGAAGTCGCGCGTCAGCGGGTGCTCGGCGCCGCCGTAGCGGTACTGGTCGAAGTCCGTCACGCCCGCCTCGCGGAGCACCTGCTCGTCGATGAAGAAGTTGCCGGTGCACTCGCGACTCGGGCGCGTGAGGACCAGGTAGGCGGCGTCGGCCATGATCTCGGGCCGCCGGGTCCCCTGCATCGCCTCCTCACCACGGCGGTTGCGCACGGCAGCGGTCGCGATCGACGTCTGCGGCCACAGCGAGTTGAACGCGATCCCCGCGGCCCTGAACTCCTCGGCCATGCCCAGCGTGCACAGGCTCATGCCGTACTTCGAGATCGTGTACCCCACGTGGCGCCCGACCCAGTAGGGGCGGAGGTTCAGCGGCGGTGACATGGTCAGAACGTGCGGGTTGGGGGCGTGCTGGAGGTGGGGGATACAGGCGCGCGAGAGGGCGAATGTGCCGCGGACGTTGACGTCCTGCATCAGGTCGTAGCGCTTCATCTCGAGGGCAGCGGTCGGCGAGATGTCGATGGCGCTGGCGTTGTTGATGCAGATGTCGATGCCGCCGAAGCGCTCGACGGTCTCAGTCACCGCCCGCGCGATGGCCGCATCGTCGCGCACGTCACCGGCGATCGGCAGCGCCCGGCCGCTGGCGCGCTCGATCTTCTCAGCGGCGCTGTAGACGGTGTTCTCGAGCTTGGGGTGTGGCTCGGCGGTCTTGGCGAGGAGGGCCACGTTGGCCCCGTCGCGGGCGGCGCGCAACGCCACCGCGAGGCCGATGCCCCGGCTCCCGCCGGACATCAGGATCGTCTTGCCGCGCAGCGAGCTCACGCGCGCCGGCCGCGGAGCCGGATCGGGACCGCGCGCACCCCATGCATGCTGAAAGTCGGGAACCACTCCAGCTGCTCCCTCTCCAGGGTCAGGTCAGGAAAGCGCTCCAGCAGTGCCGTGAACGCCACCTCGGCCTCGAGCCGCGTCAGCGCCTGGCCCAGGCAGTAGTGGGAGCCGAGGCCGAGGCCGAGCTGCCGGCGCGCGTTGGAGCGCGCCACGTCCAGCCGTTCCGGCTCGGGGAAGACCTCGGGGTCGTGGTTGCCAGAGCCGAGCAGGACGCGCACCGGCTCGCCGGCGCGGATGGCCGTGCTCGCGTACTCGACGTCCTCGGCGAACGCGCGGTGCGTCTCCTGGACCGGGCTGTTGTAGCGCAGCAGCTCGTCGACGGCGTTGCGGACGAGGGAGCGGTCCTCGCGCAGCCGGTCCCACTGAGCGCGATTGCGGAGCAGCGAGACCAGCCCGTTGCCAAGCTGGTGGGTGGTGGTCTCGTGGCCGCCGAACACCAGGTGGACGATCATCGTCACCAGCTCGTCGTTGCTGAGCCGGTCGCCCGCCTCCTCGGCGTTGAAGAGGGCGGTCAATAGCTCGGTGGTCGACCCGCCGCGCCGCTTCTCGACGATCTGGCCGAGGTGCGAGCGCAGACGAACCATCGACTCGTAGCTCGCCGCCACGTCCGTGCTGCCCGAGATGAAGGCCGCAAACCCGCGCGACCAGTCCCGGATCAGGAAGCGGTCTTCGACGGGGACGTCGACCATCTGGCAGATCACGATCAGGGGCAGGTGATATGCGAAATCGGCGACGAAGTCGATGGTGTTGCCACCCTGGCGCTCGATCCCGTCGAGGAGTGAGCCGACCACCGCCTCGATGCCGGCGTGCAGGTTGCCGATGACCTTGGCCGTAAAGGCGAGGTGCACCAGGCTGCGCAGGCGCTCGTGGGTCTGTCCATTGCTCTGGGTGAGCCAGCTCCGGAACCAGCTGACCAGCTCCTCGGCGTGGGCGCGCTGGTCGGGCGGGGCGGACGCGATCAGCGCGGCGGCCGGGCCGAAGATCTTTTGCGCGCGTGTGTCGGTCAGGATCGCCGTGATGTCCTGGTAGTGCGACAGCAGCACTGCGCCGTTGACGCGGTGCACGCGCCCCTGCGCCCGAAGCCCGGCATAGGTCGGATAGGGGTCGGCGACCGCGTCCGGCGTGCCCGCGAGGAGGGCGCCGACCTGGAGGTCGAGCGCGGTGACCGCCATCAGGCAGGAGCCTCCGCCAGCAGGACGGCCGCGGAACGGGCGAAGGACTCGGCGGGCGGGGGCTGGAACAGGGCTTCGGTCAGCGACCGCGGCGCCCCGGGCTCGCCGATCGTGCGTGCAAAGCGATGGGCCTCAGAGGTCGCCTCGACGAGTCCCCGCGCAGCGGCCGCGTCGCCGACGACGAGCAGCTGGGGAACGCGCCCTTCGAGGTCGCTTGCGAGCGTGGACTGCTGCCGGCGCATGGTGGCCAGCACGACTGCGTCGAATCGCCGTTCCTCCTTCTCCCCGGTGACGACGTCGTAGAGGGTGACCGCCCCCTCCCGGATCTCGCCCACGTAGACCCCCGTGGTGATCCGCACGCCAGCCTCGCGCAGGCGCTGGAGGATGAGGCCCAACTCCATGCTGTAGACGAGCTGCGCCAGGGGCTGGAGGGCGCGCGTGGCAAGCTCGACCTGCGTACCTGCGCCGGCGAGCACCTCCGCCACGCCCGCGGAGGCATGGTGCCCCTCCTCGTCGAGGACGAGGACGCGGCCCTGCGGCCGAATCCCGCCGGCCAGGATGGCTTCGGGAGTGTGGACGTGGGGCAGGTCCCAGCCTGGTATGGGCCGGTTCAGGAAGCCGCTGCCGCCGTCCTCCACGTAGCGCGCGCCGGTCGCCACGAACACTGAATCCGGCCGCTCGGCCAGGGCGACCTCGGCGGTCGCCACCACCCCGGTCCGCACCTCGACGTCGAGGTCTACCAATCGCGCCACGTACCAATCCCGGAGCTGCAGCAACAGGCCCCGGCCAGGTAGCGCCCCCCAGAGGTTGAGCTGCCCGCCGACCTCTCGTGCGCTTTCGAAGAGGACGACCTGATGGCCGCGAAGGGCCGCCACCCGTGCCGCCTCCAGGCCGGCGGGACCCCCACCCACCACCGCCACCCGGCGCGGCTCTTGCGCCCGTGGCGCGGCGGCACCCCAGCGCCGCTCGCGGCCGGCGGCCGGGTTGACGGTGCAGCCCCAGCCGGCGCCCATCTCAGCGGACGACCAGCAGAAGTTGCTGGCGACACAGGGCCGGCTGCGATCGTCGCGGCCTTCGAGGGCGTTCTTGAGCAACTCCGGCTCCGCGATCAGGGCCCGGACGGCGCCGACCATGTCCATGTCGCCGGCGGCGATCGCGTCCTCGGCCTGCTGCAGGCGGCTGACCCGGCCCGGGCACCCCATCACGACCACGCCCGCCCGCCGGGCGGCCGGCGCCACGGCCCGGATGAAGCGGGCCATGTGCAGCGGCTCAACCATCTGGGGCGCGACCAGGAGCGGCTGCTGCTGCGGCTCGACTGAGACATCGAGGTTGACAAAGTCCACCAGGCCTCGGTCGCAGACCGTTCCCACGACCTCGCGCGCGTCTGCCTGAGTGAGCCCGCCGGGGAGCATTTCGTCGCAGTTGAAGCGCATGCCAACTGCGCGGCCGGTGCCGACCGCGCCACGCACGGCCTCCAGCACCTCGACCAGGAACTGCAGCCGGCCCTCGAAGGAGCCGCCGTAATCATCAGTGCGCTGGTTGAAGTACGGCGAGACGAACTGCTCGGCCAGCATCCCGTGCGCGCAGTGGACCTCGATCCCGTCGAAGCCGGCCGCGGCCAGGTTGGCCGCGCACTGGGCGTGCTGCTGGACGACCGCGGCGATGTCAGCCACCGTCATCTCGTGGCAGCCGAAGCGGTGCTGGTAGTTGGCATACGCGGACACACCCAGCACCGGCGCCAGCTGACCCAGCGGCTCCCAGGCGAGCCGCTGGTTGTAGTAGTGGGAGAGCTGCCCGAAAATCCGGGCTTCGTGCTCGTGGATGGCCTCGGCCAGCGCCCGGAAGGCGGGCACGCCGTCGGGGTGGTAGGCGCAGCTGATGGGGCTGCGGGGGTTGACGGCGGTGCTCAGCACGAACAGCCCGACGCCGGCCGCGGCGCGCTCGCTGTAGTAGTGGACCATGTCCTCGCTCGGGATGCGGCTCCCGTGGGGACCACCGACGCTGAGCAGGAGCCCGTGTGCGGGCATGAAGAACCGGTTGCGCACCTCGACCGGGCCGATCCGGATCGGGCGCGTGACGTTGGGAAAGCCGTCGCCGGTCGCGCTGGTCACGAGGGGATGCCGGCCAGGGCCCGGTAGACAGGGTCGTCGGGAGCGAACCCGCCCCGCAGCGAGACTTCGGCGATCGTCTCCTTCACCTCATCGACGCGGTTCCAGTCGTCGACGACGGTGCGGTGCGCGATCCTCCACCGACCCTCCCGCCGCTGCATCCGGTCGACGTAGCGGCCGGCGCGCGTGCGCGTGAAATGACGGCCCTCATGCTCACGCTGCTGGTAGGAGATGAAGTAGGTCTCGGCCAGGGCCTGGTCACCGTCGACCTCGATCAGCTGGTTGCCCACGAAGTGCGTATAGGGCCTGGGCACCGTGCTCTGGGCGATGTTCCTCGCCAGGTCGGCCGGCGAGGCCAGGCCCTGTCCGAGATCGGCGGTGCCATCTTCGTGGAAGGCCCCCACGATCAGGTCGGGATCTCGGCGGTCGACGCCCCGGCAGTACCGAATCACGACGTCGTGGATCTCCTGCTGGTCGGCGACGACCCTCAACCTGGACTCGAGCTCGGCGTCCATGCTTGCGGAGAAGGCTAGTCCAGCTCCCCCAGAATCGTCAATACGATTCGGTCTTCACTTGGTAGAATTCCTTTTCGGGGTCGATTAGCGAACAATGAGACGCAATTTTCCGAAGGACTCTTCGCGAAGTGAGTCCACCGTTGAGCCCAGCGCCCCTGTCGTGCTCAGCGACCGGCAGGACAGTGTGATGCTGCTCACGCTCAACCGCCCCGACCGCATGAATGGCTGGACACCCGACCTCGAGGCGGCTTACTTCGACCTCCTGGACGCCGGCGCCGCCGACCCCAGGATCCGGGTCTTCGTCGTCACCGGCGCCGGGCGTGCCTTCTGCGCGGGCGCCGACATGGGCCGGCTGGAGGCGCTCAGCTCAGGCGCGCAGAAGATGACCGCGCGCTCGCGGCCGAAGACTCACCCGCTGTCGATCCGCAAGCCGATCGTGGCCGCCATCAATGGCGCCTGCGCCGGCATCGGGCTGCTGGAGGCGCTTTGCTGCGACGTCCGGATCGCGTCGCGGGAGGCAAAGTTCACCACCGCCCTGGTACGCCGCGGCCTGATCGCCGAGCACGGTCTGTCCTGGATCCTCCCCCGCGTGGTCGGGTTCGCCGACTCGGTCGAGCTACTGCTCTCGGGTCGCGTGCTGCTCGGCGACGAGGCTGAGCGCCTGCGCCTCGTCCATCGCGCACTGGCGCCCGAGGAGGTGTTGCCGGCGGCACTCGAGTACGCCCACGACCTGGCCACCAACTGCTCGCCGGCGGCTCTGGCGGCCATCAAGTGGCAGGCCTATCGCCACGTCGACGGCCGGCTTGACGAGGCCCTTCGGGAGTCGGAGCCGCTGATGCACCAGGCCGTGGCGAGCGCCGACTTCAAGGAGGGCGTGGCCAGCTTCGCCGAGCGCCGGCCACCCCACTTCGCACCGCTGACGGGCTCATGACGCAGGTGCCCGGCCTCGACGGCGCCACCCCCTGGCTGGCCGTTAACCTGCCCGGCGCACGGCCGCCATTCCACTTCCAGGCGGTGCCCGGCGGGAGCTCCAACCCAACCTTCTTCGTCACCGACGCCGAGGGCGCCGAGTGGGTGCTGCGGCGGCCGCCGCCGGCGGGTGTCCTGCCTTCCGCACACGACATGGGCCGGGAGTTTCGAGTTCTGGCGGCCCTACACGCAGTTGGCTTCCCGGTGCCGGCGCCGATCGGCCTGGCCGAGGTCTCGGATGGGCTCGGCGCGCCCTTCTATGTGATGGTGCGGGTGGACGGGATCGTGCTCCGCACGGAAGCCGAGATCGAACAGCTCCTCGACGCCGCCGGCCGCCGCCGCGCGGCCGACGACCTGGTCTCGACGATGGCGGCGCTCCACGAGCTCGACCCCGAAGCGATCGGCCTTGGCGACCTGGGCCGCCGCGAGGGCTACCTCGCCCGTCAGCTCCGACGCTGGAGCACACAGGCCGAAGCTTCGGCAGCCTCGTCCGGGGTGCCGCAGCCGGCCCTCGGGGCCCTCCACGACCGCCTCCTGGAAGCCTTGCCGGAGCGCGGACCGACGGGCATCGTGCACGGCGACTTCCGCATCGGCAACGTGGTCGTAGCGGCGGACGGCAAGCTGCTCGCGGTGCTCGACTGGGAGCTCTGCACCCTCGGCGCGACGCTCGCCGACACTGCGCACACGTTGGTTTCCTGGCTGGAGTACCCGCGCCCGCTGCCTGAGGGGCTGCCTACCGCGCGCGAAATGGCGGACACCTACCTGGCCCGAACCGGGCAGGACGGGGTCGATTTTGATTACTACATCGCCTTCGCGGCCTGGCGGCTGGGATGCATCCTGGCCGGCGTGCACGCGCGGTACACCGCCGGCGCGGGCGCATCGGATGCCGTCGATCCGGCCGCCCACCTGGGCCGGATCGAGCGGCTAGCCGGCCTTGGCCGGCAAGCCCTCGAGGGGTCTGCGTTTGACGCGGGGGTAGAGTTCGCACGATGACCGCCCTCACCGGCGAGGTCGGCATCCAGCGCTTCGGAGCCTACGTCCCGGCGCTTCGGGTGAGCCGGGCCGAGATCGTCGCCGCCAATCGTTGGGCGAACGGCAGCCTCGCCAGTTGGGCGCGGTCGGAGCGTTCCACCTGCGGCTGGGACGAGGACGTCGTGACCATGGCCGTCGAGGCCGCGCGCGACGCCCTCGGCACCGAGCCCCGCGGCGACGTGGAGGGTGTGTACCTGGGCAGCACCACCCCGCCCTTCGATGCGCGTCTCAACAGCGGCATCGTGGCCTCAGCCCTCAACCTCCCTGACTCGACGTCCTGCTGGGACGTCACCGGCTCTGACCGCGCCGGCACGTCCGCCCTGCTGGCGGCGTTCGACACCGCCAGGGCGCGCGGCGTCCGCGTTCTCTGCGCCGGCTCCGAGAAGAAGGCGGCTCCGGTGGCCAGCGTGCAGGAGGTGGCCAGCGGCCACGCCGCGTCGGCGTTCGTGGTGGGGCCGGGGGCCGGCATCGCCCGCCTACTGGCTTCGGCCACGGTCACTGTCGACTTCGTCGACCACTACCGCGGCCGGGGCAGCGACTTCGACTACCACTGGGAGGAGCGCTGGATCCGCGACGAGGGCTACCTGAAGATCGTGCCCCGGGCCGTCGAGGCGGTGCTCGCCAAGGCAGGCGTCGGCGCTGGCGAGGTGGCTCGGTTGTGCGTGCCCAACCCGATCCCGCGCGCCAGCCAGGCGCTCGCCAAGCGGTTGCAGATCGCCGACGACGCGGTCGCCGATCCCCTCGAGGCGGGCTGCGGCGACACCGGCGCCGCCCACGCGCTGCTCATGCTGGCCGCGGCCCTGGAGACCGCCGCGCCGGGCGACCGGATCCTGGTGGCGTCGTTCGGCCAGGGCGCCGACGCCCTCCTCTTCGAAGTCACGCCGGCGATCGAGGCGGCGCGTGCGGGCGGCGCCGGCGTCGCCAAGTGGCTGGCCCGCCGTCGCGACTGCTCGTACCCGCGCTACCAGGCCTTCGCGGGCCTCGTGAAGATGGACCGCGGCATCCGCGCCGAGGCCGACAAGCAGACGGCGCTCACCGCGCACTATCGCAACCGCGAGCTCCTCGACGGCATGGTCGGCGGCCGCTGCGCCAGGTGCGGCACGATGCAGATCCCGAAGACGTGGATCTGCGTCAACCCCGACTGCGGCGCCTGGGACACTCAGGAGCCGCAGCCGTTCGCCGACTTCGAGGGCCGCGTGCGCTCCTGGTCGGCCGACCACCTGACCTTCACGCCCGATCCACCCGCCTACTACGGCATGGTCGAGTTCGAGCCGGGCGGGCGCCTGATGATGGACTTCACCGACCTCGGACCCGACAAGGTTGAGGTCGGCACCACGATGCGGATGACGTTCCGCGTCAAAGACCACGACCCGCAGCGCGGCTACTCGCGCTATTTCTGGAAGGCGGCCCCCACCGGGGGCGCGAGTGGAGGAATGAATGGCCGCTGGCATCCGTGACCGTGTCGCCATCCTCGGGATGGGCTGCTCCAAGTTCGGCGAGCGCTGGGAGGCGTCCTCAGAGAATCTCATGCAGGAGGCTTACGGCGAGGCGCTGGCCGACGCGGGGATCGAGACCAAGGACATCGATGCCGCCTGGTTCGCCACCTGCTTCGAGGAGCAGAGCGTCGGCAAGTCGGCGATCCCGGCCGCCCAGGCGCTGCGGCTGCCCTTCATCCCCGTGACCCGGGTCGAGAACCAGTGCGCCTCGGGGACCGAGGCCTTCCGTGGTGCCGTTTACGCGGTGGCGTCGGGAGCCGCCGACATCGCCCTCGCGGTGGGCAGCGAGAAGCTGAAGGACACCGGCTATGGCGGATTGCCACAACGCAGCCGGGGCGTCCTCAACTCCATGTACTGGGCCAACCTCTCGGCGCCCGGCTCCTTCGCGCAGCTGGCTTCCGCCTACCGCGTCAAGCACGCCGTGGAGGCCGCCGATCTCAAGCGCGCGATGGCCCACATCTCGGTCAAGAGCCACGACAACGGCAGCCTCAATCCGAAGGCGCACCTGCGCAACCGGATCGACGAGGCGACCGTCATTAATGCGCCGATGGTGGCCGAGCCGCTCGGCCTCTACGACTGCTGTGGGGTCAGCGACGGCTCGGCGGCCGCGATCGTCACCACGCCGGAGATCGCGCGCAGCCTCGGCAAGCACGACCTGGTCAGCGTCAAGGGCATCCAGGTCGCGGTCTCCAATGGGACCGAGGCCCAGCACAACTCGTGGGACGGCAGCTACTTCATGACCGCCCGCCATGCGGCGCGGCGCGTCTACCAGGAGGCGGGGATCACCAAGCCGCGAGAGGAGCTGAGCCTGGTCGAGGTCCACGACTGTTTCTCGATCACCGAGCTGGTGACGCTGGAGGACCTCTTCATCTCCGAGGAGGGCGACGCCGTCACCGACGTCCTGGAGGGCTTCTACGACGCCGACGGCCAGATCCCGTGCCAGATCGACGGGGGCCTCAAGTGCTTCGGCCACCCAATCGGCGCCTCCGGCCTGCGCATGATCTACGAGATCTACCTCCAGATGCTGGGGCGCGCCGGAGACCGCCAGCTGACGCGCGACCTGCGCTACGGCCTGACGCACAACCTGGGCGGCAGCCCGCACCAGAACGTCTGCAGCGTTACGGTGCTGGGCGCTCCGGGCGTCTAATCAGGGCGTAGCCGAGGCTAGCCGCGGGCTCGGATCAGCCGCACCGGGGTGTAGACGAGCACCTCCTCACCCCGTTGGTTGAGGACGCGGTTCCGGCTCGTCACCACCCCTCGCCCGGGCTTGCTGGACGGGCGCGACTCGGTGATCTCGACGTCGACCGAGATTGTGTCGCCGACGTAGACGGGGCCCTTGATCTCCAGCTCCATGCCCATGAAGGCGAGGCCGGTGCCGTGGAGGACGTTGGTCTGCAGCACCAGGCCCTCCGCGATCGTATAGACGAGCGCGCCCGGTGCCAGGCGGCCGGTGTAGCCGGCCGACGCAGCATGCGTGGCGTCCCAGAAGAGCGGCTCGGTGAAGCCCCCCAGGGTGATGAAGTTGACGAGGTCGGTCTCCGTGACGGTGCGGCGCGCGGTCTTGAGCCGGCGGCCGACCGTCATCTCCTCGTAGGTCATACCGAGGAGGTGATCACTCATGGGGCCGGCTCCTGCAGAAGGCGACGCAGGATCTTGCCGCTCGGGCTCCTGGGCAGCTCGTCCCGAAACTCCCAGACCACCGGAACCTTGATCCCCGCGAGCTGGCGGCGGCAGAACACCCGCAGCTCCTCCTCAGAAGGGGCATGCTGCCGGTCGGCCACCACCAGCACGGCCTTCACAACCTCCCCCCAGTAACGGTCGAGCACGCCGACCACGGCAACGTCGCGGACCGCCGGGTGCCGCGCCAGGACCTGCTCGACCTCGACCGGGTAGATGTTCTCGCCGCCGCTGATGATCTTGTCGCCGCGCCGCCCGACCAGGTAGAGGTAGCCGTCGCCGTCCAGGCGGCCGAGGTCGCCGCTGTGGAGCCAGCCCTCCTCGTCGACCTTGAAGAGGTACTCGGCGCGGGCCAGGACCTCGCCCACACCATCGGCGTCGGGGGCTTCGATGCGGAGCTCGACCCCCGGCGCCGCCCGGCCGACCGAACGTAGAAGGTCCGGCCGGCCGCTGGCCGCCAGGAGGTGGTCGTCGGGAGTCAGGATCGAGATCGGGCTGCCCTCCGTCTGCCCGAACATCTGGATCAGCCGGACGCCGGGGAGCGCCTCCACCGTCGCGCGCAGGGTCTCAGGGTGGATCGGGGAGGAGCCGTACTGGAGCACCTGCAGGTGCCGAGAGTGGAGCTCACCGGCGCCCAGGAGCATCTCGATAATGGTGGGCACGATCAGTGTGTGGGTCACGCCCCGCGCCTCCAGCCCACGCCAGGCGTCGATCGAGAAGCGGGCGTAGGGTGCGACCGCCGCTCCCGACCCCAGCGCGACCACGAACATCCCCAGCCCGGCGATGTGGTGGAAACCGGTGGCGGAGGCGTAGATCGACTCAGCGTCGAAGCCCATGAGCGCCGAATTGGCGCGGACGCGCGTGGCCAGCCGGTCCTGGCGGATCTGCACCTGCTTGGGCAGCCCGCTGGTACCCGACGTGTGCAGGATCATCGCCACGCTGTCCGGCTCGGCTCCGAAGTCAAGAGCTCGCCGCGAGCGGGCGAACTCCGGCAGCGGCGCCAGCCGGCGGCCGGTTTCGGCGGCGACCGCGGCGGCTGCCTCGCCGATGCCGGCATCGGCGACCAGGACCGGCGCCTCGAGCCCTTCGACGCAGGCGGCCAGCTCGCGGACCGTGAGCCGGGTGCCGAGCGGGGCGAGGACGCGCCCCGACCCCAGCGCGCCGATAGACAGTGCCAGGGCGTCGGCCGAGGTGGCGGTGATGGCGGGTACAAGGCCGCCCGCCGGGACGCCGACCTCGTCGAGCCAATCGGCGGCCGCCGCGGCGCGCGCCCACAGCTCGGCGGTGGTCCAGGTGGCCGACTCCGTGACGACCGCCGGTGCCGCCGGGTCGCGGCCGGCCAGCTGCGCCGAGTAGGTGGCCGCGGCCACGCCGATGGTCACAGGCGCGGCGCCGGAGCGGCCGCGATGCCCAGCGGCAGCGTGCCGTAGAGACTGCGAACGGCGGCGGGCACCTCGGTTGCCTGCAGGCGCTCGCCGCCCTGCGCGCGGTAGCCGGGCTCGTCCACCGACCAGGGCAGCATCCGCCAGATCGTGTTGCCCGAGATCCGCAGCACCTGGCCGCTGAGCCAGCCCGAGTCCTCGGACGCCAGCCACGCCACCACCGGCGACGAGTTGCCGGGGTCGAGCGGGTCCCAGGCCCTGGTGGCGGCGGGCTCGCCCGCCGCGGCGGCCAGCGACTCGGTCATCCGCGTCCGCGCCCAGGGCGAAACGGCGTTGGCGGTCACGCCGTAGCGCTGCATCTCCAGGGCCGTGATGATCGTGAGGCCGGCGATCGCGGCCTTGGCGGTGCCATAGGGCGCCTGGCCGGCGTTGCCGAGCAGCCCCGCGCCGGAGGAGGTGTTGATGATGCGGCCGGTGACCCGGGAGCCCCGCTTGGCTTCGGCCCGCCAGTGGTCGCAGGCGTGCTTGGTCAGCGTGAAGGTGCCCTTCAGGTGGACGGCGATCACCGCGTCCCAGTCGTCCTCCTCGAGGCTCGTGATCATGCGGTCGCGCACGATGCCCGCGTTGTTGACCACGGCATCCAGCCGCCCGAAGCGCTCGACCGTGGCTGCCACCAGCGCGCGCATGCCCTGCCAGTCGGTGACCGAAGCGCCGTCCGCCACGGCCGTCCCGCCGGTCGCGGCGATCTCCGCGACCACCGCCTCCGCCGGTGATTCGGTGGCCGCCTCGCCGTGGACGCCGACGCCGAGGTCGTTGACGACGATCGTGGCGCCGTGGGCCGCGAGCTCCAGGGCGTGAGCTCGCCCGATACCGCGGCCGCCGCCGGTCACGATGGCCACTCGACCGTCAAGCAGTCCCATCGCGCGCCCCAATCAGTGAATTAATACAACGAGGTTGGGCGGCGCGGGTACCATGGCCACCAGGTTGGCCATCCGAGACGAGACGCGGCTCGAGCGCACGGTGATCGGGAGCGAGGTCCGGGCGCCCAAGACCGCCGAGTTGGTAGCCGCCCAGCTGCGGCGCCGGATCGTCAAGGGCGAGCTGCTGGAAGGCGACGCCCTGCCCCCCGAGACGGTGCTCATGGAGCAGTTCGGGGTGTCGCGGCCCACGCTGCGCGAGGCCTTCCGCGTGCTGGAGTCGGAGCTGCTGATCAGCGTGCGGCGCGGCGCCCGCGGCGGGGCCCGGGTGCACATCCCGAACGTCGACGTCGCCGCTCGCTATGCCGGCCTGGTCCTCGAGTACCGGGGGGCCACCCTGGCCGACGTGTTCGAGGCGCGCAACATCATCGAGCCGACCTGCGCCGGCCTGCTCGCGAGCCACCACACCGAAGGCCAGCTGCGCCAGCTCTGGGCCGAGGTCGAGAGGGCCGAGGGTGTCCGGGACGACCCCAACCGGATGATCCGGGTCCACACCGAGTTCCACGCCCTGCTGGTCGAGTTCGCGGGCAACCAGACGCTGCGTGTCCTGAGCGGGATGCTCCGCCAGATCATCGACACCGCCAACTGGACCCGGGTGGCGCTGGACGCCGGCAGCCCGAGCGAGCGCCGGGCCACGCACCGCGGCGCCCGCGCCCACCGCCGCCTGGTCGAGCTCATCGAGGCCGGCGACGCCGAGGGGGCGGAGGCCCTCTGGCGCAAGCACCTCGTCGAGGCTGCCGACTACCTGGCCGCCGGCTCCATGAAGACCGTGCTCGACCTGCTGGGCTAGCACTCGGGCATCAGTAGGGGCGCAGGCCCATCGTGCGCGCGATCGCGTTGCGCTGGATCTGGCTGGTGCCGCCCGAGATGGGGGCCACGATCGACTCCCGGTAGCGGAAGCTCATCACGTTCTCGGTGCTGAATCCCTGCCCGGCCATGACCTGCATGCCCAGCCGTGCTGCCGCCACGTAGGTCTCCGAGCCCTTGAGCTTGGCCATCGCCCCCTCGCGACCGCAGGGCCGGCCGCTGGCGTGCAGCCACGCCGCCCGGTACGCGAGCAGGCGAGCGGCGTCGATCTCGACCTGGAGGTCGGCGAGCGCGTGGGAGATGGCCTGGAAGTCGCCGACCGGCCGGCCGAACTGCCGGCGCGAGCGCGCGTACTCCAGCGCCTCGTCGAGCGTCGCCTGGGCGACGCCGGCGTAGGCCGCGCTCATCACGACGCGCTCGTACTCGACGCCCGACATCATCACGCTCCAGCCCTCGTCCAGCGTGCCGACCAGGTCCGCCTTGGGCACGCAGACATCGTTCAGGTAGACGTCGTAGGTGCCGAGGATGTGCCGGGCCAGGGTGGGGATCTGGACCAGCTCGATGCCCTTGGCGGCGGCATCGATCAGCAGCAGGGAAAGCCCATGGTGCTTCTCGGCCTCCGGGTTGGTCCGGACGTACGTGGCGATCGTCGTGCCGGGCACGCCGGCGCCGGTGCACCACTGCTTCTGGCCGTTGACCAGGAAGTGGTCCCGGTTGGCCACGGCTCGGGTGCGCAGCGCGCCGGCGTCCGAGCCGGCGTCGGGCTCGCTCATGGCGATCGCGAACCGGCTGGTCCCGCTGATCACCGCCGGCAGGTAGCGCTGACGCTGCTCCGGCGTGCCCCACCTGGCCAGCGTGCGGCCGGGGATCAGGCAGCCGAGGAAGACCATGGCCACGTCCAGGCTGGCCCGGCCCAGCTGCTCGGCGATCAGGGCGGTGTCCACGGCGGTGCCGCCGAGGCCGCCATCCTCCGCGCTGAAAGCGACCGCAAACCAGCCCAGGTCCCCCATCTTCTGCAACAGCTCGGCCGGGGAATGGTGGGACTCGTCCCATTCCTTCGCCTTGCGCGGCGGTATGAACTTGTCCACGAAGGAGCGCGCGGTCTCCTGCAGCAGCTTCTGCTCGGGCGAGAGTTCGAAGTCCATGAGCGGCGGCTTAATCCTATAACTGATTAAACCGATTGTGGAGATTAGCGGTAGGGCGTGAAGTCCGGCTCCCGCTTCTCGACGAACGCACGGGGGCCTTCGGCCGACTCCTCGGTCTTGAGGAACAGCTCCAGCCCGTCGAAGGCCAGCTGGTTGGTCACCGGCTGGCTGTTGGCGTTGAACGCGTGCTTGAGGAAGGTCAGCGCGGTAGGGCTCTTGGCGAGCAGCTTGTCGGCCCAGGCCCGCACCTCGCTGCGCAGCTCGGCCGCCGGGACCACCTTGTTGACGAGGCCCCAGCGCTCCGCAGTGGCCGCGTCGTAGAGCTCGCACAGGTACCAGATCTCGCGCGCTCGCTTCTCGCCGACGATGCGGGAGAGGAGCCCGGTGCCGTACCCGCCGTCGAAGGAACCCACCCGCGGCCCGACCTGGCCGAAGCGCGCCGTATCGGCGGCGATCGTCAGGTCGCACAGGATGTGGAGGACGTGACCGCCACCGACGGCCACGCCGTTGACGGCCGCGATCACCGGCTTGGGGATCTCTCGGATCAGGTGGTGCAGCGTCTCGATCTCCAGGCGTCCGCTGACGGTGGGGCCATAGTCGCCCGTTTCGGCCCGCTGCTTGGTGTCGCCACCGGCGCAGAAGGCCCGGTCACCGGCTCCGGTCAGCGCGATCACGCCGACCGCCCGGTCACTCCAAGCTTTTGAGAAGCAGCTGAGCATCTCGTCGACCGTGCGCCCGCGGAAGGCGTTGAAGCGGTCGGGGCGGTTGATCGTGATCCACGCCAACCCGCGGTCGACCTCATACGTGACGTCGGTCAGCTCTTCCAGGTGGATCATCTCGGTCTCCTTCGGTTTAGCGGCCGCCGAAGCTTGGCTGGCGCTTCTCCAGGAAGGCGCGAATCCCCTCGGCGCGGTCATCGGTGGCGAACAGTAGAGAGATCGTCTCGCGTTCGAGCACGATCCCAGCGTCCAGGTCCATGGGCGCGCCCTCGTCGACCAGCCGCTTGGCGGCGGCCAGCGCCAGCGGCGGGCCCTGGGCGAGCCGGACGGCGAGCCGCATCGCCGCGGCAAGCGCCTCGCCGTTTTCGACCAGCTCGTTCACGAGTCCGTGGGCGAGCGCGATCTCGGCCGTGATGGGATCTCCGGTCAGCAGCATGTGCTTGGCGATGGCCGCCGGGAGGAAGCGGCCCAGCCGCTGGCTGCCACCAGCGGCCGGAAGCAGGCCCAGCTTGACCTCGGGTACGCCCAGGCGGGCGCTCCGAGCGGCGATCCGGAGATCGCACGCCAGGGCAAGCTCCAGGCCGCCGCCCAGTGCGAGCCCGTTGATGGCGGCGATGCTCGGCTGCGGCAGGTGCTGCAGCCGCCGGAAAGCGTCCGTGATCGCTTCGACGTGGCGGGCGAAGGCGTGGGCGCCGGCGAGCGCCTCCAGCTCGGTGATGTCGGCTCCCGCGCAGAAGGCGCGGCCGGCGCCGGTGAGCACGACGACCCGGATGCCGGGATCCCGCTCGAAGCCCGCGACCGCGGCTTCGAGGGCCGAGATGAGGGCGCCATTGAGCGCGTTCAGCCGCTCCGGCCGGTCGAGCGTGAGCAGCGCGACACCGTCGAGCCGCTCCAGGTGCAGGACCTCTGCGGTCATGTCATGGTCAGGCCGCCGCTCACCGAGAGCGCCTGGCCCGTGATGTAGGCCGCGCGGGGACCGGCCAGAAAGGCGACGGCACCGGCGATCTCCTCCGGTTGCGCGACGCGCCGGAGGGGGATGCCGCGCTCCAGGGACTCCCGTAGGCGCGGGTTGGCCTCCGCCATCTGCCCCAGGAGCGCGGTGTCGGTGGGGCCTGGGCACACGCAGTTGACGGTGATCCCGCTCGCTGCCAGCTCGCGCGCCAGCGTCTTGCTGAAGGCGATGATGCCGCCCTTGGTCGCCGAGTAGACTGCCTCTCCCGAGGAGCCGACCTTGCCGGCGTCAGAGGCGATGCTGATCACGGTGCCGGAGTGGCGCTCGGCCATGCCGGCCACCACCTCCCGGGTGCAGCGGATGGTGCCCTCCAGGTTCACGGCAACCACGCGCCGCCAGTCGCTTTCGGTGGAGTCCAGGAAGGGGGCGATGACGTCGATGCCGGCGTTGTTGACCAGGATGTCGATGGGCCCCAGCCGCTCCTGCACCTCGGTCACCGCGCGCTTGATGCTCGCGGGGTCGGTCACGTCCATTCCGATCGCCACCGCCGTCCCGCCGCCGGCGGCGGAGACCGCGTCGGCGGTAGCGCGGGCGGTCTCCGGGTCGCGATCGCAAACGGCGACTACCGCACCATCAGCGGCCAGCTGCGACGCGATGGCGGCTCCAATGCCCCGTCCGGCTCCGGTTACCAGTGCGACGCGGCCCGCAAGCGGCAGGGTGGCGGTCATGGCTTATCGACTAGCCCATCCGGTCGTCGTGCTGGGTGCTGCCGCCGTCGACCACGAGCATCTGGCCGGTGACCCAGCGCGCCTCGTCACCGGCCAGGAAGAGAGCGGCGTGGGCGATGTCCCAGGCGTTGCCCTCTGTCTTCAAGATGGACCGTAAGCGTCGCTCCTCGCGAGCCTTGGCCGCCTCCTCGGGCGATGGGTAGGCGCGCACCATGAGCTCAGTCCAGACCTCGCCCGGGAGCACGCCGTTGGCCCGCACCCCCTGTCCGCCGTACTGCACGGCCGTGGCGCGGGTGAGCGTCTCCAGCGCCGCCTTGGAGACCGCGTACACGGTCCCGTTGCGAGGCCGGAGGGTCGCGATCGAGGAGATGTTGACCACCGCGCCGCCGTCTTTCATCGCCGGCAGCACGTGCTTGGTCATGAGCAGCGCGCCCTTGACGTTGACCGCCATGACGCGGTCCCACGCCGCCTCCTCGACCTCGGTGATCCGGCCGCTGGCGGTGATGCCTACGTTGTTGACCAGGATGTCGACCTTCCCGGCGTGGTTGACCGCCTCGCGCACCGCGCGCGCGCAGTCGTCCTCCCTGACCACGTTGGCCTCGATCGCGAAGGCCGCGCCGCCCTCGCCCGTGATCTCGGCCACCGTCGCGCCGGCGGCTTCGTGGTTGAGGTCGAGGACGCCCACGGTCGCGCCCTCGCGCGCGAACAGCAGCGCGATGGCGCGCCCGATGCTCATCTCGTCCCCGCTCCGACCGCTTCCGGTGACGATGGCCACCCGAGCCTGCAACCGGTCGCCCCGCCTGACCGCCGTCATCTGCCCTCGAAGAGGCGGACCACGGTGTCGACGCCGGCCACGCGACCAATCTGCGGGAAGATTCGCTCCAGCGCCATGTGGTGCTCGTCGGCGGCGAGGCCGGTCATCGCGTCGCTGACGAAGACCAGCCGGAAGCCACGCTCGAACGCCTCGCGGGCGGTCGACTCGATGACGTAGTTGGTGGCGATGCCCGCCAGCACCATGGTGTCGAGGCTACGGCGCCGGAGCTGCAGCTCGAGGTCGGTGCCGTAGAACGCGCCCCACTGGCGCTTGGTGATCACGATGTCACCGGGCTCCGGCCCGCCGATGCCCGGCAAGAAGGCGTACGCCTCCCGCGGGGCCTTCGCGAACGGCCGCACCCGGTCGGCGTCGGGGCGCAGCGAGTCGAGATGGTCGGGCTCCCGCCCGATCTTTACGAAGAACAGGGTGGCCCCCGCGGCCCGGCCGGCGGTCGCCAGCCGCCCGGCGGCGGCGACGACCTCGTCTACCGAGTGCGGCTGAGCCGTGAGATGGCGCAACACCTGCTGCAAGTCCATGATCACGATCGCCGATCGGGTGGCGTCGAGCTGGAGCGGGGGCACCGGCTCGCTCACCCGAGAACTCCGAAGCGCGATTCTGAATCTCTCGTGTGCACCGTGCCATATCCTGCCATAATTCACGTAATTCGAGAGAATCCGGTCATCGCATTCGGGATTTCGCTAGACTGACAAGGCCATGGCCTTGCTCCAGCCGTCGGGCCTAGCCGTCGACTCCCAGCCCGGCGTCCAGACCTGGAGGCTGGGCTTCGCCCCTGTCAACGCCATCAGCCCCGACTTCCTGGAGGCCCTGGAATCGGCGCTGGCAGGCGCCGAGGCCGACGCCGCGGTGTCCGTGGTCGTCGTGGCCAGCTCGCTCCGCGTCTTCTCGGCCGGGGCCGACGCCAAGTGGATGAAGCAGGTGGTGGAGGCCGAGGGCGTGGACCAGCTGGTGGTCCGCTTCAACGCGTCCATGGACCGTTTCCGAGAGCTCTGCGTCCGGATGCGCCGCAGCGACCTCCTGTTTGTCGCGGCGCTCGGCGGCCACACCCTGGCCGGTGGGCTCGAGCTGGCGGCGGCCTGCGATCTGCGGTTCGCCGCCGACGACGATCGGATCCAGGTCGGTGCCACCGAGATGAAGCTTTTCGGAGTCATGCCCAGCGGTGGTGGCGGGACCCAGTTCCTCACCCGCTTGATGGGACCCAGCCGCTGCCTGCACTTCCTGCTCGAAGCGGAGCCAGCCACTCCGCGTGCGGCCGAACGCCTGGGGCTGGTGGACCGCCTGGTCGAGCCGGACCGGCTGCTCGAGGAGACGCAGGCCTTTGCCGCCAGGGTCGCCCAACGTGCCGGCCGGGTCGGCCTGGGCGCCGCCAAGCGCCTTGCCCTCGACGGCGCTGAGCTGCCGCTGATGGAGGCCATCGAGGTCGACCGCACGGTGCACTGGGACTCGATGCGCCGGGGCGGCTTCCGGCCCGGTGTCGAAGCCTTCATTAAGCGCTTCGGGTAAGCCGTGCTTGACGTAGCCCTCGTGGGCCTCGGCCTGACCCCCTTCGGCAGATTTCCCGATCGCTCGCTGAAAGACCTGGCGTCGGCCGCCATCGCGGAGGCGCTCGACGACGCCGGCGTGCCCGCCGAAGACATCGAGATGGCCTTCGTGGCCAACGCCCTGAGCGCGGTCGTGACCGGCCAGGTCTCGGTAGTCGGGCAGGTCGTCCTCAGCGCCGCCGGGATCCACGGCATCCCGGTCTTCAACATCGACAACGCCTGCGCCGGCTCTTCGAGCGCGCTCTACCTGGCGCTGCTGGCGATCCGGGCCGGCGCGGTGCGCAACGTCCTGGTGGTGGGCGTCGAGAAGATGTACAGCGAAGACCGCGCCGTCACCTACCGCGCCCTCAACGGCGCCGCCGACCTGGAGTGGGTCCGGGGCACCGGCGTTGATATCGAGCGCGAGAGCGTTTTCGTCAAGGAGGTCTATCCAGCCCGGCTCCGGGCTTACCGGAAGAAGACCGAGCTGCGTCCGGAGACGCTGGCGCGGATCTCGGTCAAGAACCGCCGCCACGCCGCGTCCAACCCGCTGGCGCAGTACCGCGAACCGGTGACCGTCGAGCAGGTGCTCGCGGCCCGCATCGTGACCGAACCGCTGACGACCTTGATGTGCGCTCCGATCGGCGACGGCGCCTCGGCCGCCGTGGTGTCGACCGCCGACATCGCGCGCCGCTCCGACCGGCGCCCGGTCTGGGTCCGCGGCAGCGCGGTCAGCATGGGGTCGCCCGAGGCCAGCGAGGGTACGATCACCCGACTCGCGCGGGATGTTTACCGGGAGGCGGGCGTCGGGCCGGAGCAGATCGATGTGGCCGAGGTCCATGACGCCACGGCGTTCAGCGAGCTCCTCGCCTACGAGGAGCTCGGCTTCTGCCGGCCTGGCGGAGGCAGCGCGCTGGTCGAGGCTGGCGACACCTCGCTCGGCGGCCGCCTGCCGGTTAACCCAAGCGGCGGCCTGGAGTCCCGCGGCCACCCGGTGGCGGCCACCGGCCTCGCCCAGGTGATCGAGCTGGCGCGTCAGGTCCGGGGCGAGGCGGGCGACCGCCAGGTCCCCGGGGCCCGGGTGGGCATCGCGGAAAGCGCGGGCGGCTACGTCAACGGCGACTCGGCCGCGGTCGCCGTGACGTTGGTCGGAGCCGAGCCCCGGTAGGACTCAGGGCCCCCTCCTACCTCCCCCCGCGTTGCGGGGAGGACTTGGAGTCAGAGCCGGACCAGGTCGGGCGTGACCTCGGCCAGCGTCGCGGCTCCGCACAGGTGCATCGCGCGCCGCAGCTCCCGCTCGAGGCAGCCGAGCATGGCGCCGACTCCCTCGCCGCCGCCGGCCGCCAGCCCGTAGATGATCGGCCGGCCGACGAAGACCGCCTGCGCGCCCAGGGCCAAGGCCTTCAACACGGAGGTGCCCCGGCGGATGCCCCCGTCCACGTAGACCTCGGCGCGGGCCCCGACGGCCTGGATCACCTCGGGCAGCACCTCGACCGTGGTGACAGTGGTGTCGAGCTGGTTCCCGCCGTGGTTGGAGACCACCAGCGCGGCCGCTCCGGCCTCCACGCAGAGGGCGGCATCGTCGCCACGCAGCACGCCCTTGACCACCACCGGCAGCGGGCTGACCGAGCGCAGCCACGCCAGGTCATCGAGACCAAGAGCGGCCTCCGGCCGAAGCGCCGCGCTCGGCACCCGGGGCAGCGCCCCGGGGCGGTCCAGCCGGGGCCGGCCGCCGGCGGCGACGTCGACCGTCAGGACCACCGCGCTGAAGCCGGCGGCGGCCGCTCGCCGCACCGCGTCCTCGGTCAACGCACGGTCCGACTCCAGGTAGAGCTGGAGCCAGCGCGGAGCGCCCGGGACAGCCTGGGTGATCGGTTCCAGCAGATCGGAGGCACCCGAGGAGAGCACCATCAGCGCACCGGCGGCCCCAAAGGCCCGCGCGGTCGCGAGCTCGCCCTCGGGATGGAACATCCGCTGCTTGCCGGTCGGCGAGGCGACGATTGGCATCGAGACCGGCGTGCCCAGCAGGCTGGTGGCAAGGTCGGGCTCGCGGACGCCCCGGAGAACCCGTGGGCGCAGCCGGACCGCGGCCCAGGCGGCGACGTTGGCCGCCGCTGTCAGCCCATCGTCGGCGCCGCCGTGGGCGTAGTCCCAAATTGCGGGCGGCAGCCGCGCGCGAGCCGCCAGCTCGATCTCGAAGAGATCGGCGAAGTCGGCGTTAGTTGAAGGAGATGCCGCCATCGACGATCAGCGTCTGGCCGGTCACGAAGTCGCTGTCAGCCGACGCGAAGAAGAGCAGCGCCCCGAGCAGGTCGTCGGGCACCTGGACGCGCTTGAGGGCGCTCGTCGCCGCCAGTCGCTCGCGGTCGGCACGCGTGATCGTCGCGCGCTCGACCTCGGTCTCCGTCGAGCCCGGCGCGATAGCGTTGACGGTCACGCCCAAGGGCCCCACCTCGGAGGCGAGGGCGCGCGTCATCCCGATCACTGCGGCTTTCGAAGTCACGTAGTGAAGGTAGTTGGGCCGGCCGAGGAAGACGGTCGTAGAGGAGAGGTTCACGATCTTGCCGCGACCCTGCTCGGCCATGGCCGGGATCACGGCGCGCGCGCAGAGGAAGGCGCCGGTCACGTTCACGTTCAGGACGCGAGTCCACTCCTCGAGCGGGATCTCGGTGAAGGCGCGCATCGCCAGCGTGGAGAAGATGGCGGCGTTGTTGACCAGGATCGCCGGCGGGCCGAGCTGCTCGCGGACGGCGGCGGCCATGCTTTCGGTGCTGGCCTGGTCGCTGACGTCGATGCCCAGCCCAATGGCTCGCCCGCCCTGGGTCGTGATCTCGGCCGCCACCCGCTCGGCGCTGCCGGCGTCGAGGTCCGCGACCGCGACCGGGACTCGCTCCGCGGCCAGCGCCTTGGCGAAGGCGCGCCCCAATCCCTGGCCGGCGCCGGTCACGATCGCGGGGCCGGCGAAGCGGCTTCCTTGCCTCTTCGAGGTCACGTGCGCGAGGTGAGCAGCGTCGACTTCGCGAACAGCTCGTCAGGCTCGAGGCGGCGCGGCGTCAGCCCCTGCTCGTGTGAGTAGCGCAGGAAGGTGGCCAGGGTCTCCCGGTTGCGGTCGATCCCATACGGCCAGTAGTCGTCCCCGCCCATCGTCTCCCGGGTCGCCTCCACGTGGGCGGTCAGCCAGGGCAGCATCGTCTTCAACGCGGTGGTGTCGTAGAGGTCGCGGTAGGCGATCTCCTGGGCCGCCACCAGGGCCTTGGTCAGCGTCTGTGCGACCCAGGGGTGGCGCTCGTCAAGGTCGCTGCGGATGACCACCGTGTGCATGATCGGGAAGATGCCCGACCGCTTGAAGTAGTCGCGCTCCTCGCGTTCGTAGTCCGGGAAGAGCCGCTTCACGTTGGGTGAACGTTCGATGAAGGTGGTCGGCATCTCGGCCGTGTAGAGGGCGTCGATCTCGCCCCGCTCGAGCATGTCGGAGAGCGTCCGGTCCTTCGGCACCGGCGTCACCGAGATGTCCGGCGGCAGGTTCATGGGGACCTCCTGGCGGCCCGGTTCCTTGAGGCCGCCCGTGTGGTAGCCGACGCTGTTGACGGGCACCCCGTAATGGTCGGCGAGGATCCCCTTCACCCACACGGCGGCGGTCATCTGGTACTCGGGGCAGCCGACGCGCTTGCCGGCCAGGTCCTTGGGCTCCCGGATCCCGCTGTGCGCGTTCACGTAGATCGACGAGTGGCGAAACATCCGGGACGGGAAGACCGGGATCGCGATGAAGGGCCGCGGCTCGTTGAAGACCGTGCGTGTGTACCAGGACAGGCTCATCTCCGAGACGTCGAACTCGCCGTGCCGCAGCATCCGGAAGAAGCTCTCGGGCATGCCCAGCGGCAGGTAGGTGACCTGGATCCCCTCGGGCTTGACGCGACCGTCCTGGAGGGCGCGGGTGCGGTCGTAGTCCCAGATCGCGACCGTCAGCTCGAGGTCAGACAACCGCTTCGGTGAGCTCCTCGAGGCTGCGCCGCGCATCCATCGGCTGCCACCACGGCGTGAGTCCCAGGTCGTCGGCGATGACGCGCGATGCGATGTAGCCACCGCCGCCCGAGATCGCGCCCCCGGGATGCGTCGGCGACCCGGCCATGTAGAGGCCGGCGATCGGCGTGCGGTAGCCGAGGTGGTTCCACATCGTCTGCTCGCCCGCGAAGGAGCCCATGAAGATGTCGCCCTCGACCATGTTGATCAGCTCTTTGGTGTAGTCGTTCGCTGTCCACGTGTAGCGGGCCAGGATGTTGTCGTCGGTGAGGTTGGGGGCGAACTCCCGCCACTTCTCGATCATGCGGTCGCCGAAATCCTCGCGCACCTTCTCAACGTTGGCCGGGTCGCCGCCGGGAGCGTAGGGAAAGGCGTGCCAGCCGTATGCGGTGTGGTGGCCGCGCGGCGCCTGGCTAGGGTCGAAGCAGGTGACATGGCCGGTGCCGAA